>Ga0335394_10010087_pt1 | contig 10645 bp, 8 predicted proteins | sample MAT03_FD_205741 | JGI IMG/M metagenome (GOLD analysis project Ga0335394, IMG submission 205741) | Freshwater microbial communities from Lake Fryxell liftoff mats and glacier meltwater in Antarctica - MAT-03 (spades assembly) (version 2) ...
CCCATGGAGCAGGGCGGCTGGATAGTTACCTTTGGGGACACGGCCAGCGTTTGTGTCCAAAGTCTAAATAGTTTGAAGTTTGAAGTGGACGTTTGACATTGCCCCTCGGGCAGCCAGGAGAATGTGTTCGAACTTCTTATGAAATTTAGACAGGGTGGTTGAATACATTGTGATTTAAATTTCTTGGCATTTCGTGGTGTGTTCCAATAGGTGGCGCGGCGTTTACGCCGAACCAAAATTAGGTTAGATTTTCTCGCCAAGGCGCAAGGTTTTGATAGAGAACACTAAGGAACGCGGCACCAATAACTTAGTCATTTGATGCCACCCTTTGTTCCATCATACGGCCGCTATTTTTCTTTAAATAGCCCCACTATTCGCAGAAAAATAGTGTTGTCTGATGAAAAAATGGTTGACCTAAAATGACTAAGTTATTGGTGCCGCGTTCCTTAGCGCCTTGGCGAGAAATGTTGCTTTTGTACTTAACCTTCGTGAATCGCACGTTTCCGCAACCGAAGCGAACTTCCCGGTCTGCCGGCAAAGCAGGCACGGATTTCGGCAACAATCGAAAGAGCGATTTCCTCGGGAGTCAATGCGCCGATATCCAAACCGGCAGGCGCAAAAATACGCGCCATGTTTGCATCGGAGATGGGTATTCCCTGGGCTTCAAGGGCATCGAACATTTTTTGCGCCCGTTTGCGTGGTCCCAGCAAACCGATGTACCGGGCTGGCGATTGTAGTATTTTGGGGAGGGTTTGCAGATCTGTCTTATAGTCGTGCGTCATCAGGACTACGGCCGTATAGGGGTCCAGGTCGGGCTGTTCGGTTCCATTGGGATGCAGCACCCGGGTATTCAGGACAGACAGCGATTTTTCCATTTTCAGTGGATTGGCGACCATGGTCAGGTCCCAGCCGAGTTCTTTGCCGATGCGAGCCATTGGGTAAATGTCGTTGTTGGCGCCATACAGCACGAGGTGGGTGGCGGGCAACAGGACTTCGAGGCAAATACGCACGGCGTCGCCGGAGGCCGTCGCATAGTGGAGCGTCCGCGTTTCTTCCTTTTCCAGGCAATGCCGCGCATTGGTCAATACGGTTTCGCTGAGTTCCGGGATCGGAAAATCCCGTTCCCATTGTTCGGGATTTTCCAGCGGTACTATTTTTCCAAGCGTTTCGGGCCGGGATTCGCAGCCGGTCACGGTAGCGAGCAGGCACGGCTGGCGACTGTAGGCCCTGTCCCGAAGCAGTCCGATGGGATTGGCCGCATCGGAAGAATCGAGTGGCGTGAACAGCACGTCTATAATCCCGTTACAGCCCAATCCTACGCCAATCTGGTTGTGGTCGTCGCGGGTGGTATCGTAGGTCACGACGGAGGGTTGGTTGGAAGCAATGGCTTTTTGGGCCCTGCGCAGGGCATCTCCTTCGAGGCAGCCGCCGCTGACGCCACCCAGGTAGGTCCCGTTGTTGAGCACCAGCATCCGGGCGCCAGTGCGCCGGTACGAAGAACCTTCCACGCGGGCGACGGTGGCCAGCGCGGCTTTGTGTTGGGAAAAGTCAATTTGCCCGTATGCTTCGATGATGTGGCGGATCTCTTTCATGAAGGGGCAAAGTTGCCGTACTTTGTATTGATTTATGTAGTTCCTTATCGCTCCTCCTGCTCATAGTCTTCATTTCTTACCCACCGGACGGACAATTTGCCGTCCTTTGTGCGTTCTTTTGAATTTTCAATGCAAGCAAAAACTCGTTTCCCACAAGCCCAATCTAGATTTGACAACCTTCTCCCGACCCGTGTCGGGATCAAATCTGTCATCCGTTACCGATCTTTCCGCTCCGGACTTTTCCTGGTGCTCACGCTCACGCTCCTCTCTGCCCGCGAGACCGGCTGTAAGCAAAAGTCGGATGCCAATGGAGTGCCCCAACTGGCCACCAAGGTCCGCACGGCCAAATTTTTGCAGGAAAAACTGCGCAACCACGATCTGCGCGAGGCGCGCACCCTGTCGGCGTCCGCCAAAGTTTTTTTTGAAGGCAATGGCCAAAGCATCTCCGTCAATACCAACCTGATCTGGATGCGTGACAGCATGGTATGGTTGAATGTAAAGAAGTTGGGCATCGAAGCAGCGCGGGCCCTGATCACACCCGATTCGGTCTACCTCATCAATCGCCTGGAGAAAACGTATTCCATCCGCAGCATCGAGTCGTTGCAACGCGCCTACGGACTGCCAGGCAGTTTTGCCGCCTTGCAGCAGACCTTGCTGGGCTCGGCGTTTTTTTTGCCTGGAATCCAATTGAGTCCCGACCTGGCGGACAGCCAGCACCGGCTGTCCGGTTCCGACGGCGTTTTTGGGGCCGACTACCGCTTGGACGAAGGTGCGTTCCTGCTGCGCAGCGAAGCGTTTTATCAAAAGAAAGAAGGCAAAAATGCTATTTTTTCGTTTGAAAACTATCGAAAATTGCCAGACGCGGGCCAATTTCCCTACCTTCGCCGGATAGAAGCACTCAGCTCCGAAGGAGACAAGGTCAACCTCGAAATTGAATTCAACAATGTCGAAATCAATGTTCCTAAAACCTGGCGGTTTGAAATTCCGGCGCACTACGAGCGGATTGAGTAGTTTGAACTTCATACTTTTCTTGCTATTGCCGCTTGCGGTTTTTGCTCAGACCAAAAAGGAACTTGAAGACAAGCGCAAAAAAATCATCCGCGACATCCAGAGTACGGAGCGGATGATCAAAAAAACGAGTCAGACGCGGGAGGCTACTTATGACAGGTATGTGGCTTTGAAAAATCAGATCGAGAGCCGGGAAAACCTGATCAAAACGATAGATGCGGAACTCGCCGCTGCCGAGCGCAGCATTGCTCGCAACAATGAAGTGGTGGCATCACTTAGCCAGGACATCACCCGGATGCAGGAAGAATACGGCAACACGCTGCGCGCTGCCTATCGTCGCAAGTCGTTGAGCAATCCGCTGCTCTATATTTTTTCTGCCGAAAACCTCAATCAGGCTTACCTGCGCTGGTTGTTCCTCCGCAAATACGATCGTTTTCGCAAACAGCAGGCCGAAGCCATTGCTTTTACCCGAAATATGCTGGCGCGGCGCAGCCAGGAACTGGAGCAGACCCGGATCGAAAAGGAAAATCTCCTGCTTTCCCTACAGGGCCAGAAAGCCACCTTGACCAACGAATCAGCTGAAAAAAATCAGTTGTTGCAGTTTTTGGAAAAAGACGAAGGCCGCCTGAAACAGGATTTGCAGAAAAAACAAACGGCGCACGAACAACTCAATCAAACCATCGAGCGCGTCATCCAGGAAGAAGTGCGCAAACAGGTGGAGCAGTCCCGCCGCATCAAACCCACCGCACCGCCACCTGCTCCAGCGCCACCACAACCCAAACCTGCCGCAGACATACCCAAGAGTACATCGCCCGCAGAAAAAGCGTCGCCGCCTCCCAAACCTGTGGAGGAGCCTGCCGATAACGCAGACAATGACAACATCTCCATCGCCTTTCGGCAAGGCCGGGGCCGACTCCCCTGGCCGGTAGAAGGCGGTTTTATAGCGCGCGGATTCGGACGTCAAAAACACCCGACCCTCAAGAATATCGAGATCACCAACAATGGCATTGACATCCGCACGGACGAATCTGCCGCCGTGCGCGTCATCCATATGGGCATGGTGGCGGGCGTTCAGTTCATTCCGGGACACGATTACACCGTGATTGTCCGGCACGGCAACTACTACACCGTGTATTCCAATCTGGGGGAAACAAGCGTCAACAAAGGCGATGCCGTCCGAACCAAACAGTCTATCGGCAGGGTCAGCACCAACCCGATTACCGGCACCTCCGAGTTGCACTTCGAACTCTGGCACGAAAAAGAGCGGCTGAATCCGGCGGTGTGGATCAAGAAATGAACTTTGGACTTTAGACTTTGGACTTTGGACTAGGGACTAGTGCCCCGTCCGGTAGTTGGCGTATGAATCCAGTGCCCTATTTCCCCTTCTTCTGCGTTGCTCGTCGGTTAAAATATCCCGTATTTCGCCCTCCTCGCGCCTTGAGGAAGGAAAAACATGTCTCCTGGATTCATACGCCAACTACCGGACGTGGCACTAGGGACTTTGGACTACGGACTAGGGACTACCAGACGTAATGTAGTCGCTAGTGATGTTGTAGTGGTTAAAGATAAAACCTCTCTCGGTGGCGGCGGTATCTGGGTTTGGGACCCGCGTACCCGCGCTACGATTGCTTCTGCGCCGGCTGGGTTGACGGGGGGGGTGGCTTTTGTGGGAAATGTACAGGGCGACTGCAAGCCGGAGATCGGGATGACTTTTGAGAGGGAACTCCGCATGTACCAGTACGATGGCAGCCCTCAACTCAAACTGCTCTATAACCTGCCCACCACCGATAACTCCGGGTTCACGGGTATCACGATGTTTGATTTCAACCAGGATGGTAAGCAAGAATTGGTCTATCGGGATCAGACCGACCTGCGCATCCTGGAAGGCGCTACAGGAAAAACGTTGGCTTCTTACCCGATCAAGAGTGCTACCTGGATGGAATATCCTGTAGTAGCTGATATAAGACCAGAATGGACATGCCGAAATACTGATCAATGGATACCAATCCAGTAACCCCTACGATTACCGCGTCTATTGCTTCGAATCAGGCGTAGCCCCCTGGGTGCCCGCCCGCTCGGTCTGGAACCAGTACCGCTACCACGTCACCAACGTGAACGACGACCTCACCATCCCCCGCCATCCACAGAACCCCGCCCGGCTACGAGACCTGCCTCCAGCCCACCTGCCTGGCTCCCTGCAATGCCTTCCTGGCCCAGGCTACCTACCGCACCCAGCAAGGCTGTGTGCAGTTCCCGGCCGTGGATCTCGAACTGAATATCCTCCGCTCTGAATGCACTCCCGACAGCCTTATCTTCTACCTGGGGCTGCGCAACCTCAGCCAGAATCCCATTGGCCAACACTGTGTGAACCTGTCGTGCTATCCCATCAACCCCTATCAGCCAGGTCAGCCACCCCAGTTCAATCCGCTCGAAACCAATTGTATTCCTATCCCAGCCGGCAGCGGGCTGGACGACACCATTCGTCTGGCGTCGCTGATCCCTCCGGGCGTCAAGCAGATGTATTTTTTTATCAACGATGCAGGCAAAGGGGCCGGGCCGTCTAACTACCCCCTTACGGGCATCATAGAGTGCAACTATGCCAACAACAGCGACTATGTCCTGCTCGACCTCGCGCCGCGCAGCCTGGATCTTGGGCCAGACCTCGTGAAGTGTGCCAGCGCCGTGACCACCCTGAACGCCGGGGCAGGCTTCACCTCCTACCTCTGGAGTGACGGCTCACAGGATTCCATCTATTCCGCCGGCGGTGCCGGGCTGCATTTTGTGGAGGCCCAGGACCACTGCGGGCGCATCTACCGTGACAGCGTACTCATCAGTATAGACCCGGTGGGCGGCTTTGATCTGGGGCCTGATGTATCCATCTGTCCGGGCGGGGCTTTGCATTTCGACATCGCCGGGACCTACGACCAGGTACAGTGGATACCGGCCGCGCAGGTCAGTTGTGCCAACTGCCCCGGCGTCTCCGTCCAGACCGACACCTCGTTTGTGCTGATCGCAGTGGCTGGCACCGGCAATTGTTACACCGCTGATACGGTGCAGATACAAGTCACGCCCTCGTTTTTGACTAAAAAAACGGCTCAAACCTGTCAAATCACCCAAGTTGGTACGGATACCGTTTTGCTCAAAACGGCCCTCGGTTGCGACAGCCTGATTGTGACGACTACCACTTTATTGCCTTCGTTTTTGACCGAAAAAACCGCTCAAACTTGTCAACTCGCACAAGTCGGCAGCGACACGCTGTTCCTGAAAACCGCTTTCGGTTGTGACAGCCTTGTCGTCACCGCCACGACCTTATCACCATCACTTTTGACCGAAAAAATTACTCAAACCTGCCAACTTACAGAAGTCGGCAGCGACACGCTGTTCCTGAAAACTGCTTTCGGTTGTGACAGCCTTGTCGTCACCGCCACCACGCTTTGGCCGCTCGTCGGGGTAGATTTGGGCCTGCCGCCCGCGCCGCTCCAACCGGGCAGCGCGTATGCTATCCCGCTGACACTCAGTCAGCAAGGGCAATTTGACTACGCCTGGTCGCCGCCCGATGGTTTGTCTTGCCTCGCCTGCCCCAACCCGGTGGCCCGCCCGGTGCAAACGACGACCTACCGGCTGCTGCTCACTGACGCGAACGGCTGCACGGTCAGCGACAGCCTAACGCTCCGGGTTAAAACTGCGGAGGGCATCTATGTCCCCATCGTGCTGGCCCCCAATGGCTCGATGCACAACCAGCGGTTTACGGTGTACGCCGCTGCTGGCACGGTGGAGCGGGTGGGGTGGTTGCGTGTGTACGACCGATGGGGCGGGCTGGTGTTCGAGCGCAGGGAATTGATACCCAACGACGAGTCGGCGGGCTGGGACGGCACCTGGCGCGGGCAACGGGTACAGCCGGGCGTGGTTTTCGACGCCCCAAAGGTGATTGGTGGAGGCTACGGGCGGCGATCTGCGCGACCTGGAAGGAACAACTACATACACTCGGAGGCAACCTGGTTAAATTCCAACGTAAAAAAGGTATTTTGAAGGGAGAATTTAAAATTGAGAATTGAGGGGTAGAAGCGGTCAGGGAGATGGGAGAAAATGGCGCGTGGACGGGACAAGTGTTTAAAAAATGTAGGCTCCGGCCAACTCCCTGCCCGCGATCTCCGTCATTGGGGAAACTCACCTTCAACGCCCGACCATGCCCTTCCTTTTAACCCGTTTTTCCTTCCGTTTTTCCTTCCTCCTTCCACTTCTTTTCCTTTTTTCATCTCAAATTTCCACCGCTCAAAACCGCGCCACCATCAGCGGCTATGTGCGCGATGCGGCCAGCGGCGAGGCGCTGATCGGAGCCACCGTACTCGACGGAATCAGCCGCAAAGGCACCGTCACCAACACGTATGGCTATTACAGCCTCACCCTTCCGGCAGGCGATTCGGTGCGGCTGCTCATCACCTATATCGGCTACAAACCTTCTGGCTACGACCTGTTACTGCGCCAAAACGTCGTGCAAAATGTGCAGATGTCTGAAAATGCCCTGCTCCAGGAAGTGGAGGTCGTGGCCGAACGCTACGAGCGCATCGAAGAACGCGCCCAGATGAGCCGCATTGACGTGTCCATCGAACAAATCAAAAATATCCCTGCCCTGCTCGGCGAAAAAGACGTGCTGAAGGCCCTGCAACTCCTGCCCGGTGTGTCGGGCGGGGGCGAAGGGCAGAGCGGCATCTACGTCCGGGGCGGAGGTCCCGACCAGAATCTCATCCTGCTCGACGGGGTGCCGGTGTACAATGCGTCGCACCTGTTCGGATTTTTCTCCGTGTTCAACACCGATGCCATCCGCGATGTGTCACTGGTCAAAGGCGGCTTTCCGGCGCGGTATGGCGGGCGGCTGTCTTCCGTCATCGAGATCAATATGAAGGAAGGCAACGACCAGGAATTCCATGGCGAAGGCAGCATCGGACTCATCGCTTCCAAACTGACCCTGGAAGGACCGATCAAAAAAGGCCGTTCTTCTTTCATTGTGTCGGGGCGACGCACCTATATCGACATTCTGGCGCGCCCGCTCATCAAAGCCGCGTTCAAAGCCGACGATACGGAGGGCGTACTGGGGTATTTTTTCGACGACGTGAATGCAAAAGTGAACTACCGCCTGAGTGATAAAGACCGGCTTTACCTCAGTTTTTATACCGGAACGGACAAATTTTATTCCCGCATCAAGGACAAATACACCTACGGCGGCGGCAATGAATACGAGAACGAAGACGAACTCAAGGCAGGATTCGGCTGGGGCAACCGCACCGCCGCGCTGCGGTGGAACCACGTGTTCAGTCCCCGGTTGTTTGCCAATAGCACCCTGACCTATAGCCGCTACCGGTTCAATACCAACGTTGCATACACTTCCAAAGAGCAGGAAAAAGGCAAGGTTATATCGGAGGACATCAACGATGTGAACTACTTTTCAGGCATCAATGACTGGGCTGGGAAGGTAGATTTCGACTTCATGCCCAATCCGGCGCACTACATCCGCTTCGGGGCAGGCGCCATCTTGCATACCTTCAAACCCGGACAATTCCGCTCGCGCATCTATTCTGCCGACGTGGACAGCGACACGACCGATACCCGCAGCGACTTTATAGAGCCCAACATCAATGCTGCCGAACTGGCACTCTACGTCGAAGACGACTGGAAATTGACCGATCGGCTTCGAGTCAATGCCGGGCTGCACCTGTCGGGCTTTTTACCCAGCGGACAGTCTTACTTTTCCCTCCAGCCGCGCTTCAACGCCCGGTATCTTTTTGACCGGGGATGGTCTGCCAAAGTATCGTTCAGCACCATGCGGCAGTTTATCCACCTGCTCACCAACGAGACCATCGGCTTGCCCACTGACCTGTGGCTGCCTTCTACTTCGAAGATTCGTCCGCAGGATGCCTGGCAGGCAGCCGTCGGAGCGGCCAAGACAATCGGCAAGGATTATGAGTTCAGCGCGGAAGTCTACTACAAGGACATGAAAAACGTGATCGCTTTCCGCGAAGGCGCCAGTGCGTTCCAGTTTCAGGGCTGGGAGAATCGCGTTGCACAGGGCGACGGCAGAGCCTACGGCGCAGAGTTTTTTGTGCAAAAAAAGCGCGGCAAATTCAGCGGTTGGGTGGGTTATACGCTCTCATGGGCGTGGCGGCAATTCGATGACATCAATTTCGGGCGGGAGTTTCCCTACAAATACGACCGCCGCCACGACTTCGAGATTACCGGCAATTATAAGTTCAATAAACGCGTGTCGCTATCTGCCACCTGGGTCTATTCGACCGGCAATGCGGTTACCCTGGGCAACTCGCGCTATCTCGGCCCAGCGCCTTACAACAATGCTTTTAACCAGTATCTCTACGAAAATACGCATACCCCGGAGCGCAACAATTTCCGTTTCTCCGCCAACCACCGCCTGGATGTCGGCGTGGATTTTACCAAGAAAAAGCGCCGCTACGAACGCACCTGGTCGTTCGGCGCGTACAATGCGTACAGCCGGAAAAATCCGTTTTACCTGTTTTTAGACAGCGAATCGGACAGTGCGGGCGGATCAAGGCCGGTGCTGAAACAGGCTGCGCTGTTCCCGATCATCCCGTATTTCAACTGGAGTTTCAAGTTTTAACTCAGTTGGTGCGCATCATTTCTACATTTACCAAATCCAACACTACGCCATGAAAAAAGTAGTCTTATTCGCCTTGTTTGTGTTCTTGAGCGGGTTCTGTTCGGCACAAATCCTTAATGGTTCTTTTGAAAATTGGAGCTATATTCCCAATGTCGGGCCAGAGTTCCAGCCGTGGTCGGCAGACAATTGGGTACATTGTAATAAACTTGGGTATCCCCGTGAGGTTGTCGGCGGTTTCCCCGCTACCTACAAAGACAGCATTGCTTTTGAGGGCCAACATGCCCTTCGGATGTCTCGGTGGTACCAGGTTGATTTTGATGTTGTCAAATTCCTGGTGCTCTCAACTGGCCTTCTGGTGTTTATTTCATCCAATCTCACAAGTTCATAACGACATTTGTCAAGCAATAAAAGCATGGAATCCTCCATCAGCAACCAGCGAATCATGCGCACCATACTTCCCCTCCTCTTCTCCGCCTTCCTCTTCGCTTCCTGCGAAGACATTTTCTCCACGGTCGTCAAAATTGACCCGCCGGAATACGAACCGCAGTTGGTGTTTCACCTGCTGATGACCGACCAGGACTCCTCGGTACGACTCATACTAACCCGCAATTTTGGTATCCTTGAACCAGTGCGCGACGAGCAGAAATGGTACGTCAGCGGCGCCACTGCCGAATGGTGGCAGAATGGGCAAAAAGTGCTGACGCTCAACGCGCTGAGCGGCGATTCGGGTTTTGTGTACATCGGCCAATTGCCCCAGCCAGTTCAACCGGGAGCACAATACGAAGTGCGGGTGCAACATCCCGACTACCCTTCGGTCCGGGCGGTGCAGGTGATGCCTGCGCGGTTCGACGCCGACTCGGCCCGGGTGCGCAATTTGGGCAATTCAGGACAATTCAGCGACCAGTTTCAAGTGGATTTTACCATTCGCGACCAGCCGGGTGAAGCCAACTATTATGAGGTGAACGTGTTCAGCCAGCAGTATACGCTGGACTGCATGTTTGATCCAAGTACCGGCATATTTGCATGCGATACGATCGGCACGGAAGAATATTCGGTCTATTTTGACGAGTTCCTTGACCGGAATACGGTGACCGGCAGTGGTAATACAGCGCTGATCAGCGACCAACTGTTCGACGGGCAGGCGTATAAATTCCAGGCAAAATTCTCCCCGAGTTATTATAGTTCCAACGACACCATGCCCTACATCGTACGAATCCGAAATGTGACCAAGGAGTACTATCAGTGGTCGCGCTCCTATTACCAGCGCTATGAAAATGAGTATGAAATCTTTGCAGAGCCAACTACTGTATTTGGAAATATAGAAAATGGACTGGGCATTTTCGGATTGGCGACCCAAAAACTGTATCGTGCCAAGTGATTGGGTAGGGGTTGATAGGGGTTGATAAAGGTTGATGGG
>Ga0335394_10010089_pt1 | contig 10644 bp, 6 predicted proteins | sample MAT03_FD_205741 | JGI IMG/M metagenome (GOLD analysis project Ga0335394, IMG submission 205741) | Freshwater microbial communities from Lake Fryxell liftoff mats and glacier meltwater in Antarctica - MAT-03 (spades assembly) (version 2) ...
GAAGGTGAACTCCACATAATCCTGGAAATCCTGCTGGAAAACGACCGCGTCCAGGTAGCCGCTGAAGCCCCCGATCTTGAAGCCCTGCTTTATGCCGCCCTCCATGTTCCAACTCTGTTCGGGTCGCAGATCGGCGTTGGGGAAAATGCGCAACTCGCCCACGCTGGTACTGATGAAGCGTTCACCGATGGTCGGGTAACGGAAACCCTGTCCATAACTGGCGCGAACATAGGTCGCCCTCATCACCTTGTACGTGGCGCCGGCGCGGAACACGGGTTGGCCGGCCTCGTCATCGTTAACGGTGAACTGCTCGTAGCGCACGCCTGCGGAGATCGCGAGTTTCTCCTGGAAGAGCTTCTTGTCAACCTGCAGGTAAGCTGCGGTGTTCTGCGCGGTGTTCACACCATCACCATCGGCATCGCCATTGTAGAGCTCCGCCGTGCTCATCACATTGCGGGTCGAAACCCCGCCAGTGAGCACGGTCTCGCCGAAGAGATCCACTTTCTGCTGCACCTGGTACTCCGCATGCAAGGTGCCGTTGCTGTTCCCCTGGTCGTTGTCGTTGTCGAAGATCTGGCGGTGGAACCGTGTTCGCAGCGTATGGCGCGTACCGGCGGCGGAGAAGTAGTTCACGAAGGGATCAACGTAGTACTGCGTTCCAAGTGTTCGTGTCACGGTGCCCGGTTCGGGGCGGAACAAGCCCCGATCGATATCGTTCCAGACGAAGACGCTGGTGCTGCGGCTCGTCATCACGTTCGCGTTCACGCCGTAGCTCAGGCCCTTCACCCTGCCGTTGCGCCAGCGCAATCCTGTATTGAAGCGCACGCGATGCTCGTATCCACCGGGACCCAGGCGGTATGGATCGGCCGCGATGGTATCCGCCGGGATCGGCTCCGGCCCAACGTAACCGACATCGGAGAACGCATTACCGCCCAGCACCAGGTCCAGGTTCTTGATCTGCCGGGAATGGAAGAAATTGGCCCCGCCGAACATCGGGCTGTTCGCGTCCCACCACTTGGCGGGTTTATGACCGGGCGCATCGTACAGCCCGACGAAGGTGGTGACCCGCGTGCTCGGGGTGCTGCGGGGATAAGCGGTGCGCACATTGATCACCCCACTGAGCGCCGCGCTTCCGTAGAGCACCGATGATGCGCCTTTGATCACTTCCACCTGCTCAAGGTTCTCGATCGGGAGGAAGGTCCAGTTCGGCCGTCCGATGTCACCACTGAGGATCGGGATATCATCCACCATCACCTGCACACGGCTGCCCGCGCCGTAACTGAAGCCGCTGCTCGCGCGGATCTGTGGCTCTTCGTCCACCACCACGACACCCGGTACCTGATCCAAGGCCTGATCCATGCTCACAACGTTCTTATTCCGCACCAGTTCAGGGCGCAGTACGCTCAGTGATTGCGTCACCTCCCCCACGCGCTGCTCGAATTTGCCTGCGGTTACCACCACCATGTCGAGTTGCGCCGCCGCGGTGCTCAGCTTCAGGTCCAGCTGGCGTTGTTCTCCTGCTGTGAGCGCTACCGCTTCGGTACGCGATGCGTAGCCGAGGAAACTGAACGTGATGCGATGGTCACCCGCTGCGAGGTTCAAGCGGTACACACCGTCCACATCCGTAGCTGTGCCCTTGCCCGGCGAGATGACCACGTTCACACCGATCAGCGCTTCCCCCGTGAGCGCATCCGTCACCTTGCCTTGAAGTACTCCGTCCTGTGCCATGGACGCGATCGAACATAGAACGGCCAGTGCAGCGGTATGGAGCCTCTTCATCCGTGGAGGGTGGTTTGGTGGAGGGCGCCTCCGGCATCCGTTGGTGCCGTAAGCGATGCGGGTAAATGTAAAGAAAGCCTTGGGGCGCCCTAATGCGTCTCGTTCCGGCGGCGTTCATGGCAGGACGGGCGGGTATGCTCGCTCCCGTCCTATCGAGACTCATCTGGGCATCCACTACCTTGTTCACGTGGAAGATCAACAGTGGATACACCGCATCGCGTTGAGCATGCTCAAGGGAATCGGGCCTGTGAACGCGCGCAACCTCGTGGCATATTGCTGCGGCGTGGATCCCATCTTCACCGACAGGAAGTTGAAGCATACGCTAGAGAAAGTGCCGGGCATAGGACCGAAGCTGATCGCCTCCATCACCGACAAGAAGGTGCTGCCCGCTGCGGAGAAGGAACTGGAATACGTACGCAAGCACAAGCTGCGCATGCTCTTCTATCTCGACGCGGAGTACCCGAGGCGATTGAAGCAGGCCGAGGATGCCCCTGTGCTGCTCTTCGTGAAAGGGAGCGCGGAGATCGATCGCACGCACATGGTGAGCATCGTAGGTACGCGCACTCCGAGCGAGCAAGGCAAGCGCCTATGCGTTGAATTGGTTGAAGGCTTGAAAGAGGTGAATGCGACGATCGTGAGCGGGCTTGCTTACGGCATCGACATCGTGGCGCACCGGCATGCGTTGAAGAACGAGCTGCCCACCATAGGCTGTGTGGCGCACGGTCTGGACCGACTCTACCCCGGCGAACACGCGGCAACTGCGAAGGAGATGCTCGTGCGCGGTGGACTCATTAGCGAATTACCGAGCGGAAGCTCATTCGCGCCCGGCAACTTCCCGGCACGCAACCGCATCATCGCAGGCCTGAGCGATTGCACCATCGTGGTGGAGAGCGGGCCGAAAGGCGGATCATTGATCACCGCCGACATCGCCAACAGCTACGACCGTGAGGTCTTCGCTTTCCCCGGCCGGCCAACGGACCCGCGGAGCGAAGGCTGCAACAAGATCATCCAGCAGAACAAGGCCGCGCTCATCACTAGCGCCAAGGACGTGATCACGCTCATGGACTGGTTGCCGAAGAAGAAGAAAGCGCCCGTACAGGTCGCCCTATTCAGTGAACTAATGCCCGATGAGCAGACCTTGGTGGAGATCATTCGCGCAAAGGGGAAGATCGCCATCGACGACCTGTGCGTGCAGAGCAAAATGCCGCAGGGCAAGGCTTCCGGGCTACTGCTCAACCTGGAATTCAGCGGCGTGGTGCGCAGCCTGCCGGGGAAGATGTACGAGCTTAATTGAACGCCGCCAGTGGTTGATGGCCTCTGGCTGCTGGCCGATCACGTTGAAGGTGGGAACCCTCCCTTGCGGAAGATCGCCCAGCAGCGAAGAGCCTGTGGCCAATAGCATAGTGCGTGTCGCATGGTGCGAGGTATTCCCCCACCTACATTTGCGTCCGCTCAACCAAAAAGCAACCCAAACATCCCGCGATGGCAAAGTCGAACAAGGCCGTGGACGCCTTCATGGCAGAAGTGAAGAAGCGCAACGGCAGCGAGCCGGAATTCCTCCAGGCCGTTCATGAAGTGGCCGAAATGGTGATCCCCTTCATCGAGGCGAACCCCAAGTACAAGGGTAAGATGCTCCTGGAGCGCATGGTGGAGCCCGAGCGCACCATCATCTTCCGCATCCCTTGGGTGGACGACAAGGGCAACACACAGGTACACCGTGGCTTCCGCATCGAGTTCAACAGTGCGATCGGACCGTACAAAGGCGGCTTGCGTTTCCACCCCAGCGTGAACCTTAGCATCCTGAAGTTCCTGGGCTTCGAACAAACCTTCAAGAACAGCCTCACCACATTGCCCATGGGCGGTGGCAAGGGCGGCAGCGACTTCGATCCGAAAGGCAAGAGCGACGGCGAAGTGATGCGCTTCTGCCAGAGCCTGATGACAGAACTGTTCCGCCACATCGGCCCCGACACCGACGTGCCTGCTGGCGACATCGGCGTGGGTGGTCGCGAGATCGGTTTCATGTTCGGCCAGTACAAGCGCCTGGCGAACGAGTTCACCGGAGTGCTCACCGGCAAGGGCATCACGTGGGGCGGTTCATTGATCCGGCCGGAAGCCACGGGCTACGGCTGCGTGTACTTCGCCGAGGAGATGATGAAGCACAACGGCACCAGCTTCAAAGGCAAGACCGTTGCCGTGAGCGGCAGCGGCAACGTGGCGCAGTACGCGATCGAGAAGGCCACGGCGCTCGGCGCGAAGGTGGTTTCCGCTTCTGATAGCGATGGCAGCATCTACGATCCCGCTGGTATCGACAAGGCGAAGCTCGCTTTCCTCATGGAGTTGAAGAACGTGAAGCGCGGTCGCATCGAAGAGTACGCGAAGAAGTTCAAAGGCAGCACCTACAAGAAAGGCGCGCGTGTGTGGGATGTAGTGGCCAAGTGCGATGTCGCTCTCCCCTGCGCAACGCAGAACGAACTGGACGGCAACAACGCGAAGACCCTGGTGAAGAAAGGCGTGAAGTACGTGGCCGAAGGGGCCAACATGCCGACCACACCAGAAGGCATCGCGGTGTTCGAAGCCGCCAAGGTGCTATTCGCGCCGGGCAAAGCCAGCAACGCCGGTGGTGTGGCCACGAGCGGTCTGGAGATGAGCCAGAACAGCCTGCGCCTGAGCTGGACCCGCGAAGAAGTGGACGGACGTCTGCACAACATCATGAAAAACATCCACGCGGCTTGCGTGAAGCACGGTACCGAAGGCAAGCACGTGAACTACGTGAAGGGCGCCAACATCGCCGGCTTCGTGAAAGTGGCCGACGCGATGCTGGACCAGGGGGTGGTTTAAGACCTCACATCCGGCTCCTCTCCCGTGGAGAAGGGAGGAATGCAATAAGAGAAGCCCCGGCGCGAGTCGGGGCTTCTCATTCTCACCATAGGCTTTAATGCAGGACCACCAGCGACTTCATCGCGCCACCTGCGATACCGTAGTGGTAGATGCCGTTGGCCAGCTGGCTCACATCGAGAAGAAGGCTCTGTTGTCCCTTCGCGATGCGTTCCTCACGTAACACACGGCCTGCTCCATCGTGCAATCGGAGCACGGCAGCGCGTGATAATGCGCTGAACGGAACCGTCACCATGGATGAGGCGGGTACGGGGAACGCGACACCAAGGCGCTGCTCTTCGGCCGCGGCGATCCCCACGGTGGTTCCGCCCGACGCCGGGACCGAGACCGCCTGATAGATCACGCCCGGCGCGCTACCTAGGCTCGGCTCGCCAACGAATGCGACAGCGGCGCACTGCTCGATGTTCCAGGCTTCCGGCACGGCGAACATGTAGGTACGCACCACACTGCTTCCCGCTATTGTTGTGGTCACTTCGTCGCCACCCAGGTCCGTGACGTAGGTACGCAGCGCATGGCGGTGATCGTAGTTGGGTTGGGCGCCGTTCACGTAATCCTGCTGGTAGCCAAAAATGTGGTCTTCCGACAATAGCACATAAATGCGGTCATTGCTTCCAGCACCATCGGCGGTGTAGTACAACTCCACATCGACCGTGAGCACGCGCGAACCTTGCTCGAAGTTGGTGGCCATGCCGATGTTCACCGGCGAGGCTGTCGCCAACGCAGTGTTGACCGCCGCCGTCCATTGCGAGGCAGATTGCAACCCCTGCCGATTCACCATGCCTTGCGGCTGGAACGTAACGACGTACTGGCTCCAGAGCGCACTGCCTGCCGTGGATCGCAGATCAGGCTGCCCCCCCGATGGAACGGAGAGGCCGCCGCCGTGTACCGCCACGGTTACGACGGTGGCAGGATGACTGGACATGATGTTGCCCGCCACCACATGCGCGGCAGGACAGTTGCCGCAGTTGATCGCCGTGTACTCCTCCAGCAGCACAGTGCGGTTCTGCGGCGTTGTTCCCACCAGGGTTTGCGCGGCCAACATGCCCGGCATCAGCAGGAGGATCGAAGCGGCGACGGGGGTATGCATTCGTGTCATGTGAGGTAGAAGGTGTTGTTCCACATACGGGTCAGGGTCATCCATCGGATGCCATGCGCGTTGGTGGTCGCAGCGATCGTTCGCTCCTGACAGGTGGAAAAGCAAAAGCCTCCAGCTCCGGAGGTTCTTGCGTTGGGATGAGGTTCGTTCAGCAGAACTCGTCGTACGCCATCATCAAGTTCTCCGCGATCATATCCGCGGTGCGGCCTTCGATGTGGTGGCGCTCCAGGAAGTGTACCAGCTTGCCATCCTTGAACAACGCCATGGCCGGGCTGCTGGGGGGGTATGGCAGGAAATGCTTGCGGGCCTGGTTGGTCGCATCGGTATCCACGCCCGCGAACACGGTGACCAGGTTCTGCGGACGCTTGGCACCGGTCAATGACCGCTTCACACCCGGACGGGCAGCACCCGCAGCGCAGCCGCATACGCTGTTCACTACGCAGAGTACGGTGCCCGCTTGGGAAAGGGCCTTGTCCACCTGCTCAGGGGTTTGCAATTGTTCGAAACCGGCCATCGTGAGGTCGGACTTCATGGGGGCGACTAATTCGGGAGGGTACATGGGTGATGGGGGTTGCGTTGTGTGGGTCTTGCTCGAGCGTGGGTAAGATCGCGGGGACAAGAACGGTACAAATGTACTTCCCATGGAAAACACGGTCAGCCCCACCGGGCGGTCCGTTCGGGATCCCTCGAAAGGCGCGATCCTGCTTGCCATAGACCTGCGCGCCCCGGTACATTCGCCGACCAGTCAAAAGGACCATGACCATACGCCACACGATCACATTGCTCGCGCTGATCGCTTTCGGAGTTTCTGTAAACGGCCAGCAACGCCCAGGCGCCCTGCCCGAAGTTGTGGCCAGGCAGCTAAAGGGCATGGGCTTCGCCGATGAGGACCTGGCCGACTTGTTGGTGAAGGACGACTACCGCACCACGCGCAACGGCCTGCACCACTTCATCCTGCGTCAACGATGGCAGGGCATCGATGTATGGAACGGCGACATCGCGATCCACACCGCTGAGGACGGAAGTTTAGTGAAGCTGAACAATGGTGCCGCACCGCACCTGGCGAAACGTGTGAACGCGACCGGGCCAGTGCTATCAGCGGGCGACGCTCTACGGAGTGTTCTGGCGAAGACCGCACCCGGCGTGTCGATGCCCATGCTGTTGGCGAATGAGGATGGTGGCCGGAGACTGACCTATGAGGGCAGCACGTTGGGCGAAGAGCCCGTGCGGATCCAATTGGTGTACCAACCGGTGGGTGATCGGCTGCGGCTCGCTTGGAATGTGAACCACTATACGCCGGACGGGTCTCATTGGTGGAACGTGCGGATCGATGCGGTGACCGGCGCTGAACTGGACCGGAACGATTGGGTGGCACAATGCGGCTTCGACCATGTCCATGGCCACACGGAAGCGTGCCCTCGACCAGAAGTGGCCGCTGCTCCACTGGCACCCAATGACTATCGCGTCTATCCCTGGCCGATGGAAAGTCCGAGCCATGGTGCCCACTCGATCCGGAACGCGCCCTGGCTCGACGGGGGTATCGCCTCACCCTTTGGCTGGCATGATGACAACGGTGTCGCTGGCGCGGAGTACACAGATACCCGCGGGAACAACGTACTCGCACAGGAGGATGCCGATGCGAACAACACCGGCGGCTACCGACCTAGTGGCGGCGCCAATTTGGACTTCGATTTCGCCGTGGACTTCGCGCAAGCGCCCGTGGCATACAGGGATGCGGTGATCACCAACCTGTACTACTGGAACAACCTGATGCACGATGTCTGGTACCAGTACGGCTTTGATGAACCCGGTGGGAACTTCCAGACGAACAGTTACGGAAGAGGTGGCGCTGGCGGCGACGCGGTGCGGGCCGATGCGCTGGATGGGAGTGGAACGAACAACGCCAACTTCGGCACACCGCCGGATGGTGGCGCACCCCGCATGCAGATGTTCGTGTGGACCGGGCCCAATCCCGATCGCACCAGCGACCTGGACAACGGGATCATCGCGCATGAATTCGGCCATGGCATCAGCAACCGTCTGGTGGGCGGCCCGGCGAATGTGAATTGCCTCACCAATGCCGAGCAGATGGGCGAAGGATGGAGCGATTTCTTTGGCCTGGTGATGACCATCGAAGCAGGTGACCAGGGCTCGAACGCGCGCGGCATCGGCACGTACGTCCTGGGCCAGCCGGTCACCGGAGGCGGTATCCGACCCGCACCGTACAGCACCAGCTTCGGTGTGAACAACTACACGTACGCTGCGCTTAACAATGCCTCCCTGGCCGCCCCGCACGGTGTAGGGTTCGTGTGGTGTACCATGCTGTGGGAAATGACCTGGGAACTGATCGGCCAGTATGGCTTCGATCCGGATATCTTCAACGGAACGGGGGGCAACAACATCGCCATGCAGTTGGTGATCGATGGCTTGAAGCTCACTCCGTGCAACCCCGGTTTTGTGGACGCGCGCGATGCGATCCTCGCCGCCGACCTTGCGAACGGTGGTGCGAACCAAAACCTGATCTGGGCCGCTTTCGCGCGACGTGGCCTGGGTTCCAGTGCCAGCCAGGGCAGTTCGAGTAATCGTCTGGACCAGACGGAAGCCTATGACACGCCGCTGCCGAACAACATCGGTGTCGCGGTGGTGCTTTCTCCCGCCGGTGCCTTGTTCGATTGCGGCGGCGCGCCGCTCACCGTGAGCGCCACCCTGCGCAACTACGGCCAGTCCGCACAAACAGGTTTCCCCGTGCGCTATCAACTCGATGGCGGAACGCAGATCTCCGAGACGTTCTCCGGATCGCTCGCGGGGGGTGCTTCGGCCACGTTCACCTTCGTGCAACCGCTGGTCATCACCGGTGCGGGTACGCACAGTCTCGTCGTCTCCACCGCATTGGCGGGGGATCAATACGTCGCGAACGACCAGGCCACCGGAGCGATCACCTTGAGCACGGCATCGACGATCAGCGCTCCATTCCTCGAGGCTATCGAGAGCGGTCCGACCACGCCTGCCGGATGGACTTCGCAGAACCCGGACGTTGGTGGTGCATGGACGACAACGGCCATGTCAGGCCAGGGCGCATGCGTCGGCGCTCGTTCCTGGTCGATCGACTATTACAGCGTGAACGCGGTCGGCCAGGAGGATCGATTGCTCACGCCGCTGGTGGACCTCGCCTCTTCCGCCGGTTCGCGCTTGAAATTCAACCACGCATACTCCGGCTACTCTTCCAGCTATGTGGACGGCCTTCGCGTGGACGTCAGCGCGAACTGCGGCGGCACCTGGACCACCCTTTACCAGGCATCGGGTGCGGCACTGCAGACCACCACGTACACGACCAATTCCTTCATACCGAACGCGTGTGCGTTATGGCAGGCACACGACATCGACATCAGCGCATACGATGGCCAGACCGTGCTGTTCCGCTTCGTCGGGATCAACGGCTATGGCAACTGGCTCTACCTGGACAACGCACAGGTGGAAAGCAACGGCGTGAAAGTCGCCCTGAAGCTTCTGCTCGATGGCGCTTATGACCCCGGCACAGACCGCATGCGCGACAGCTTGCGCACCGCGGTCGCTTTCCCGCTCACCGAACCGTACACCGGTCTCGGCTTTGCGCAGGTCGGCGGCGGTGGCGAGACGATCGCCGCCAGCGTCCTCACCACCACCGGCGATAATGCCGTGGTGGACTGGGTGCTGTTGGAACTGCGCAACAGCGCAACGCCCACCGCACGGGTAGCCACACGCTGTGTATTGGTGCAACGGGACGGCGATGTGGTGGATCGGGACGGCTTCTCGCCCGTGACTTTTCTGACCGGACCCGGCACGTATCATATCGCCGCACGGCACCGCAACCATCTGGGCGCGATGACCGCCATACCGGTGGCGCTTACCGGGTCGGCGCTCACGGTGGACTTCACCTCGGCGGCGACATCGACCTACGGGACAGAGGCGCGCAGGCCGGTGAACGGCCGGATGGCCCTATGGCCGGGTAATGTGCTGCGTGATGGGGTGCTGCGGTACACCGGACAGGACAATGACCGTGACGAGATCCTGCAAAGCGTTGGTGGCAGTGTGCCCACGAACATCGTAGGACCGGGCTACTTCCAACAGGATGTGAACCTGGACCGCGTGGTGCGTTACATCGGGCAGAACAATGATCGCGATCCGATACTTCTGGGCATCGGAGGCTCCGCACCCACCAATACACGCACTGAACAATTGCCCTGACGATGGGCGCGTCCATCGAGAGCTGGTACGAAGCGGTTCCGGACCTTTGGCGCGATCGCGCGCAACGTGTACGCGAACTGATCATGGAAGCCTCGCCGGTCATGCGTGAAGGCTGGCGCTATGGCGTTCCCTTCTATGACCACCGCCGGTGGATGTGCTACCTGAACATACAGAAAGGACAACTCGTCCTCGGTTTCGTTCCGGGCGTCCATCTGCTCGATCCGGAACGCTTGCTCGAACGTACCGCACACAAACTCATCCGCCACTACCGGCCTCCGGCACCACCGATGCGGATGAACGAGGCAGCGTTGCGCCGGTTGATCAACGAAGCGGTACGTGTGAGCGAGGAACTTGCCGCAGCCCAGATCAAGCGACCTAGGCGCTCATAGCGCCCGCTTTCGTTTGAAGAAGGCTTTCATCAAGTCGGCGCACTCCGCTTCGAGCACCCCACCGGTGACGGTGGTCTTGGGGTGCAGGAGCCGGGCACCCATCCGGCGGTAGCCGGACTTCTCGTCGAACGCACCAAAGACAATACGGCCCACCTGGCACCAGTGCAGCGCACCAGCGCACATCACGCACGGTTCCACCGTCACGAAGAGCGTACACTCCTTCAGGTACTTGCCCCCGAGATGCTCCGCCGCTGCGGTGAT
>Ga0335394_10010092_pt1 | contig 10643 bp, 7 predicted proteins | sample MAT03_FD_205741 | JGI IMG/M metagenome (GOLD analysis project Ga0335394, IMG submission 205741) | Freshwater microbial communities from Lake Fryxell liftoff mats and glacier meltwater in Antarctica - MAT-03 (spades assembly) (version 2) ...
GCAAGCCGGCCACCTGTAGTGTAAAGACATCCGGTGTTTCGCGGGTGGCGAGCGCAGCCTGCTGACCACTCTTTTTGGCGGCGGCGTAATCAACTTCCGCCTGCTGGCGGGCTTTCAATTCGGCAACAATCTCAACTTCGCCAAAACGGACAGTGACACCTGTCACCGCGGCATCACCAGGCAAGGGGAAACGATAGATAGCTTCCAGTACACGATCGCAACTGCTGCACGCATAAACAAAGGTTTGCGTCAAATGTAAATCGGCCAGGGGACCAGCGATAACACCGCGCAGAACGCTGCGCTGGAGTGGGACAAACGGGAGCGGTGTTTCGCCCACGACTTCCAATACACCAATGCCGTCGGCGCGTGAATTTTCGTAGATGCGAGGATTGAACATAGCGGTCTCCTTGTAACATAACACGAACTGCAAGTGGCGCAACTGGCGTGATCCTTGCGCTTTACACTTTAGACATGAGTAGACAGGTAAATAGGGAAACAGGTAGACAAGTGGGCGACTTGTCTACCTGTTTCCCTATTTACCTGTTTCCCTGTTGCTCTAGCTTCTAACTTTATCCCGTCCTCCTTACCGCAATTTTCCGTTATCTATGATACCATAGATTGATGACAACCGTGATCTAAACCCAAAAAGAAGAAGGGAAGAGCCGCTATGCCGGAAAAATTGACATTGTTTGAGCGTCTGAGTAATCGCCTCTTTGCAATTCCTGCTGTGGCGCAGTTGTGGGCCAAGCGCTCGGTGGCGCACACCAGGCAAGCAGTCGATCTGACGGGTGATATTCCTTTTGCAACAGTACGTAAACCATTAGCGCACAGTCGCGTGGCGCTGATCACCACGGCCGGCGTGCATCTGCGCCAGCAGCCGCCTTTCGACATGGAGAATCCAGACGGCGATGCGACCTATCGGGAGATTCCTGCGGCTGCGGATCTGGCTCAGCTCACAATTACGCACAAATATTATGATCACACCGATGCGGATGCCGATCTGAATGTAGTCTTTCCGCTGGCTCACTTTCGTGATCTGGTGCAACAGGGCGTGATCGGCAGCCTGGCCCCGCGCCACTTTGGGTTTATGGGCCATATTGATAACGCCCAAATCCCGCTTTTGAACGCGCACACGGCGCCAGAAGTGGCGGCCAAGCTGCGCACCGATAAGGTTGATTTTGCCTTTCTCACCCCCGCTTGAGGGCAATGTAATCGGTCCGTGGGACTGATCGCACGTGCGGTGGAAGCAGTGGGGATTCCGACGGTGAGTATTTCAATTACCAGAGATTTGACTGAAGCGGTGGGCGTACCGCGGGCGGTTTTTGTCAAGTGGCCACTCGGTCATCCATTGGGTGAACCAAACAAGCCGCTCCAGCAGCGCACCCTAATCTTCGCCGCGCTGCAACTTTTGTTAGCAGCGAGCACACCGGGTGTGATTGCCGAGCCAGGCTACCGCTGGCGGCGCGAAAACTATACCGAACCGGATTGGGCCAGTTTGAAGCAGCGGGGATGATAAATAGTTGTCCTGGGCAGAAATGGAGAAAACTGTGAGCAGACAACAAAGACAAACAATAAAGCGGCCGCCGCTCTTGTGGACGGGCATCATCTTTGCGTTGGCCGCCACTTTGTTATTGGTAACACTGGCGAACAGCGCCGTCGCACCCTGGCAAACCAATGGGCAACTTATCCTTCTGGTTACCCTGTTGGCGGCTTTCATAGCTGGTGGATTGACGGCCTACTACACTGGTCAGCGGGGAGGGATGCACGCCTTTGTCGGCAGCGTGATTAGCATCCCGTTGCTCGCGCTCTTCATCATACCCGGCTGGTGGCAAGGCGCCATCTTGGCCGGCGCCTTTTGCACCCTTGGTGGCACACTGGCGGAGCTTGCAATACGAAGTAAGGGAGTAGAGGAGTAGAGGAGTAGAGGAGTAGAGGAGTAGAGGAGTAGAGGCATGGGGAAAAGGAGTTAAGGTCTGGAGCGTGTACCTATTCCTGCCACGCCTACTTGCCCACACCCCGACTCCTCTACGCCCCTACTTCCCCACACCCCGACTTTTCTACGCCCTCGTTGCATAAACCTAACACTCAACTGCCAGAAGAGCAGCAGGCCGAGCAAATCAGCCACCAGATCTGTCCAGTCGGCGCTGCGCAACGGGGAGAAAGATTGTAGCCCCTCTTCAACGGCCGCCACGGTAAAGGGCAACAGCAGGGCCAGTGGCAGTAGCCAGGGCCCGATCTTCACTTTATGCCCGGCACTCCACAGATTCAACCAGAAGGCGACGGCGCCAAAGAGGAAGCAGTGCAGCACCTTGTCGGCGAATGGCCAACTCAGCAAATTCCAGGGCAGCGCGTCCAGATAAGCCATCTGCGTGACGACAGCAATGAGGGCAATTTGTGGCCACAGCAACCAGCGGACGCTTGAGCGCCAAGTAGATTCCACTACCCATAGACCGAAACAAGTCGCGCCGATGGCCGTGCCCAGAAAGGCGCCGGCCAGGACATCTGAAGGGAAATGATGGCCTAGATAGATGCGACTAAACCCCATGCAGGCGGCTCCGCCCAGAAAAATCAGCGTCCAACGCCAATCGCGCCGCGCCATGGCCAAAATAGTGGCGGTCGAGAAAGCAGCCACGGTATGACCACTGGGAAAAGAGGGAAAGATTGGTGTGGGCAGCAACAGCCGCACACCTTCAACGACAAACTCGGGACGCGTACGGAGAGCCAGATAATAGAAGATAAAGGTGACGCATAAACCAATGCCAATCGCTAAACCAATCGCTTCGCCAATGCGCCGTTTGCCCCGCGCCCACAAAAGTAGTCCTACCATCAGCAAGAGCGGGATTCCCGCTTTGCTGATGGCAATCATGATCACATCGAGCGCAGGGCTAACAAGCGTTTGATTGGCAAATTTTAAGAGCCAAAGGTCCATAGCATCTTTCTTGAAACTGGGTGAGTCGCCCATCGCTACGTCTTCTTCACAGTGGGCACACAAGATTCATTTGTCGATGCTATTGTAAGTTGTGGGTGAGCGCCATTCAAGCACCTGAGTGCTTTAATGTGTACTTACTTGCACAGCATTGCCCTGGACATGCCACTGCGTAATCCCGCCGGCCAGGCTGCGCGCCGGGTAACCTTGCTCGATCAAGAAATGGGCTACGCCGTACGAACGGCTGCCGTGGGCACAGAAAACTACAATCGGGCTCGCTTTGGGCAATTCGGCCAGGCGATTGGGCAGGTCATTCATGGGGATGTGTAGTGCATCTGGGATGCGCACCTGATTCCATTCAAATGGTTCGCGCACATCGAGCAGCAAGGGTGGCTGGTCACTTGTCAGCTCCGCTTGCAGCGCCGCCACGCTGATTTCTGGAACCGGAATTTCCTCCGGCTCTGGGTCTGGTGGGGGCAGTGGACGCGTAAGCGGCTGCGGTGCGGGTTTCACAAATAATTGTTTGATTGATTCGAAGAGCGACATAGCAGAGTCCTTAAATGGCGAATATTAATCCTCAATAATGTTACCACACGATATCGTTTGCCGTGTGTCGGTGACTAAGGCAGTCTATCGGCTAGTATAACTGGTTTAGGGGCGGCAGGCGTAACTATCAAATGAGAAACGTAGCGTAGACCACTAGCCAAAATGGCACTCTATTTGATATACTAGAACCACTCATTTTTTACATGGAGGTATAAATGAAAACGAATTGGAGTCGGAACGCCTTTGTCTATTTACTTATATTGGTAGCAGGCGCAGCCTTATTTTTCAATATTTCGTGGTCTAATCAAGCCCCAGAGCCAATCTCATTGAGCGAACTGGCCCAGAAAATTCAAGCGGGTCAGGTAGCAAAGGTAACGGTGAGCGGCGAAGATATTCAAGTCGGGTTTACCAAAGCAACCAACCAGGCAGACAGGATTGCCCGGCGGGAGTATGATATCCCGTTGACGCAGACCTTAACTGGTCTTGGCGTTAGCCCGGCCGATCTGAGCAGCGTTAACATTCACTACGAAGCGCCCAGCAACAGCAGCAATTGGTTGGCGCTGTTGATTAATTTGCTTCCTCTGGTCTTTATTGGCGGTCTCTTCTTTATTCTCTTTCGCCAAACCCAGGGCAGCAACAACCAAGCGCTTTCATTTGGGAAGAGTCGCGCCCGGCTCTTTACTGGTGACAAGCCCACGATCACTTTCGATGATATTGCTGGCGCCGATGAGGCCAAGCAAGAATTAGAAGAAGTGGTCGAGTTTTTGAAAGAGCCGCAAAAGTTTGCTGCACTCGGCGCGCGTATCCCCAAAGGTGTGCTTTTGGTAGGACCGCCGGGCACGGGGAAAACCTTGATGGCCAAGGCGGTTTCTGGCGAGGCGGGTGTGCCGTTTTTCAGCATCTCTGGCTCCGAATTTGTCGAAATGTTTGTCGGTGTGGGCGCCAGCCGTGTGCGCGATCTGTTCGAGCAAGCCAAACGCAACAGCCCCTGCATCATCTTTATCGATGAAATTGATGCAGTGGGTCGCTATCGTGGCACGGGGCTGGGTGGTTCGCACGACGAGCGCGAGCAGACGCTCAACCAGATTTTGGTCGAGATGGACGGTTTTGGCACTGATACGAATGTGATCTTGATCGCCGCCACCAACCGCCCAGACATTCTTGACCCCGCCCTGTTGCGACCGGGCCGTTTTGATCGTCGCGTAACGATGGATCGCCCCGATATTCAAGGGCGCCGCGCGATCTTGAATGTCCATGCTAAGGGCAAACCAATGGCGCCCGAAGTTGATTTAGAAGGTATTGCGCGCCAGACGCCCGGCTTTGTAGGTGCAGATTTAGAAAATGTTGTCAACGAAGCTGCCATTCTGGCGGCGCGGCGCAGCAAACGTGCGATCGGCATGAGTGAACTCCAGGAAGCCGTAGAACGAATTGGCATGGGTGGTCCAGAACGCCGCAGCCGCCTGATTTCGCCGGAAGATAAAAAAGTGCTGGCCTATCACGAAGCGGGCCACGCCGTGGTTGCGCGTCTGTGTAAAAATTCTGACCCTGTGCAAAAGATCACGATCGTTTCGCGCGGTGGCGCTGGTGGTTATGTCTGGCGGGTCTCCGAGCATGATCGAGTGCTGGCATCACGCTCCTATTATTTGGATCATATTGCCGTTGCCCTGGGTGGACGCGTTGCCGAAGAGTTGATCTTTGGGCACGTATCCACCGGCGCCAGTTTGGATATTCAACAACTTACGCAAACAGCGCGGGCCATGGTTACCAAATATGGCATGAGTGACAAGATGGGGCCGCTGCAATTTGGGCAACAAGAAGAATTGGTCTTTTTGGGGCGCGAGCTTGCCGAACAACGCGACTACAGTGAAGAAGTAGCGGAACAGATTGACGACGAAGTGTATTTAATTGTCGATACGGCTTACCAGCGTGTTCACCAATTGCTGAGTCACAACATCGGCAAGCTCCATGCTGTCGCTAAAACGCTGATTGAGCAAGAGACGTTGAATACAGAGGAATTTGAGCAGGTATTTGTCGCCGCGTAAATAGTAGGCAGTAACGGATAGACGGCCATCAGTAGATAGTAATCAGTGTCATAAGGGTTGGGTCACTTATGCTGCTGATTACTATTTTTTTATGTTTCCACTACGCGCGCGCGGATTCTTTCTTCTACTCGCTGGAGCACCGCTTCCATCGAATAGGGTTTCTGCAGGAAGGTTACGGTTGGCTGGTTGATCACGTGATCGGTGATGGCGTATTCACTATAGCCAGAACTTAAGACGATGCCCAAATTGGGATCGATCGCCTGGAGCGCATGCAGGGTATCCAGACCATTCATTACCGGCATATGTACATCTAGCACCACCATCGAAATTTCAGCCTGATGCGCTTTAAAACATTCCAATCCTTCCAAGCCGTTGGCAGCGGTAAGCACTTGCAGACCCACCATTTCTAACATCTCGCTAAGCGAATCGCGCACCGCGGCTTCGTCATCAATCACCAGCACAGTGCCCGTAATCTTTTCTGTAACGGGGTTCAATTTAACAATAGGCATTACTTGGGCCCGTACAAGAGCAGGCAGGTAGACCCGGAAGGTGCTGCCTTGGCCCACTTGGCTTTCAACTTGTAAGCCACCCTTGTGAGCGCGAATGATACCCAAGGTGGCGGAAAGCCCCAAGCCACGCCCATACCCTTTCGTACTAAAGAAAGGCTCGAAAATCCGCTCGATCACTTTCTTATCGATACCATCACCTTCGTCCGTCACCTCGATACAGATATAAGGACCCGCCGCCAACTGTTCCACCCCGATCGTAGAAACTTCGGTGACTGTATCCGTAATAGTATGCACATAGGATTGCACACGTACATTGCCATTTTTAGTTCCGACAGCTTCTGCAGCATTCATGATCAAGTTCATCACTACTTGCTGAATTTGTCCGATGTCACCCTCAATTGGCGGCAGATCGTCGCTTAGATTGTAGGTTAACATCACCTGCTTGGGCACGACCGTCTCCAGCAAATTCATGTTATCGCGAATCAAGTCGTTGATATTGACGCGCGAAACCTGGAAATTACCTTTACCAGCATAGGCAAGTAATTGTCGCGTAAGGTCGGCAGCACGGGTAGTCGAGGTAATCGCCTTTTCCACATGTTTATACGCTGGATTGTCAAACGAAAGTTTGGCCCGCGCCAGTGAAATCTGGCCCAACATACCGGCCAGGAAATTGTTAAAATCGTGGGCAATACCGCCCGCCAACACACCCAGACTCTCCAGTTTTTGGGAACGGCGTAACGCCTCTTCCGCATCCAGTCGCTGCGTAATATCACGGACAACCGCTGTAATTTCGCCAGTCTCCAGCCGTACCAACGACAGTTCTTGTTGGAAGGTGCTGCCATCCAGGCGCAGGCCAATTGCTTCGCCGCGCCATTTGCCTACCCCACGCAAAGCAGGCACCAATTCCTGCTGAATACGTTCCACCTCACTGGCTGGATAGAGTTGATGCCAAGCGTTGCCAAACAGTGCATCCGGTTGATCGTAGCCATAAAGCGCAGCAAAGGCGTTGTTGGCATAGATGAATGCCTGGCTAGCATCAAGCATTGCAATGCCATCGATCGAGGTCTCCATAGCCGTCAGATGACGCCGAATGGTGGCTTCGGCCTGTATACGTTCAGCTAATTCGGCCTGCGCCCGCTGGTTGGACTTTTGTAGATTATCGAACAGAATTGCGTTCTGAATAAAGATGGCTGCCGTATTGGCCAACAAAGTCAAAAATTCCAGATCGATGGGCGAGAAGCGCCGCAAAGTTTTGCTGCGCACATGCAACACGCCGACAATTTCACCGCGAGCCGCCATCGGTACATAGGCAGCGGCTTGATTCATCGTTTCCAGATGGCCACTATCCGGCTCCGCTTCGCCATCCAGCTCAAAATCAGCGTCTAATCCCATGAAAGGACGATTTAGGACAGATTGACTGTGGGTGCTGATTTGGTGTAACAGTTCAGCCGATACCGGCAGTTGATCCAGCGCAATTGGCCGACCATCTTGAATACCGTACACAATATTGAGCGTGCTCTGATCCGCGGCGTAGAGTTCAATAAACAGATCAGAAATACCTGGCAACAGCACCTGCGTCGTTTGGCCAATTTGAGTGTAGATTTTTGAAAGATCCAGGGTCTCGGCAATGAACTGTCCTAGCCGGTTGATTTCAGCCAATTGTTCTGCACGGCTACGCGTTTCAGCGTGGAGTTGAATGCGCTGCAAGGCATTCGCTACCATGTTTCCAATCGCAGCCAAGATCTGCAAATCTTGGCTAGCAAGTGGCTGCCGGCTCCCCAGCCAGAGCGCGCCAATCTGCAACGCAGTGCCTTCCAAAACGACTAATGCCGTGGCTTGCACTTCAGTTGGGTGTTCACCAAATGGAAAGTCTCCATCCAGATCCACTTGATTATTGACAAACAGGGTACTGGCGCCGATAACTACTTTTTCCCAATCTGGGAAATGTGATAGTCGGCGTCCTGCCCAGGAGCGCCAATCGCCTTGCGTAAATTCAATAATTTGCTCGTCCTGGTTACCGGTGAAGCGCGAGAGGGCAGTGGTGCAGCCATCAAAAATTTCCAACGTTTTATCTAGAATGATGGGGACGATTTCAGTGTAAGTCGAAGCTTTGCGCATTGCGCCGGCCAACATCAAAACAGCCGCTTGCTCGCGTTCGTGGACTTTGCGTTCGCTGATCTCATGTTGCAGACGCCGATTAATTTCGGCCTGTGTCGCTTCATTTTGGCGCAGAAGCAGAATGGCTTGGTTCAAGCTTTCAGTTGCCAAATAGATGAGGCTAGCAGCCACTGTCAAACCACCAGCATAAATGGCCAGCTGCAAATAGGTTGCAAGCATGGTACCAGATGATGGCAACAGGCCGTTGTTCTCGGCATAAAAGAGGAAGATGCCAATCAAGATAGTTAAGCTGGCATTCACAAACGCGGCGCGGCGCCCTAACAGAATACCCGCATGCACTACTGTAACGTACAGCAATGGATAGCTGACGCCATGAATCCCACCATCGAGAAAGATGGCGCTATACGTACAGATGAATAACAAACCAAGATTAAAAATATAGTTGGCTAATCGGACAAAACCAGTACGTGTGCAGATCATGGCGATCAACAAAACGGTGGTGAACGATAGAAACATTTGCAAAAAATTTGTCAAGCCGGGCCAGGGCTGGGTAGTAATTTGCAGCATGCCAAGCAAGAGCATGACGATTAAGGCGACCTGCAGTACGACATAGGTTAAGCGCGCAATGCGGCTCTTTTCAGGATCAACAAAGAACGGGGGCAACCAGAGATTTTTGATCCAAGCAAGCCAGCTGGAAACCTGCCCAGGTTGAACAAATGTCACCACTGGGTCGCTCATATTTTCATTCTTCGTCACTTGGTTCTCCAACTTCTTCACTTTTCAAAAGGACGGCGCGTCCCTGTCCACCACCCAAATCGGGCCCCACAAAGCCTTTTGCGGCTAGTTGGTCCATTAATTGAGCGGCCTTTGGATAGCCAACATGTAATTTGCGTTGTAATAAGCTTGTGCTACAAGTCGTCAAACCGCGCACAATATCGATCGCATCTAAGAAGAGCTCGTCTTCGTCGTCGGGTGCCCCTCGGGCGCGATCCAACAAACCTGTCCACGGTGCGACTGTCGTGTGATGCTCACTTTCCTGTTCAGCCGCCTGGGCTTTCCAAAATGAGACGATGCGTGCAATTTCATCGTCAGCAACAAAACATCCTTGAATACGGAAGAGTTTAGCCGCATCCGGACGCATCATCAACATATCACCGCGCCCCAAAAGTCGTTCCGCACCTGGCGTATCCAAGATGACGCGACTGTCGGTTTGGCTGGTCACAGAAAAGGCAATCCGGGTGGGAAAGTTGGCCTTGATCAATCCCGTCACCACATCAACACTAGGCCGCTGCGTAGCCAGGATCAAGTGAATGCCTGTTGCACGCGCCATTTGCGCCAGGCGACAGATCTGGCGTTCGATATCCTCGGCCGATGTCATCATCAAATCGGCCAGTTCGTCAATAATCAGCACAATGTAGGGTAACGGCGTCAATTCGTTCTTGTCGCTATTCTTTCCTTTGTTCGGCGTTTGTGCCAATGCATTATACGCCTCTACGTTGCGCACACCCACTTGTTGGAAGAGCCGATAGCGGTCATCCATCTGCAACAGCAGCCAGGTAAGCGCCCCCATCACTTGATCCATCTCGGTGATAACTTTGCCAAGCAGATGAGGAATGCCATTGTAACCAGGCAATTCGACCATTTTGGGGTCAACCATCACAAAACGCAGCGATTCTGGACCATGCTGCATCAGCAAGCCAGTGACAATCGTGTTAATACAGACCGATTTACCCGCCCCTGTGGCGCCAGCGATCAACATATGTGGGGCGCGCGTCAGGTCCATCACCACTGGCGCGCCGGAGGTGTTACGCCCGAGCGGCAGTGCCAGTCGCCCCCCTTCTTGGGCCAATGTTTTACTTTCCATAATGCCGCGTAGGGTTACCCTTGTCTTTTCGACATTAGGCACCTCAATGCCAACATAAGGACGGCCCGGCACCGGGGCTTCTATGCGTACTGCCGGTGCAGCCAATGCAAGGGCGAGATCGTCGGCAAGGTTGACAATGCGATTGACACGCACCTTACGCCGTTGGCCGCCACGCTCCAGATAGAGTGGCTCAACGCCAAATTGAGTGACGGTAGGGCCACTTTCGACATGGACCACGCGCACGGGCACATTAAAGTCGGCAAGCGTCGATTCAATTAATTGTTGTAGTGCGCGCACATCAGCGACTTTTATGACGCCATCATCCATATTGAGCAGATCAAACCCAGGCAGAGGGCCTGGTGGCTTTGCGCGTGCAGCACGCGGTTTCGGTTCTGCAACAGCTACAGCGGTGGGTGTTTTGGCAACACCCGTTTTGGCGCCCTTCGGCTTAGGTTCAGCAAGCGGCTGGACAACCGCTTGAACCGATGACGTTTGTCGCGCTCGGCTCACCTTATCAGGCGGTGCTGATGCCTCAACGACGACACCATCCACTGGCTCGACTGGGTCACTGCGCACAGAACCACGTGGCAGCACAAAATTGTTGGTCTGCGGCAACCCTGCCGGGGTTCTCCTCGTTT
>Ga0335394_10010093_pt1 | contig 10642 bp, 3 predicted proteins | sample MAT03_FD_205741 | JGI IMG/M metagenome (GOLD analysis project Ga0335394, IMG submission 205741) | Freshwater microbial communities from Lake Fryxell liftoff mats and glacier meltwater in Antarctica - MAT-03 (spades assembly) (version 2) ...
AGTTGGGGTGTGACCACGGTTTAGGGCAGTTGGCTCCCCTGCCCCCTTTTTATCTTGTCCATCCTGTCCATCCATGTGAACTCTACCCAATGCTCGACTCTCACACCAAACGCTGCGTCGACACCAACCCTCCTTACCCGGAGAAGGAACATGGATGCGCAGGATGAGCAGGATGGAATCGAGCCAAAGCGCGCATAGCGCCATTGCCCCTGCCCCAATCTATGGGCACCTCCCAGGGTTGCATTTATTTCATCAGGGGATAATGGTGATGACGGGGGTGGCGGTGACGAAGTCGTTGTTGCCTTCGCTGGACTCGCTGACGCGGTTGCGGGAGTCGATGCGGGCGCCGAGGTAGTAGGAGCCGAGGGCGGGGCTGGCGGTCGCATCCCAGTTGATGTTGAAGGTGGCGGTGCCGTTGGCGAGGGCGGCGAGGGTGGCGACATCGATAAAGCCGAGGATGATGTCGTCGGCATCGCCGAGGATGTCGTTGGCGGAGAGGCGGAGTTCAACACGGAAGGAGGACGCGGCGGCGGCGCCGAGATTTTTGAAGTTGGCGGTGACGGGTGTGAGTTGGCCGGGCGTGGTGAGGGAAATGCTGGCAGGGGAGACGGTGAGGGCGTCGAAGCCGAGGTCGGGAACGCCGGCGTTGCGGAGAGTGGCGGTGGCGGTGAGCTCGGTGGTGACGGAGGAGAGGCGGTAGCCGGCGCCGGTGTCGAGTTCGAGGATGAGGGACTCGTCGCCTTCGATGATGAGATCGGCCAGAGCGGAGAGGGTGAGGACGGTGGAGGAGCGGCCGGCGGGGATGATGATGGTGCCGGAGAGGGCGGCGAAATCGAGGGCGCTGGTGGCGGTGCCGCTGATGGTGTAGTTGACGGTGATGGGGTTGGTGGTGGAGCCGATGCGCGAGACGGTGAAGCGGGCGGTGTCGCTGGTGCTGCCTTCGGTGGCGATGGCGTCGGTGGCGATGATCTTGACGACGGGTTCGTTGTCGGTGATGGTGGCGGTGGCGGTGGTTTTGGTGGTATCGATGCGGTAGGCGTCGTTGCCTTCGATGGTGACGATGGCGGTTTCGTTGCCTTCGCCGATGACGTCTTCAGTGGCGGTGAGGGTGACGACGACGCTGGAGCGGCCGGCGGGGATGGTGACCATGGTGCCGAGGCCGCTGTAGTCGGTGCCGGGGGTGGCGGTGCCTTCGAGGGAGAGGAAGACGGTGAGGGGATCGGTGGTGGAGCCGGTGCGGGAGACGGTGAAGCGGGAGGTGTTGGTGGAGCCTTCGGTGGCGGCGATGTCGGCGCCGACGATGCTGACGATGGGGCCGAGGGCGGCGATGTTGACGGTGGCTTCGCCCTGGAGGCTGTTGATCTGGTAGCCGGAGTTGCCGTTGATGGTGAGGATGACGGTCTCGGTTTCTTCGGCGAGCGCATCGGTGGTGGGGCTCAACACGATGGCGGCGGTGGAGGACCCGGCGAGGAAGGTGAGGGTGCCGGTGAGGGGGGCGTAGTCGTCGGTGGTGGCGGTGCCGGCGAGGGTGTAGGTGATGGTGAGGGGATTGGTGGTGGAGCCGGTGCGGGAGAAGGTGTAGCGGCCGGGATTCTGGCCGCCTTCGCCGGCGCTGGGATCGCTGGCGACGACGCGGACGAAGGGTTCGTCGTCGGTGATGGTGACGATGGGCGCGGGGGCGACGACGGCGCCGACGAGGTAGCCGGTGTTGCCGACGAGGGTGAGGGTGACGGTTTCGCTGCCTTCGCCACGCACGTCTTGAAGGGCGGTGATGAAGACGTTGGCGGTGCGCTGGCCGGCGGCGATGAAGACGGCGCCGGTGAGGGGCGCGAAGTCGGCCTCGGGGCCGGAGGAGAGGGCGGTTCCGCCGAGGGTGTAAGTGACGATGGTGTCAACGGTCACGGCGCGGCTGAGGGTGATGCGGAAGGAGCCGGAGGTGGGGCCGGATTCGGTGGCGGTGATATCTGGCGCGGTGACGGTGGCGACGGGTTCGTCGTCGGTGATGTTGATGGTGGCGGAGGAGTTGGTATCGCCGCCGCGGTAGCCGGGGCCGTTCTGGAGGGTGACGATGGCGGTTTCGCTGGCTTCGCCGAAGTTGTCGGATAGAGGGGTGAGGGTGATGGTGACGCTGGAAGCGCCGGCGGGGATGATGATGGTGCCGGGGAGGGCGGCGAAATCAGTGCCGGCAATGGCGGTGCCCTCCATGATGTAGGTGACGGTGAGGGCGTTGGTGCGGGGGCCGGTGCGGGTGACGGTGTAGCGGCTGGTGCGGAGGCCGGCTTCGGTGGCGGGGTTGGTGGCGGCGGTGATGGTGACAACGGCTTCGTTGTCGCTGATGGTGACGGTGGCGGTGTCCTGAAGATCAGCGACGTGATAGGAGGGGTGGACAGAGAGGGTGACGATGACGGTTTCGGGCACTTCGCCGAGCTCATCGTCGGCGGGCGTGATGATGATGGTGGCGGAGGCTTCGCCGGCGGGTATGGTGACGAAGCCGGAGAGGGCGTCGTAGTCGTTGATGTTGAAGGCGGTGCCGGAGAGGGTGTACTGGACGACGAGGGCGTCAAGGCGGCTGCCGGTGCGGGTGACGGTGAAGCGGCCGAGGTTTTCGCCCGCTTCGCTGGCGATGGCGTCGGTGGCGATGATGGAGACGGTGGGCTCGTCGTCGGTGATGGTGACGGTGGCGGCGGAGGTTGTGCCGACCGAATAGGCCGTGTTCGGAGCGAGGGTCACGATGACGGTTTCGGGGTCTTCGACGGTGGTGTCCTGGAGGACAGCGAGGTTGATGTTGGCGGAGGTGGCGCCGGCGGGGATGGTGACGGTGCCGGTGAGGGCGGTGAAGTCTGAACCGCTGGTGGCGGTGCCGGAGACGGTGAAGTTTACAACGAGTGGGAGCAGGGTGGAGCCGGTGCGGCGCACGGTGTAGCGGCCGCCGTTGGCGGTGCCGCTGGTTTCGGCTCCGGTGCGGTCGGCGGCGGAGATCGTGACGACGGGTTCGTCGTCGGCGATGTTGACGGTGGCCTGCTGGCGGGTGAGGTTGATTGAGTAGCCGGGGCCGCGGCCGACGCCGACGATGATGGACTCGGAGCCTTCGGCGATGAGATCGGCGAGGACGGCGATGGAGACGGTGGCGGTGGAGGAGCCGATGGCGAAGGTGACGGTGCCGGAGAGGTTGGTGTAGTCAAGGCCTGCGGTGGCGGTACCGGCGAGGGTGTAGTTGATGGTGAGAATGCCGCCGGTGGGGCCGGTGCGGGTGAAGGTGATGAGGCCGTTGTTGGCGACGGTGGTGCCGGAGACTTCGGCGGCGGCGGCATCGGTGGCGGCGACGCTGATGGTGGGGGGCGGGGCGATGGTGAAGTTGCCCGAGCCGGTGGGGCGGAAGAGGTTGTTGGTTTCGCTGGTTTCGGTCACTTCGGCGGCGGTATCGGTTTTGGCGAGGACGAAGTAGGTGCCGGGGGCGAGGTCGGGCACGGTGATCATGAACGTGACGATGCGCGAGGTGCCGTTGGGCATTGAGGAGCCGAGGATGCGGACAGAGTCGAGAAGGATGTCGTCGGCATCACCGAAGATGTTGTTGGTCGAGAGGACGATCTGGGTGTCAAAGTCGGAACCGGGAGTGGTGCCGCGGTTGCGGACGGTGAGGGTGATATTGACGATTTGATCGGGGCGGACTTGCGAGGCGCTGAGCGTGAGGGCGGCGGTGAGATCGGAGGCTGGGGAGGGATTGGATTCGTCGTCGCCGATGACGACGGTGGCGGAGGCGATGTCGATGCTGTAGTCGGCGCTGGGCGTGACGGTGATGAGGATGGTTTCGGTGGACTCGCGGAGGAGATCCTGAAGAGCGGCGATGGTGAGAGTGATGGAGGACTGGTTGGCGGGGATGATGATGGTGCCGGTGAGCTGGGTGAAGTCGACGCCATTGGTGGCGGTGCCGGCGATGGAGTAGGTGACGGTGAGGTCGTTCTGGAGCGCGCCGATGCGGCTGAAGACGATGCGGGCGGTGTCGCCGGCGATTTCGGAGGCGTTGGGATCGAGGGCGGTGATGGAGACGGCCGATTCGTTGTCGTTGATCACGACGGTGGCGATGCCGGCGGCGGAGCCGATGCGGAAGGAGGGGTCGGCGACGAGTGAGATGATGACGGTTTCGTCACCTTCTACATCGAGATCGTCGATGGGCAGCACGTCAATTGTGGCGGTTGACTCGCCAGCGAGGAAGGTGACGGTGGTGGAGATGGCGGTGTAGTCGCCGTTGGGCGTGGCGGTGCCGGTGACGAGGATGGTGAGGGTGAAGGGGCCGGTGAGGGGGCCGGTGCGAGTGAGGGTGAAGAGGCCGGTGTTGGAGCCGATTTCGGCGGCGAGAGCGTCGGTGGCGACGATGCTGATGGTGGGTTCGTCGTCAATCAGGTTGACGGTGGCGGTGGCGGCGGTGTTGTCGATGCGGTAGCTGTCGGAGGCGGAAACGGTGATGATGATGGTTTCGGTGTTTTCGGCGATGGCGTCGTCGATGGCGAGAAGGTCGATGAAGGCGGTGGCGGAGCCGGCGACGAAGGTGATGGTGCCGGAGAGGGCGGTGTAGTCGGAGTTGGCGGTGGCGGTGCCGGCGATGGTGTAGGTGGCGGAGAAGCCGTTATCGAGGGGGCCGGTGCGGGTGAAGGTGAAGCGGGCGGCGGTGCTGCCGGGAGTTTCGCTGGTGCTGGTCACGGTTGAGACGACGGAGATGGTGGGTTCGTCGTCGTTGATGGTGACGGTGGCGGAGAAGGCGGCATTGTCAACGCCGTAGTTGTTGGTGGCGAGGATGGTGAGGATCACGGTCTGGGCATCTTCGACGAGCATGTCGTCGATGGTGGAGAGGTCGAGAGTGACGGTGCTCTCACCGATGCCGAAAGTGATCATGCCGGAGAGGGCGGTGTAGTCGATGCCGGACTGGGCGGTGCCGGTGATGGAGTATGGGAGCGAGAAGGCGCTAGTGGTGGGGCCGGTGCGGGTGAAGGTGAAGACGCCGGGGGGTGTGCCGGGGGTTTCGCTGGCAGAGTTGGTGGTGGAGGTGACGGCGAAGACGGGTTCGTCGTCGGCGATTGAGACGGTGGCGGTGCCGGCGAGGGAGGAGACGGTGTAGGTGGCGCCGGATTGGAGGCTGATGATGACGGTTTCGGTGGGTTCGAAGAGCGCATCGTCGAGGGCGGAGATGTCGATGGTAACGGTGGTTTGGCCGATGCCGAAGGTGACGCTGGTGGCGATGGTGGTGTAGTCGGTGCCGTTGAGGCCGGTGCCGGTGACGGCGAAGTTGACGGTGATGGTGGCGTCGGTCGAGCCCTCGCGTGAGAAGGTGAACTGGCCGGCGGCTGAGCCGGGGGTCTCGCTGGTGGCGGCCTGGGTGGCGACGACGGAGATCAGGGGTTCGTTGTCGATGATGGTGACGGTGGCGGTGTTGTTGGTGGTGCTGACGGTGTAACCGTTGCCGCTGGTGAGGGTGAAGATGACGGTTTCGTTGTTTTCGGGTGAGGAATCGTCAATGGGCAGGATGGTGACGGTGGCGGTGGCGGAGCCGACGGCGAAGGTGGCGATGGCGGTCGCGGTGGTGTAGTCGATGCCGTTGGTGGCGGTGCCGGTGATGGTGAGGTTGACGGTGAGGGCGAGGCCGATGGGGCCGGTGCGGGTGAGCGTGAACACGCCTGGGTTGCCGGGGGTTTCACTGGCGCTGGCGTCGGTGGCGACGATGGAGATCGCGGGCGGGGTGGCGATGGTGATGAGGGCGGAACTGGTACCGAAGAGGTTGTTGGACTCGTCGATTTCGGGGACGGTGTTGAGGACATCGATGCGACCGAGGAGGTAGTAGGCCTGGAGGGGGACGGCGGAGAAAGGAACCATGAAGCCCTGGCCGTTGGCGACGACGTCGCCGGAGGCCAGCGTGGAAGAGTTGAGAACGTCGGCGACGAAGATGTCGTCGGCATCGCCATAGATGTTGTTGATGGAGAGGACGAAGCGGGTGGTGAAGTTGTTGGCGTTGGATTGACCGAAGTTGCTGCGGGCGAAAGTGGTGTTGATGGTTTCGCCGGGGAGGAACTCGCCGATGGCGCCGGCGATGCCGGCGGCGAGATCCGCGGCGGGGGGCGTGACGGGTTCGTTGTCGACGATGGTGATGGTGGCCAGACCGGCGGCGCCGGAGGCAGCGTCGTAATCCTCGCCGGAGGTGATGGTGAGGACGACGGTTTCGTTGCCTTCAAGGTCGGTGTCGTCGTCTGGGATGATGGTGACGTATGCGACGGACTCGCCGGCCTGGAAGGTGACGGTGCCGGAGACGGGGGTGTAATCGAGGCCGAAGGCGGCGGTGCCGGTGATGTTGTAGGTGACGGTGAGGGGGAGGCCGGTGGGGCCGCTACGGGTGATGGCGAAGCGGGCGGTATCGCCGAGGGCTTCATTGGCGATGGCATCGGTGGCGGCGACACTCACCTGGGGGCGGTCGGCGACGGTGATCAGGCCGGCGATCGAGGTGTAGATGTTGTTGTTTTCGTTGTTTTCGCCGACTTCGTTGTTGACGTCGATCTTGGCGAGGAGGTAGTAGGTGCCGGCGGGCACGACCTGCGGGATTGTGAGGGTGCCCGTGACAGTAAAGATTTCGCCGCCGACGAGGCCGCCGTTGCCGGATTCGGCGATATCTTCGATGGAGATGTCATCACCGTTGCCGAAGATGGCGTCTTGCGAGAGAACGATGCGGGTGACGAAGTTGTCAGCGACGGTGTCGCCGATGTTGCGGAGGGTGAGGGTGCCGCTAATTTCTTCGGTGGGAAGAACGGTGGCCGAAGGGAACAAGAGTGAGACGGAGAGGTCGGCGGCGAGGAGTTGGCGGGCCTCGAGCGGCTCGGCGGTGAAGCGGCCGTGGCTAACGGGTTGCGGGGGGCGCGGCTTGGCCTTTCCGGCGCGGGAAAGCAGGCGCTGGGCGGACGAGAAGAGGTCACGGTCAATGAACGACGATCGCCGAGCGGTGATGCTTTGCATGGTGTGACCTTTGATGAAACGCGCGCTACCGAAATCCAACCCCCGCCTGGCCGCGCAAATAACCCCCCGCGGCGTAGGCGTGGAATAGTAGAACATCGGCCGCGGACGGGCCGATCGTCACAAACGCGCAAAAATCACCAGCCCCTACAACCGTTACGGGTTACACAACTTGATTGATCGGCGCGACTGCCCCGTCGGGCATCGCCAGAACGGGAGGCCAGTCGGGGACGAGGTCAGCCGCAGCCGGCGAAGAAGGCACCGATGAAGTCGGCCAGATCGTCGGGGTTGAGTTCACCGTCGATGTTGAAGTCGGCGGGGCAGGGGTTGGTGCCGGTGACGGCGAGGATACCTGTGGCGCTGGTTGTCAGTTGAGGTCCGACGCCGCACGCGGCGGAGCCGGTGACCAGCACGTCATACGACGCTACGTCACTCAGACGTGCGGGTGTGAACGTGAGAGTGGGCGAGTCGGCACCCGAGATGGTGCCGCCGTTGGCGATGGCGATTCCGTTCTTGCGCCACTGATAGGTGAGCGTGTTGCCGAAGCCGTCGGCGGTGACGGCGATCGCGGCAATCTGGCCAGCCAGAACAAGCTGGCTTGCCGGCTGCTGGGTGATGCCGGGCGGCGGGAAGCCAGTATTCGTGTTCAGAAGAATGGAGACGTTGGTGCTGTTGTTGTTCACCGAGGCTAGGTCGGGCTTGCCGTCGGCGTTGAAGTCGCCCACCGCCACGGAGTACGGGCCGTCGCCTGCGGCGTAGTTGACCGCCGCTTGGAACGTGCCATTCGCGTTGCCCCGCAATACGGAAACGTTGCTACTGATGTTGTTCGCTACAGCCAGGTCGGGCCTGCTGTCGGCGTTGAAGTCGCCCACCGTCACGGAGGACGGGAAACTGCCGACGGCGTAGTTGACTGCTGCTTGAAAGGTGCCGTTGGCGTTCCCCATCAGGATGGAGACGGTGTTGGAACCGTAGTCCGGTACGGCCAAATCGGGTCTGCCATCGCCGTTGAAGTTCCCGACTGCGAGTGATCGCGGGCTGATGCCCGCAGCGTAGTTGACCGCCGCCTGGAACGTGCCGTTGGCGTTGCCCAGCAGGATGGAGACGTTTCCGGAATTGGCGTTCGCGACGGCCAAGTCGGGCCTGCCGTCGGCGTTAAAATCGCCCACCGCGACGAGCTGCGGGAGGGAGCCGACGGCGTAACTCACCGCAGGTTGGAACGTGCCGTCGATGTTCCGGAGCAGGATGGAGACATTGTTGTTGAATTGGTTGGCCACGGCCAGGTCGGGCCGGCCATCGGCGTTGAAGTCGCCCGGCGCCACGGAGACCGGGCCGCCGCTTACTGCGTAGTTGATCGCAGGCTGAAAAGTGCCGTTGGCGTTTCCCAGAAGAACGGAGACGTTGTTACTGAAGCGGTTCGCGACGGCCAAGTCGGGCCGACCGTCGGCGTTGAAGTCGGCCACCGCGACGGAGCCCGGGTTTGTGCCAACGGCGTAGTTGACCGCAGGCTGGAAAGTGCCCGCGTTGGGAGGGGCGATGCCCAGCAGGATCGAGACGTTGTTGGAACTAAAGTTCGCGATCGCCAGGTCGGGCCTGCCGTCGGCGTTGAAGTCGCCCACCGCGACGGAGCGCGGAAAGCTGCCCACGGCGTAGTTGGACGCGGAAGCGAAGGAGAGCGGACACTGGGCGTACGTCGGCTCTGCCGCGGCCAACAGCCCAACCGCCACCACGAAGCGGAGGGCCGTGGTGGCACCAGGTATCTTGGTCATAAGGAATGATTCGCGCTGCTGCGGGGAAGGGGTATGACGAGTTGTTGGGTTCATGGCGGGCTTCTTTGATTTGGTCACGGTCTGGAAAGGCGAGGCGAAGCGGGTGGGTGGGAAGAAGTATGGCAACTCTTCAGCCGAATACAACAGCCGGAGTCCAAACCACCATTTTGTGCCAGAAAACGAGGGTTTGGGTATTTGGGCACCTGCGATATTCCCTGAATAATGGCGGTTTTGCATTCGGCTTAAGAGATAAGAAGTATGAAGAGGCCGCCGGGGTTGGGGACCAGCCCGCCGCATCTGGGCGAGTCTTGGCCTCGCCTCGCCTCGCCTCAGCGAGTCTACGACACGGCGGATCTGCGATTCGACACGGCGGGTAAACTGGGGCGGGAACGAGGAGGGGACGAGCGGACGATCGCGACTTAACCGCAGCCGGCGAAGAAAGCACCGATGAAGTCGGCCAGATCGTCGGGGTTGAGTTCGCCGTCGATGTTGAAGTCGGCGGGGCATGGGTTAGTGCCGGTGACGGCGAGGATGCCCGCCGCGCTGGTGGTCACAAGGAATCCGCCGCCGCAGGCGGGGGCGGTGACCACCACGTCATACGACTCGGTGTCGCCCGAGAGGGCGGGTGTGAAGGTCAGGGTGGGCGTGGTGGCACCTGAGATGTTGCCGCCGTTCACGACGGGCACGCCGTTCTTACGCCACTGGTACGTGAGCGTGTTGCCGAAGCCGTTGGCGGTGATGGCGATCGTGGCGATCTGGCCGGCCTGAACAATCTGGCTCGCGGGCTGCTGGGTGATGGTGGGTACGGGGAAGCTGGCGATGCCGGTGGTGTTCAGGAGCACCGAGACGATGTCGCTGAGGTTGTTCGCCACGGCCAGGTCGGGCCTGCCGTCGGCGTTGAAGTCGCCCACCGCGACGGAGATCGGCACATCGCCCGCGGCGTAGTTGACCCTCGCCTGGAACGTGCCGGCGTTGGGTGGGGGGTTGCCCAGCAGGATGGAGACGTTGTTGCTGGTTTGGTTCGCCACGGCGAGGTCGGGCCGGCCGTCGGCGTTGAAGTCGCCCACCGCGACTTCGATTGGGATGCTGCCCACGGCGTAGTTGACCGGCGCCTGGAACGTGCCGCTGGCGTTGCCCATCAGGATGGAGACGTTGCCGCTGTTAGCGTTCGCCACGGCCAGGTCGGGCCTGAAGTCTGCGTTGAAGAACCCCACGACCACGGAGAGCGGTTGGCTGCCCACGGCGAAGTTCGTTGCCGCGCCGAAGGACGGTCTGCCCGGGCCCGTGCCCAGCAGGATGGAGACGTTGTCGCTGAAGGAGTTCGGCACGGCGAGGTCGCGCCTGCCGTCGGCGTTGAAGTCGCCCACCGCGACTTCGGTTGGGGCGGTGCCCACGGCGTAGTTGACCGCCGCCTAAAACGTGCCGTTGGCGTTGCCCAGCAAGACGGAGACGTCGTCGCTGCCTTCGTTCGGCACGGCGAGGTCGGGCCGGCCGTCGGCGTTGAAGTCGCCCACCGCGACTTCGATTGGGGTGCCGCCCACGGCGTAGTTGGCCGCCGCCTGGAACGTGCCGCCCAACCCAACGTTGCCCAGCAGGATGGAGACGTTGTTGCTGTCGAGGTTCGCCACGGCCAGGTCGGGCCGGCCATCGGCGTTGAAGTCACCCACCGCGACGGAGAACGGGGCGATGCCCGCGGCGTAGTTGACCGCCACCTGGAACGTGCCGTTGGCGTTGCCCAGCAGGATGGAGACGGTGTTGATGCCGCCGTTGATGCCGAAGCCGTTCGCCACGGCGAGGTCGGGCCGGCCGTCGGCGTTGAAGTCGCCCACCGCGACGGAGCGCGGCTGTGTGCCCGCGGCGTAGTTGGCCGCGGGGGCGAAAGAAAG
>Ga0335394_10010096_pt1 | contig 10639 bp, 10 predicted proteins | sample MAT03_FD_205741 | JGI IMG/M metagenome (GOLD analysis project Ga0335394, IMG submission 205741) | Freshwater microbial communities from Lake Fryxell liftoff mats and glacier meltwater in Antarctica - MAT-03 (spades assembly) (version 2) ...
ACTTCTTGCTCGGTACCGGGATGCTGCCAATCGATCGATCAGGCGGCAAGGCATCAGAGGCATCCCTCAATACCGGGCTCGGGGTGCTCTCTGGCGGCAATGTGCTCGGCATTTATCCGGAAGGTACGCGCAGTCCCGATGCTCGTCTCTATCGAGGACGCACTGGCGTCGCGCGGATGATCCTTGAGTCGCACGCGCCCGTCATCCCGGTTGCGATGTTCGATACCGAGAAGGTCATGCCGATTGGCAGCAAGCTGCCGAAGGTGCGACGCATCGGGATCGTGTTCGGAGAGCCCCTCGATTTCACTCGGTTTGAGGGGCTCGAGGGTGACCGTTTCATCCTTCGTTCGATCACGGACGAGATCATTTACGAACTCGGTCGCATCAGTGGCCAGGAGTATGTCGATATCTACGCGTCCTCCGTGCGCGAGAAGACGGCCAGCGTGCGCGAGAAGACGGCCAGCGTGCGCGAGAAGACGGCCAGCCGCGCCAAGTGAGGTTGGCCCCGCCCGGTCCGAGCGAGGCAAGTCCAAGCCGATAAACTCAGTGGCTGGCCTTCTTTCCCCATTCCAAAGGACTTGCTGTGGTTGACCCATCCGAACCAGTTGTGCTCGCAGATCCGGCCGTCATCGCCGGTCTTGACTACTGGCGAACGCTGCCGATCAAGCAACAGCCAGAATGGCCGGATCCGGATGCCGTCGGCGCGGCATCCGCCAAGATCGCAAGCCTGCCACCGCTCGTCTTTGCTGGCGAAGTCGACGTGTTGCGCGAGCAACTCGCCAAGGCTGCGAGGGGGGACGCGTTCCTGTTGCAGGGCGGTGATTGTGCTGAGACGTTCGCCGGCGCGACGGCTCAACAGATCCGTGACCGGGTAAAGACGATTCTGCAGATGGCCGTTGTGCTTACCTACGGCGCGTCCAAACCGATCATCAAGATGGGCCGCATGGCTGGCCAGTTCGCCAAGCCACGCTCGAGTGACACCGAGACTCGTGGCCACATCACGCTGCCCGCCTACCGCGGAGACATCGTCAACGGCTACGACTTCACGCCGGAGTCCCGCCAGGCCGACCCGGCCAGACTTGTTGAGGGCTACCACACCGCCGTCTCCACTCTTAATCTCGTGCGCGCGTTCACACAGGGCGGGTTCGCCGACCTCAGGCAAGTTCATTCGTGGAATAGGGGCTTCGCTCAAAATCCCGCCAACCACCGCTACGAGAGGGTCGCAAACGAGATCGACCGAGCCATCAAGTTCATGGAGGCTGCCGGCGCCAATTTTGACGAGCTCAAGCGAGTCGAGTTTTACTCGAGCCACGAGGGTCTGCTCATGGACTACGAGCGACCGATGACCCGCATCGATTCCCGAACCGGCACACCGTACAACACGAGCGCGCACTTCTTGTGGATCGGTGAGCGCACCCGCGATCTTGATGGGGCGCACGTCGATTACTTCTCGCGCGTGCGCAACCCGATCGGGGTCAAGCTCGGGCCAGCGACCACTCCAGAGACGATGAAGCAGCTCATCGACAAACTCGATCCGCACCGCGAGCCGGGGCGCCTGACTTTCATCGCTCGGATGGGCTCTGGCAAGGTTCGGGACGCGCTTCCGCCGCTCCTCGAAGCCATCACGGGCATGGATGCCAGTCCGTTGTGGGTGACCGACCCGATGCACGGCAACGGACTCACGACCCCGAACGGCTACAAGACTCGTCGCTTCGATGACGTTGTCGACGAGGTGAAGGGATTCTTCGAGGCCCATCGTGCCGCGGGGACGTACCCTGGCGGCATCCACATCGAACTTACCGGGGACGATGTAACCGAGTGCCTCGGCGGCTCAGAGCAGATCGACGAGGCAACGCTCGCGACGAGGTACGAATCGCTGTGCGACCCTCGGCTCAACCACATGCAGTCCCTCGAGCTGGCATTTCTCGTCGCCGAGGAGCTTGTCGCGTTCTAGATTGCGGTTTTGCCTGTCTGGCGATCGGCTTGGGCAGTGCGGCTCATGCCGAGAAGCCGACTCTCAGGGTGCTGCCTCGCGGCGCAAGCGTGCCTTCTGCTGGATCAAGAGAGGTCACGGTGAAGAGAGCGGGTGCGGCGTCAGCGAAGAGGTTGTATTCGAGCTCGAACCCGGCGTCTAGCAGGGGCTGTTTCGCTTCGCTCCAACTCAGGCCGACGACATTCGGTACCTCAACCTGCTCGACGCCCAGTGACGTCACGAGGTCGACAAGGTCCCCGGCGCGCACGAAGCTTGCCCCTTCGACGGCTTGAGCGCGCAATACTGCGCCCTGCGGCACCGTGTCGCTGAACTCGATCTCAAAGATCGCCCCCGCCTCAAGTCCGGCATCCTCAAGACGCGCGGTGGCATCAGCAACCGACAGGCCTGATACATCAGGGAGCGGCCCTGCCGACACGATCAACGTGATCGGCTGGAGCTCGCCGTACTCGGTGACGCCGGTCAGGCTTGTGCCATTGCGATCCCCGCCAAGCGCATCGATGACGATTCCGCTCGCGACATCCCCGCTGAACTGTTTTACGACCTCAAGTAACGTGAACGGTGCTGCCGTGATCTCGGCAGTGGCTTGATCTTCTGTCATTCCGACAAATACCGGCACCACGAGCAACTTTGGCCCGATTGAGACGAACAACTGCACCTCGGTGCCGGTCGGTGCCGCCGACCCGAGCGGCGGATCGGTCTCCGCGACTAAATCGACGCCAACCGATGTCGATGCGACCTGACCGATCTCCCCGCTCACCGAGAAGCCGAGGCTCTCGAGCTCTGTCGTCGCTTCCTCGACTGTCATCCCAGCGATGGATGTCGGAATGCCAACGGAGGCGCCGGGCCCGGCCAAGAAGTACCAGGCGGCGAACGCTCCGCCGATGATCGCGGCGATGATAAAAGCGATGAGCACGCCGCGACCGCGACCGCGCGAGCTCGAGGTGAGGCTCGCACCGAAGTCCCCGGCGGATGCTCCGGTCGCTGTCGTTGCGGTGGTGGTAGGTATGTCACCACCACGCCCTCGCGAACCGAGAATTTGGGTTTCAGCCGTCGCACTCGCCGCGACTCTGGCCGTCGCGCTGGGCAAAAGCATGGTTCGCTGTGTCGACGTTGAGCCGGTCGATGCTGAAGACAACAACGAGCTGTGAATCTCGAAGAGTTGGTCGAGCAGAGCACGAGCATCCTTCGGGCGGTTTTCGGGGTTGCGGTCAGTCGCCCACAGCACGATCTCATCGAGCTCGCTTGGCACTTTTGGGTTCTTCGCACTCGGCCGCGGAACCGAGTCGTTTGCATGCTGGTAGGCAATCTGCATCGGCTGCTCACCCTTGAACGGCTGCTCACCGACGAGCATCTCGTACATCATGATGCCGATGGCATAAATGTCACTGCGGGTGTCAGCGACGCCTCGCGTTACGAGCTCTGGGGAGAGGTAGGCGATGGTGCCGAGCAGGGCGGCCCCGGTCGCGGTGTTCGCCGTTGCGGCACGGGCAAGCCCGAAGTCGCTGATCTTGATGCGACCATCGTCGGCCAACAGCACGTTCTCGGGCTTCAGGTCGCGATGTACTATTCCCGCCTTGTGCGCGGCGGCGAGCCCGCCGAGCACTGCCTCAAGAATGTCGAGAGTTTGCTCGGTCGTCAGCACGCGATGCTCGTCGAGCAGTTGGCGCAGGGTAATTCCAGACAGGTATTCCATCACCAGATAAGCCATGTCGCTGTCTTGGCCTTGGTCGAAAACATTGACAACATTCGGATGCGCCAGCCTCGCCGACGAGCGCGCCTCCTGAATGAAGCGCTCCTTGAACTTGCTGTCGTCGGCGAGATGTCCGTGCATGATTTTCACTGCGACGCGACGCTCGAGTCGAAGATCCGTCGCTAAATACACGGTCGCCATGCCGCCTCGAGCGATGCGTGACCGCACCTGGTACCGGCCGTCAAGAAGACGTCCGATCATGGGGTCGGTGCTATTCACTGTCACCGTCTGAGTCTAAAGTTCGCCGGGCACTCGGCGATCATCGACACGGCGCCGCTCGTTCCTAACCGTGCGGCCCAACCGTGCGGCCTAACCGTGCGGCCTAACGGAGTTGGGCGAACCAGGACCGAGCTGACTGCTCCCACTTTGCGTAGGCATCCGGGTGACCGGAGATTTGCACGGCCTGCGCTGCTTGGGTTAGCCCCATCGACTCCCACCCGCGAATGTCTAGAAGGCCACGGGTAAACCCTCGATTCGGGTTGCTCGGCCCGCCGTAGAACAGGCGCGCCGCGTGGGTCGGGGTGGTCAGTTGCTCGATCGATCCCCAGCCAGAGATCGGGCGCTGCTGGAAGAGGCCGACGGAGTCGCGGTCGCCCCAGTCGAGGTTTCTGAGACTCGACTCCTGCATCGCTGTCGCGAGCGCGATGACGATACCGTAGTCAGGTACGCCGAGTTCGCGGCCGATCTGGATGATGGTGCGCGCGTGGCCTGCCATCTCATCCGTGAGACCAGTAATATTCTGCGCACCCGTGGGTGCACCCGGTGCTGGCGTCGTCACACCCGGAATGACGAGAGTCTGCCCACCGTAAATGACACTCGACCATGACAATCCATTGGCGTCGAGCAGTGCTTGGGTAGTGATCCCGAAGCGCGAAGCGATGCCGGAGATGGTGTCTCCCGAGACGATCACGTAGCTGCCGTTTTGCGGTGTAGCCGGTGTAGCCGGTGTCGCCGGTGCGGGTGGGGCTGGTGGGGCCGATTCGGTTGGCGGTGCAGGTTCTGCGGTAGATCGTGGCTTCTCGGCCACGGGTGCCGGAGATTCTTCCGCAGGTGTAGCGGTGCTCGGTGGTTGACCGGTCCGCAGATCTCCGTTGAGGCTTGACCCCGCGTTGGACTCGTCCCGGATTACCACCGGGGATTCGCCTTGGTCGAGGCCTGGTGAGTCGCCCGGGATTTTGGCGCCAGGAACGACGATCGTTTGGCCTGGGTAGATGATGCTCGACCAGCCGAGTCCGTTCGCCATGAGAACCGAGAGAGTCGAGATGCCGAATCGCTCGGCGATCGCGCTGACCGTGTCACCAGTGACAATCGTGTACACGCCATCGACGGCGGTGCTGGATTCCGCTGTACTCTGATCGGCGCGCGCGGCATCAGCTTGATCGCGTGCGGTTGACAGCGTGAGCTGCTGGCCGGGAAAAATCAGTGAACTCCAGCTCAAACCGTTCAGCGCGAGCACGGATGGAGTCGACAGGCCGAAGCGCGCCGCGACATCGCTTACAGTGTCTCCGGCCAGCACGCGATAGACGCGAGGAACTTGCGTCGTCGCTATCGCCGATCGAGGTGAGATAGCAGCGGCGCTGACCGGAATCGCAGCGGCCGTGGTACGTGGAGCGGTCGCCAGAACGGCTTCGGAATTCTCTGCCTTCGGTTTCGCGGGGCGCTTGGCCTCCGCGGATTCGATGGTGGTCGGTATGTTCATCGCAACGGTCATTGATCCAACCAGAACGATTGGAACCGTGGCATAGAGACTCTTCGCAATGCGCTGGCGTGTGTTGTCACCGTGAGTTCGATCAGTGTTGCCGGGCTCAGTCAATAGCGCTTGCCGAGGTGCGAGACCCGCGAAGACCGCGCGCGCCGTCGCGGCATTGTCATCCTCAGCGCTGTCGTAATCAAGACGGTCGACGTCAGCGTATTCATCGTGGTCGTCACGGTGCGGGGTGTCGCTCATTGCCCATCCGTCCTGCTCGCGGCCCAGGAAGTGCTCGGGCAGACCCGAGACAACACGCTTAAATCTGGCACAGATAGCATCTACTGTCAATTAGTGGGGATATTGAGGTTTGAGTTAACGCGATCGAAACATAACACTCAAGACGGGGTTCGGGAGCGTCAAGCGCGCCGGACCGAGACTCCGTGACAGTCTTGACGTGTGACAGAAACTGCACCCGTTCGTTGGTTGACGATTCCCGATCTCACCGAGTTGCTTGGTCTCAAGGTCAGCCAGGTTCGACGCCTTATCGAAGATCGCTCGCTGCTGGCCAGTCGGGTTGATGGTGTGTGGATGATCCCAGATCTGTTCATCGAGAACGGGGAACCGCTCCACGATCTCAAGGGCACTCTTGTGGTTCTCGCCGATGCCGGTTTCAGCGATGACGAGGCAATGCGCTGGTTGCTTAACCCAGACGAGAGTATTGGAATTCCACCTGTCGAAGCGCTCCGCCGCGGTCGTAAAGCCGAAGTACGCCGGGTCGCACAGGCACTCGGATTCTAGAAGCGAGCCTCACGCCGAGTTAGGCCGATCGTCGCGTGACAGTCTCGGCCAGCTGAAGGAGTTGGGCTCGTGCGGTGCCGGTGATCGGTGCCTCGGCGAGGGCCGCGCGTGCGAGGCCGACGTTGTGCTCGATGATCCGCTCGACTCGATCAGCAGCGCCGCTGTCTCGGATGGCGCCTCGGATCATCCCGATCTGCTGCTCGTCGAGTGCAGCGTCGCCGAGAAGTTCGTCGATGAGTTCGCGTACGGACACCGGCAGCTCTGCGCGAGCAAGCGCGACAAGTACAGTGCGCTTGCCTTCTCGCAGGTCGTCTCCAGCAGGCTTCCCGGTCACAGCGGGATCCCCAAACACGCCAAGCAGGTCATCGCGCAACTGAAAGGCGATCCCGAGCGGTAGCCCAAAGGCTCGCAGCGCTCTCAACTGTGGGGCGCCGGCACCAGCGAGGGCAGCACCGATCACCAAGGGCGCTTCGACGCTGTACTTCGCCGACTTGTAGACGATCACGCGATGCGCTCTGCTCAGAAGCTCGCTGTCCGGATGCACGACCCAGGATGCTTCCTCGAGAATGTCGAGATACTGGCCAGCCGTGACCTCCGTGCGCATGCGATTGAACTCGGCGCGGCCGGCTAGCGCCGCGCTCCGTGAGCCAAGCAAGCGACCACCTCGATCGAACAATTCGTCGCTCCAGCCAAGCAGCAGGTCGCCGAGCAGCAGCGCAGACGACGAGCCGAAGTCTGAACCGCTACCAGCCCAACCGCCTCTGGCGTGCATGCTCTCGAATTGGCGGTGCGCTGAGGCCTTCCCGCGCCGCGTGTCCGAGTTGTCCATGATGTCGTCGTGCACGAGAGCGGCGGCATGGAACACCTCAAGCGCCGTTGCGGCGAGAACGATGCCTGAGACGTCCGCGCTATCGGTTTCCTGAAGCAGATCGAAGTCCTCGACTGTGGATCCCGCTTGCCAGCCCCAATAACAGAAAAGGGCCCTGAACCGCTTCCCGCCCGACAGAAATCCATGAGCGTATGCGCCGAATGTGGCAAGTTCTGGCGCGATCGCCTCGAGCTCCGTTGTGCGCTCCACGAGAAAAGCGTCAATGCGTTCCTGAACAAGATGAACTAACCGCGTACTCTCAGCCACCCAGCTAGCCTAGCCATCGAGGTGGGGCGTACTATTAAGGACACTCGTCACCGTGTACTACCTCTCACCTGAAGGGAACAGGATGCCACTTTCCGAGCAGGAGCAGCGCCTCCTGGAAGAGATGGAGCGCGGTCTCTATCAGAACGACGCCGATTTTGTAGCAACCGTGAACCCTCGCCGCGGTCGCGTGAACTACTCCATCTTGGTCGTCGGCGTGCTTCTCGGCGTTGTCGGTATCGGAACGCTCGTCGGCGGCGTCATTCTTCAATTGCCTCTCGTCGGTATCCTCGGCTTCGGTGTGATGTTCGCCGGCGTTTTACTGGCCGTAAGTCCACCCGCAGGTTCGGGTTCAAGCGCAGCGGCTCCCTCGAGCACGTCGAGCAAAGCGGGTAAGCCACGCTCAAGCTTCATGGACAGCCTGAACGAGCGCTGGGAGAAGCGGCAAGAGGGTCAGGAATAGTCGCACTTCCGATCTGAGTGCACGGAGGTCAATCACGATCGGTTGCTCGTGGTGCGCGAGCCAACGTGATCGCACGAGGTAGGCCAGCGCAAGCTGGCCTTTTTTTGCGCGCTCAATCTGCTGTGCTGTGACGCTGCCCTCCACCTTCCTCCACTGGAAAATCCCCGTCATTTTGGGCCTTGTAGGACAGTCAGGGGAAACTTTCTCGGATTCGTGCTGCTAAGTGGAGCAAAGTGGAGTAAAGTGGGGCGAACCTGCATCCGGGCCGGAGAATAAGGGGAGGGTCGATCATGTTTGTTGGCACCCACACCCCGAAACTCGATGACAAGGGGCGCGTGATTCTGCCCGCCAAGTTTCGCGATCAGCTCGCAGCGGGCATGTTCGTCACGCGCGGGCAAGAGCGTTGCCTGTACGTCTTCAGCCAACGCGAGTTCGAAGACATCAACGAGAAGATCCGCCAAGCCTCGATCACGAGCAAGCAGAGTCGTGACTTCATCCGCCTGTTCTTGTCCGGTGCAAGTCAGGAGATTCCCGACAGTCAGAACCGCATCAACATCCCGCAGAATTTGCGCAGCTACGCCGGACTTGACCGAGAGCTCACGGTGATCGGTGCTGGCGCGCGTGCCGAGATCTGGGACACCGAAACCTGGAACACCTACTACGAGAACGCAGAGTCTGACTTCGTGAACACGACGGAGGAGGTGATCCCCGGGCTGTTTTGATCCTTTGACGCTGACTCCCAGCCGAACGCCCTGACTTACTTCCCCGAAGTCAGGTCGACTCGGATGGGGATCAGCGCCCAAGGCCATCGCCTCACACCATGCCGGACAACACCATCCATACTCCCGTGCTGCTCGCGCGCTCGCTTGAGCTGCTGGGCCCAGCGATCAGCGGTGCGAACGCGGTTGTCGTCGATGCAACGCTCGGAATGGGTGGTCATGCCGCAGCGATCCTCGAGCGTTTTCCGTCTGTGACATTGGTCGGTATTGATCGAGACACCGAAGCGCTCGACATCGCTCGCGAACGCCTGTCTCGTTATGCCAAGCGAGTTCGCCTCGTACACGCGGTCTATGACGAGATAGCACGCGTTCTCGCCGACCTCCGATTCTCGCGCGTTGCGGGTATCCTGTTCGACCTCGGCGTCTCTTCCTTGCAACTCGATCGCGTCGAGCGCGGCTTCTCTTACTCGAAAGATGCGCCGCTTGACATGCGAATGGACACCGCCAGCGCTCGTACCGCCGCGACCATCCTCGCAACGTACAGCGAGCTGGAACTGCGAAGGATCTTCTACGAATTAGGTGACGAAAAACTCGCGCCTCGGTTTGCTTCACGTATCGTGCAGCGTCGGCTGGAGCATCCGATCACGCGTTCTGCTGACCTTGTCGAACTGATCATCGCGGCGACCCCCGCCGCCGCTGCGCGCTCCGGTCACCCGGCAAAACGCGTGTTCCAAGCGTTGAGGATAGAGGTCAATCAGGAGCTTGCGGTTCTCGCGCGCGCGGTCCCGGCTGCGCTTGATTCCGTCGCGGTCGGCGGGCGAGTCGTTGTGTTGTCCTACCAGTCGCTCGAGGACCGCTTGGTGAAGCGCGAGTTTCAGGCTCGTGCCGCGTCCACCGCACCAGCTGGCCTGCCGGTTGAACTACCGCACCACCGGCCGGAGTTTCGGCTGCTAGTTCGTGGTGCCGAGCTGGCCAGCGTCGAGGAGCGCTCGATTAATCCGCGGTCCGCATCAGTGCGATTGCGGGCCGCAGAGCGATTGCGGGAGGTGGCATGAGCGCGAACCTCGCGTACGCAAGACCGCTACGCCGTGAACCGAGCCGAGATGCCAATGGTCAGCACGACCCGCAGCGAGGCGCAACTCGAAATGGACCCACCCAAATCGAGATTGTCACGACTCGGGCCCAGCGTAATGCCCGCCCGCGATTGGCATACTCCGTTGTCACGATCGTGAGCTTATTTGTGATTTTTGCCGCCCAACTCCTTCTGAGCATTGTGGTTTCCGATGGCGCGTATCAACTTTCTGGACTGCAGGTGCAGCAAAAGGAACTTTTCCGCACCGAACAGGCGCTCCTGGAACAGTTGCAGGTGCTCGGTTCAACGCAGCATCTTGCTGCCAATGCCGCCCACCTCGGCATGGTACCAGGGTCGAATCCGCTCTATCTTGACCTTGCAACCGGTGCAGTGTCGAGCGCTCCAGGCACTGCCGATCCCTTGGGTTGCGGCGGCGGCTGCAGCATGGTCGCCAACTCACTTCTGAACGGGGTTCCGTTCGTGGATGCCGCCTCGATCGCCGCGCAGACCGCGGCCGTCGCTCCATCAAACGCTCAACCCGCTGCCCTTCAGGCACCCGCAACACAGTCGGTGCCCGGTGCTAACCCAGACGTGCTTCCGGCGCCTCTCACTAACTGATCGTCAGGACTACAGTCCCATGAACACACGGCGCGCTCGACTGCGAATCTCCGGCATGGTGCTCGTGGTCTTCTTGATGGTGACCGTGTTCGTGGTGCGGCTTGTCGACATCCAGGTCGTGCGTGCCGATGAGCTCAACGCCCAATCGCTCGAAAAGCGGGCTCAAGAGCTCGTCAGCTACGGGGTTCGCGGAGAAATCGTCGACGCGCATGGCGCAGTGCTCGCTGACAGCGTGGAGCGTTACGACATCACTGTTTCGCCACGGGCCAGCTTGGCACGCGAGAACGCGATGGGCGTGATTGCCGATGGACTTGCTCGGATCGCAGCCGTAACCAAACAGAATCCCGACGATCTCCTGGCCGTGATTCTTGCGGATCCAGAGTCTGATTTCGAGTACCTCACTC
>Ga0335394_10010103_pt1 | contig 10634 bp, 9 predicted proteins | sample MAT03_FD_205741 | JGI IMG/M metagenome (GOLD analysis project Ga0335394, IMG submission 205741) | Freshwater microbial communities from Lake Fryxell liftoff mats and glacier meltwater in Antarctica - MAT-03 (spades assembly) (version 2) ...
GAGGGGTCCGGGGCAACTTCTGGTAAACGTCTTCTTTTGAAACTGTATTCCGATTGTTTGATCGCAGATTGCGAATCCAATTTCCCGAAGGGATGACACATGGTCGCCGGTGGTTGAGCAAAGCGACGGCTCGATGCCAAGTCGTTCCAAGACTGGCCTTTTCGGTGATCGAAATTCTTGCCGGAACGCTCATCGACCCCCATGAGGTAGCAAGAGCGGACCGTTTTTCCGATGAGGTGTACGGCAACGATCTCCGCCGGGTCAAAATCTCAGCACGAGCCAATCTCGCCATGATTCACTCCTTCGCATGACCGATACAAGAAAGTACAGAATCACCCGAGTACAAAAATTTCCAATCCTGTTCGCAACCCCGACAAAAAATAAGTGGTGTCCCTAAAAGTCAATCAAAAACCTCGATTAATGCCATTGAGGACATTTGCGGACACGAATCGCGAATACGAAGTCCGCCATTGGCATCCTTGCCAGCTGTGAAAACAAGTGAAAACAAGTGAAAACAAGTGAAAACAAGTAGCTAGGGAGAAAGTCAGTTACCACTGGCATAAAGCCAGTGGCATGAAATTGAATTTGGGTGCCTAGCACCTGTCGGTCGCACGTTCGATACGTTGACCAGAAATCGATCACACTTCCCTCTGAACCGCAACGAAAGCAGCGGTAGATGTTGCAATCACGTTGAAGATCCCAGTGGCAAGGCAGGGTGGTGGAAAAGTATTTTGTCAGAATAAGTCACGTCCAACGATTATTGGCGTCTTCACTGACATGGCTTAATCGTGGCAGAGTGTACTTCACGAGTTAGTTTCTAGTAGCATTGGAGTGTTTATTATGAAGATGGTAGTAGGGTTGCTAGTTGCAGCGGGGTTAGTTTTGGGTGCCCTTGGAACCGTTTTGGGGCCAGCCTATCTGACTGCTATTCGAAAGAATGGCAGCGAATTTGTTGAAGGCCTGATGCCGGATAAGATCCGAGAGGATGCGGCCAAAGCGGAACTCGATCGCGGTCGCAGTCATGCTGTCGAAGCGGTGAAGCTTTCCGAGGTGAACCTCGCGAAACGAGAAGACGATAGTAAGTTGCTTGGCAAGACCAAGGAACAAATCGATCTCGTCAACAGCAAGCTCATTCGTGCAAAGGAGTTCTTGGTTTCTAAGAACGATGGTATCGACTTGGTGAGCTTGTCCGCTGACGTCCGAGCGTTGACGACACGACGAGCGGAGCTGAACCAGCTCAAGACCGAGCTTGAAAGCTCTATCACGAACGCTGGTAAACAGCACGCCGATCTCTCGGATCGTGCACGTGCCGTCGTTCTCCAACTCGATGGGCAAGAAAGCAAGCTGGGCAAGCAGATCGCCGATCGGCACGTCAACAAGGCCGAAGAAGCCTTGGATACTGCAGCGAAAATCTCGGACCGCTATGCAACGTCTTTTGGCTCCGAAGCGGCCAACACTCGGCGCATGCTGACCGATTTGCGCGGCTCGTCCATCTTGACGAATGGCGATGACCGATCGGTCACGCGCGATGGTGTTCTCGCTCAGCTCAATGAAGTCTTGGCTTCGGGAGCCAGATAGGCCAGCTAAACCCGACAGCGATATTAGCGCTGCGGGGATCCAAGACGGGTGGCGACCGCATGGTCCTGCCCGTCTTTTTTTCTTCATGCTCTACCCCAATCATCCTTTAGAAAACACTAATCAATCATGACATTGCAATCATTGCGTAGATCTCTGTCCCTGGGCATCGTGCTCGTGGGCTCACCAGGTTTAATTGTGCAGGGCCAAATGCCTCCGACACCGTATCTCGATTCATTGGGGCCAACGCCTAGTGAGCAACTGACGCAGTTGCAATCACAGCAACGTGCGATAGTAACCGAATTGAGCTCGATTCGTAGGGAGCTGAGCTCCATCAAGGCAAAATCGCACAGCGTGGATGAACGTCAAACCGCGCGGATTGCCACGCTGACGAAGCGTTTCGAAGATCTTTCGCAACGCCAGCAACAAGAGCCCGAATGGATTTCCAAGTGGGCTCAATCTCAACGCGACGAGATGCAAAAGCTGGCCGCAGAACTGAGGGCCTTGCGAAACGATTCGCGTCAAGATTCGACCACGCAGACTGTCGCCAAGCCTAAAGTCCCAACTCAGCCTGTGCCGGTGGAAGTGAAGTCGATGGCCGCAGTATCCTCGGCTGCGCTCGTATCATCGCAGCCAGACGGGTTTATCGCGCATTTTCATTTGCGCTGCGGTTGCCCTGCCAATGTTGAGCGTCGGAGCGGGCAGTTCGTGTTGGTCGAAAGCCATAAGAATGGTAGGACCAACCGAACGCAACTCGATATCGTGCCATCGGTCCCCGCAAATTGGATTTCGATGAACCCGGTATCAAGCGGCCATCTCTTAGTCCGAGATCCTCGAATGGATTCGTACAAGCTGGTCACGATGACCTCTGCAGTATCACGTTGATGTGTCATGCGCTTATCTCCCCCCTGTCCCGACCTCCTCCGAAGCGGGGCGAGGGGAGCAAGGACGATATCGGCAGGGTTGAATAGAATTAATAAACCGATGCACCGGAGGCTATCATGATCAAAATGAACGTAGTCGACTTGGATGAGATTGCGAACCAGGGGCGTTGCGCTTGGTGCGGCCCAAGTCTTGCCGCGTTTATATCGGAAGTTGAAACTTGTCGCACTCACACCGAGTATTTTTCGGCAGTCATCGAGCGTGGAAAGCAAAACATCGAGGCTAGGTTCAAGCTCATTGAGCATTGCGACGCACGCGCTTGTGTATGGTTGAACGAATCGATGGCACTAGCACTTACTGAAGTTGAATCCGCCATGGAATCCGCGAACGTCCCACAGTTTATCGCAACGCTCACCGACCTGCGCAAGTTGGTCATACAATACTTTCGACTGTACCCGTGTTCGCATCGAGAGCTTCAATTCCATTTTGTATTCCAGCAATTGATGTCTACACCCTGGTCTGACGGTGATTTCATCAGAGCCTGCGTACAGCCTTTTCTAAGGTATCTGGTTGGGCGAACCATTCGAATATAAGTTCATTGGATTGGCCACCGTGTTAAAAAAAGACCGCACGGAGCGTTCGAATCGGTCATCCAACCGACCTACCAGCACCGAGCGGTCTCAAGTTGAGGTTTTGTTGGCCGAGCCGAAACCCGACCAGACTGGATAACGAACTGTTCCATTCGGAATCCCAGGGCGTCCGCCACTCTCCGTTGGAATTCAGGGCAACGCGGAAGCCATGGTTGTTGTTCCGGTTCGCCGGCCTGTTCCTGTTCGCGGACCGGCAATTCGCGGCCTCGTTGTTCCAACTGCCGCCACGGTTCACGCGGTTCGAGCGCTTAAGGTTCGTTCACCTGTAATGGTTGTAACACAGCGTATATAAACTTCCAACTCCGGACGCCGCCACTCTTGGCGAATGCTGTCAGCGACGTCAGTCTTTGTTGCAACTCCCGATCCGAGATCAACCCGAGTCGATATGCCCTCGCTAGAAACCGAACCATTGTTCGCCAACGTTGTTTGCTCCGTCGATTGAGCTCCAAATGCGTCGGAAATAAACGACATCCCAGAAAGCTCACCCCACTCGCTACCCGCCGAACCTGCGTAGGCTTGAAACCTAACTGCATTTCGATTGCGAGAAAACGCTCGCAATCTCGGTGAACTTGCTTCAAATCGCCATGGTCGTTCCCCAAAATTAGCACATCATCCGTGTAGCGAACATACGCCCGAACACGCAATTGCTCTTTGACAAACCGGTCAAACCAACTCAAGTAAAAATTCGCAAAATGCTGGGACATCAGACTTCCGATCGGCAAACCTACTCCCTGAGTACCACGGAATGACACGACGATCGCCTCAAACAACGCGCAAAGCTGCGGATCCTTAAACCGCCGGTCCAACAGTCGGAGTAACGGCGCATGGGGGATGCTATCGAAGTACTTCCGCACATCGAGCTTCAAACACCAAGACGCTGTTCTACAAAAGGTTGCCGCGCGCTCAACAGCCGCCTCCCGTCCGCGTCCAAGTCGACAGGCGTAAGTGTCGGCAATCAACCACCGATCGAGCAGCGGTTCACACACGTTCATAATCGCATGATACACCACTCGTTCTTCGAAACAGGGCGCCGTGATGATCCGCTCCTTGGGGTCCCGAATTATAAACTGATGAAACCGACCGAACTCAAAGCTTCCGTCTGACAGTCGTCGCGGGACTTCTTCGAGCCAATCCGCCAGGCGTTCCCCAAATTTCCGAACCTCCTGTCGAGACCTTTTACCGCCGGCAGTTTGATGGTAGGCCAGTAGAAGATTTTCACGTTCAACGATGCGTTGAAACAACTGGCCAGCCCTTTTCATGTAACCTCACGTTCAGGACTCGACCTAGGGAATTTCGCTAGCGTCGCGAGCAGCCGCTCCGAATACTTGTCGACCCTGGCCTCACCGATACCTTCGATCCCCAGGAGGTCTGTTTTCGTCGAACATCGCCGCTGGACCATTTGCGCCAATTGTTCATTGTTGAACAACGCGTAAACAGGTACCGCCTCTTGCTGAGGCAATTCCTTTCGAAGTTCGCGCAGTAGTGAAAAAATCGCAAACTCTTCGGATGACAGAATCGTCTTGTAATCGATCCGATTTCGACTCAGGCCCGACTTAGGTATCGCGCTCCGTTCACCCCTTTGCTCGATGTATTCGATGCAGAACGCCCATGCCGACTGGCTTCGTTGTTCGATCCAACGCCGCTCTACATGAACTACCCGGTGGTTTCCGAGGAAAGCATTTAACTCCTCGGCAGCCTCTCTGTTATCGATTAACGAAACAACAAAAAAAGAAAATGGCATCGCAGTTTACTCACACATCAATCGTTCCTAAATAAATATCGCGCGCAGGGGGCAAAGCCCCCTGCACCCCCGGATTTCCGCTACGCCAGAGAGCTACGGCATCTCCGGTCGCTGCTCCGCAGACGCTCCCTCCGTGCCTTCGCCCTCTGGCTTCGCTCACCTGGTCTGTTACTATTTTTCTTTACTAGGGATTCCGGTGGAACTCAGGGCAACGCGGAAGCCAAGGTAGTAGGGCCGACTCGCAGGCGTGCTCCTGCTCCGGTCCGCCGACCGGCAAAACGCGGCCTCGCCGTTCCAACCGCCGCCACGGATCACGCGGTCCGAGCCCCGATTAAACTTTTCATCAACCCATTCCCACACGTTACCATGCATATCGTAAAGACCCAAACCGTTCGATTTCAATTTACCAACAGGATGCGTCGTACTTTCGGAATTATCACTGAACCACGCATAGTCTACCAAGTCACTTTCCTTGTCACCGAAGCAATAATTTTTCTTACTACCTCCACGGCAGGCGTATTCCCATTCCGCATCTTTCGGCAATCGAAATTGCTTCGCAGCGTCGTCACTGAGAAAGCGGCAGTACCAATGGGCATCAAAAAAGCTCGCAAATATCGACGGGTTTCGACATCCTTTAAATGAACACGGAATAATCTTTTTCTCAGAATCGAGCCGCTTGCCTTCGGTCCAGCCAGCAAAGTTATTATCGAACAATTGAAATTGCTCGTTGGTTAATTGAAACTTGCATAGTCGGAAGCTGGCGATCTCGCGTCCGTTCAGTTCCCCATCACTCCCTTCCAACTTTCCGGCTGTGATTTCGACGTAGTTTTTATCAATGTCCCAAAGCTCGGCAGCGATTCGTTTTTGATCCTCCGTGCCTGACTCGCTGAGTTCCTTAAATTGCGTCTGAAGATCCAACGTGAATTGTGCTTTCAAAGTGGGCGAATCTTTTGTTATTTTGAAATCTCTCGAATCCAACCATTGTTCGGCCAAATACATCAGTTCGGTAGGACGGCGATGCTCCGATTTACTTGGACGCTGAAAAAGAAGGCGTATCGCAGCTGCGTATCGAGCATGATCTGCTATGATCTCGCGATCCTTGAGGGGCATCTGAATCGCCCAATGCCAGATCGTCTCCCACTGCTTGTCGCCAATGAATGGCAACGCTTCTTTCAGATCCGTGTCCTCAATAGCATACTTTGTCAGAAAACGAGCGACGTAGTTTTCGAAAATTCGATTCGTCCGGAACGCGATGATTTGCTCTCCAACTGCCGTGTTTGGTCCGCCGTTTGACGTTGCAATCGTCCCAAGTCGATTATAGGCCCACTTCCAAAAGATTAAAACGCGATTGGAGTTCGATCGATCATCTGTTTTGATGATATTCTCAAATCGCGTAAGTGCGGCATTTTTGGTATCAACGACTGCGCCCCCCGTCATTGATCGAAATGCCTTACCTAACGCCATTTGAAATGCAAGACAACAAAGGGCCGTTTCAAGAATTCTAAGTTGTCCTGCCATATCCCTATCGATCTTCTTATCCTCGGCCTCTTCCGCAGAAGACCGTTTCGTCAATGCGCGCTTCAGTAGCGGAATCTCGGTTTGTAAAAACAAATCGCTCTGCGACTCAAATTCGGGTAGTGAGCCTTTCTTGTTGGTTCGGTGCAGTTGAATGAGTTGGACGATCTGGTTGAGCGTATGCGGCAGACTTAGTAGCTCGTTCTGTTCGTCTTTGGTTAAAGTAGGCATCATCTTTGAACGCCAATCCTTCGACTTTAGATCGGGGAACGCAAGCTCGATGTATTCGTCCTGTTTCTCGACTCTAAACAACTTGATTCGTAAGCGCTTGAAAGTACTGTCTTGCAACCAAGTACTGCCTTGAGAAGTGCGTTCATCATCGATTGCGTGTTCGCGGCCAAGCACAATCCATAACACGCGTTTCGGGTCGCTCCCAAAATTGAGCGACGTGTCTGTAGTGCTGAATAGGTTTTTGAGATGTCCTTTATCATCATCGCCAAACTCATCGTATCCATCTATGATCAGAACAACTCGACCTTGTTCTAAGGCGTATTCAACGAGCTTTATTCGCTTCGCTTGTTTGGCTGCATCCTCATCCGTAGGCTCTCCAACTAACTTCAATAATGTTGGATCGGCTGCGAGAATCTGCTCTATCGATGGCTTCTCTCCGTTTTCCAACAGCTTAGTAAGTGAAGCCGGCAATTGCTTTTCATAACGGACGACTAAACGAGGGCGACTATCGCCAAACATCGCCTCGCGTTTCGTTTTTTCTGTTGCGTGATGCTCGATCTGCATGCTCAGCACGGTCTTGCCGCTTCCCGCTCCGTCATGCACGACTAGGTGGCGAGGCTTGTCAGGATTTCGAAGCTTGGTGAAGACTGACGTGAGCTGCCCGTGGTCTTGGCCGCCGACCGATGTTCTAATCCATTTGTCCTCGCCTTCTTGCTTCTCTAGATTGAGGACCTCCCATTCCAGTTGCGGCCAAATGTACAGGTCCAGCCTTTCTCGCTTGGCATAGAGATCGTCTTGGTCATCAATGTTTGGCACTGCTGCCATTTGCGACCAATGTTTTGCCACCAAATCAGAATGGTCTTCGAGCAGCACTTCGTATTCAATAAAATTGCGATAGGCTTCTTTGAAATTCGGGAATTGTTTCAATTTAATTTTTGGAACCAACGTAGACGGCTGGTTTGTGGCGACCGCTATTCGGCGAATTTTGTCCGCCAATATTACATCGTCCGATTGCCAACGGATATCTGTGCACAAAGTCGTATATGCATTGTCGTCTTTCTCACTGATGAGTGTGACTTCGCCAAGACTCGGGTTTGTGCTCATGGGAGCGAGGCTCATAACAAAGGTTGCAGAGGGAGCCCAATCGGATCGCAATCGCTGCTGTAACTGACACGACTTGATCGCCAATCCATATGCCAACGTCGCGCTCTTGCCGAATAGTCCCTCTAAGGGGAGCAATTGACGAATGCGATGGGGGACGTGCTGTTTCCACGATTCCTCACTCGGAAATGGCTCTTGGTTATCGTCAAAGAGGTCCGTTGGAGTCTCCTTCCAAGGATTGAACGGCTTTTTGTCACTGTCGTCGTGCGCAACCACTCGCCATTTGAAATCGTGTTCTAGCGATTGATCGCCAATTGCCACCAGCCAGCCGTTTCGGATCGCTGTCTGATAACCCCGATCGACAAAGTGATACGCCGAGTATTCAGGATCGGGGTAGCAAGCGCCAGCGCACTGCGAAACGTCATCATGCAGTTTGGCTCTGCCAACACGCAACTTGAGGACCATTCCGGTACCTCCCGCGTCGGCTTGACTGGCGGCACCCAGCAACACCCATGTGTCACCCGCAATCCATGACCCACCGATCGGTTTTGAATTCGTTGGTTGCTGCTGGGTTGCGACGAGAAATGTTTCTGCGAGAAAAGCCACCGCAGGATCGCGAGGGGATGCCTTCTTGTTTTGCAATACGACTTGGTCAAGTGCCTTCCCCAGTTTTGTAGCTCTTTCATATTGGGAAGTTTTTAAAGCGTACATGGCGGACGTCGGATAGTCCGACTTGTATGGAACGTTCTTTTCCTGCCAAACGTTCGTACTCAGAAAAAATTGATATTCGGTTATCAGCTTATAGATATTCTGTTCCAATTCTAAATCCGTGCAAGCCTTGGAGCCAGCATGCCACACCAATTGAAGTGTCGCGCAGCGGAGCCAAAGGCATTGCTTAAAGGCGTCTGGGATGTAGTCACACGAAAGGAGGCTCTTAACGCCTAGCTCAAGCGACGCGGCACCGAATACTTCTTGGAAGTTTCCGATAAGCGTGTGGATTGTGTTTTCGCAGAGTGACTTGGCACCATCGCTTGGCCCAGCCATGGCTCGAAGAAACGGGCAAGGGCGTTGCGATTCCGGAGTCGAATGAAATAGCTCCGCAATGATCGCACCCATGCGGAATCGGAAATAATCATCGTGTCCCGTCTTTCGGTTGGTCGTGTCGTCTATTGAAGACTCAAGAACCTTTACGAAGCAATCGATTGCATCGCGCCAACTAGAGCTCAATACGTATTGGCGGATCTTTGCAAAAGGCTCACCAGTGTAGGGGTTCAAATTCATATCGTTTTGGAAAGTGTGGATGCAATTCGAGTTGTCACTGCCGCATGCTGCGCACTCCTGTTGATGGGTGGGGCGCAATCCCTCTAGAGATTGTCGCTCCATCGGGAAAAGTAGTATAGCCAATGCGATTGAACGATGCATGGCGTTGGGGTGCATTTGATATGTCCGACAGTACAAAATGAAAACGCCCGGTCAAGGATCATCCTCCACCGGGCGCCGGATCGCGTCAGCATTTCAAAAAATTCCTAGGAAACGAGAAAGGGACAGCCTAATCAATGCCAACACTAAGATTCTCAATCTCCACACCCATAACTGCTCAGCCTGTATGATTAAGGCGATCTCTCGGCCTGAGCAGACCGAGTAGATCGACACACCGATGGAGGTTCCCATTGTCGCAATGAAAATGGTGAGGACACCGATTCACAACCCACTGAATACTACCAGCCAGATTCCAACATCGAGACTTGTCAGCAGGACGACTAAGCGGCGTTGTGCCTCATCATATACCGAACCCCAGTTTGTCCATGTCTTCATTTTTTTTCTCCACGAAATACTGCCTCTATCTCGCGACAACCAACGGCTGTTTAGCGACCTTCGTCTAAACGCAAAAAGTAAGAAAGCGTGACAGAAGTCACTTCTTTTCTTCCTCGAGCTGAAGCATGAAGTACATTCGATCAACAACCTCTGGCGTGAATCGAGATGGCAACCGCAACCATTGCGTTTTGGTCTTCGAAATCCATTCAATGCGAGAATCCAATTCGACAACTCGCAATAGACGGTTGCTTACGATTTGGAGCGCGACAACGGCTCCTGTTTTCATCATCCGCCGTGACCGTATCCGGAGACATGGCCCCCATGCGTCGTACACCAACATCAGGCGATAACCGGAACCGTTGTAATGCCACTTCGCGAGCATGGTCAATCAATCCTTGCTAGCCAGTCTTGCAGCATTATCGATTTCGAATTGCTTCTTTCGATCAATGCTTGCAACAATCGCACGAATGATCCGGAAGAAGGATGGCGACGAGAGTGGCGCTATCCAAATCGATATTGGTTTCGGTTCGGGTAGGGCCGATGGCGTTTCGAATCTACGCTCCTGCGTTCCATCTGTTTTTGTCAAAAGTATGTTGTGTTCAGTCATGAGTGGGTCTCCATTGGGTTTGACGTTCTAGAAATAAAACGGATGACAATTTGCCAACCTGTTCCTGTAAGAACGCTGGACAGAGAAAAGCGTGACAAGAAAATTTTTTTTGTTCACGGTTAAGAAATCTGTCACGGAGCGCAATCGTTTGCGTCATGAGAGTGACCGTAACCCTCGTTTGATGTATTCCCGTTACAACAAAGCACACTACCCGATGGAAACAACCTATCGAATCAAGCTCCCGCTGGCGGGATTACAAATTGCGATCAAGCGATTGCTCGTTGGTGCGACGCAGGCTGTGATTGCTATGCGTCACCGGTCTGCAAGCCGAGTTTCCGAATGGATTGCATTACCAGGCGATTGGCTCATTGCGGATCGCCCCATCAATTTCACAGAGTATCATGCGTTCGCGCAGGTCGCGGTGCTGAGCACTTCGCGTACACCGGTCGCTTTGCCTCAGATTGGATCAGGCCAAGTTGTGGCCGTCTTGACTCTCGATCTAGATCAGCCCGATTCG
>Ga0335394_10010104_pt1 | contig 10634 bp, 2 predicted proteins | sample MAT03_FD_205741 | JGI IMG/M metagenome (GOLD analysis project Ga0335394, IMG submission 205741) | Freshwater microbial communities from Lake Fryxell liftoff mats and glacier meltwater in Antarctica - MAT-03 (spades assembly) (version 2) ...
CCGGTGGCAACCCGGTTAGTTGTGCCATCACGATTGTGGTAGAAGACAACCAGCCGCCTGTTTTTGTCAATTGCCCAACGAACATCACCGTCAACAATATGGTAGACCAGTGCGGGGCAAATGTGGTCTTCAGTACACCCATCGTCACCGACAACTGCGGCGCAGTGGTGAGCCTGGTTGCGCCAAGTTTGCCAAGTGGCAGTTTATTCCCCGTAGGTACCTCAATCGTCACTTTCCGTGCGGTAGATGCTGCCGGAAATTCGGATGTCTGCACGTTCACCATTACGGTGCGGGATGTACAAATGCCTAAAGCAATTTGCAGTGATTTTACCGTCAACCTGAATGCTGCGGGCACCGCAACGATTACGGCTGCAAACATCAACGGCGGGTCAACCGATAACTGCACCCCTGCCGGAAATTTGACCCTGCTTGCCAGTCAGACGACTTTTGATTGTTCAGACCTGGGGGCGAATTTTGTAACCCTGAGCGTCACCGACGCTGCTGGAAATACCAACAGCTGTGTTGCAACGGTAACGGTGCACGATGTGACCCCGCCTGTGATTATGTGTCCGCCCAACATCACCAACCTCGTTTGCGGAGATCCGATACCAGCGCCGTTTACCACGGCTGCTGCTTTCGAAACTGCAGGAGGAAGCCTGAGCGACAACTGTACGAGCAATCCGAACCTGGTGATTCATTATTCAGATTTCAACAATGGGTTGGACATTTGTAGCGCCGACGGAGTGCGTACCATCCTGCGCACTTATGAAATAACAGACCAGTCGGGTAACGCAAACACTTGTGTACAAACCATTGCTTACTTAGAAGACACTACGCCTCCGGTCATCACTACTCCTGCTGCCGATTTGCCTTGTATCGGCGGCTGCGCCAATGGCGTCATTCCACCCCAGGTCATGGACTGGTTAGCCAATCGGGGAGGAGCTACTGCTGCGGATGCCTGTGGCACCGTCACGTGGATCAATAATTTCAGCGCCGTGGCGGCTCAGGGGCTTTGCAGCACGAGCGGTACGCTGGCCGTAACATTTACGGCTACAGACGCTTGTGGCAATGTGGTTCAAACAACGGCCAACATTTGCATCAACATCACAGAAAGAATCGGAGTAGCCAAACGCGTGGTCAGCAATGCCTTACAAGCAGACGGTTCTTCTATCGTTACCTACGAACTGAATGTCCAGAATTACGGTACGGTTCCGCTTACCCACATTCAGGTGGAAGACAACCTGATGCTCGCTTTCCCCGGCCCCTGTACAGTAACGGTTCTTAGCCTGACCAGTCCCGACTTTGTGGTCAATGGAGCCTACACCGGCAGTTCCGATCTGCAATTGCTGGCAGGTGGCATGGCTGGACTACTTGGCAATACACTCGCAGTGGATGGGAAAGGGGCTGTTTTATTGACGATTCAGGTTGAGGACTGCACCGGAACGGGATCTTTCAATAACCTTGCTACAGCCATTGGAAATACCCCAGGCGGAATGAGTGTTGCCGATATTTCTACCAATGGAGCCGATCCGGATCCCGATGGCGATGGCAATCCTTCCAACAATGGCGCACCAACGCCTGTGGTATTTTCGCCCATTCCGGCAATCGGAGTAGCCAAACGCGTTAGCGAAGGGCCAACGTTAGATGCGGATCAAAACTATGTGCTTACTTATGAAATTCGGGTAAAAAATTACGGCAATGTCAACTTGAGCAACGTACAGGTCAGAGACGATCTGGTGGCTACGTTTGGGGCCGCTTCCAGTTGGATGTTGCTTTCCGTACAAAGTGAAGAATTCTCGGTAAATACAGCCTATAACGGCACCACCATCACCACCTTGCTTACCGGAAATGACCTCCTCACGGTGAACAATGAAGGAGCCATCTACATTCGTTTAAAGGTTGCACCCGGTGGTTTTGAAGGGCCTTATCTGAATACGGCCACGGCATCGGGCATTAGCCCCGACGATTTTCTGCTGCAAGACGATTCACAAGACGGCAGCGATCCGGATCCGGATGGCGACAACAATCCTGGCAACAACAATACGCTTACTCCTGCGGTATTGCCTTGTTTTATTGGCATCATTTGTCCGATTGTTGTGGATACGATCCGCGTGGACAACGATCTGGGCTGGTGCCGTGCTTTGGTAAACTTCCCACCAGCAGAAGCCATTACTTGTGCAGGTGCATCGGCGAGTCTGATTCAATTTCGGTTCTCAGGAGCCGGAGTAGCAGGATTTACAAACGGCGTATGGTATCCCGGACAACCCAGCGGGCGCATGTACCAGGTGGGGATAACGCAGGTACAAATCCGGGCCAGCATTCCTGGCCTACCGGCCTTGGGATATTCCGATACCTGCACGTTCCATGTTCAGGTATTCGATAAAGAGCGCCCGGCTATTGTCTGCCGGGATATTACCGTGCCCGTTGGGGCAAATTGCGAGTACATTTTGGTTCCATCTCGGATTGACGGTGGCACGACCGATAATTGTACCCCGTCTGTCGGCTTAATTTACGAGATCAGTCTCGATAACGTCACCTATGTCAGCTCGCTTACTTTTGGTTTGGCTGATTTGGTCAATACACCCATTACGGTATGGCTGCGCGTGACCGATGCTGCAGGCAACTCATCTACCTGTACGGCAGAGGTCAACCTTGAAGATAACACAGCTCCGGCCATCATCTGCCCACCAGACCAAATTGTGTATGCCGAACCCAACCTCTGCGTCGGGAAAGTGCCCAATTTGACTGGAGAACTGACCATTGACAACTGTGGGCAGGTAGATACGGTGTTTCAGGTGCCCTCGCCCGGCGTCTTGTTTGGCACCTACCACGGAGACACCTTGCTGGTGACCCTTACGGTCGTGGATGTTCAGGGTAATACCAGCAGTTGCACCGTAAAACTAACCCTTCAGGATACGATTGCGCCCGTTTTCCTAAACTGCCCGCAGCCCAATATTGTGGTCAATACCCTTCCGGGAATGTGTGGTGCTTTTGTCAACTTTACCTTGCCATTGGCGACGGACAACTGCGAACTGGATCAGGTTACTCAAACCGATCTTACCGGGCTGAATAGCGGCGATATGTTCCCGGTTGGGACGACCATCCTTGAGTTTACAGCAACCGATGCTGCCGGTAACAGTACGGTATGTGTGCTGAAGGTCATCGTTAATGACAAAACCTTTCCGACGGTGGCTTGCCCGGCCAACAAAACGGTTGATGCCACCGCCGGTATTTGTGGCGCTTCGGTTCATCAGATCGCTGCCATTGCTACGGATAATTGCCCGGATAACAGTTCGGTTATTTATCGGTTGACCAATCCGCAAGGCCAGGAATGGCATAGTGGCCTTCAGAATGCCAGCGGGACAACCTTTGATTTGGGCACGACTACGGTGACTTACCGGGTACAGGATCAGCCGTTGTTGTTGATTACAGAAGTAACACAACACCTCCAGGCGGTTGCAGGCGGCACTTCTCCTGTGCCGGCTTTCATCACGAGTGGGTTGCCCAATGGCGATTTTCTGGAAATTACCAATTTTGGCCCGGCCGCAATGGATGTAAGCTGCCTGAACATTGAGCGACTGCACAATGGAGGCAGTGAAACTTTTAGTGTGCCCCGGGGGCAGATTTTGGCTGCGGGCGAAGTGCTCACCCTTCATTTTGGCAATGGCACCGACCATCCCGCATTGCATTATTTCAATGTGCCGGGTGGGGCAAATTTGCCAGCAGGACAACCAGCCGCCTACGTCATTAGCCACTCTGGCGCAGTGTTGGATGTTGTCGTATTGGGTAGTTTTAATCCAGTAGGGCAGGGTACACTGGCTACTGTTCAGGTCGGGCAGTGGAACGGACTCCTTCAAAACGTGCAAGCTGGCGTGGTTCGGACAACGCATTGGGACAGCAATAGCGCAGCTGATTTCGATCTGGCAGAAGTGTGTGCCGGAAGCTCTATCGGGAGCCTCAACCCCGGGCTTCCTGCTTTCCCGGCTAATGGAGGGTTAACTGCGCTGCAATCGCAATTGCCCAATATGGCTACCTGTAGCTTTACCGTTACGGTGCGCGACAACGAGTTTCCGCAATGCGGCGCCAATGGTCCTGCTACGGCCAACACCACCCTTTCCGGAGGGCAAATTTTTCCAGGCGATTGCTTTGAATCCAGTCTCGTACTCAGCGGTTCTGGCCGAATAGCTGACCTCAACATCTATACCGAAGGCCAATCGGATGCCGTGGGCGACTTGAGCTTTACCCTCATTAGCCCGTCAGGGATTGAGGTAGACCTGGCGTCTGGCATTTGCGGATTCAATGACGGCTGGCGATTGACGTTCGATAGCGATACGATCAACCAGGTAGCCCTGTTTTGCCATGCCCTCAATATCGGTGGGATTTATGCCCCCATCAACTCCTTAGAAGTGCTGAATGGCGAGCCTATTGCCGGTGTTTGGAAGTTGCGCATCGGGCATAGCGGCACCTTATCGGCCAATCTGGCGGCTTTGATTCGCTGGCGACTCAACGTACAAAGACGCTTGCCTTTCCTGCAAAACGACGTAGTCCTGGCCAATAGTCCGGGGCAATGCACTGCGGGTTATACCTGGCGCCATCCGGTATTGTTTGATAACTGCGATGGCGGCACCATGCAAATGCAGCTAACCCGCGCTAATGGAACCTTGTTGGTGAACCAGTCGGTAGCCTCCAACAGATGGGGTAAACTCCATACCTACCAGTTCCCGGTGGGCGTTACCACCGTGACCTACCTCCTGACCGACGCCGCAGGCAATCAAACGGAATGCAGCTTTGTCGTAACCGTCCGCGATGAAGAACCGCCCATTATTGCCTGCCCGGCAAACCTGACCATTCAATTAGGACCTGGCGCTTGCGAAGCCACACCGGCTCTCATCCCACAAACCGCAACGGACAATTGCGGGATAACCAGCATCACCTATGCGCCGGCGGGGCCTTATCCGATCGGAACAACGGCGGTGACCATGACAGCAACCGATGCTGCCAACAATACGAGAACCTGCACCTTTACGGTAACCGTGACGGAACACATGCCCACGGGGACTCAACTATCATGCGTAGGCCAGATCAATGTTGTATTAGGCCCGGATTGCACCGTAGAAATTACGCCAGAAATGGTGCTCACAGGAACCAACCACCGGTGTTATGGCAATTACGTAGTTACCTTGCACCTGGCTCACGGGCTGCCTGCATTAGATAGCAGCCCTTTTGCTACCCTGGAATTGGCGAGTCTTGAAATTATTGTAATGATTTGTAATCCCCAAACCGGGGAGTGCTGTTGGGGAACAGTACTCGTGGAACAAAAGGAAGATCCGGAGTTCATTTGTCCGGCAGACACCACCATCAGTTGTTTTGCGGATATTTCTACCAGTACAACCGGCTTACCGATCGTAACGTCCTGTATCCCGGATGAGCCCATTATCTCATACGAAGACCAGATAGAGGAGTACGACAATTGCGACGATTTTCCATTGATTATTACCCGCAACTGGACGGTGGCCGATGTTTTTGGAAATGCATCTACCTGCGAACAGGTCATTCGGATTGCTTCGTTTAACTTAGACGACCTTGTGTTTCCAATGAATTTTGATGAATTTGGGGCAACCGCACTCCATTGTGCCGATGTAGCAGCCAACCCTCACCTGACCCACCCGGATAGTACAGGCTATCCAATACTGCTGGATGGCACCAACCCATTTGCAGGGGGTAATTATTGTGAGGCTTCTTTCCTCTACACCGATGAGGTGTTTACCATTTGTGATGGGAGTTATCAAATTCTGCGAACCTGGAAAGTACTCAATCCTTGCGAGCCGGTAGTGCCAGGTGTGAATCCAAGGGTTCATGTTCAATCCATACAAGTATTGGATGAGCAGGCACCCGTATTGACCTGCCCTGGAAATCGAGTCATTAGTTCGGGGCCTTTCGCTTGTCGGGGGGCACTGGTATTGCCTGTACCCCAACTCAGCGATGGCTGTTCGTCGGCGACTTACACCATCAGTGTTGGATCGGGGTCTTTGATTTTTGTGAATGGCCTGTATGTGTTGAGCAACCTGGAGGAAGGCATTCACTACGTAACCTACCGCGCTAAAGACGCTTGCGGACGAAAATCGCAGTGTACGTTCACGGTGACCGTAGAAGACCAGATTGAGCCGATTGCTATTTGTAATGAAGACCTGAACACCAGCATTGGCGGTCAAGGGCTTGCGCGCGTTTATGCAGCAGACATTGACGAGGGCAGTAGTGACAATTGCGGTATTTCGATCATCGAAGTACGCCGCCGCATAACCCGTGATGCTGCTTGTGAGCCGGTAGCTGAAAGTTATTCAGATTGGGGGCAGTTTGTAGATTTTAATTGCTGTGATGCAGGCAAACTCGTCACCATAGAGCTTCGGGTGACCGATTACAGTGGCAATAGCAATATTTGCTGGCTGGAAGTATTGGTGGAAGACAAAATACGGCCTTTCTGTACGGCACCTCACCCAACTGCGCTGGACTGTGATGAACTTCCGTATGACTTTAACCCTGCGGATACCATTCAGTTGCAGGGCCTTTTCGGCAATGCGACAGGAGCCGACAATTGTTTCGGTACAACGACAAGAGAACTGGCACCAATCGTCAACCTCCACGATTGTGGGTTCGGCACCCTGCTGCGCAGCTTCCAGGCCGTTGATGCACAGGGAAATATTTCAACCAATACTTGCCAGCAACTCGTTACCATCAACGAAGTACACCATTACGAACTCAAGTTTCCAAAAGATACGGAGTCCCATTGCGGCACGCCTAATCCGGACACCCTGGCTTATTACACACCGGGTTGTGACCTGATGTCGGTGGTGGTAACCGATGAATTTTTTGAGGCTTCGGGCGACGAATGCTACAAGATATTCCGAAAATACCGGGTACTGAACTGGTGCGAATACGATGGTACCTCGCTGGCAGTAGTAGTGGGCCGGGACGAAGATTGCAATGGCGTTCCTGGCGACGAAGCCGTATGGGTGCTGGTGCGGCCAAATGGTTTGACGTACTACGACCGCGATTCTGTGGAGCTAAATGCCAGCCCCGCAGCGCTCACCAAGGGCACTGCCTGCGACGGCATCACCAACCCAACGGGACACTGGATCAATTCCAACATAGACATCAATGCGACTAAAGATCCCTTTACGGGAAATCAAAACAATACCAATAATCCGAACTTGGGGCCAAACGACAACATCCGCAACATCGCCCCAACGGGCCTCTGGGAATACACACAGGTAATCAAAGTGTACGACGATACGGATCCAATCATTCAGGTTGAACAATTGGCACCGTTCTGTTCCATCAACAATGAAACTTGCGAAGGCGCGGTAGAACTGGCGTTTCGGGTTGAAGAAAACTGCACGCCGGAAGATCTGACGATTACCGTATGGGCAGATGAGTTTGCCGACGACGTTCTGGAGGGCAATGTCACAGATGAAGCATTAAGTGGTACGTACCCGGATTTTGTCCTTAGCGGCACCTTCCCTATTGGGGAACACCGCTTTGTCATACAGGTTGCCGACGGTTGTGGCAACCACGCAGCAGCAGACATCGCGTTTGAAGTTGTGGATTGCAAAGCTCCGGCACCGGTTTGCATCAATGGCCTGGCTGCTGAGTTAATGCTCACACCGCCCAACACAGATGCTGACGGCGATGGCGATTTTGACAGTGGGGCCATAACGGTTTTGGCCAGCGACTTTTTGGCCAGCACACTGGAGGATTGCACTGGCCCAATCCGGTATTCGATCCACAAAGAAGCCGCCGTTTTGGCAGGCACGGATGTCCCGGCTATTGATCAACAAGCCCTGGTGCTGACTTGCGAAGACCTCGGGACGGTCGTCGTGCGCATTTACGCCTGGGACAGCGCCTTCAATCCTTATGCTGTTCAGCCTGATGGTGCAGTAGGTGGAGCTAATGTTGACTGGTGTCAGACGTATATCCTGCTTCAAGACAACATGTTCGACCTCTGCAATACAGGAGTGGGCCGGATTGCCGGGATCATCACCACCGAAGAAAACGAAATGGTAGCTGGCGTTGCAGTGAACCTGAGCGGGTCAATGAGTGGCAATACAGCAACGCAGGCAGCAGGTACTTATGCATTCAACAACCTGCCAACCGGCCCTCAGGCCGACTTCACGGTAGCACCTGAATTGGATACTTTGCCGCTCAATGGGGTCTCCACCTTTGACTTGATTGTCATTACCCGGCATATTTTGAATGTACAATTGCTGGATAGCCCGTACAAGATGATTGCCGCGGATGTAAACAACGATAAGAAAATCACGACGTTAGACCTGATTCGCCTGCGGCGCTTGATCCTGGCTCTGGACCTTTCTTTTACCAACAATACGAGTTGGCGTTTTGTGCGGGCAGATTATGTCTTCCCGGTACCAACCAACCCCTGGTTTGAGGCATTTCCCGAAGTGTACAACGTAAACGACCTTCCGGGTGAGATCGGCAACGCCAGCTTCATCGCGGTTAAGATCGGCGACATCAACTTGAGTGCTGCAACGAGCTTTACCAACCTCGAATCGCGCGATACCGAGGGTGTTTATGCCTTTGAAGTGGAAGACGCGCAAATGGAAGCAGGTGCCGACTACGCGGTTGTTTTCAAAGCTTCCGACTTTCCGACAATACATGGATACCAAGGTACGCTTACCTTTGACCCCGATTTAGTAGAATTGACGGCCCTCGAATACGGGGTAGCAAAAGCAGAACACTTTGGCATGAAGTACGCGGATCAGGGGCAGATTACAACCAGTTGGCATGCTGCCGATGCCGGTGTTTTATCGGAAGAAAAGCTATTTACCCTACATTTGCGCGCCAAAGCAAAGTGCTTGTTGAGCACCGTATTGGGCATTGGCTCGCAAGGTACGATTGCAGAGGCGTATCCTGCTTCGGGTGGCGTGTGGGATGCCGGTATCCGATTTAGCAGCGGGGTGTTGAGTAAGGCTAAGGCCATATTGGAACAAAATTCACCCAACCCGTTTGCTCAAAACACAACCATCGGATTTTGGCTGCCGCAGGCGTACGAAGAAGTCACCCTCACCATAAGCGATGTCCGGGGGCGCGTGGTAAAGACATTCCGAAACAGTTATGGCGCGGGTCGGCAGCAGGTCAGCCTGGATGCGAAGGAACTGCCTCCAGGTGTGTATTTTTACACCCTTGAGGCCGGTGAGTTCAGAGCAACGCGGAGTATGGTGGTACAGGAGTAAAAAAAAGAGGCTGCCGCGCGCTGGGCAGCTATGGGCAGGGTAAATATGAGGAGGGCAAATACGGGGATAAAAGTTTTCATAGTCTATTTTTTTACAAAAAGGAAAAGCAGGCAATTGCTTGTTGGCGCAATTGCCTGTATGATGTTTTACCGGGCAACCACCAATCGGGGCGCGCTGCACCTGCAATGGCATCAAAAAATGCCATGAGACATCCCGGAAATTCGGGATGTCTCATGTTTCAGATTCGTTTTTATATGAAATGAGTGTGTGACAAAATCGGGGCAGACAGCCGAAAAGCGTTCGGCTGTCCGCCCCGATTTTGTCACACACTCATATGAAATAATTACTGAAAATAGACCCTAAAGCGTTGCCAACTCCTGCTTCAGTTCCAGCAACTCAGGATGCATCCCTTTGGTGCGAGCCGCTTTTTTATAGTGTTCCATGGCTTTAGCGGTGTCGTTCATTTTGTAATAAATCGAGGCCAGCACCCGATTCACGTCAATATTGCCGGGGCGGAGGTTGTATTCTTTTTTCGCGTAAGCGAGAGCCTGGTTGTAATCGCCGGCTTCATCGCGGTAGAATTTGGCGTATTCCAGGTTCATGTTGTGGCCGTGCGTCACGTCGTCGGCAAACATTTCCAGCACCATTTTTTGGGTTGCTTCAAAAGCCGCCATGTCGCCACGTCTTTTATACAAGCTGGCCAATTCGGTATAGAAACCAACTTCCGGGATGATGCTGCACGCTTGTTTCAGCAGTTTTTCACCTTCAGCGTCGTTGCCTTCTTTAATTTCGAGTTTGCCCAGCGCGGCAATGGCAAACGGGTATTCCGGGCGCTCTTCCAGGATGATGCGGTACTGCATTTCCGCCATTTTGGAGTCGCCGTAGTGTTCGTACAATTCGCCCAGCGTCATGCGCGCCCAGCAGGTTTGTTCCTGACCCGGGTAGCCTGCGGATACGGCCATTTCCATCGCTTCAATGGCACCTTTGGGGTCTCCATGAATTTCGCGCAGGTAAGAAACCCGAGAATAGGAACGGAGGTCGGGGCGCATAGAGACCATTTTATCTGCCATGGCAACGGCTTCTTCGTATTGCCCCAATTCTACGTGTGCATCCACCAAAGCGCCGTAAATTTGCGCATTGTAAGGGTTGAGCGCAATGGCTTCTTTGGCCGTAACGAGCGCATTTGAAAACTCGTGTTGCGACAACTGAACGCCTGCTTTAATGGCTAAAGTTCTAAACAACAAATCTTTGTCTTCTGGTTTTTTTGCCAGCACATCGTCGAGCATCTTTAGTGCTCCGGGATAGTAGTGCCCGTGCTCTCCGGTGATGCGCGCTTCGTTGACAAACAATTGGGCTAAGTTCAGTTTGGGCTCTAAAGCGTCAGGT
>Ga0335394_10010115_pt1 | contig 10628 bp, 7 predicted proteins | sample MAT03_FD_205741 | JGI IMG/M metagenome (GOLD analysis project Ga0335394, IMG submission 205741) | Freshwater microbial communities from Lake Fryxell liftoff mats and glacier meltwater in Antarctica - MAT-03 (spades assembly) (version 2) ...
AGTCCAATAGTTTGCCCGAATCGATGTCCCTTAGTTCCATTTGTTCCCCGCTGGAATGGACGAGCTTATCGCCGCACACAATCAGTCGAGAATCGCGAGTAATCGGCGCTCCAAACTCGATACTCGTTGTTCTGACCGGTTCATCGTGTGACAATTCGACTCGGAATAAGTTAGCAGTGGAATCGCCGTTACAGATGGCACGCCACACGCATCCGTTGTCAAAACCGCCATTTAAATCTTTCCCCCAAGTCTCCGCGTTATTTGATTCTATTTTTGGTAACGGTGATAGATTCTTGGTTGAAACTGCACTTCTCGAGATCTTAGTCGGTTCGACATCCATCCGAATGACACTCATTTCAATCGATTTTCCGTTTGCAAATTCGGAAACCAAGAACTCTTTGCCATCCTTTTCAAACAGTTCGTAATTCCCGTAATTGCTTGGGCGAGTATGGTGCACTCCCCAAGCTGCCAAGCATGAAATTAAGAAGAGGAGAATTAGCGATAAAAGAATTGCGGGAAATCGATTTGCAATCGATGTCGGAGGACATGCGTCTCGCTTGCCATAAAAATTGGCGAGCCGTTGAAACCAAGGAGAGCGAACGTGCATCGTGGATGTCTTTTTGCGAGACGTGTGATCTTTTCGATTTGATGATTCTACCAATACTGCTTTGTCGCAGGCAGCAGCGGTGCAAAGTCAGGCAAGCCGTTGGCCCGTTCATCGTCAATCGATCGATTCCGTCAAGGGAACAACTCCGACCTCTTTGTTCTTTTCTAACCTGCGAGTACGTATGCCTGGTAAACAAGGTTCGTAGGCTAGAAAAAGGACAGACCGTTTCGAAGACCCCCGTGACAAACGCGTCACGGGTTAATCAGGTTCATTAGCTAACGAACCTTGCGTTCCAGTCGGACAAGCCGACTGGGGACGAGAGGAGTCGGGGGGAGCGATTCTAGCCGCTAACCTTTGCACCAGTTGGACAAGCCAACTGGGGGCAAGTCAAAATTAGGGGAATAAAAACGACTCGTCTAAATAGGGTGTCAATACCAGTTTTTTAACAGTCCAGGCTAAGGGGCTAAGGTATTCTCGTACCTGTAGTTGCATCCGATCCAATTTCGCAAGTTCATCGAGCTCAAAGGGGCGGATTTGCATACTCCGATTTTAGCCAGAAGCCGAAAGTACCGCTGGGCTAGCCAGCGGGATTCGCAAGAAAATCCCATCGGCTCGACCGATGGTTCTTTCGGCTTCGTGCTAAGGTCTGTAAGCATCTGGGGCGTAAAAAAACCCGCTTTCTTTTGAAGCGGGTTTTTTGCTTTGATGATTTGCAGACTGAAGACTAACGCTTGGAGAATTGAACTCCACGTCGTGCACCGCGCAAACCGTATTTCTTTCGTTCCTTCATTCTGGAATCGCGTGTCAAGAATCCGTCAGCTCGTAGCGCTAAAAAGTTTTCTTCGTTGAGGCTGACCAACGCTCGGGCGAGTCCCATTCGGACGGCTCCCGCTTGGCTAATCGTTCCGCCGCCATTGACTCGAATGAACAGGTCTACCTTGTCGCGTTGCCCAACGTGATCGAGGGTTTCCAAAATGAGACGTCGTTCGGATTCATTCACAAAGTATTCTTGAAACTCTCGATCGTTTACCGTAATCTTTCCGTCGCCGTTCTTAACGCGAACCCTCGCCACCGACGACTTCCGACGCCCTGTACCAAGGCTATCTCCGCTAACTTTGTCTTTCTTGATTACTGCAACCATTGAATCGTACTCTATGTTGAATGAAGTTGAAGGATTGGTTAGCTAGCTTGGTGACCAAAGGAAGCTGGCTGAGGTTGTTGTGCTTGGTGTGGGTGTTCCGAACCTGCATAAACCTTTAGTTTGAAGAGCATATGACGCCCGAGTGCATTTTTCGGAAGCATTCGCTTGACGGCCATGGTGACCAAGTCTGTTGGCTTGCGTTGTAGGCGTTCTGCGTAGCTTTCCATTTTCTGGCGGTTGTAGCCGTTGTACCAGGCATAATGACGCACTTTGAGTTTATTGCCAGTCATAACAACCTTTTCGGCGTTGATGACGACGATGAATTCACCGGTATCAACGTGCGCAGTGTATTCAGGGCGGTGTTTGCCCATCAAAATCATTGCGATGTCCGTTGCGAGCCGACCTAGAATGCAGTCGGTGGCGTCAACAAGATGCCAATTTTGCTCCACTGAGCCCGGTTTCGCTACGTAAGTCTTGGGTTGTGCTACCATGAATTATTCCTTGGGTTTTCGCCGGTCAAACAGAATCCAGCGATGATCACCCGTGAGTCGGATGCCGCTTTTCCTGGGAAAAACCGTGTATTTCGAAATTTGTGAGGGGCAGAGTATATCGGTCCGTTTTCGCTCTCACAAGGGCTTTTCGACATCTAGTTGATAGGAATTACCATGTTTGGCCTAAACCTCGTGGCAGTTTGGGAGGACTGCGTAAGAAATAGGGTGTACCGAGTTTGGTAAATCGCAGGTATAACGAAAGTCCGATAACGTAGGAACAAAACGTTTAATTTACCGTATCGTTGCGTTCGGCGCATAGACGTTTTCGCTGAGGGGGTTCGGAGGTCCGAATCGACGGCGGAAACCTAGCCGGCTTGCGACGTAGATGGTCGACTTCCAGAGGGAATGCACTAGTGTTGGATCTGACCCGTTTTCATGCTCCATTCAACCCACCGAAAACCACTTTAGTAGATGTTTTGCGCTACTGGGCGAATGTTATGCCAAACAAAGTGGCGTTTTACTACACGGATGGTGAAACAGACGACGACACTTCGATGACTTTTGCCGAATTGGACCACGCTGCGAGAGCGGTGGCGGTAAAGATTTTGGAGACCAACCGGCCCGGCTCGCGTGGGTTGCTGCTTTATCCGCCAGGAATCGAGTTTGTCGTCGGTTTTTTTGGCTGTCTTTATGCTGGCTGCATAAGCGTACCGGCCTACCCACCGCGCCGAAGTCGTAAAGGTGCTCGCATCCAAGGGATCGCGATGGATTGTCAGGCCCAGTTTGCACTTACGACGGCTGAGGCTGTCACTCAGATTTTGAAAGATGATTCGACCAAAGCCGAGACCGGATCGATGCAATTGCTTGCAACGGACACTGTCGACCGATCGCTGGCTATTCAATTTGCTGAATTGCCAATACCTCCATCCGAGTTGGCCGTTTTGCAATACACGTCCGGATCCACCGGACAGCCTAAAGGTGTCATGCTGACTCACGCGAATTTGATCCGAAATTGCGAAATGATTTCGGTCTTGTTCGACGAAACGAACAAGACCGTCGGAGTAAGTTGGCTCCCCATGTACCACGACATGGGTCTGGTTGGAGGAGTGCTCTCGCCGGTTTCGATGGGTCTAAGCATGGTCCTCATGAGTCCAATGTCGTTTATGCAACGACCTGTTCGCTGGTTGAAGACCATTACCAAGTTCCAAGCAACGACAAGCGGCGGGCCAAATTTCGCGTATCAGCTTTGCGTAGACAAAGTCACTGAAGACGACATGCAGGGGCTGAACCTCAGTTCGTGGTCATTGGCCTTTAACGGAGCAGAGCCTGTTCGCGCGAGTACTCTGGAACAATTCAGTCGAAAATTCGAACGAGTGGGATTCTCGAACACATCCCATTTTCCATGCTATGGGATGGCGGAAACGACACTTATCGTCACGGGGGGCCCAAGGCAAGCACCGCCCATCGTAAAGCACTTCGATGGCCGTCGACTGGACGCTCGGATGGTGACGGAAGTCAGCGAGGACGCACGCGATACGAGGAGTTTGGTTGGGTGCGGTCAAGCCTCCACGAACGAAACGATTCTAATCGTAGATACGGACACGTTGAAGCCACTGCCCGATCACTCGATTGGAGAGATTTGGATTCAAAGCCCGAGCGTTGGCGTGGGGTATTGGGAAAAAGAAGAAGTCACTCAGGATGTTTTTCAGGCGAGAACAGCCGACAATGATGGCCCGTACCTGCGAACAGGAGATCTTGGGTTTTGGAGCGAAGGGCAGCTTTATGTTGCCGGTCGCGTGAAGGATTTAATCATCGTTCGCGGTGTCAATCGCTATCCACAAGACATCGAACAAACGGTAGAGGAGTGTCACGAATCTATCTCCTCGTCGGCTGCCGCAGCTTTCGCAGACGATTCGGGCCCGCGCGAGCGATTGATAATAACGGTCGAGGTTCAGCGTTCGCTCGAAGACGATTGGAATCCTGTTGTGTATGCGATTCGCAGGAGTGTCACGCAGGGGCACGAGCTCCCACCCGATGCGGTCGTGTTGGTTCGGCACGGGTCGCTACCTAGAACATCCTCCGGGAAAATCCAACGGCATGCGTGCCTGCGGGATTTTAGAGAAGGTAATTTGCGAGTGATACATCAGTGGCTATCGTGGGACGACGATTTACCAGAACAAGCGCCGATGATCGCAGCCTCGACAGTTGCAAATGCCTCATCGGGTTTTGGACGACGCGGTAATTTTGGCTCCGCTCTGCCGTACAAGAAAACGCGAGACCCGGATCTCGATGTCGTTGAGCTTGTGAAGCGCGCGGTTAAGACCGTCGCACAAGAGCGTGCGAAATTGCTGGATCTTGACACAAATATTGTCGTTGATTTGGGGCTCGACAGCCTTGAACGCCTTCAAATTGCTCACGTTCTGGAGAGTTCGGTGGGTGGGCGATTTCCTGAAGAGGTGCTTCAAGAAATCGAAACCGTTCGAGAGATTGCAGAAGCCATTGAAAAGCACTTTGGAAAAAGTCGGATTCGGCTTGAAACAATTTCCGAGGGAGCAGAGGGACAGTCGTCGCCAACGCCTCGAGAAGTCGCACCCGAGGACTACCGATTTGATTTGATTCCCGAATACCGTCGACTCAAACAGACGATGAATCAGTTTGAAATGACCGGACTTCCGAACCCTTATTTCTCAGTGCACCAGGGACTGACTCGCGATACGACGACTGTTTGTGGCAAGCAGTTGATCAGCTTTGCAAGCTACAACTATTTAGGTATGAGTGGCGATCCCTACGTGACACAAGCGGTCGTTGACGCAGTTAAGAAATATGGCACAAGTGTTTCCGCGTCCCGCCTCGTCAGCGGTGAAAAAGATATTCATCAACAACTGGAACGTCTGATTGCCGATTGGATCGGGGTCGAGGACTCGATTGTCTTGGTTGGGGGACATTCGACCAATGAGACTGTCATCGGGCACATGGTCGGCCAACAAGACTTAATTCTCCATGATGCGCTTTCGCACAACAGCATTGTGCAAGGCGCAATTCTATCGGGCAGTCGTCGCCGAGCGTTCCCTCATAACGACTTCGTAGCTCTCGACGAAGCGTTGGCAGAACTTCGAACTCGGTATCGACGCGTGTTGGTCATCGTGGAGGGCGTTTACAGCATGGACGGGGACTTCCCGAACTTGCCGAAGTTTATTGAGGTCTGCAAGAAACACAAGTGTTGGCTGATGGTGGATGAAGCCCATTCGATTGGTACGATGGGTGCCCATGGTCGTGGAATTGCTGAGCACTTTGGTGTGAATCCAATGGACGTCGATATTTGGATGGGCACGCTCAGCAAGTCGTTTGGTTCGTGCGGTGGCTACATTGCAGGACGAAAAGAACTCGTTGAGTACCTGAAGTACACGGCTCCTGGATTTGTGTTTAGTGTGGGGCTATCGCCGAGCAATACCGCCGCTTCGATCGCTTCGCTGCAGTTGCTAAAGCGAGAGCCCATGCGAGTTTCCAGACTCAAGGATGCATCTCGATTGTTTTTGACCGAAGCCAAGAAGCGTGGGCTTAACACTGGCAGCAGTGGCGAGACGGCTGTTATTCCGGTCATCACGGGGAACTCCTTGCACGCATTGCAGTTGTCGAGACGAATGATCGATTCGGGTGTCAACGTTCAGCCGATCTTGTACCCAGCGGTTGAGGAGTCGGCGACTCGATTGCGGTTCTTTATCAACTCCACTCATACGAACCAGCAAATCCTCTACGCAGTCGACAAGTGTGCGGAGCATTTACAAGCCATTGCACCCGAGCACTTCCGGGCAGCGAGTTGATGACCGACGAAGTGCCCGCCAAGGATGACGATGCATTAGAGTCGGGCCAGGGTAGTGCTGGCTCGCAGTCACCACCGAACGTTCCCGTCGCAACGGTGACTCGCATGGCTCTTTATTTACGAGAGCTACAGCAGTTGCAAAGGTCAGGCCAACAGCGCATCCAGAGTGGTGCGATCGCCAAACGGTTGGGCTTGAATGACTCCCTCGTGCGTCGCGATCTGTCTTGCTTTGGCCAGTTTGGGCAGCGGGGTGTCGGGTATAGCATTTCCCGTTTAATAAAAGCCATACAAGCCATTCTTGGAACCGATCGGTCTTGGAATGTCATCTTGATCGGTGCCGGAAATTTAGGCCGCGCTCTTTCTGGCTACCGTGGTTTCAATCAACAAGGGTTTCGGCTAGTAAGCGTATTTGATAGTGACCCCGAAAAGGTCGGGCAGCCACTGGGGACGCTTACGATTCGTTCGCTGGATGAGCTCGAAACGGTGGTGAACGAGGAAAGTGTTGAACTTGCAATCCTGGCGGTGCCCGCTAGTTCAGCTGCACAGGTCGCCGAACGGCTTGAGATCGTTGGCGTAACGGGCATACTGAATTTTGCCCCCGTAACCGTGCGAAGCCCCGGAAGTGGGTTGACGGTCGTCGATGTCGACTTGGCTGTGGAGTTGCAACGACTCGCATTTGCAGTCGTCAACCAAAAAACGAGTCCATAAAGTACCCATCACACTCCGTGTGATGTTGCCTCAAAAACCAAAGGTTTTGAACTGCGGAAATCACACGGAGTGTGATTGGTACTATAAAATCACAGCCTCCCAGAGCGAAAGCGATGGGCGTGGGACGCTTGGCAAACGACTCTAGCGACTCAACGCCCTTCGTGCCTCAGGGCGTGCCACCCTTAGAAAATTCAAACTAATGCTTCTTTTCGATTGGTAAATCCCGGAATTGTTGATGGCAATTCGTGCAATTAACGCTGATGCGAGCGAACGGTGCTGAAAGACTCGACGCAACTAACGGTGCATCGTTTTGTTCTTGTTTTTTCTGTCTTAGCGTTTCCTCTAACAGTTTCGCATCCGATTCTGACTCCGTTAACAATTTCCGAAACGCTTCGGTCCGCGGTACGACACTTTGTATGCGAAGCAACTCCGTAAAGTGTTCTCGCAATAGCAAAGCTTCGTGTGCAGGGTCCAGGGCGGGGTGATCGGCGAAGGGCTTCCATTGCGATTGAGCAAGTTGATTGAGTTGGGCGTACGTACGTTCTAAATCCACCATGGCTACCGCCATCGGCGGCAGTTTCGCAGACTCAGGAAATTCAGCTTGAATGGCATCCAGGGAGGAGTCCGCTATTCGATGTGCCGACGCAACCACGTCGAACAATCCTCGATAGTTTTCGCTCGTGCCTGCGAGTTTCAGAATCGAACACGTCGGATCCGGTTCAATCAGTCCAGCTGAAATACAAGCCACGGCAGCGGCAGCAGGACTGCGGTGCTTGCCATGGTGGCAGTGAATGAAAATTGGTCCGTCCAACGCGCGAACAGCTTTGGCGAGTTCCGCGACTCGCTCGGGTTCAATGCCGTTGTACCCGTGCGGAAGATGGACGTACCGCAAACCAAATTGCTTTGCGATTGCGACATCCGGTTTGGCTCCATCAACACTGAGAATCGTCTTGAACCCGAGTTCCTTCAGTTCACGGAATCCCTGTTCGCCGTCAGGCTGCCCGCCAGAGACAACTCGCTCATGAATTTGAATTGCGTTAGGCAGATGTTTTGTATCGAGCTTAAATGGAGCAAGTGTTGCGGCTGCTGGGGTTATTGTCTCTTTCTGCTCAGAACACGCTTTGTCGTGTACGATCGCGATAGCAAACATCAGCGACAGGTACAGTATTAATGATTTCATGGCTTTCATTCCTAAGGGTTGCATGAACAGATTTTAGCCGATCGGCTCACCAATGTGTTATCCTCATTTTCAAGTAACCCCAAAAAGTAATGAAGGAGGCATTAAGCCCTCGGGCGCCGTGATTGCGGCATTGTTTTCCAGAGGTACAATGCGATTCAAATCATGCACTTTGGTTTGAAACGCAATTACCTCTTTTCCACTCTAAGGGAATCTCATGACGGAACTCGGCACAAACACATTGGCAACTATCGGATATGCGAAACAGATCTTGGCGGATATCGACGATTCGAGCATGTGTCAGCAACCGATGGGGCTGAACCATCCCGCCTGGCTCTTGTTGCATCTCGCGACCGCTGCCGACTACGCAGCTAGCCTACTGGGTGGACAAGGAGTATGTCCAGCAGAGTGGAATGCAAAGGCAGATACTAAAAAACCGCTGACTCAGAATCGCCAAGATTACCCATCGAAAGAAGAGCTCATCAATACTTTCGAAGCCGCTTTTAAGAACGCGTCGAGCCTATACGAAAAGTCGAGTGCAGAGGATTTGAGCAAGCCACAGAAACTTGGTTTCTTCGAGACGGAGTTGCCGACAGTTGGCGACATGGCGACCTTTCTGATCATTGCGCACACCAATCTCCACTTGGGCCAAATATCAGCATGGCGCCGCGCGACTGGCAAGGCACCTTTGTTTTGATTGGCTGACTGCTTTTCCTAACCCGACGCGTGATCGAGAGATTTTATTGCCGGTCTCTCGCTTAAACTTCGGGTTAAGAATAGTCCGGGCTAACCGACTATTTAGGGCCTTAGCCAGGGCGGCGCTGGGCTCTGCCCTGGGCTAGATTGTTGCTGCCCCGTTCGGGGCTAATCGCAAAAGCCCGACGGATTGCAGGAAGGAAAGCCAAGAAAACGAATTGTAAAAAAATAGTCAAACTGGCCTTTGTCGCACAGCCCAGGCTCAGCCAGCCCTACACCTCCACCCATTACTCTTCCCGAAAATCTAGTTCGCCGAGTAGACATGCAGTTTTGCGACTGCATCACCCCGCAGCCTTGGCCTTGCACCTTGCGGCATATCCAATTTTCTTCGCAACAAAATCCAAGTCGCAAACCCTTTCTCAGAATAGAGTTGCGACACGGCTTCATCGCTAGCGCAATTCTTTGGTACGGCAATTGTAATTGCTGCCTCCCACCAAAGATTTCGGATTTCAAAACGCGCTTGGTCAAGCTGCGGTCCGGAACTTAAACCGAGGGATCAACCGATGGCGACTCAACTGGCGTCCGATCGTCAAATCGAACACGAACAAGAACCGCGAACCGAACTTGTGGGTGCCGAGCCCCCAATGCGTTCAGGCTTAGAACGATTCGTAGACAGCTTTTTCCAACCGGCAAACATCCGATGGATGTTGATCATCGGTTCCGCCCTCGTCTTGGGCTCTTCCCTGATGTTGGTAACCAATAAATGGTCTGACTGGTCCGCTGCCGTCAAGTACTTGGCAATGTTCGGCTACACAGCCGCCATCTTCGTTTTTGCAGAACTAGCCGATAGACGACTTGGCTTGAAGTCGACAGGAAATGTACTTCGTGCTCTATGCATCCTTCTCATGCCGATCCTCATGTTTGGGTTAAGTTGGGTTGCGAGCCAGCCAAGCACAACCGGTCTACCGATTTCAATCGAAGTCGCCACGCTATTTGTGCCCGCGACGGCACTCTTGTTCCTCGCTGGTCGACGTATCTTTCACCACTTCTTGAGAGGCCATCAAGTTACCTTTTGGGTGTGCTACTCGCTGTTGGCCGTGGCGGGTGCCATGCCTCCGATCGATTCGTCACTTCTCTCTATTGCCGGCGTTGCAGTCTTTTGGGCCGTGATGACGGTCGGTGTCATCAAAGTCAATCGCCATGTCTTTTGGTTGGCCGAAGAACATCGAATGCCACGTATCTTTGGCTTCTTTCCAATACTGCTGCTGGGTGTGCAGTTTCTCATGCTCTGTAGCACCAAGGCGCTATCTGGCATGCCCACGCAATGGTTGGGACTCGCAACGGTCATGCTGGCAGCCACAGTGCTTGCGACAACGCAAACAATTGCTTCCGTTTTTAGAGCGAGAACAGGGGATCTTGTACGACCATTGCCTTGGAGCATCGCACTTCCTTTGTTCGTCGGAGTGCTGCTGGCATTCACGGGTGTGATCGTTTCGTTCTATGGTTTTCAGTTTACAGGAGTGACAACCAAAGCCGTCGTGCCTACCGCATTGGTCGCAATGGCTTTGATGTTTCGTATCGCATACGACACTCGGCACTGGGCGTTCACGGCGCTGGCACTGATCTTGCTCACAGTCGCCTATCAATGTGCTCCGACGCTTTTTTCAAACTTAGTCCCATTGCTGAAAGCGGGAGCAGAGTTCGCTGTCAACGAAAAGAAACTTCCATTCGCTTTCTATGGAATCACCTACTTGCCATTGTTGGGGTTACTGACCGGTGTGTGCATTTGGCTCAACAGAGTACGTCGTTTTGACATGAGCAACACGATCCAACTGTTTGTCACGGGCGTTACCGTACTTCTCTGGTGCAGCTCACTGTTTAACATCAAGGCGGCATTCATCGTCGCGGCCATCAACCTGGCGACCTTTCTGGTCTATGCGATTGCTTTCCGCGATCGGCGTTATGCCATTGGGACGCTGATCGCTACC
>Ga0335394_10010129_pt1 | contig 10622 bp, 6 predicted proteins | sample MAT03_FD_205741 | JGI IMG/M metagenome (GOLD analysis project Ga0335394, IMG submission 205741) | Freshwater microbial communities from Lake Fryxell liftoff mats and glacier meltwater in Antarctica - MAT-03 (spades assembly) (version 2) ...
GCTGCACGCCCGGGAACGCGTCGTCGCGGCGGATGCGCTCGGTGAGCAGCGCCACGCGCAGCACCTCGAAGAGGTCGGTCGTGTTGTTGTCGGTGCCCATGGCAATCGGCACGCCAGCCGCGCGCAGGGCGGGAATCGGCGGGATGACCCCGCGATTGGCGGCCATGGCCGCCTGATGCGACACGATCGTGCCCGACCTGGCCAGCAGCGCGATGTCGGCGTCGTCCACGTAGCGGCAGTGCGCGGCAAACAGTCGAGACGAAAGGAAGTCGTGCCTGGCCAGGAAGCCCACGGGGCTCACGCCGTGGTGCTTGCGCACGTAGTCCACTTCGGCCCGGCTCTGTGACAGGTGAATCGTGTAGCCGAGGTCGTGCTTCCCGGCGAAGGCATGCACGGCGCGCAGCAGCTCGGGTGACGAGTTCTCGGCCAGCCCCGCGGCCGGGAAGACCGAGATGCGACCGTTCTCCTTGCCGTGCCAGGCCGCGTGCAGGTCGGTGATGCGCTGCAGGCCCTCGTCGCGCATCTTCGGCGAGAAGCGCGGCGCCTCGCCGCGCGCGAGAATCTCGGGCGACATCGGCGAGCCGCCTTCGCGGTCGGTGGCCGATTCGGCAAACACCCAGCGCAGGCCCGTCTTGGCGAGCGAAGCCGCCGTGCTGGCGGTGCCGCCGACGTTCTCGACCACCGTGGTGCTGCCGGTGCGAATCGCCTCGAGCGCGCCCACGACGGCCATGAGCGTGGCTTCGTCGCGCGATACGAGGCTCGTGGGCTGCACCGCCAGCTTGTAGCTGTTGGGGAAGCCGAAGTCTTCGTTGAAGCCGCGCGACAGCGTCTGGCCCAGATGCGCGTGGCAGTTGATCAAGCCGGGCAGCAGCGCCTTGCCGCGGCCGTTGTAGACCTCGGCCTGGGGATACTGCGCGAGCACCTCGGCCGTCGGCCCGATTGCCGCGATGCGATTGCCGACCACGGCGAGGGCCACGTCGTGACGCACCGCATCGACGGTGACGATGCTGGTGTTGGCAAAGACGACCGCGCGACCAGCGGCCGGCTGCGCCTGCGCGTGGCGTGGATCGAGAAGCAAGGCGGCGGCGCCGACGCCCGCACTGGCGAGCAGTTCACGGCGGTTGAGATTCGTGGACGGCATGGCGCACCGTAGCGCCCCTGCCAGAGCAAGTCAAGAACTCAGCCCTGTTGGACTTTGGGCGTGTCGGCTGGCGGCGTCGCTGCTTGCGTGGCGGCGTTGGGCGGAGGCTCGAGCAGAGTAGCGAGCTGCGCGGCCACGATGCCGACCACGGCCACGACGTCGGCCGCGGGCGAGCTCGACGACGTGAGTTCCACCGACAGCACGCCGGTAGCGCCGCTCGACCCCACGATGGGGGCGGCTACGGCGGCAGGCTGCCCGGAGCGTCCTGCCGCGGTTACGGCGGTCTTGGTGGAGAACGCGCGTGCCGTCAGATTGTCGTCGGCCACGGGCACGGCCGGGAAGCGCTCGACGATGCGCGGGTCGTAGCCCCACGACGCGGCTACGCCCAGCGCCTGACGTTCGGCATCGGCCAGCCACACCACGATGCCTTTGGCGCCAATGGCCGGCGCCACCCGTTCGAGCACCGAGGTCAGCGCGGCGCCGTCGGACAACCGCGCCAGCTCGCCGCACACGGCGGCCACGGGGGCGAGATCGAAGGCCGGCGGCGTGAATCGCGCCGGCGCCGGCACGGAAACGCTCACCGGCGGGGTCGCGCGGCCAAGGTCGAGCGTCAGATCCGCGGCCGCGTCCTCAGTAACCGGCGGCGCCCCGGCCTCGACGACGCGGGCGCGCGATGTGGGCGTGAGCATGAGCGCGGCCAGGGCCAGCGTGCCCAGCGCTCCGGCCAGGGCCATGGCCTGCTGCTGACGCGTGGCGGCCATCTGCTGTTCGGCGTTCGTGCTCAGTTGCGCCAGCGCGTCGGCCACCTGCACATCGATGGCGTCGAGATGCGGCAGCGCCTCGCCAAAGGCCACGTCGCTCGCCTGCAACGACCGTCCGCCCACGGCGTACTCGCGCAGGCGTCCTTCGGCTTCGGCCAGGCGGTCGAGCCGCTCGATGCTCGCCGACTGGTTCATTCCACCGGCGGCTGCGCTCAGCGTCTCGAGCCGCGCTCGCGCCGTCTCGATGGCCGCGCCGACCTGACGGCTCCAGCTCACGGCCGGTTGTCCGGGCGACGCCATGGCTGCGAGCGCGCGCCGCGCATCGGACAAGGCCGCCTGCAACGCGCGCGCGTCGCCGGTGGCCGAGACCAGACCGCGCCGGGCGTCGAGTCCGTGCTGTTCGAGTGCGGCTGCGCGATAGCCGAGGCCCGCCGCCGCCGACATGGCCAGCACCAGCAGCGCCCACCGAGCCCCGGGATGTCGCATGCGTTTCAGTCTGTCAGGCGAGTTGCCAACGCGGCTAGTCCGATGCCCGGCCGAGTTCTTCGGTCACGAGACGCAGCGGAATCACCGACGGCTTGGCGGCGTGTTCCATCTGCACGTTGTGCCCCTTGACGGGCGGCAGGTCCTGATACATCACGTCCCACTTCCACCGCTCAGAGGGGTTCGATGCCTGCAGCCAGGTTTCGGCGCTGACCGAACGATTGAACGTCCTGGCGCCGAGGCCCTCATATTCTGCCTGGCCGGCGAGCGCCGCCGCCAGATCCACCCGCACAGCCGCCGCGCTGGCGTAGCTGAAGGGCAATCCCAGGGCCGCCGCCACGCTGGTGAGAATCTGCCAGTCTTCCACCGCCTCGCCGGGGGTGACGATGGCTTTCGACGCGGCCTGCACGCGGCCCTGGTCGTTCGTGAAGCAGCCGTCCTTCTCGGCCCACGCCGCGCCCGGCAGCACCACGTCGGCTACCGACGCGAGCGCGCTGGTGAGCACGCCCTGGTACACGAGCGCTTTGATCTTGCCGGCCTTGCGCGCGTCGACCACCCACGCCACGTCGCCGATCGAATCGGCCGCACCGGGGTCCACCACGTAGAGCACGTCGACCGAACCCGCGTCCACGGCCGAGCGCAGCGCCGACAGATCCGGCGTGCCGTCGAGGCCCGCGCCTACGCTCAGGCCGAGGTCGCGCGCGCCGAGCACGTTCGGCGCATCGGTTGGGGGCACCACGAACTTGGTGCCGGCGGGCTGCGACTTGACCGAGCGGCGCCACGACACGGCCACGTGGCCGGCGCCGGTGTCGCCCTTCAGTTCCTGCGACACGCGCTTCACGAGATAGAGCTCTTCGAGGCTGGCGTGCGCGGACACGAGGAAGCGCACTGCGGCGGGATCGCGGCGGCCAGCGGCGTTCAGCAGGTCGCGCACCTTGGTGAGCGCGTCCTTCCACGTGGCGTCGTGCTGCGTGCCGTCCTTCGCCGCCAGCCGCGGCTTTCGCAGGCGGTTGGTGCCCTCGACCCAGCCGTAGTCGAAGCGGCCGATGTCGCACATCCAGAAGCCGTTCACCTCGGGGTTGTAGCGCGGCGTGACGCGCACGAGCTGCGAGCCCTTGGCCCACTCGGGCTTGGCCTTCAGCCAGGCCGTGGTGGCGCAGCCCTTCGAGCAGCCGGTGCAGATCGTGTCAACGGCATTGGGGTTGTCCCACGGCCGCGAGCGGAAGCGGTACTGCTTGGTCGTGATCGCGCCTACGGGGCACACGTCCATGAGGTTGCCCGAGAGCAGCGAATGCACGCCCTGTTCGTTGAAGGTGGCAATCTCGCTGCCGTCGCCACGGTTGAACACGCCGATCTGCGCGTCGCCGTCGACCTCGCTCATGAAGCGCACGCAGCGCGTGCACATGATGCAGCGGTTGCGGTTCAGCATCAGCGTGGGGCCGAAATCCACGTCGGCCTTCACGCCCTCGCCGTCGAAGGTGCGCCGCGGAAAATCCATGCGGCTCTGCACGTTGCCGAAGGCGGAGGAAAAGTCTTGCAGCGGGCACTCGCCGCCCTTGTCGCACACCGGGCAGTCGAGCGGGTGATTGATGAGCAGGAACTCGAACACGCCGGCGCGCGCCTCGGTGCTCTCCACGTCGGTGGTGTGCACCACCATGCCTTCGGCCGCGGGTGTGGAACACGACGTCTGCAACTTCGGCATCTTCTCGATCTTCACGAGACAGACGCGGCAGGAGGCGTCGATGCCCAGCCCCGGGTGGTAGCAGTAGTAGGGAACTTGAATCCCGGCTGAAATCGCCGCCTGCAGCACCGACGTCCCCTTGGGAACCGTCACTGGGGCGCCGTCGATGGTAAGCGTCACCTGTTCCATGGCGCTCAAAATCATATCACGCGAGGGCCTGCGCTCGGGCCTCAGGCCGCGGCCAAGTCGTATCGATTCAACAAGATGTGGTGCTTCGGGGATGCCTCGCGGGCCAGCCGGACCGGACTGCAGGCGCGGCCGCTACCCACGCAGCACGACGCGCGCGAACTCGATGAAGTCGTCGATCCGTTCTCGCACGATCGAGCGGACGATGTCGAGGTTCGGATAAGGATGCCTCGAGCCTCCCCGCCTGCTCCAGGAGCGCGAAGGCATCCCGGCTCTCTTACGGGATGCCGAGCTTGTGAATGCGCTCGCCATGACCGTGCTGGCCGATCTGAGATCCACCAGGTCCACCGATCGACCCAGCGCGATCGCCAGCGTCTCTTGCAATGCAAAGCGGGCGCGTGGATCCAGCGGGCCATCAGCGAGAAACGCGATGTCGATGTCGCTATCCGGCCGCGCGGCGCCGGCGCACTTACTTGCGCTCGAAGTGCCCAAGCGCCGCGTCGTCGTGATTCAGCTCCACGGTGCGCACCGCTGACCGCGGCGTGAGGGCCACGGTGCCCGAGGCTTCGGTGAGCACCACCACCACGTCTTCGCTCGTGCCGTCCGTGTAGGTGATCGTGGCGGTCACCGGCAGGTCGAACACCTCGCCCACCTGTTCGTACGTCAGCGTCACGCCGTCCCCGGTCGCCGCGGAACCGTAGCGCACGCGCGGCACGGCCGAATCGAGCACCCACCGTTCGAAGAAGCGGTCCAGGTCGCGTCCGCTTTCGGCTTCCATGGCCCGCTGGAAGTCGTCGGTGCCGGCCTTCCTGTAGCGGTTCTCCGCGTAGAACCGACGCAGGCCCCTGAAGAACACCTCGTCGCCCACCATGCGCCGCAGCATGTGCAGCACCGAGGCGCCCTTGTTGTAGACGACCGCGCGAAACACACGCGGCTCGCTTTTCACGTGGCCCAGTCGATAGCCGAGCGAAATGGGGCCCTGATCCGAATGCGTCATCGCCCAGCGCCGCAGGTTGCGCAGCGCCGACTTGTAGACCCCTTCGCCCCGGCGCTCACGCGCGTAGAGCGTGGCGAAGTATTGCGCGAAGCCTTCGCTGATCCACTGCTCGTGGTAGTTCTTCCAGCCCACCGCCTGGCCCCACCACTGGTGCGCCACTTCGTGCGCCAGGATGAACTCGGGGAAGTCGTTGAACACCGCCGGATCGTTGCGCCACACGAAGGGAGTGGTTGGCAGGGGATTGTTCAGCACGGCAAAGTAGGCCGGGCTGTGCCCGCCCGGCAGGTCGTTTTCGAGCATCGCCACCGAGAACGCCGGATACGGCGCATCGCCCATGAGCGATGCATAGAACCGTATGATGTCGGCCGTGGTGCCAAGCGCGTCGCGGGCCCGGTTCTCCTGGCGTCGGTTGCCCATCGTGACCAGGCTCACGGTGTTGCGGCCGCCGACCGCTACCGGCTTGGGCGGCGCCATCAACTCCGCGAGCGTTACCGACTTCGGCGGCGGCGGCGGCGGCGGCAGCACGATGTCGAGCGCCACCGTGGCCCCGTCGGCGCGATTCATGCGGCTCACGACCGCACCCAGGTACCGCACCGGATGCGTCGTACGGAAGCTGAAGAGGCGTTGCCCGGCGATGGCGCCCGGCGCCGGCAGCAGCACATCCACGCTCGACGCCGGTACGCCCGAGGCGGCCACGGCGTATCCCACGGGCACGGCCACGCGCAGCGTCGCGGTGGCGTAGTCGGTGACGGCCGGCTGCGGATACCAGCCGGCGCGACTGCTCAGCAGCCAGTTGGGTTCAGCCGGCACGCCCGGCAGGTCGTCCTGGCTGCGCGCACGGCCTTCCTGAATCGACTCGGAGTCGATCGATTGCCGCTCCATCCGCCCCTGATACTGCACGGTGAGCGTGAGTTCGTAGTCGCGCGCAAGCGGCGTGGGCAGGTTGACCACGACCGCGCTCTGGCCCCGCACGCGCAGGAACAGCAGGCGCCCCAGTTCCTTGCTCGTGATCGACGAGATGGTGAGATTTTCGGCCAGTTTCAAGTTTAGCGCAGCCAGTTGGAAGGCCTTCACGCGCAGCTTCATGGTGGCTACGCCCGACAGCCACTCGCGCTCGGGTGCCACGTCCACATCGACGTCGTAGTCGAGCACGTCGTACTCGACCAGGTCGTCTTCGTTGTAGTAGGCGCCGCGGCTCGCCAGCTTCTGCGGCGAGGCGTAGACCGAGATGTTGCGCTTGCGCTCGCGGCTGAAGAAGGTGACGTCTTCGGCTTCGCCGGTGGCGCGCGCGTAGGTGAGCGTGTGGAACTTCCGCGTGCGCACCTCGGCCACCATGTCGCCGGGCTGCGGCAGAATCGACCACGTGTCGCGGCTCATGTCGACCAGGTCGAGGCTGAACGACCGGGCCACGTCCTCGTCGAACACCTCACGGGCGCGCGTCAGTTGCCGCGGATCGGGGGTGGCGGGCGTGAGCGTGCCGGCGGTCAGCTGCTGCTCGAAGTCGTAGGGGTTCACGCGCACGAAGGCGGCGTCGAACCGGCTCTCGATGGCCTCGGTGCCGGCAAAGAGCCGCACCTGTCCGCGTTCGGTCTTGGGCGTGGGGCGAAAGGTCATCAGGCCGTCGCCAAGCAGCACGAGCGCGGTGACGCCCTCGGTCGTGTCGGCCACAAACACCGAGCCGGTCGCCAGGCGCAGCTCGAAGTCCACGGACGAAATCACCAGGTCGCGAGCGGTGAAAGGCTTCTGGCGGTTGAGGGCGAGCCGGTGCAGCGCGTCCAGTTGCGACATCCGGTCGTGCGCCACGATCTTCCACGGCGTGCCGGTGTCGCCCGGCAGGGCCGCGGTGCCCGCCGGCCGCCGGATGTCGAGACGCCAGGTCGAGAGCTGCCCGCGCGGTCCGCTCTCGAGGAACACGTCGACGATCAGGCGATGGCCATCGCCCGGAAGCGCGCCCTCGAGCGGCAGGCGATCGCGTTCGCGCACCACGGCCCGGGTCACGCCGCGGGGCACCTCGGCGTCGAAGAACTCGCTGGCGGCATCGGCGTCGGCGTTCACCGACACAAGCGCCATCCAGGCCGCCTTGTCGCTCGACGTCAGGGCCGTCTCGATCTGCTGCAAGGCGCGCAGCACCAGCAGGTCTTCGGCATCTGGAGCGGACGGTTGACGGGCGGACGCGGGCAGCGTCCACAGCGTCAACACGGCCACCAGTAGCAAGGCCCGGCCCATGCCCCGATTAGACGCCAGATCGCGCCCGGCGGTGCTACGAGATTTGCGGTAGTGGGATGAGCGGTGGGACCGGCGGCACGATCGGCCGGCTCAGCACCAGCACGGTGAGATCGTCGGCCAGCCGCTCGCCCTGGCGGTGGTGGTCGACGGCCCGGAACACCGCGCGGCTGAGCACCGCCGCGGCCACCCCTGGCGTGGCCCGCACCGCCGCTTCGAGGCCCATTTCCTCGAACATCACGCCGGCCGGCGATTCGGCCTCGGTGACGCCGTCGCTGTACATCACGAGCGCGTCGCCGGGCTCGAGGCGCGCGTGGCCCGATTCGTACGTCGATTCTTCGAACATGGCCAGCGCGATGCCGCCGGTCGAGAGCCGTTCCACGGTGCCGTCCGCGCGCAGCAGCAGCGGCGGTGTCTGGCCGGCATTCACGAACTCCAGGTCGCCGGTGCGCGGGTCGAAGAGGCCAAGAAACAGCGTGATGAAACGTGAAGGCGGCGCGTGCTTCGACACCTGGATGTTGAGCCGGCGCGCCAGTTCCGGCAGCGACATCGGTTCGTCGACGAGCGTGCGCAGCATGGCCAGGAAGAGCGCCATGAGCAGCGCGGCGGGGCTCGCCTTGCCGGCCACGTCGCCGAGCGCCACGATGACGCGCCCGTCGGGCTGCGGCAGGATGTCGTAGAAATCTCCGCCCACGGTGTTGGCCGGCCGGGTGAGGCCGCTCGCCTCCACGCCCGGCTCCGACCAGGTGCCGTCGGGCAGCATCGCCAACTGGATCTCGCGGGCCACTTCCAGGTCGCGCTTGAGCGACAGCCGGTCGAACACCTCGAGCAGCACGAGCAGGTTCATCGCCGCACAGGCCAGGATGAGCCAGTTGGTGCCTGGGGCGAACGACAGCGTAGGCACGCCGATGCGGAAGAAGAACGGCGGAATCACGATCGGCACGCCGAACACGCTGATGCCGCGGAAGAGCGAGATCACGCCGACCGCGGCCGACACGAGCGCCACGCCGTAGATCGCGCGCCGGGCCGGCGAGAGGCGCATCGTGAAGGCCATGAAGAAGGCCTGCGTCCACGTGAGCACCCGCGTGTGCCGGGGCAGCGACCTGAACGCCTTGCTGTCGATGCCGCGCGTGAAGAAGCGATACGCCTCCGGGGCATCGCGCGTGAAGACCTTGCCGAGCTCGTCGCTCGTGAGGTCTTGCGTGTAGGCGGAGAAGAACTCCCGCGCGCGCGACAGAGGGGGCATCGACCGGGTACTACGGCCCTCGATGACGCCGAGTTCCCGGCCGACCTGCGCCATGTTCACGGCGAGCGCCGGTCGAGGGCAAACTGCGAGATCCTCGCGGGGGCTCTGGAAGACCACCACCGCTTCGATCTGCTTGAACCCGGCGAGCCGCCGCTCGAGCTCCACGTGCATCGCCATCGTGCCCGAGTTTGTGCGCACGGCGCCCGAACCCTCGCCGAAGCCGCGGATCGCGTCGAAAGCGTCGAGTTCGGCGTTCAGGAATCCCAGCGGGTAGGGGCGCGACGACATGCAGGGAATACAGCACCGCGCCGGCCGCGGCGTGGGACTGCCCCTTGGCCCTCCCGTGGCTGATCGGTAGCCTTCCGCCCGTGCCTCCGGCAGTTGTTCTTCACGTCCGTCCACGGTTCGCCCGCGGTCACGCCGGAGGTGCGCGTATTGCGCCGCGTGGAGGGGCGTCCACGCAACCAGTCCAGTCGACGCGCGCCCGCGGAGGCTCCCACCGTCGTGCGGCAGCCTAACTAGACCGCCTGACCACACGTTTCTATGAGCGCGTCAAAGACAACGCCGTTCTTGCTTCGGTCTTTTCTGTGCAGACGGTGTTAGTGGCTGAGCTGTTTGCGCATCATCCCAACATCTTGTGCAGCAGCCAATACATGGCGGTACGGACTTCGCCCGGGTCGGCACCGGCATCAATCTCCAGCGCGGCGCGGTCGAAGGCCGCCGACAGCAGGCTGGACAACGCGTTGATGGACACGGTGCCCGCGCCGGGGATAGCGGCCCGCAGGCCTTCGCGCAGGGTATCGGCGGCGTTGGCCTCGTCCATGGCCATTATCTCGGCCATGCCCAGCACGGCGGGTCCGTCGATCAGCAGCAGGCGCGTGCGCCCGGCGACAGCCATAGCCTTCAGGTAGGCCTCGCTGCCGGCGAACAGCGCGTCGCGCGGCGACAGGTCGGCGGGAGTGGCCGCTACGATATCCGCAGTGACGGCTTCGGACTCTCGCAGCAGCACGTGGCGGAACAGGTCGCGCTTGTCGACAAAGTGGTGGTACAGCGCTCCGCGCGTGGTCGCGGTAGAGGCGCATATGTCAGGCGTGGACGTGTCGCCATAACCCTTGCGGACAAAAAGCGCGCGCGCCGCCTCGAGCAGGGCATGGCGGGTGGTTTCGGTGCGTTCACGGTTGGATAGGGATGGTTTCATCTCTTGCATACACGCAGTCTGTATGTTATTAGTCAATTCACATACAGAATGTATGTTAATTCAAAGGAGCCCCTGATGAAAGTCACCAGTTACTACCCCGTGATCATGACCGCCGACGTAGCGGCCAGCGCCGCCTTTTACAAAGCGCATTTCGGCTTCAACCCCTTGTTCAGCAGCGACTGGTATGTGCACCTGCAACTGGAAGACGATCCTTCGGTCAACCTCGCCATCCTGGACGGCCAGCACGGCACCATCCCCGAAACCGGGCGCGGCCGGGTCTCTGGCCTGCTGCTGAATTTCGAGGTAGACGACCCGGACGCCGTCCACGACCGTCTCAAGGCGGCCGGCCTGCCGATCCTGCTGTCGCTACGGGACGAGGCTTTCGGCCAGCGCCATTTCATCACCAGCGACCCGAACGGGGTGCTGATCGACATCATCAAGCCCATCGCCCCAAGCGGAGAGTTTTCGGCGCAGTACGAGGACTGGGCCCTGCCGTCCTGACATCACGAGGCTGGTTCTTGCTAACACGAGGAGCATTGCATGAGTATGAAGGAATCAGCCGTCACTGGAACTTGAGATTCTGGCGTTAGTGCCCATGCCAGGGTTGTAGAGCAGCTGCCGACGCGCAACCCATAGTCGACCAATCTCACTCCGTTCCGTTCAACGCTACCTATTTAACCCACTGGAAATTCCCAGGCCGACAATG
>Ga0335394_10010133_pt1 | contig 10618 bp, 8 predicted proteins | sample MAT03_FD_205741 | JGI IMG/M metagenome (GOLD analysis project Ga0335394, IMG submission 205741) | Freshwater microbial communities from Lake Fryxell liftoff mats and glacier meltwater in Antarctica - MAT-03 (spades assembly) (version 2) ...
TTTACCATTGGCATTAGTTATTTTTCCTTTTTCGATTTCGGAGTATAAAAACCAAGACCATTCGTATTTCATTCCTGCAATGACTTTCGCATCCTTTGGAATATCATTGCCGTTTTCATCTTTATACTCTGCTGTTTTAAGAAACCATTTTTCGATTTCGGCAGCTTTAGTCCAGGCATCATATATGAGCGACATAGGCGCCTTTACAGCGATTTTTTTGGTGAAGCAGGTCCAGTCGAAATTTTTCATGGGGGGATGATTTATTTACATATAAAGATAAGAAAACAATTACAAAATCAAACAGCCGTTGAAGATGCTTCTATCTCCTCAAGATTTACCTGATGTTTCTGTCTCACAGAATCACCAATCGGTGTCGGTGTGCCATCGTCATCAATTCTCACAAAGGTGGTACTTGTGCTGCATACAAGGGTTTCCTCACCGCTATATAAACTATATTTACGTGCTTCGAGTTTCAAAACTATAGAAAATTATGAAAAGCAAATATTCGTATTAAGTTTCTGTTATGATGCCGATGAATTGTTCTATAACCGAATAAAAAGTTGAAATCAGAGATGCATCAATGTTAAACAGTCAACAGATATGAGAGATTAGTGATAACTTTGCCAATCAATTTATTTACTTAATTAGGCACAGTTAGGTGCATAGTTAGTATCCCATTTCATAAAAACAGATAAGTTTGTCAACACTAAATTCATCCCAACTTGCTGATTATAAGTCAGGTAAGCAGTTGTACAGCTATCAGCATGGAGCGATTGACGAAATATTTAAACGTCTTAATGATCACCCGGCCCGTTACAATTTGCTGTATCAACTTCCGACAGGAGGAGGTAAAACAGTAATTTTTTCGGAAATCGCAAAGCGTTACATTCAAAATACCGGCAAAAAAGTAATGATTTTAACGCATCGACTGGAGTTGTGTGCACAAACTTCGCAGATGCTCAATGAGTTTGGTGTTACCAATATGGTCATCAATAGCGAAGTTAAATCAATGCCGGTGCCGAATGAGTACATGTGTTTCGTGGCTATGGTGGAAACGCTGAACAATAGGTTGAGAGATGAAATCCTCGACCTTGATAACATTGGATTGATGATTGTTGATGAGGCACACTATAATGCTTTTGGAAAACTTTTTAAATTCTACGAAAAGGGTGTAGTCCTGGGCGTTACTGCAACTCCACTAAGTTCCAATATTAAAATCAGGATGAAAGATAATTATGATGAGCTTATTGTTGGCGAATCGATTTCATCGTTAATCAAAATGGGGTTTCTTGCAAAAGCCACTACTTATCATTATCAGGTTGGACTTACTTCATTAAAAGTTGGTCGAAATGGTGATTACACCGTTAGTTCTTCTGAGAGACTTTATAACAATCACGCTATGCAGGACAAATTGCTAAGCGCTTACAAAGAAAAATGTGTTGGCAAAAAGACACTGATTTTTAACAATGGTATTGCAACTTCGCAATATGTTTATGCCACTTTTCAGGATTCAGGTTTCGATATAAAACATCTTGATCACACACATACTGCAAGAGAGCGGAAAGAAATTCTGCAATGGTTCAAAGAAAAACCGGATGCAATTCTCACTTCAGTAAGTATACTCACTACAGGATTCGATGAGCCAACTGTGGAGAGTATAATTCTCAACAGAGCTACCAAATCACTCACCTTATATTTTCAAATGATTGGTCGTGGCTCGAGAGTTTTACCTGATAAAAAGGACTTTTCGGTAATTGATTTAGGAAATAACTTGAATCGTTTTGGATTATGGGATTCTGATGTAGACTGGGTTAGTATTTTTCAAACACCTGAATTGTATTTGTTGAATATTAGAAGTGACGAAGAAATAGAATATAATTTTAAATATGTTATGCCTGAAGAACTACGTGAGAAATTTTCAAAATCCGCCAACATTGATTTTGATGTGGAAGCAGTACACCGAAAAGTGATGAGTGAAGGTTTGCGTCCTAAAGAGGTGATAGAGCAATCTATTGAGCAACACATTACTATTTGCATGGAGAATAGTCATAGTGTAGACTCCTCACTTGTGCTTGCTGATTTATTGCGCGAAGAAATTGAATTCCGAGTGAGAGTTTTTACCCGATGCCTTAGTAAAACTTCTGAAAGCTATGTGAAATGGTTAGCTGATGATTACAAACGTAAGTTGAAGATAGGGCTGATACAAAAGGCGCATCATGAGTTTTAGTTAACTTGGACTTTTCAAGACCAATCATACTAAAGTGTGAGTTGCAGGAATTAAATATGTAATCATAGTGTATTTTTGAATTTTTCTTATATTTTTACAAATCCGAATTCAAAAGTCATGAATATCCGTTTATTTCTGTCGCTCTCTCTACTAACCCTTCTTTTAATGTTCAGTTGTCGTAAAAATGACGATGACACCCAGGATATTGTTACTCCACCAAATTCACTCACTATACGTGTTGCGGGAATCGTGGTTAACGAATCAGGAATGGGAATTCCCGGAGCTACTGTGAAGGTTGGGTCACAAACCCGGGCTTCGGATGCGAATGGATTTTTTGTTTTTCAAAGTGTGCAGGTTCCTGCAAATAGGTTTTATGTTGCCGGATCAAAATCGGGATTTTTCGACTCCGGATCAGGTAGTATTCCTAAAGCAGGTGAAATTAATTTTGTTCGAATCAAATTACTTGCCGAAGGTAATCCCACCAATATTTCTTCAATCAATGGAGGGACCATAACCACAAGTGATGGGACAAAAATAATATTCCCTCCAAGTGCATTTGTTACTTCTTCAGGCATCCCATTTGTTGGAAATGCAGCTATTTACACAAGACATATTTCTCCTGCGAATTCTGACTTTGCCTCTCTTATTCCCGGAGGAGATATTGCAGCTGTTAATGCATCCGGCCAAACCGTCCCTTTAATTTCCTATGGTATGGTAGGTGTTACATTACTTGACAATGGTGGTGTTGAATTAAAAATGGCTCCCGGGAAAACTGCAGAAATTCGAATGCCTATCGCATCTTCCCAAATTGCTACTTCCCCTGCAACCATTCCATTTTTGAGTTTTAATTCGACTACTGGTTTGTGGAAGCAGGAGGGAGTAGCAACTAAAAACGGAAATGAATATATTGCAACTGCCTCTCATTTCTCATGGTGGAATTGTGATGTTATTACAACTTATCCTGCTCCGATAATTAAAGGAAGAGTGCTGGATTGTGAAAGTAACCCAATAGCCGGGATTGTAGTAACTGTCAACGGGCAGTACATTTTAGTAACTAACAGCCTGGGGATATATACAAGCTGGGTTCCTTCAGGAATCCCAATAACTATTCAGGTTCAGTCTTCAACAAATTATGGACTTTCAATATCTTCAAATCCGATTACGATAAATCCTGTTGGAGGTTCTAACACTGTGCCTGATATTACATTAGCGTGCCCGGCTTATATTTCTGGGTCTGTGGTTAACTGTGATGGAAATCCTATTTCAGTGTATGTATGGTCGTCTTCCTCAAATGGCAGTTCAAACGCCGTTTATGCATTGAACGGGAATTTTGTAATTCCTGTTGTTGCAAATCAAAATGTAACTTTACATATGTCGAATAGCCAGATTAATATTGACACTACTGTTGTGAGCGGAGCTCTTACTACAACATTAAACCTGGGGACAGTTTTGTTTTGCAATCCGGGAGGAACTCCCACTGGTTGTTCATCAGGTGTTACTCAAGCAATTGATGTAGATGGCAATGTTTACAATGTTGTTCAAATTGGAAATCAATGTTGGATGAAAGAAAATCTTAAAACTACCAAATACAGAAACGGAGATACAATTGAATATATTCCTCGTCAACCAACAGTTGATGACTCAATATGGCATAGTGTAACTACCGGAGCCTATACGTCGATTGATAAAAATGTTTATGGACTTCTTTACAATCATTATACAGTCACCGATCCAAGAGGGTTATGCCCAACAGGTTGGCATGTGCCTAACAATTCCGAATATGATGAACTCGTTGTTTTTCTGGGAGGCACGAATGTTGCAGGAGGTAGCTTGAAACAAGCCGGGACATCTGCAGCAGGAACAGGTTTGTGGACAGCACCCAATACAGCAGCCACTAACATTAGCGGCTTTACAGGACTCCCTGCCGGATTTCGGGCAGGAGGTACCGGTGGAAATGGAGGTACCAGTTATTTATGGTCATCGGATGGGGGTGGAACAAACGGTGCATGCAGAAATTTGAGCATGAACAACGGAGTATTTAATTCTGCTTATGCCACAAAAACAAGTGGCCATTCGGTTCGGTGTATTAAAGATTAATTCTAATGAAGAGCAAATAGCACTTTGAAAATTATTTGGCAATTTAAAGTACAAATGTTGCACTTATGAATTGAACACAGCTTTGCCTTTGTTTTAAATCTCCGTCACACCTCCTGAAATAATAAATTTCATCATTTCTGTTCCCGATGCATCCAAACCTGTAATGTTTTTTGATTCAACGATGAGGAGTTGTCCGTTGAAACCATAGGAAAATGGAAGATACACCGCCATTTTGGAGGGAGCAATTCCTAATCGGGTCAGGTCGTTTTCGGTAACAAAACCAATTCTATGAATTTCCGGATTGTGACTAATAGTGACCAATACCGGCTTTGTAAACCTTTTTTTCTCACCAACAAATGCTTCCACAAGATCCTTTACCGACGTGTAGATTATTTTAAACAAGGGTGTTTTTCCCAAAAGTTTTTCTACCATACTGAAAAACGGATTGGCAACGAGATTTGATGCAAAATAGCCAAGCACTGTAACGATAATAAAAAGTACGATAATGCCTATGCCGGGAATTTCAAATTCTTTGAATCCGGGAATTGTAATTGGAATGTGAACTGGGATGAGGCCATCAATCCAGACAATGGCTTTTAAAATTACAAAGAATGTAACTGTAATTGGTACAGTGATCAGTAGGCCCTGTAAGAAGTAATTCAGAATTCTACCGACGATAGCAGATCTTTTTTTCATTTATTAAGGATGAATTGTAGTATATAATCAGAAAGCGGAATCAATTACAAAACAATTGTAATTCCTGCCTAAGTCACTAATAGGATTAATAAGCCCTCTCATTTTTACCTTCCATGTAATTTACAAAAGAGCGGCACACAACTTTATTTCCACCCGGTGTAGGGTAGTTACCTGAGAAGTACCAATCGCCTAAATGTCCGGGACAAGCAGCATGGAGATCTTCAATGGATTGATAAATAATTTGAACTTCGGCATCTATATCTTTAGGTCGAATCATTTTTGCGATTCTGTCGGAAATTTGTTGAGGTGTAAATGGTTTGTAGATGTCTTTTACATGATTCACCATTTGAGTAGTTGGTAATGTAAGTTGTTCAATACATTTATGGTAGACTTCATCTATGATATGTTCCAAATTGTTTTCTTCCAACAAACTGATAGCTGCAGAGAATGCAACAAAATCACCCAGCTTAGCCATATCTATTCCATAACAATCGGGGTAACGGATCTGAGGTGCCGACGAAACCACGATTATTTTTTTAGGACCGAGCCGGTCGAGCATTTTCAAAATACTTTTCTTCAACGTAGTTCCACGAACAATAGAATCATCAATGATCACAAGGTTATCGGTGCCGCGTTTAACGGTTCCATAAGTGATATCGTACACGTGAGCAACCAAATCATTACGCTGTGAATCATCAGTAATGAACGTTCTCAGTTTGGCATCTTTTATCGCAATTTTTTCAATGCGTGGTTTTATAGAAAGTATATCATCAAGTTGAGCTTCGGTAATACCCGGGCCTACTTTCATGATCTTTCTTTTTTTTACTTCACGCAAGTACTCTTCCATTCCCTGAACCATACCATAAAATGCTGATTCTGCAGTGTTGGGTACATATGAAAATACGGTGTTACGCAAATCGTAATCAACACCTTCCAAAATCGCAGGACAAACAAGCCTTCCTAATTCTTTACGTTCTTTGTAAATATCAACATCGCTTCCGCGGGAAAAATAGATGCGTTCGAAAGAGCATGATTTTCTTTCTCCCGGCTCCCGGAATTTTAATTGCTCTACCTGGCCATTCTTTTTAATGATTAGTGCATATCCGGGCAAAATTTCCATCAGTGATTCTGCAGGAATGTTGAAAGCCGTTTGCAACGCAGTGCGTTCAGAAGCGACCACCGCAACTTCATCATCATAATAAAACCAGGCAGGACGAATTCCATTTGGGTCGCGCATCACAAATGCATCGCCATGGCCAATCAAACCTGCTATCACATATCCACCATCCCAATTTTTTGCTGCACGCGTGAGTATACGTTGTATGTCGATGTTTTCGCCGATGAGAGCAGAAATTTCTTTGTTACCATATCCATCCTGCTTGTAACGTTTGAACAAAAGTTCATTTTCTTCATCCATAAAATGACCTATCTTTTCAAGCACCGTCACAGTATCAGATTTTTCTTTCGGATGCTGTCCTAAGTCAAGTAATTGATCAAGAAGTTCATCAACGTTAGTCAAGTTGAAATTGCCTGCTACCACCAGGTTTCTTGTCATCCAGTTATTTTGACGCAAGAAAGGATGACAGTTTTCGATACTGTTTTTTCCATATGTACCGTATCTTAAGTGTCCGAGAAAAAGTTCTCCTGTAAAAGGTAAATTATTTTTAAGCCAAACAGGATCCTTGAATTCTTCGGGATGTTCTTTGGCGGCCTCAGCGAATCTGTTATTAATTTTATCAAACACTTCTACAATCGGTTGAGAAGCATTGCTCCTGTGGCGACTAATATATCGATGACCGGGTTCTACATCAAGTTTGATATTCGCAACACCGGCACCATCTTGTCCACGGTTGTGTTGCTTCTCCATTAACAAATACAATTTATTTACTCCATAAAATGGCGTACCGTATTTTTCTTTATAAAAGGAGAGGGGTTTTAATAATCGAACCAGCGCAATGCCGCATTCATGTTTTATCTGATCACTCATAGCCAGGATCTAAGGCACAAAGATAAGAAAAAAAAAGATAAGGTAAGTGGTTGACAGTCAGCAATCAACTGTTGGCGGTTGGCGGTCGGCGGTCGGTGTAATTGTCGAACATCACCATTAACTGTCAATATCCACCACTCACCTCACTAACCTTTACTAACTAACCTTCACCAACCTTCACTAACATTTTTTTATTTAAACTGTTTTGAGGATGCGTTCAGAACTTTTCTGGTTGATTTGTCTTGAATAAAAAGAATGATGGATTTATTAATGTCGGGTTTGATTTTTTTAAGTGGCACGCGTACCAGGCCTTTGGATGATTTAAGATCGGTAGTAAAAAAAAGTTTTGAAACATTATCATTGAGTAATATTTTCCCGGCATTATCACCTTTGGTCACTTTGGTGGATAAATTCTTTTCAACTATTACAACATAAATGTATTTATCATTTCCCGATTTTCCTGAAACAGATTTGAGATGGGAATCATAGGTGATATCAAGTGTGTCGTCGAAAATTGTATAAGAAAAATCGAGTGGTACTAATGCAGGTATTTTTAACTCAGCATCAATTGTAGCAAGTACTTTTTTACGATCGGTTCCCGCAACACTTTTTGTGCCGTTGATGATGATGTATGGAGTAAAGGTTTCTTTTTCTTTTAGTACTGATGTGTAGTTTGTCAGTCGCCGTGTATACATCAAACTGCTGTATGGATCCTTCCAACCAAAACGGTTCCAGAAATCAACATGCATGGAAATGCAATAAACGGGTTTGTTGTTTTTTTCTGCATCAGCAATAATTTCACTCAAAAGTTTATCTGCCTGCGGACTGTTAATATCACCCTGAGAAGTAAATAATTCAACTAGTACCACACCCGAATTCGATGGATCGCTATTCTGAGCATTCGAAAAATGAATTGTGAATGAAAGTAAGAATAGTATTACTGAAATTATCTGCATTTAATTTTTATTTAACACCCAACCCTAAAAAACTAATAAACTAAAAACTTCCTTCCTTCATACCCAACCATTCCAAAGCCGTTCCACTCAACAAGCGTTCTTTAGTTTGATCATCAAAATTCATCGATTTTATAAGCGTACCGGGAACATCCTCGCCTAAAGGGAAGGGATAATCGGAACCTAGTGCCACACGATCGGCTCCGGCCAGATTCACCAAAAACCGTAACATATCTTTATCATGAACGAGTGAATCGAAATAAAATTTTCCGAGGTACTCACGTGGATTTACATTATTATCGATCGCCACTAAATCGGGCCGACAATTAAAGCCGTGTTCTATTCTTCCAATTGTTGCTGGGAAAGATCCACCACCATGAGCAAAGGCAACCCGTAATTTTGGTAATCGCTCAAAGATGCCACCGAATATCATAGAGCAAATTGCCAGGGATGTTTCTGCCGGCATGCCTACTAACCACGGTAACCAGTATTGTTGCATTTTCTCTTGTCCCATCATTTCCCAGGGATGAACAAAAATGGCAGCACCTAACTTTTCAGCAGCCTGGAAGAAAGGAAATAATTCGGGAGCGTTGAGGTTCCATTCATTCACATGACTGCCAATTTGCACACCACGCATACCAATTTGCATGCAACGTTCCAGTTCTTTGATGGCAAGGTCAGGATCTTGTAGTGGCACTGTTCCTAATCCGGCAAAACGTTTAGGGTAACGGTTGACTATACCTGCAATGTGATCGTTAAGGAATTGTGATACTTCAAGACAATCTTTTGGCTGTGCCCAATAGCTAAACATCACCGGCACAGTTGAAAGTACCTGTACATGTACACCCTGATGATCGCATTCTTTCATTCTCGTCTCCGCATCCCAGCAATTTTGTTCCACCTCTCTAAAAAATTTATCATCCACCATCATCCGCGCACAACAAGGTTTGTGATGATCGAGATTGATAAAACCTCCGTAACCAAATTTACCCTTGAAGTCGGGAATGTTTTCGGGGAGGATGTGTGTGTGGATGTCGATGGTCATGGGGATGGTCAGTTGAAGACGGATTTAATGGATTGAACAGATTTGGACGGATTTATTTAAAGTCAGAATTATATTTTTCTTTTTAAGAATCATTTGATCCGTTATTATCTGTTAAATCCGTTAGATCCGTGTTCCTTTTTTTTACGAATTCAGGGCTGGAATTATATTATTTAAGACGATTTTCAAATAGTTTTCGTTTAAAACTCGTTTGTTTGCCAAAGTTCAGTAGTAGTCCAACTTCAATACTAGTTGCCTTTAAATAATTGATGAGTTGGAATTCATGCTCTTCTCTCAAACCTTCTGCAGCTTTGACTTCAATTATTATTTTATCTTCAACAATTATATCAGCAATGTAAAACCCTACCTTTTCTCCGGAATAATAAACTTCAATAGGGAACTGAGATATAAAATTAAATCCTGAGTTTTTCAATTCGATACAAAGTGCATTTTCGTAAACTTTTTCAAGAAATCCATAACCAAGTTCATTATAAACTTTATAATAAGCTCTTATTATTGACTCCGAAAGTTCTTCATGCAATAGACTCATAATGTCAGTGATTAGATGTTAAATCGGTTTTCCTTTTTAGCCTATACTATGTATTCGGAACAGCCTTGAGGGTCAATTGAACACGGATGGAACGGATGGAACTGATTTGGACGGATTTATTTTTAGTCAGAATTATATTTATTTTTTAAGAATCATTTGATCCGTTATTATCTGTTAAATCCGTTAGATCCGTGTTCTTTTTCCACTATCGAAAGTGATTTCGGATACAGGCTAAATGGTCAGTTGAACACGGATGGAACGGATGGAACTGATTTGGACGGATTTATTTTTAGTTAGAATTATATTTTATTTTTTAAGAATCATTTGATCCGTTATTATCCGTTAAATCCGTTAGATCCGTGTTCTTTTTCCACTATCGAAAGTGATTTCGGATACTCGCTAAATGGTCAATTGAACACGGATGGAACGGATGGAACTGATTTGGACGGATTTATTTTTAGTCAGAATTATATTTTATTTTTTAAGAATTATTTGATCCGTTATTATCTGTTAAATCCGTTAGATCCGTGTTCTTTTTCCACTATCGAATGTGATTTCGGATACAGCCTTGAGGGTCAATTGAACACGGATTTAACGGATGGAACTGATTTGGACGGATTTATTTTTAGTTAGAATTATATTTTATTTTTTAAGAATCATTTGATCCGTTATTATCTGTTAAATCCGTTAGATCCGTGTTCTTTTTCCACTATCGAATGTGATTTCGGATACAGGCTAAATGGTCAATTGAACACGGATGGAACGGATGGAACTGATTTGGACGGATTTATTTAAAGTCAGAATTATATTTTATTTTTTAAGAATTATTTGATCCGTTATTATCCGTTAAATCCGTTAGATCCGTGTTCTTTTTCCACTATCGAATGTGATTTCGGATACAGGCTAAATGGTCAGTTGAACACGGATGGAACGGATGGAACTGATTTGGACGGATTTATTTTCAGTCAGAATTATATTTTATTTTTTAAGAATCATTTGATCCGTTATTATCTGTTAAATCCGTTAGATCCGTGTTCTTTTTCCACTATCGAATGTGATTTCGGAT
>Ga0335394_10010140_pt1 | contig 10609 bp, 11 predicted proteins | sample MAT03_FD_205741 | JGI IMG/M metagenome (GOLD analysis project Ga0335394, IMG submission 205741) | Freshwater microbial communities from Lake Fryxell liftoff mats and glacier meltwater in Antarctica - MAT-03 (spades assembly) (version 2) ...
TCCTCAATACTTTAATTCTAGCCAACACAGCCTTAATTGTGCGTTAAGACGTTGTGAAAATCGTAAAATTCTTTACGCTGCGTTAATCAAAATCAAATGCTCGAAATGTCTGCTCAAGGTACAATAGACGGCATGACGCATGAATAGACAAAATGAGGCACTTATATGAACGAACATTATCAGAAGTGGGACGAACTCGCGCCGCGTGGACTGGTCTTGATCGGACTGGGAATCAGTCTGACGGGGCAGGGCATTATCGACAAAAGCAACCGCAAGGGCTTTTTGCGCTGGTTCTTTTGGGGAACTTTAGGCTTAATCGCCATCAACGCCGGGATTTCGATCTTTGGGGAGGCAGTTAAAGAACGCACCCTCTACGAAATTGAAGTGCAAAAATTGCGCGAGACAATGTAGTCCTATATGGAAACCCGATTAGTGTGAAATATCTCCGGCAAAACGCAACACTTTACTCAGCATTATGCTTAATCGTCTTAGCACTGACGCTCAATTTTCGCGTTATAAGCCAAACCTCTTTCGAGATCTTTGAGAATCTATCTTGGAGTCCTGATGGAAGCAAAATTGCCATTGCTGCGGGATCGCCAGGGTGTATTTCTGCCAATACTCATGATAACGCTTGTTATCGGCGACTAAAAATTTACCTCTCAATAACATCCCTACTATGACTAATCCAAGGAATATGCCTCACGCCCTAGCTTAAAAATCACCTTACCCAAAACAAGGCTGCGCTGTCAAAAATGATTAATAACTCAGATATTCTAAAAGTGTTACAAAAATGAAACATCAAGAAGTTGCTCAGTATTTTATTTGGTTTTCATTATAGCTGTAATTATAATTCTTCACTTCTGAGGGAGGCCATATTCTTTACGCCCATCCTTAACCTGCTTCGTTAGCGGAGGTACAAATTGTGGCGGATTTACGCGGACAAACGCTGAATAATCGTTACCTGATTGAAGACAGCAAATATCTCAAAGGAAGTGACAAAACAATCGTCTATAAAGCTAAAGATCAGCTTACGAAACGCGATGTCGCTATTAAGATTCTTCAGCCCAACCATGCCTTAATGGACACTACCACCGATGTAGTTCGCTTTAAGCGCGAAATCGAAGCATTAAAAAGGCTAAACCATCCGAATATCGTCGCCTATGTTGATGAGGGGCAGCATGACAACTGCCCCTATCTCGTCACTGAATTTAAAGAATGTAACTTGCGCGAATTTTTGACTAAGCGCGGCGGTATGCTGAATATGAGTCTGGTGATTGATCTATTTGAAGATATTGCCTCGGCGGTGGATGCCGCACACCGTCTAAAAATCGTCCATCGTGACCTGAAGCCCGAAAATATCCTCTTAGCAAACTGCGAAGGGAGTGTGCCTGAACCTTATGTCGCGGACTTCGGCCTTGCGACTTTTATGAACAACCAAACCGAAAGCGGCAGCCAGCGGACTAAAGGGATTGGCACCTATCGCTATATGGCACCTGAAGCGTGGACAGGGCGTTATAAATATCCAGAACGGATTGATGTCTATGCGATGGGCGTGATACTTTATGAACTGCTGGAAGGTCGCGCACCATTCGCGGGCGACGAAGTGGAGTTGATGTATAAGCACATCAGCGAAGTCCCCGCGCTACCCACATCCGTCAAAGCTGGGGTCGGAAAAGTATTGCTCCGCGCCCTAGAGAAAGACCCGGAAAAGCGCTATCCGTCGTGCGGGGCGCTCATGGATGCGCTTAAGGCCGCCAACGAGGTTGATGAGGATCGCGCAACCAAACGGTTTGATCGGCGCATCGCCTTATTAGGTGTAACGATAGCGCTTACCGGTGTACTTTGTGGTGCTTTGGCAGAGCTTTCGGTAGTGGATAATTTTATTTTTTAGGTTCTTAATGGTCCTAAACCGACATCCGTCCAGGTCGCAATTTTGCCGACGGCGACAGAAATAGTTACCGCAACTTCTACCAGAGAAACCATACTTGTGTCAAACAACCCAGAAGAAACGCCAGAAAAGCTGCCCGTAACTTCGGAGACACCCACTTTTACACCCTCGCCCACAGCCTGCGGTGTCGCTTCTGGATCACCTTACATTCGACGCGGCACCAGCACCTATGAGCCTGTAGTGAGCGGCGCGATTGATGGCGAGTGTATACCGATTATTGAACTTGTCGAAGGCGAGCCAGATGAAACCTGCGATTGGTATCATGTACGTTCCCCTGAAGGCGAGCGCAACGGCTATATCTGCAATGCCTACTTGACGGTCAGAACGTCAATAGGAAGTATCCCGACGGGCGTTGCTTCACCCGGTTCAAGGCCACGACAAACCGCAACAGGCGTTAGCATTGCGTCAGGTTCCACCAACACACCCCAACCGACTTCTTCCAACGGCGGCAGCGGAACAATCATTATTCCGCCGAGCAATACGCCGATTACACCGCCGATGAATACCCCCATTACGCCGCTGACGAATACCCCACTTCCACCACTAACAGCCGTACCAACTACGTCTGTGCCGCCGACGAACATGACTATCCCGACGAATCCGCCGCAGCCCTCGCCTGTGATGTTCTACAGTTTGTATGATGACGTGACCAATCAAGTCATTGTAACTTTGACGAATGGCAGCACCTTCTCAGTAGTGATTGGCTCTGGCTCCTATAATATCCGGGTTGATCCAAGCGTGGGTGGAATTAACTCCGTGCAGATGACGCTCGATGCGTTGTCCGGTGGGTGCGCGGGCAGATCACGCACCGAGCGGTTCGCACCTTATACTTTAGTTGGCAATAATAATGGCGATTACAGTGGAATGCAGTTCGGTGCGGGTTGCAGCTACAGATTGACCGTCACAGTGCATAATGGTTCCAATCAAGTCATCCAATCCGAGACCATCAATTTCTCCGTCGTGCCGTAAGCGATTTATTTCTCAAGGCGAGAGATCTATCATCTTTCGCCTTTAATAAAATCCCCTTTTTCCCATCCTGGTTTGTTAAACGGCCTATACCATGCCCAGATTTACTTTCTTAAGGCTGTTTTGGGATATTCTCTTGTATTATACAAATAATGTAAAGGTATTCCATTAAGGAGCACTACATGTCACTTGTTTGTTTAGTTTACGTAAGTCTTGCAACTCATCCTATGACGCATGACGAACTTCGATCTCTTTTACAAGAGATCCGTAAAAAAAATCAAATCAAAAATATAACGGGAATGCTGCTTCATCGAGACAGCTTCTTCCTCCAAGCGATTGAAGGCGAAGATACCGAAGTGGAAATCCTGTTTGAGAAGATTAAGCATGATCCACGCCATCACAGTATTTTAAAGGTATACAAAAACCCTATCACAGAACGTACTTTTTCAGATTGGAGTATGGGCTTTAATCTCATCGATAATGCCGACCCCGAAGGGCTCGATGGCTACAGCGATTTTCTCTCACGCCCCAACACCGAATATTTCCTTCAAAGCCCAAGTCGAGCCAAAATACTGCTTGAATCATTCAAAGAACACATCTACTTTTAAGCTACTCGCTTAAAGCGAAATCCACTGCTGCCGCTGCATGTAACGCCGTTGTATCAAAGGTTGGGATGGCACTGTCCTCCGGCTTAATCAAAAGCCCGATCTCAGTACATCCCAAGATGATGCCTTGTGTACCTTCCGCCGCCATGTCCCCAATCACACTTTGGTAAATCGTCCGTGATTCCGGCTTAATCACGCCGAGTACCAATTCATCGTAAATAATACGATTCACGCTCTGGCGCTGTTCTTGATCGGGGATACTCACGTTTAATCCGTGTTTAACCAGCCGGCTTTTATAAAAATCCTGCTCCATCGTATAGATCGTCCCCAACAGGCCGATGGTATGCAAACCTGCGCTATGGATCGCTTGCGCTGTTGGGTCAGTGATGTGAATGAGGGGAAGATCAACCGCCGCTTGCACATCGTCCGCCATGCGGTGCATTGTATTACTACAAATCACGATGCAGGCCGCGCCGCCGCGTTCTAAGCGCCGCGCCGCTTCGACCATCCGTGCTGTCGCCTCATCCCATGCGCCTGCCGTTTGCAAATGCTCGATTTCGGCGAAGTCAAAGCTGTACATCAGGCAGTCCGCCGAATGTAGGCCGCCCAACCGCGCCTTTACGCCCTCATTGATGAAGCGATAATACTCGGCTGACGATTCCCAACTCAACCCACCAATTAAACCGATTGTTTTCATGCTTGTTCACCGGATCACTTTCCAATTTTTTAAAGCACGGATGCAACGTTTTAAACTGTCAGAATGTTCGGCTGCAACTTCAGGCCGCCACCGATATTCCTCTTTCGTCACAAATTCACTAATGCGTCCCGCATAGCCGGGGCCGATTTTTAGGCCACTATTCAGGCGCGGGACAATATCGTCGCGTAGTGCTTTTTTTCTACAGCGGCGGGCGAGATTGATGAGGGTCGCTTTGGGGTCAGGCTCTAAATCTGGGTTCAGAGGCACATTCGCCACAGCGACATGCAAAAAGGCCGCGATGCGTTCCCGATCTGCCAGCAGCCACGCTTCAATTTCCCTGACGGCAATTCGTAAAATCATCCCTGCTGCGCGTTCCGGCAAGAGACTTTTGACATAGGTCACAGCGCAAGGTTCTTGATCTAAATCGAGGACGACCACCCAATAACTCACCTTAGCTGCCTGATTGTATCAGGACTTTCGCTTACCTCACCCCCCGGCCCCCTCTCCAATACTTGGAGAGGGGGAGAAAAACGCATCTTGAAGTCCCCTCTCCATGCAATGGGGAGGGGATTTAGGGGTGGGGTAAATGCGTGAGCGAAAGTCCTATGTATTTGGGAAGATTTTGCAGTAACTGGGGTTTGCCATTTGCTTTACGAAGGAGACTTACGCCCAAGCCTGTATAACTTAAGATACTCCGCATGACGATTTCATCGGTAAAACCTTCGACAGCAAGATTTACAGCTCTCGACATGGGTTCATTCGCCCCATGATGAGAGCTGATAGGCATCAGGCGGTGTCGTGCGCGGGAGGGCAATTTCGGCTATGGTAAAGCCTGCGTCTAATTCTTGCCGGACATCAGGAATTTCTGCACCCAGCGAAAGTTCAGTACCTTCGTTGGTATTCTTTAATAGCAACACTTCGTCAAGCGCAATACCACTATCGCTGAGTAATTCGCTGCTATGAGTACTCAAAAAAATTTGACGGGGAGCAACTTTGCGTTCTCGCTGAATTGCCCGGATCATCTGGGGTAAATGGCGCACCACACCTGGATGGAGCGATAATTCCGGCTCTTCCAAAAGCAGTGGACCCGTGCCATCTTGTAAAGACCAAAGCAATCCCATCAAACGTAATGTGCCATCGGAGAACTCATTTTCGGTTTGCCATGCTCCTTGTGAGCGCCAATGGGTGTATTTACCGCGCAGATGGGGGGTGCCTTTTTTATCCCGATCTAGTTTCAACTCAGAAAGCTGCGGAATAGCGATTTTTAGTGCATTCGAGATACGCCGCAGCCGCGCCTCTTGCGTCCTTTTTGCTACTCCAGCAATCTGTTCCAAGAAATCACCGCCGTAAGGGTCAGCCTGTCGCCCCAATGAACGTTCCGGGTCGCGTACCAACTGCGGGACAAGATGTGAGTAGCGAACCGATTGAAAAAAATCGGCAATATCGCGGAATTCACGATTAGCAAAGGTTTGTTCAAGATACGTTTGCGTTAAACGCGCAACATCCGATTGATCTTCTATGTTAGGACGATTAAGGATGAGTGCGCCGTCATGCCAAATTTTTTCTTCTCGAAGTGTTGGTCGGCTGATATTGTCCTGATTAAAGACAATACGGTAGCCCCAAGTTGTTTCTTCGCTTTCTCCCACATCCACCTGAATGATGACATTGGTCTGGTTACGTGCCGCTAGATTCCGAATGCTGGAAACACCCCCGCGCCGTGCGACAGCTTCTTGGAATCCACCCCCCGGTAAGACTAAATCGCGTAGGAAACGGAAAACATCTAGGAAGTTAGACTTTCCAGAAGCGTTGGCACCGACCAGAAATGTCCTTGTCTGTAAGGCTACATCAACCCGCGAAAAGTTACGCCAATTTTCAAGTTGGATGCGTTTAAATTGCATAGATCAAACTTCTCTAAGCTATTTCCGAGCATTGTACCATCGAAATGACATCGTTTAGTTGAATCAGTCTAAAGTGGCAGCATCTAGCCGTTTAAGCGCCTGTTCAATCTGGTTGAGGTTCAAGTTGGGGATAACACGCGCTAAATCTTGTAAACTCAGGCTCCCATTATGATGGCGTGTTACGGCCTCATCATCCGGCACCCGCAGATTGCGCGGCGTGATGTCCTGAATCAAAAAAGGCGACATGCCGCCGTCAATCAGTGCCGTTTGCCAGCGCAGTTCCACTTTATCCGGGCGCAAGCGGCTGCCGATTTTGACCTCGCCGACATCAATGCCCTTCGCACGTAAGGCAGCAGAATCCGCGTCGAAATCATCCGAAAGCAGCGCATATCCGGCTAACCCTTTGCCCTGTTGCAATAAACCACTGAAATCGGCGGCATTCATATCTGTGCGCGGTTCGCCCGTCGGGGCAAGCAGTTCCAGATAGCTCCCGTCGGCAAAACAAACGAGGGCGTTTTGAGTCGTGCCGCTGGCGTGTTTGCCGCCATAGAAGGCATTAAATCCGAGTGCCTGATACTCAGCAATCGCTTGATCGAGATCACCGACGGCGATAATGATATGATCGAGTTTAAAGGGCATAAAGCCTGACCTTTCCTATTTCACTAAATCTCGCCATGAGTAACGAGGTGCGTAGCCAAGTTCGCGCCTGGCTTTATCAATGCTCAAAAGTGTCTCATTCGCGCCTGTGTTGTCCTTCAGCGGCACACCGGGGAACACTTCCGCCAGAAGTTCATGATTCGGGCGCGTCATACAGGTATCTTCCGCCGCGATGATAAAATTGGGTGCGCCGCTGATTTCAGCTTCCAGCCCCAAGCGGCAGGCTTGCGCCACATCCCGCGCATCGACATAACCCCACAAGTTCCACTTACGAATGTGTGCATCATCCCAGAACGACGGGAAGCGAGCGTAATCGTGTTCTTCCATAATATTGGAGATTCTCAAACCGACAAACGTGATGCCGCTCCACCGCGCAAATTGTGCCGCCATCGTCTCGCTGACGACTTTAGATAGCGCGTAACTTGTCTCTGGATAAAGGGTGTGTGCTTCATCCATCGGCGCATAAGCCGGTTTTACGCGATCAAACGGTATGCCAAGCGTCGTCTCGCTAGATGCCCAAACCACGCGCTTGAGTCCGTGCGTGACCGCCGCTTGAAAGACATTGTAGGTGCTAATCGTATTCACACGGAAAGTCACCTCATCCGTCTGCAAACCCGGCGCAGGAATCGCCGCCAGATGGACGACGGCCTCCGCCCCATGAAGGGTTTCGATGGCTTGACCAAGTTCCGTCAAATCGGCCTTTAAAAATGGGCTGATGCGTTCAGTCGGCACTGCCTGATCGACATTCAACACGTCATAGCCTGCTGCCAATAAATCCGCGACCACAGCACGTCCCGCCTTACCACTTCCGCCCGTAACAACGACTCGTGACATCGCTCATTTCTCCCTTTTTTGTGCTAAAGCTGCCTAGCCGTATTTTCCCGCATCGCCTTTTAACGTAATTTCGACCATTGTTTTACGTCCCTCCGTCCTCAACCTCATGCCACAATTATACAACGAACAATCTTTTGCCATGATTTTCTGGTCAAAACGCGCAGATACGGTAAACTACTGGGTGTTAAAATTGTTTAATGGACGAATGCCCTTTATGCAAATAGGCGCAGCTTCTTTTTTTATGTACTCAGCACTCATTACTTTTAACTTTTCTTACTGAGGCTCATTATGTCAGATACCCCATTCCCGCGCGGCACCGCGACCTTGACCGTCCCTATCTCGAATACGTGGCGGCGGATTTCACCTCCGCTTGTCCCCGTTTTGGCGGTCATCACGGCGCTGCTGATTACGATTCCGTTTATGATTTTGACCGGGGGCAAAGGCAACATCAGAGACGGCTTGAATATCGCTGGCTTGGCCTACAGCGCCTTGTTGGAAGGCTCGCTAGGGATTGCGATGAATCCGCTGGCGAATCCCACCGATGTCAGCCAAGTGTTGATTCTGGCGGAAAGCCAGGATTTGCAGCGGCGTGATCTACTGCTGCTGGCAGATCGGGCGGAACGCTTGGGCGAAACAGGCGAGGAAAACGTCCGCCGTTACAGTGAACTCATCGCCCGACTCGGCAGCGAAAATGGCTTAGATGAAGAGGCCATCGTTGCGCTAGGCGAGCGTGTCCGCGAGATGGTGTTGATCGGCCCGGATCGCTTGCGAAATCTTGCACCGCTGCTGACCGCCCTTACAGAATTAGATCGCGGTGAAGTGCGTGATACTGCCACGCTTTATGCCGAACTCGACTCGCTGGATGACGAATCGCGGGCGGCGTTGGTGGCTTTCGTCCCGCAGGCGGAGGATTACGAAAACAGCGACTTGCTGGACGCGATGAAGTTGGTCAATGGCGAAGGCATTGTCAGATTGGGGCGCGTGTTAGAGCAGCTTGCCGTTCTGGATACGCTCGGATTTGCGCCGACCAGCCGTGAAGCCAATGACCTCGCCGCCATTTTTGCGCTCGGTACGGATACAACTAACGGCGTGGGCTGGGTGCAGCAGTTTTCTGAGGCGCAGATCAGGTTTAAATCCGCCGGAATCACCGATATTGAAAAATTAGCCGATCAAATGCGCCTGTCGCTGCAACTCTATGACGCGGGGTTGATGACAAGCGAAGATGCCGCCGTCGCCATCCGCGATGAACTGCCTGCCAACCTCGATAATGGCATGGTCGTCAAACGCCCGAATAACCGCCTGCTGCTGCATCCCGAACATGATGAGACACTCGGCACAGTTTACAACGAGACAGACGGACGTGTGCAGGCAGTTTATGCCCGCCTCGGCAGCCGTGTCTTGATGTTCTTCCCCGACAGCTTAGAAGAGACCCTGCGCCGCGCCATCCCCTATATCATCGCCGGGTTAGCTGTCGCGTTGGGTTTTAAGGCTGGCTTATTTAATATCGGCGCGGAAGGCCAACTCTATATCGGCGCGACCTTCGGCGTATTTGTGGGCTATTCAGCCATTTTCGGCGGCCTGCCGAGTCTCCTTCACATCGCTTTGATGCTGATCGCAGGCATTATCGGCGGCGGATTATGGGGGATGCTGCCGGGCGCACTCAAAGCCTATACCGGGGCGCATGAGGTCATCAGCACGATCATGCTGAACTTTATCGCCATTCGCCTGATCGACTGGCTGATTAAATCCGATAATCCGATGATTATGCTCGACCCATCCGCCAGTACGCCGCGCACCCCTTATATCGCCCCTAGCGCCGTTCTGCCCGGCTTCCAAAGTATTTCGGCGATATGGATTATCGCGGCTGGGCTGTTGACTTTGGGTTTTATGTTGTGGCAGCAGCGCGACGTGCTGCGAACAGAAATCCGCGCCGCCATTCGTCCGGTGGTTTATGGGGTGCTGGTGATCGTGGGCGGATTTTTCGTGCAGTGGGTGAGCGTCCGCAATAACCTGCATGTGGGCTTAGTCATCATGCTGCTGACGGTATGGTTTGTTGATTGGTTCTTAGAACGGACGACGCTCGGCTTTGAACTCCGCACGGTGGGCGCGAATCCTGATGCGGCGCGTTATGCCGGGATGAGCGTTAGATTTAATACGATTTTAGCCCTGACGCTTTCTGGCGCGTTGGTCGGGCTGGCGGGGACGATCCAAATTTCCGGTGTGCAGCAGTATATGGAGCCGCTGTTTTTCGCCGGATTGGGGTTTGATAGTATCGCCGTCGCGCTGTTGGCACGGAATAACCCGCGCAACATGATTCCCGCTGGAATTTTGTGGGGGGCGCTGCTGACCGGTTCAGGCTTAATGCAGGAACGGGCGACGATCTCTAACGATTTGGTCAAGATTATTCAGGCGTTGATTATTATGTTCATCGCAGCGGATATGATTATTCGCTATCTGTGGCGCGTCCCAGAAGAAAAAGCCAGTGATAAAGTCACCTTGAGTAAGGGTTGGGGCGGTTAGGATAGTGATGAGTGACGAGTAATGAGCGATGAGTAATGAGCGATGAGTGACGAGTGATGAGTGATGAGTAAAGAGAGTGTCTATGTTCGTGGGTGTAGGGAGCAAGCTATGTGTCGATCCAAGTGGATGCACACGCCGGTGCATCCCTACGACACCTATTTTTTTAGACACACCCTGAGTAAAACAATGTGTGGGGCGTTGAGCCATAAAGATATTTTGTTAGGACTTTCGCTTACCTCACCCCCCGGCCCCCTCTCCAAGTATTGGAGAGGGGGAGAAAAACGCATCTTGAAGTCCCCTCTCCATGCAATGGGGAGGGGATTTAGGGGTGGGGTAAATGCGTGAGCGAAAGTCCTATTTGTATTACTTTGCGTCCTTCGCGCCTTTGCGGTTAAATCTGTTGCTAAAAGTTGAGAGATAAATTATGACTACAATGTCTCCTCCTATGAATGCCCCTGCTGCACCATCCATTCCTTGGCGGGAT
>Ga0335394_10010141_pt1 | contig 10609 bp, 4 predicted proteins | sample MAT03_FD_205741 | JGI IMG/M metagenome (GOLD analysis project Ga0335394, IMG submission 205741) | Freshwater microbial communities from Lake Fryxell liftoff mats and glacier meltwater in Antarctica - MAT-03 (spades assembly) (version 2) ...
ATGTACTGCAGGAGGAGGTGATCGCCATCCGCAACTACGGGCCGGACGAAGGCTTCATCGGCATCGCGTCCTTCCGCAACGCGTCCTTCCTCGACTTGGACAGCACGCTCTGGTTCGGCTCCGTGCGAGGTGCGACACGTTACGATCCGCGGCGCGTGCTCGACGATCCCCGCGAACCATTGGTACACCTCACCGACCTGCAGCTCTTCTACGAGCGGCCGGATTGGAAACCCTGGAGCAGCGGCATCGGTCGTGGCGGCATGCCACAGGAACTGGAGCTGCCGTACGACCAGAACCATCTCACGTTCGCCTTCACTGGCATCTCCCTCGCCTATCCGGAGAAAGTGCGCTACCGCTATATCCTCGAAGGGTACGACCCGGACTGGTCGCCCATCACCGCCACCGACCGCGTCACCTACACCAACATCCCCCCAGGCGATCACACCTTCCGCGTGATGGCGCGCAACGCCAGCGGCGTATGGACGGAACAGCCCGTGAGCTACACGTTCAGCATCGCAGCACCTTTCTGGCAGCGCAACGATTTCCGCATCGGCGGCGGCGCGTTCGCCCTGCTGGGTTTCTTCGGTTTCGTGCGCATGCGCGAACGCCGCCTGCGGAAGGATCGGGAACGGCTCGAAGGCATGGTCGTTGAACGCACGCGCGAACTGGCCCATGAGAAGGAGCGCAGCGATGTACTGTTGCGCAACATCCTGCCAAGCGCCACGGCTGAAGAACTCAAGACGAGCGGAACGGCCAAAGCACGGCGCTATGAGCAATGCACCGTACTATTCAGCGATTTCAAGGGCTTCACCACCTTCAGCAGCCGTCTGGACAGCGATACGCTCGTGGGTGAGTTGCACCACTACTTCGGGCTGTTCGACCAGCTGTGCGATCGGCACGGCGTGGAGAAGATCAAGACCATCGGCGATGCGTACATGTGCGCAGCGGGCATCCCGGTCCCGCGCGCTGGTCATGCGCTCGACGCCGTGCTGATGGCCTTTGGGATGATCGATGCCGTGGAACGGAGCAACGCCGACCGCCGTGCCCGGGGCGTGCAGGAATGGCCGGTGCGCATCGGCCTGCACAGCGGCCCGGTGGTGGCGGGCGTGGTGGGTGAGAAGAAGTTCGCGTACGACATCTGGGGTGACACGGTGAACCTCGCCAGCCGCATGGAGAGCAACGGCGAGGCCGGCCGCATCAACATCAGCGGCGTGACCTACGCCCTGGTGATGGACTATGTCGAAGCCTCGCCGCGCGGCCCGATCAAAGTGAAAGGCAAAGGCGAACTGCACATGTACTTCGTGCATCGTCTCCGGCCGGCGTACAGCGCGGACGTGCATGGGCGCCTCCCCAACGCGGAGTTGCTCGCGCTGCGCGATCGGATGAACGCGGAGGTTGGGTCGTAGTTGCGATCCGCTCTTAGGGCGGCGCACCCTGCGGATCGCGCCGGATCAGAACGGATAGCCAATGGCGAAGTTCAGGATCAGGTTGCGGCTCCACTTTTGATCGAAGTCGTCGAACACCCAACGATCGCCTGCGGGCAGGTCGGGGCGCCGCAATGGTGCAGCGAGGTCCAGTCTCACAACGATCACGCCCGGATCGTACCGCAGGCCGAAGCCCGCGTCCAGGGCCAGTTCACTGATGAACCGGCTCCATTCGAACTCGCCGCCCGGGCGCTGGGGGTCGTCCCGTAGCAACCAAACATTGCCGGCGTCAGCGAAAAAGGCGCCCTTCATCTGTCCGGCCATTGTGAACCGGTACTCGACGTTCGCCTCCAACTTGATATCACCAACCTGGTCCACCTGCAGATCATCGGATGGGTCGGACACGTAGCTGCCCGGCCCTACGCTACGCGCCCGGAAGCCGCGCAAGCTGTTCGTGCCACCAGAGTAGAACTGCTTCACGTAGGGGATGACGGTTGAATTTCCGTACGCATAGGCGTTGTGTACCAACAGCCGGGAGACCACGATCCCGCCACGGCCGCCGATCATCTGGTACCAGCGCACCTCGGGGCGCAAGCGCACGTATTGGGAGAAGCGCTCATTGAAGAGTGTGTACCCTTCTTCCGGTCGCGGTCCTTCGACGCCACGATAGATCACCGACAGTATGCTGCCGGCTTCATCACCGGCCAGGGTGAATACCAACCAGGTGCGTTGCTCGCTGCGCTGCTTCGTACTCCGGGAGTAACTATAGCCGAAGCCGACGATCAACTCTTCCTCGAAGCTGCGTCGGATGGCTGGGTTCTCCGCCAGGAACACTTCGAAATCCGCGGACGTGTTGAAGAGGTTGTTGTAGGCCACCTCCAGCACCGTGAGGTCATGCCAGCTGCGGTGGTCCGAGCGCCAGGTGTAACCGGTCTTGGCGCTCGCGGACTTCAGACCATATAGCCCGACCCGCTGGAAATAGCCGTAGCCGATCTCGAACTTCGTGGTGGGCACACTGCCTCGGGTGGTGCGCATGAACGGGAGGAGCAGCATACGTGGGATCACCAGCCCGGCCTTGATCCCCAACTCGTATGCATTGGTGGTCCCCTCGGTCCCGTTGATCTGTGTTTCGAAATTGCCATTGAGGTCCAGGGTGAACTGCTCGGCACCACGGAACAGGTCGCGATCACGAAAGCCGACTTTCACTCCGGGCCCGGCGAAATTGTTGCTCTGACTGATCGCGTTCAATTCACTGAACACCGAGAAGCGCTTCTGTGGCAGCAGTGTCACCGATGCGTCCAGCACTCCTTGCCGCGCGCTATCATCCGCATAGGTCAACAGCACGTTCTTGAACACACCATAGCTGTTGAGGTAACGCTGTGTGGCATCGCTCCGACGCAAGGAGTAGAGCTGCCCTGGCCGGATGAACACCCCGCGCAAGATCGTCGGCGGCCGGTACATGCCCAAGTAGCTCACGTAGCCAAGGCCATCGATGACCAAGGTGTCCGAAGGAGGCAGCAACTCGTCCTTATCGCCATGCACTGTGACGGACCCGATCGTGTAGGACAAGCGCTTGGTTGTGCTCGTTATCGCCTTCACGCGCAGATGAAGATCCACGCGGTGATCACCCGCTGCGGTGTCCGTGGCCCACTCCAGATCCTCGGCGCGTAGCTTGAACCAGCCGCTATCGCGCAGGTGGTCCACAGCACGCTTTCGGTCCTCGATCAGGTTCGCAAGGTCGTAGGGTTCGCCGGCGATGGATCGCGGATCGGGAACCGACGTGGCCAGTGCACTGTCCAAACCAACGGCGGTGCCATCCCCCACCCGGATGTTGCGGATCAGGTGCGGCGTTCCCGGTGTCACGGTGAACTCCACGACCGCCTTCCTGCCATGATGCGACACGAGGAAGGAACTGCGGGCGGCGAAGTAGCCGCGATTGTTCATGCGGTTCACGAGCGCCGCGTTGATGTCCTTAAGCGGCACGCTGTCCAGGTACACCGCTGCGGAGCCGATCTTGTACTTGAGCAGGTGGCGCAGACCTTTTCGCTTCTTCGGCTCCTTGGTCATGTTGCGCAAGGCCACGGTCGGTCGCCTACCCAGGAAGCTGTTGTTGGGTTGAGGTGTCACCACGGCTTCGAGCTCGCGCAGGGCGTCAGTGCTTCCCACATCCGGTGCGGTGCTCCACGTCACCGAGTAGCCGGTAAAAAGCGGTCGCTCCTCGCTGGCGTACTTCAGTCCCGTGCAACCGGAAAGCAGGAGCAGGAAGAGAACGCTGAGCGGCACGAGCGCATGGCCTGAACGACCAGGTCCGCGAGAAGTGTTGTGCGGAGGGGCGTTCATGCCGCTAGTCACTTGTCAGGGCCGTCCACCTTCGGACGGATCGCTTCGCGTTGCTTCCTGATCTCGGTACGTCGCCGCTCGCGATCGCGGGCGTTCTCTTCGAAGTCACGGGTGAGATTGATGGCGACGCCGTTGTTGACGATCTCCCCATCGTAGAGATCGTACGCGTTCTCGTGGAAAAGGCGCAAGCGCAACCGGCCGTCGCTTGTAAGATCATAGGTGATGGCGTACTGCGCAGCCTGGTTGTTGCTCACCGTGCCCACGCTCTGTTCCCGTTCATCCGCACCGATCGAACCACCTGCTTCGATGCTGACGCGGTCGTTCAGGATCCGCTGCGTCACCTTGTAATCCACGGTGGTGCGCTGGTACGTCTCCCCGCCTTCCGACTGGTCGTAGGTGTTCACACCCAACTGGACGTCCATGCCCTTGATCATCCGCCCGGTGAGGCCGTTGAGCTGCTGGGTAAGTATGCTGTTCACCGAATTGCGGGCAGCGGTGGTGGCCAGGTTGCTGCCGGGCGTTTCATTGCCCGTGGCATCCTCGATGAACGTGTTGAGCACCAGCAATCCGAAGACCTGGCGGTTGAGTTCTTCTTCATTGGCCGCTTGCGACAGCTGGTCCAGCCGGTTGTCCACCGATGGAAAACTGTTCCGGCTCAACTGGTCAAGGTCCAGCCCGAAGCTGATGACCGGTGTGCTCACCACTTCACGGAAATTGATCAACACATCGAATGGCAGCCGTGCTTGCAATCGGTTGCGTTCGCTCTCGCTCATTCCGGTTTGCGTATTGGCCACAAGCGGATACGGTGCCGATTCCGAGCGATAGCGCGCCTGGATGTCCATGATGCCCGCGAGCGGATCACCGCTCCAGATCACCGTGCCGCCAGGTACCAGTTCGAAGCGCTTCTTCACCAGCCCATAGAACGCCAATGTGTAACCACCCTCCGCAACGGTGAACGGTCCGCTCAGATAGAGGTCTCCATCGGGGGAGTAACGGAACACCAGGTCGGCCTCCCCGCTGAAAGTGGCCTGATCACCCGTTGTGGGATCGATGACCACCGCGAACTGTGCGCGCTTATCCAGGTGAACGCGCAAGTCCAATTCCACCCCGGGCAGTTGCGCGGCCAGCGAATCGCGCAGCATCTCACCATCGGTGCGCAACTCCAGTGTATCGGGTGCTTCGGCCTCCGAGGTGAACACAACGATGCCGTCATGCTCCACCAATTCCACCCGGCTACCGGGTAGCACAACGCTCAGTTGCGTACCGTCCAACACGCCCACCTCGCCACGCACCACGGGCTTGATGGTGGTGCCCTCGATCGTGAGATCGATGCTCCCGAACAAATCCCCGAAGAACGTTCGGTTCTGCTCGATGGTGCTGTTCACGAGGTGGAACCTGTCGGTGCTCAAGCGGAGATCCAACTCAGGTGTCTTGTCAACTGCGGTACGCACCTTTCCATCCAACCGAAAACGGTTCCCCGCGCTATCGAGCACGCTCACATTGTCCAATGTGATGCCTTGCTCCGTGAGGATCAGTGTTTCGTTCGGCAAGGTGTACATGGCGCCCGTTTGGATGAGACCCACACGCGCCTCTTTGAACGTGGTGCGACCGGTGATCGCCACTCGCGTTCCATCCTTCTGGTAGCGCAGATCACCATCCAGACCACCCTCCACGGCGTAGAGATAGTCCGCGACGAACGGTTTCAAAAAGGAGAGGTCGCCGAAGGCCAGATCGGTCTCGGCGCGCACACGGGGGATCGTTCCGGACAGGTCGGCATCCACGTTCGCCGTGAGGTGGTTCACCTGGTGTTCCAATTCGGCCTCCGCACGGTAGTGGCGATCCCCGATCTCCTGGGCATCCAGCGTAAGGGTGCCGAGTACCACGCCCATCGCATGGAGGTCCGTGATCGTCAACTCCGCGTCCAGCCTTCCTCCGTCGGCAACGGGCAGACTGATCAGGCCATCAACAGAACCGGACACGAGCGGAATGCTATCGATGGAGTTCACCAGACCGGTGATCGTGGCCAACTGGAAGGCGGTGAACGCGAGCTGGTCGCTTTGATCATCGGAGCGTAGCGCCAGCCGCTGCGCTCCACTGCTCAGCTCGAAGTGCTCCGCTCGCAGACCGCCCTCCCCGAGATGAAGTGCGTTATCCGGATGTGCGGCCCACGTGTCGTGGTTCAGGATGAGGCTCTCGTTCAGGCGCAACACGCGCGTTCCATCCGCACGGCGCAAGGTGGCCCCGATGTTGTACCGATCCCGCTCGCCATCGCGCACGCGGAGCGTGAGGTCCAAACCACCTGCGGCGTTGCGCGCATCGAGACCGAGTTTCTCCACGAACAGGGAATCGCGTTGCACACGGGCCACCTGCAGCGTACCGGTGAGCGTATCGCCCGTGGCATCGACATCCAGCAGGAGGTCATGCACATCGATCCCCGCGTAGTCCATATGCGGCACATCGATCTCGAGTTGGAACACGTCAAGGTCGCTGTCGTAATGTCCCTGGAGCGTTCGCAGCTCGATCGCTTCGAGATCCGGAAGCACAAGGTCCGTGAGCCATTCGGTGCGTGGCAGGGTAACTACGAACGCGGTATGCTCGCCGGGCGCTGGTATGAACGTGCTATCCTCCTGGAAGAACTGCATGAGCCTGTGCTGCGCATAGGGCAGCAGGCTGTCCGCGCGCATGTTGGCATGGTAGGCCAGTGTGAGGGCATCGCTGTCCAGGTCGACGGCCGTGGAGTCGATGGCGAGCAACCCGTTGAACGCGAACCGCTCGAACCGGAATTCCTGGCTCGTGTTGAACAAGCGCAGTCCCTGGGCGATGAGCCCCACCTTGCCAAAGCCTTCGGTGGAGAAAGCGACACGCCCGGTGAAGCGGCCGTCGGTGTTGAGCACATGGTGTGTGATACCGAGGTCCTTGAAGCTCAACTTGCGCAACGCCAGATCAATGTCCACCGCTAGGCTGTCTCCCGCTTCGGGCCAAAGCCCTTTGGCGTTCAACAGGAAGTCAGCGGCGTCGGCCTTGCTGGTGAGGTCGAGTTGGACGGAATCGCCGTGTACCTCCGCGAGCAGTTCTAAACTGCTGAGATCATTGCCCCTATAGTTGAGAACGCCGGGTGTCACTGAAAGCGAACCGGTCCGCGCCACGCTGTTCAATCGTTCGCCGGAAGCGATGATCTTCATGCTCACGGGATCCATGGCGGTGTCACCCATGAAGAGACCTGCATCCACTTCCGACAGATCGAGCGCTACGTGCAGGCCATCGGGTAGGCGGCTGTTCCAGTTGTCCACTTCAACGGATCCTGAGATGCGCCCGAGATCACTGTCCACGTTGATCGCACTGCGCAAGGTCCCGCCCTCACCGCTAGCATTGCCGCGGGCTGATAGACGTTGTGGCAGTGGAATGTCCGGGGGCATGAACGCCTGCACTAGCTGACGGAACCCGCCCCCCATGTTCAGCTCGTCAAGCTGTACCTCGAACGTGGTTCGCGGCCATGGATCCAACTGGCTGGCGCTCCCTTCCATGTGCAGGCGACTGCCTTGATCGCCGGCGAGGTCCACGGCGATGCGATCCGCACGTCGCGCTGTTCCGCGGAATGATGCCTGCGTCTCCCAGCGTTCGTCCGTGGTGATCATTGTCGGGAGTTCGACACCCACCTGGTGCAGGAGCGGGATCAATGCGTCCAAACGCAACGCGGTTCCCACTTCCACCGCGAGGGGCACGTTGTACGGCGCACGGTATGCCGCGCTGAGTTCACCGGGAGTGGCTTCACCTTGGAAGGCGATCGCGTTGCCCATGGCCTTGAGCGAACCGTTCCTAAGGGTCACCGCAGCGGGCGTGGCGTCCAGATCAACGACGAACTCCAAGGGCGTGTTCTTCGGTCCGCCGTGCATGGCCATGCGCCGCAGTTCGATCGCGATGTTGTCATTGTTCAACACCAGCGACTCCGCCTCGATCGCAATGTCCGCGAAGGCCAGATGATCCGGATCGATCAACAGCGCAGGGGGCCCAAGCCGATCGGTGTGCAGGGCGAACGAACTGTTGGCGATGTGCACGCGATCCACCTTGATGTCCCAGTCCTTCGCCCAATAGCGGAAGCCGTCCTGTTGATCCAGCCATGGAGGATCCGCGCGGACCATGTCGGTCGTCACCACGCGCTTCGCGCTGATCGTTCCGAAGCCCACACCTTCCAGATCCACTTGCTCCAACGCGAACCGCTGCCGTGTCAGGTCGATGTCGCGGGCAACGAGGTCCGCTTCACCAACGGCCAGCCACAGGCTATCGCCCGTATCCACGGTCTTCATGGTGAATGACACATCCTCCAAAGCGATGGTGTTGAAGCGCACGTCGAGGTGCTCCAGCGGATTCACCAGTTCTGGGTAGACTGATGGCATGGGTTCGCCGCCGCGCGTCCGCAAGTCCACTTGCGTGTTCTCCAGGACGAACTGGTCTACATGAAAGCTCATCGGCTTCAACTGGAAGAGGTCCAGGTCCACGGCGAGTTCGCCCAGCCGCACATCCATTGACAGCCCGCTTGGCCGCAGATCCAGATCGAATACGACGTTGCTGAGACCGACCGCTTCGATGGTGAACCCGGATCCCGCGCTGGTGTCCGAAGGCGTCGGTGATGCGGCCGACCCTTCACCTGCGAAGGCCGTGATGATAAAGTCGAAGTTGAACGTGCTGTCCTGGAATTGTACCACTGTTGCACGGACATCGGAGAGATCCACGGACTTCAACACGATGCGCTTGTCGAATAGTGCGCGCAGGCCGATCTGTGTCTTCAGCGTTCCCACATGGAGCAACGTGTCGCCACGCTCATCGGCGACGAAAAGCCCTTCCAAGGTGAGTCCTATCGGAAAACGCAGATCGAAATGATCGAGCCGTACGGTGGTACCGGTCTTCTCCTCGAGGTAACTCACCGCCTTGCCCCGCAATGCGTTCTGCACCGGTGGCACATAAATGAGCAGCGCAGCGAGCGCCACCAGCACGAAGGGAAGGAGGAGCAGGCCGATCAGCGCGCGCAACACCTTGCGGCGGCGACTTCGCGGGGCCTTGGATGGCTTTGCGGCGGCTGTATCGGACGAGGGGATCGACAATGCCCAAAAGTACGGCCCGGCCTCCGCTCGCCTCGGCCAACACGGTCTGGTTCTCGCCTGAGCGACCGAACAAGATCAGTGGTACGGCCCAGGGATCACACGGCTTCCAACCAGGCGCGCGCTTCGGCCTCGCCATGGAACACCGCCGACGGGAATGGCAGCGGCCAATAGGCCAGGTCCAACCGCGTGAACCGCTCGTTGCGGTCGTTGACCACCACCCAGGCCACGGCCTCCGTGTTGGGTTGGGGGATCAGCGTGTAATGATCGGTGGTGATCATCGGCAGGTCGAAATCCGACTCTTCTTGCATGAAGACGATGAGGCGGTGCTTCCCTGCAGCGCCAAGGCGCTGGCGCATGGTCATCATCTCCGCCAAACCGGCTACGGTGAGGGTCTGGCCGGGCTTGAACCGCACTTCAACACGATCGACAGCGGTGTAACGGATGGTGGCCAATGGCGTCTCCACGAAGGGTAGTGCGTTCTGCATTTGAAGGCGGCGAAAGTAGCCGGAACTACATACACCCGACCGGGTCAGGTGGCAGGAGCAGGAGCCAGCTGAGATGCACTGCCCCTGCTCCTCGCATCCCTCCTAACCGCGCCAGATGTAGCTGGCATCGGGCACCTCCCACACTTTGTCCTTGCCATCCCGTACGGTCACCTTCACAGTGAAGGGTGTTCCGGCGGGCAGGTTCGCGATCATCTCGCGCATCGCCTTGGTGATCACCCCACTAGTGCTGCTCAACGTGGCGTCCTTGCCCTTGCAGTCCTTGATGCAGACGGTGAGCGCGGTGATGCGTGCATCGGGAACGCAGCCGTGGAGCTCGATGGTCTTCACTGCGGCCCAATCCGCCTTGGTGATATCGCCCTTGTCCTTGTTGGCGACGCTGATGCGTGGCGGGCCGCCGACGGGAGCGACTATCGTGCAGGTGGCCGTATGCGACCTGTGCAATGGAACAGCGGAAACAGAAGCGAGCGCTGCGACGAGGAAGAGGGAGTGTGTGAACATGATGTTGGGGTGTTGGTACAACCACATCAATGCATGCCATGCACGAACGTAACGTCGTTCTTCAACGATGCATCACACTCCACCAATTCACGCTCAACTCAACCCGCTGATCACCCCATTGGCATCGATGTCCATGCCCTCGGCCGCAGGTGTTTCCGGTAAGCCGGGCATGCGCATGATCTCGCCAAGGATGGGGATGACGAAGCCGGCGCCGGCGGCGATCTCGATGTCTTTCACGCTGACGCGGAAGCCGGTGGGTGCGTTGCGCAGGGCCTTGTCATCGCTGAAGCTGTACTGCGTCTTGGCCATGCACACGGGCAGGCCTTCCAGTCCCAGTTTGGCGATGCGGTTGAGCGCGGCGTGCGAATCGCCGACGTACTCCACGCCATCGGCGCGGTAGATCTCCTTCGCGATCACTTCGATCTTCTCCTTGATGGAGAGCGAGAGGTCGTACAGCGGTTTGAATTCGCTCTTCCCTCCTTCCACCACGCGCAACACCGCTTCTGCCAGATCGGTCATGCCGGCACCGCCTTTCGCGAAGCCTTGCGAGAGCACCGCTTCCGCGCCACGCTCCTTGCAGTAGGTCTTGATCAGCTCGATCTCCTCCGCGGTGTCGGTCGGGAAATGGTTGATCGCCACCACGCTCTTCACGCCGAACTTGGCCACGTTCTCAATGTGGCGACCCAGGTTCGCCAGTCCGATGGTCACCTTGCCGGGGTCCGCGTTGTTCACCTCCTTGATG
>Ga0335394_10010144_pt1 | contig 10608 bp, 3 predicted proteins | sample MAT03_FD_205741 | JGI IMG/M metagenome (GOLD analysis project Ga0335394, IMG submission 205741) | Freshwater microbial communities from Lake Fryxell liftoff mats and glacier meltwater in Antarctica - MAT-03 (spades assembly) (version 2) ...
GGTGGCTTGCGGCAAACTCCCCGGGGTGCTCGGTCACCAGCCAGTCGAACAGGGTCTTGGCCGTCAGCCGCGGCTCCGCCGACAACCGCTCGGCCACCGCCGGCCACACGGCCGCAAACGGATCCGGTCGCGTCCGATACACCCGCGGTGGCTTCGCGGCACTCGGCAAGCTGCGCGACGAACGATACTTGCGGGCGGTCTTCGCGTCCATGCCTGCCCTCCTGGCGGCTTGAGATATCGGCGTTCGCGAATCCAATTCGCGAAACAGTTTGCGAACCTGGGCATCCGTAACCATCGCATCCCCCTCTCCAGGAGGTGCGAGCTTCTCGCAACGACGAAAAACGCGAAACACCAACCGGGCGAAACGGGAATTCTAATTGTCGGTGAACGGGAAATGTAATTGACGCTCTACAACATGGCGAAGACCGAAACCAGGACGGGCCTCAACGTGCTGGTCAACGTCCTCGACAAGGTCTACGTTACCGGCAAGAAAGTCGCCAAAGGCTTCAAGGAATCCATGCGGATCCGCTTCGACGACTTTCTTCCCAAATGGAACTACCGTGCAGAACCCATGGCACTCTCCTGAAGTCGGGAAGTTGTTTCGCCGGGGTTCCTAACCGACGTTCACGCCGCCGAGGAATGACATTTCGTAGGGGAAGAAGTTATACAGTTCCTGCGCGCCGTCGGGCGTCAACACCCGGACTCGCGGGCCGCCGCCGACCCCCGCGCCCAGGAAGATGTCCGACTGCTGGCCGACAGGCCCGGAGTTGACCGTCACCCCGCCCGTGAACGTCGACTCGAACGCTGTGATCGTCCGCACGGGCGTTGTGCTCGTGCCGGAGTAGACGTTCACCAGTGGCGGGCCGCCCGGGCCGGTGCCGAGCACCAGTTGCGCGGTGTTCGTCCCGTCCAGGTAGCCGGCCGCTACGCTCACCCCGCCATTGGGCGCGAGGTTGGCCGCGGTGAACGCCGCGCGGACCGAGCCGTCTGGCCGGAACACCGCGACCTGCGGCGGGCCGCCGAGGCCCTGGCCGACGATCACGTCATCAACCCCGGTGCCGTCCAGGTTGCCGGCCGCGACCGTCACGCCGAACCGCTGGGTCGGGTCGAACGCGAAGAAGTTGCCGATCGCCCCGGGGAGCTGGGTCACGCCACCGGCCGCCCCGGGCGTCAGGGCGAAGGACCGCACCCGCGGGCCGCCGCCGGCCCCGGCCCCGACAACGATGTCCAGCCCCTTGCCGCCGTCGAGCTGGGCAAGAGCGACCGTCGCACCCCCGCGGAGGCTCTCGTCGAAGGCGAAGAAGTTGGCCAGTTGCGCCGAGCTCGAGATGCGGCCGTCGGCATCGACCTGGTTGAGCTTGGTGCCGTCGACGACCATCACGCGGGTACCGCCGCCCACGCCGGCCGCGATGACGACGTCCGGCACGCCGTCACCGTTCACGTCGCCCACCGCCGTGTTCGCCCCGCCGCGGAAGGACGGCTCGAAGGCGAAGAAGTCGGCCATACCGGCGCCGGTCGCCCGGTCGAAGACCCGAACCCGCGAGCTGCCACCGTCGCCAGACGCCACCGCGAAGACGCGCGACAGGTTCGACCCCGCGTCGATCGTCACGGCCGTGGCCCGGGAAGCGGTCCGTCCGCGGGCGTCGGTCGCGGCGACCGTGAAGTTGTACACCCCGCCGGCCGTCGGTGTGCCGGCCAAGGTGCCGTCGGCCCGTAGCGTCAGGCCGGGCGGCAGCGCTCCGGTGGTGAGGGCGAACGTGATCGGCCCGGTGCCGCCGGTGGTGGCGACCGCCTGGGCGTAGGCGAGCTGGACGATGCCGTTGGGCAGCGTCCCGGCCCCGACGACGGCGAGCGGGTCGGCGATGATGATCGTGTACGGCTGGGCGCCCTTCACGCCCGTCGCGTCGGTTGCGGTGATGGTGAACTTGTACGTCCCCGGAGCGGTCGGGGTGCCGGTGACGGCCCCGGAGTTAACGTCCAGGGCGACGCCCGAGGGGAGCGCCCCGGCCGTGACCGCGTAGGTCAGCGGGGCGGTGCCGCCGGAAGCCGTGACGGCCTGGGCGAACCGGACCCCGGTCGTGCCGTCGGCCAGGGTGCGGGTGGGGAAGGCGACCGGGTCGGTCACCGTCAACCCGTAGCCCTTCGAGGCGACGCGGCCTTCGGCGTCGGTCGCGGTCACGGTGAACGCGCTCGTCCCGGTCGCGGCCGGCGTGCCGCTGATGACCCCCGTCGTCGGGCTGATCGAGAGTCCGACGGGCAGGCTGCCGGCGGTCACCGCGAACGCGACCGGCCCACGGCCACCGGTAGTGGCCACCGGGGCCGAGTAGGCCGAGCCGCGCGAGGCGGGCGGCAGCGACGGCGTCGTGACGGCCAGTGGGTTGGATACCTGGCCAGTGTACGGCTGCGTAGCCGCGCGGCCGTCGGCGTCGGTCGCCTGGACGGTTACGCTGAACGGCCCGGCGGCGGTCGGCATGCCGCTGATCACCCCGGTCGCCGGGTTGAGGGCCAGGCCGGCCGGCAGGATGCCGACGGTGACTGCGAAGGCGTTCGGCCCGCGGCCGCCGGTGGTAGCGACCGGCGTCGAGTACGCCTGACCGACAGTCTGTGGTGGGAGGGCGAGCGTCATGATGGCCAGCTGGTCGGAGATCGTCTCGGAGTAGGTCTGCGAGGCGGCGCGGCCGGCCGGGTCGGTGGCGGTGACCGTGAAGCCGAACAAACCGTTGGCCGTCGGTGTGCCGCTGATGATCCCGGTGGCGGGGTCGATGGCGAGGCCCAGCGGCAGGGTGCCGGCGACGGTGAACGTCTTCGGGCTTTGGCCGCCGGTGGTGTTGACCGGCTGGCTGTACGGCTGGCCCCTCGTGGGCGTGGGCAGTGTCAGGGTCGTGATGGCCAGCGGGTCGGTAACGGTGCCGGCGAACGTCGGGCTGGCGGCTGTGCGGCCGTCGGCGTCGGTCGCCGTAACGCCGAAGCTGAACGGGCCGTTAGTGGTGGGCGTGCCGCTGATGACCCCGGTGGCCGGGCTGATGCTCAGGCCGGCCGGCAGGCTGCCGGCCGTGACAGCGAACGCGTTTGGCCCACGGCCACCGGTCGTGGCGACAGGCGCGTTGTACGCCACGCCCTTCGACACCGGGGCGATGGCCGTGGTCGTGATAGCCAACGGGTCGGACACCGTGAGGGTGTACGGCCGGGTGCCGCTGGCGCCGTTGGCGTCGGTCGCGGTGACGGTGAACGTCGAAGGGCCGTTGGTCGTCGGGGTGCCGCTGATCATACCCGTCGTCGGGTCGAGTGCGAGGCCAGTCGGCAGCGTGTTGGCCGGGACGGAGAAGGTGTACGGCCCGGTACCGTTGGCGGCCGTCAGCGTCTGGCTGTACGGCTGGGTGCGGGTCGGGTTGGGCAGAGTGGCCGGGTTGACCGCGATGCCCGCGCCGACCGTGAACGTTTGCGGGGCGGTCGTGCCGCCGCCGGGGCCGGGGTTGGTGACCGTGATCGGGCTGCTGCCGGCGGCCGCGAGTTGGGCGGCCGGGACGGCGACCGTGATCTGGGTCGGGGTGATGCTCGTCGGGGTGAGCGGCGTCCCGTTGAAGCTGACCGTCGTGCTGGGCACGAAGTTCGTGCCGGTCAGCGTGACCGTGGTCGCGGGGCTGCCGGCCGGGGCCGTACTCGGAGTGATGCTCGTGAGCGTTGGCGTCGGGTTGGTGACGCTGAAGTTCACCGGGGATGTGGTCGCGCCGCCGGGGCTGGTGACCGTGACCGGTTTACTGCCGGCGGCCGCGAGTTGGGCGGCCGGGACGGCGACCGTGATCTGGGTCGGGTTGATGCTTGTCGGGGTGAGCAGCGTCCCGTTAAAGTTGACCGTCGAGCCGGGGACGAAGTTCGTCCCAGTCAGGGTGATTGCGGTGGCCGGGCTGCCGACCAGCGCCGCGGCCGGGGTGATGCTCGCCAGGGTCGGGCCGTTGACGGTGAACGGCACGGTGCTGCTGGTGCCGGCGGGGGTGGTGACGCTGACCGTGCCGTTGCCGGCCGCGGCCAGGGCGGCGGCCGGGATGACGGCCGTCACCTGGGTCGGGCTGACGAACGTGGTGGCGATCGGCGTGCCGTTGAAGTTGGCCGTCGTGCCGGTCGGGGTGAAGTTCGCCCCGGTGAGGGTGACGGTCGTGGCCGGGCTGCCGGCCGGGGCCGTGTTCGGGCTGACGCCCGTCAAGGTGGGGGCGGTGGCGGCCGGGTCGGCGATCGTCAGCGTGTTCACCGTCGTGGTGCCCAGCGTCGTCCCGCCGCCGGCCGGCGTGCCGAGGGTGACGGTCAGCGTCTTGTTCCCGGTGCCGGTGGTCGTCAGCGTGCCCGTCACGTTCACCGTGGTGGTGCCCGGGGCGAACGTCAGCGGGCTGGGGGACGTGAGGGTGTAGTTTGTGCCGGCGACGGCGGTGCCGCCGAGCGTGAACGGCACCGTCACCGTCGTGGGGGTGAACTTAAAGACCACGGTGCCGGTCGTATCGAAGTACAAGTCGCCGGCGGCGTCGAAGGCCAGGTCGTAGGGGAAGGTCACGCCCGCCGCGAAGGTACTGACCACGCCCGCCGGCGACACCGCGGCGATCGTGTTGTTGCCCCGGTTGGCCACGTGCAGGGTGCCGCCCTGGAAAGCCAGGCCGGCGAGCGCGCCGCTCCCGGGCAGGGTGGCGAACGTAGTAACCGCCCCGGCGGGCGTCACCTTGCTCACCGTCCCGTTGGCGTTGTCGGACACGTACAGGCTGCCGGCCGCGTCGAAGGCCAGCCGTATCGGCGAGTTGAACCCGGACGCGAAGGTGGTGACCGCGCCGACCGGAGTCACCCTGCTGACGGTGCCGCCGGTGGCGTTGGCGACGTAGAGGTTGCCGGTGGCATCGAACGCCACGCCGTTAGGGTTTGAGAACCCGGACGCGAAGGGGGTGACCGCGCCGGCCGGCGTCACCCTGCTGACGGTGCCGGCGGTGCCGTTGCTGACGTACAGGTTGCCGGCGGCGTCGAACGCCAAGCCGATGGGGAAGCTGAGCCCGGAGGCGAAGGTGGTGACCACGCCGGCCGGCGTCACCCTGCTCACCGTGTCGGCGGTGGAGTTGGCGACGTACAGGTTGCCGGCGGCGTCGAACGCCAGACCCTGGGCGGTGCTGAACCCAGAGGCGAAGGGGCCGGCGGTCGGCTGCACCGTGCCGGTGAGGGTGACGGGGATGCTGAACGTGCCGGAGCTGGCGTTGACCGTCTCACTGCCGGCCGTGAACTGGACCGTCGCCGCCGCGTTGGCGGCCGTCACCGTGAACGGCACGGTGCCGCTGGTGCCGGCGGCGGTGGTGACGCTGACCGTGCCGTTGCCGGCCGCGGCCAGGGCGGCGGCCGGGATGACGGCCGTCACCTGGGTCGGGCTGACGAACGTGGTGGCGATCGGGGTGCCGTTGAAGTTGGCCGTCGTGCCGGTCGGGGTGAAGTTCGTCCCGGTGAGGGTGACGGTCGTGTTGCCGCTGCCGGCGACCGCCGTGCTCGGGCTGACGCCCGCCAGCGTCGGCGTGATCGCCGGCTGGGTGATGGTCAGGGTGTTAACGCTCGGGGTGCCCAGGGTGTCGCCGGTCGGGGTGCCCAGGGTGAACGTCAGCGTCTTGTTGGCAACGCCTTGGGGAATCAGCGTGCCGGTGATGGTCGTGGTCCCGCCGATCGGGACGGTCAGCGGGCTGGTCGAGGTGATCGTGTAGTCGGTCCCCTGGACCGCGTTCCCGCCGAGGGTGAACGGCACGGTCGCCGGGGTGGGGGCGAGCTTGATGACGTTGTTGGCGAGGGCGTTCGCCACATACAGGTTGCCGGCGGCGTCGAAGTCGAGGCCGATGGGGGTGCTCAGCCCGGTGGCGTAGGTGCTCACCACCCCGGCCGGCGTCACGCGGCTTACCGTGGTGCCGCCGCTGCTGGCCCCGCCGCCGCTGCCCAGGTTGCTCACGAACAGGTTGCCGGCGGCGTCGAAGGCCAGCCCGGACGGGCGGGTGAAGCCGGTGGCGAAGGTGGTCACCACGCCGGCCGGCGTCACCCTGCTCACGAACGTGTCGAAGCCGGGGGCGTTGTTGCCGACGTACAAGTTGCCGGCGGCGTCGAAGGCCAGCCCCTGCGGGCCGTGCAGGCCGGTGGCGTAGGTGGTCTTCACCCCGGCCGGCGTGATCCTGTCCACCGTGGTGCCGTCGAGCGTCCCCGTCACCCCGAGGTTGGCGACGTAGACGTTGCCAGCGGCGTCGACACGGACGCTGTTCGGCTGGGTGAAGCCGGTTGCGAACAGGGTCCTGGTCCCGGTGGTATCGATCTTGAACAGGACACCCGCGCCCTGCGTGCTGCCCAACTGGTCGGCGACGTAGACGTTGCCGGCGGCGTCGATATCAAGGCCGCGGGGCCGGTCGAACCCGGTGATGATGCTGATCACCCCGGTCGGCGCCACCGTGGTGACGGTGGTGCCGCCGAAGTTGGAGACGTACAGGTTGCCGGCGTTGTCGAACGCGACGTTCTGCGGGGTGGTGAGACCAGCGGCGGCGAAGATGCTGGCGGTCGGCGCGTCACTGCCGGTATCGGTGTCGGTGACCGTGATGCTGAACGTGCCGGTGGACGCATTGACCGTCTGACCGGCGGTGGCGAATTGCACCGAGGGGGTGACCCGGTCTTCCAACGACAACAAGGTGAGCCGCGGGGCCGCGACCGGCCGGCGGGCGGCCGACGCCCGGTTCTTGCCGCTGATCGACTTGAGCCACGTTCGCATTGCGTTGTTCTTCGACATACTCGAGAAGCCTCAAGGGGAAGATCGAGACGGAAATTGACGAGAGCGGCGACCGCCGGTCGGGGCGTCGTCTGTCGTCGCGCAATAATTGCGTTCCCTGGATAAACCCCGTCCGGCAAGATTGTTGAACCGCGGCAACAATTTTCGCCCGAATGGGCAATTTGGGCAGCCCGAGCGTCCGCGCGGCAGGGCACCGTGTGAACGTTCCCTCACATTCCCAGACGGACCGTAGCTGTCCGCCGGGGCACGCGGGTGCAATCCGCCTCGTCTGCCTCCAGCCCTTTTCGGCGGAAAAGTGGTGCGGCCCAGTTCAGGAATTGCACCGCCGGCCGTTTAACCTTAGAGTGGACGCATGCCGATCTCCACCCCCCACACCCTGATTCGGCTGCTCGAAACGCGGGAGGTCGGGCCGCAAACGTGGAAGACGCTGGTCAGCCACTACTCTCCGGCCATTTGCGAGTGGTGCCAGAAGCGCGGCCTGCAACTGAGCGACGCGGAGAACGTGACCCAGGACGTGCTCATCAAGATGTTCCGCCGGCTGCACGCCTTCGAGTACGACCCGGCCGTCGGCTTCCGCCCTTACCTGCTGCGGCTCATCCAGTCGGCCCTGATCGACTGCGTTGAGCAGCTGCGGAAGTTCGACACCGGCGAGGGCGAGACGCTCGACGGGCTACCGGCGCGGGCCGAGTTGGAGCAGGTGCTCCGCGAGCGCTTCGACCACGAGTTGATGGCCGAGGCGATGATCCGGGTCGCACGTCAGATCAAGCCGCGCACCTGGGAGGCGTTCCGTCGGCTGGCGTTCGGCACTGACCCGGTGGTCCAGATCGCCGCCGAGCTGGGCATGAACGTGGCCGCGGTCTACAAGGCCCGTAGCAACATCCAAAAGCGATTGCGGGACGAGGTCCGCGCGCTCGAGGGCGCCGACACCGGCGAGGTCGGGCCAGCTAACCCGGACGCGGCCCCCAGGGACGGGGGTGAGGCGGCCGGGGTAGGGTAGCAGGGTGCCACGGACGGCGCCCCGCTCCCGCTCCCAATCTGGGGTGTGGTGGGTCGGACTGCCATCAGGCTGAAGGGTTCTCCGCAATGTCGGTTTCTCTCCACCATTGCCCCCCCGCCGACGACCTTCGGGCCTACCTCGCCGACGAGGTGGCAACCGACCGCTACGCCCCCCTGGAGGCCCACGTCGAGGGGTGCCGCCCGTGCCAGGCCGAGCTAGCCCGCTTGTCTTTCGGCCCCGAGTTCCCCGCGGCCACCCCGCCGCCGTCCGACCGGCTGCTCGAACTGCTCGCGACCCCGCCGATCAACTTCGCCCCGCCCGCCCCCGCCATCACGCTGCCGGGCTACGAGGTCGTCCGCGAACTCGGCCGCGGCGGCAGCGGCGTCGTCTACCTGGCTCGGGACTTAACACTCGGCCGCGAGGTCGCCGTCAAGGTACTCTTACACGGCGCCCACGCCCGTCCGGACGACCTTGTGCGGTTCCACACCGAAGCCCGCGCCGTCGCCGGCCTCGGCCACCCCGATGTCGTTCAGCTCTTCCACGTCGGCGAAACGAACGGGCTGCCGTTCTGCGTCATGGAGTATGCCCCCGGCGGCAGCCTGCGGCAATGCGTCGCTAGCGGCCCACTGTTGCCGCGAGAGGCCGCCGGACTCGTCGAGCGGGTGGCGCGGGCGGTGCATGCCGTCCACGAGGTCGGCTACGTTCACCGCGACCTCAAGCCCGAGAACGTGTTGCTGGCCGCCGACGGCGCGCCCAAGGTCGCCGACTTCGGATTGGCCCTGCGGCTCGCGCCCGGGAGCGGCGAGGCCGGGCCGGGGCCGACGCGCACCGGTGCGGCCGTGGGGACGCCCGGCTACATGGCGCCGGAACAGGTGGCCGGGCAGCGGAGCCGCGTCGGCCCGGCGACGGACGTGTACGCCCTCGGTGCCACGCTGTACGAGCTGCTCACCGGCCGCCCGCCGTTCGCCGGGCCGGACGCGGTGACCTTGTCGCACATCCTGACTCGCGAGCCGGCGGCCCCGCGGCGGCTCAACCCGGCCGTGCCCCGCGACCTCGAGACCGTCTGCCTGAAGTGCCTGTCTAAAGACCCAGCTGGCCGCTACCCGGTTGCCCTCGACCTGGCCGACGACCTGCGCCGCTTCCTCGACGGCCGCCAGGTGCTGGCCCGTCCGGTTGGGGCGCTCGCCCGCGCGCTCCGATGGGCGCGGCGTAACCCCCGGCTGGCGCTGCTGTTGGGGGCCGTAGTCGGCCTGCTGGTGGTCCTGGCGGTTAGCGGTCCTGTGATGGCGTACCAACAGGCGCGCTTAGTCGATGACTTAGGGCAGGCGAATGCGCAACTGGAATCGATGAACGGATCGCTCGAACAGGCGAACGACCGGGAGCGGCACGCCGCGCAGGAAGCCAGGGGGTCCTCGGAGGAAGCTCGCCGGGCCGCGGAGGAGGCGAAGGAAAAAGCAAACCTATCTCGCCACGCGGCGGGGGAAATGCTCAATCTGGTCGTGAACACGTACAGCAACGCCGACAAGTCAGACGCAGCTCAACTGCGGACGCTCCAAACGGTCGTGCGGGTCTACAGCCGGACGGAGGAAGCCGACCCGCCGTTCGGGTCGGCGTACAACTTCGCCAAGTCGCACCTCTACTTGAGCCACTACCAATGCCAAGTCGGCGACGCGGCAGCCGGGGTGACGGCCGCCCGGACCGGAGTCGAGCGGTTCCGGGCGTTAGCTGAGAAGACCGGGAAGCCCATGTGCCGCTGGTGGGAGGCTCGGGCCGAAGTCCAATGTGGCCGTGCCCTCGACAAGGTCGGCCGGCCGGCCGACGCGCAGGCCGCGTGCTCGTCGGCGCTGTCCACGATGAACTCGCTGCCACTCGAAATCGACGGTATCGGACACGAAGCGTGGTACGCGTGGTTAGTGGAGATGAACGAATACAGTCTCCTCCTCGTCCGGTGGCGGCGGTTCAGGGAGGCCGAGCCGTTCATTCAGGAGGTTCTGCGGGTTGCCGCAGGCCGGCCCGGGGATCCGCCGTCGGAAGGCCGGCGGGAAGCCCTCGCCTTGGCCGAGTCCGACTTGGCGGCCGTGCTCGTTGAAACCGGGCGCCGGGACGAAGCCGGCACCGTCGGCCGGCAGGCTTTGGCGCTGTTGGAAGCACTCATGGCCGAGTTCCCCAGGCAGCACGATTACAAGTGGGACGTGGCGAAAGCGACCCACCGACTCGCCCTGTGCAAGTCCGACCGACCCGCTGAGTCCCTCCCTCTCCTCCAAGGCGCTCTAACCCGGTACGCAGCCGCGCAGGCCAAGAAGCCGCCGGGGGCGGCCCAGCGGTACAACGAAGCCCTGTGCCGTTTCGACATCGGAGACGCGCTCAGCCGCCTCGGCCGGCTGCCGGAGGCCGAGACCGAGTTCCGGGCAGCTTCGCGGGTGTTCGACGATCTGCGGTCCGACCCGGACGCTGCGCCGTCCGACGAGGTTTGCCTGGCCCGGTCCGTCGGGCGGCTGGCAGCCCTACGGGCCGACACGGCAGGTCCGGAGGCCGGGGTCGCGGAGTTGAGTCCGGCGATCGCGGCGCTGGAGGCGGCGTTGCGGAAATACACGCAGTGCCCGCCGGCCTTGCCCCGCGCGCTGACCGAAACGTGCCGGCAGCAGGCCGGGTATCTGTCGGCCCTCGGCCGCCACACCCAGGCGGCCGCGATGCTGGCTCAGGCCGCGACCTGCCCGCAAGCCGACCGCCCGACCCTCCAGGCGCAGCAGGCCGCGGCCCTGGCCCGGGCGGGCGATCCCGGGTCTGCCCTGCCCCTGGCCGATGCCGTCGGCCGTGAAATTGCCCTGACGGCTGA
>Ga0335394_10010145_pt1 | contig 10608 bp, 5 predicted proteins | sample MAT03_FD_205741 | JGI IMG/M metagenome (GOLD analysis project Ga0335394, IMG submission 205741) | Freshwater microbial communities from Lake Fryxell liftoff mats and glacier meltwater in Antarctica - MAT-03 (spades assembly) (version 2) ...
AAACGCGTTGTTTTAGACTCTCTTGAATCTCCCTTTTCAGGCGTCACCGATGCGGGCATTCTTCGAATAGAGATCAAAAGACTTTTTAGATGGCTTAAAGACAAACAAGTTACGGCCATCGTTACCGGCGAGCCGGGACATGGTTTTCATACTCGTCATGGCCTGGAGGAGTTCGTTTCTGATTGCATCATTTTGCTGGATAACAGGGTTAAAGACCAAATTTCCGTCCGCAGACTTCGGGTCCTTAAATATCGCGGCTCAAATCATGGCACAAACGAATATCCATTCGTCATTGATAAAAAAGGACTTTCGGTAATTCCGATCACGTCAGCCGGGCTTGATCAGCCAGGCACAGGCAAAAAAGTTTCAACCGGAATTCCATCGTTGGACAAGATGTTCAAGGGTAAACCAGGATATACCCGCGGCAGCACCATTCTGACTTCGGGCACTGCGGGCACCGGAAAAACCAGCCTGGCTGCGGCATTCGCAGTCGGTAGTTGTAAACGCGGAGAACGGTGTCTTTTCTTGTCTTATGAAGAATCTTCCGGGCAACTCATTCAAAACATGACTTCCATAGGCATTCATTTTGCGCCATGGATAAACAATGGACTCTTAAAGGTTATGTCCGTTAGACCTTCCTTTTTTGGCTTGGAGATGCACTTGCTCGATTTATACAAGCTCGTTGACAGTTTCAAACCCAAAGCTGTGGTCATAGATCCTCTGACCAGTCTCATTGGAGAGGGGGACGAGCGTGACATTCGATCCATGATTACGCGCATGATTGATCTGTTAAAATCCAAGATGATAACTACGTTTTTCACAAGTCTGGTTTCTTCAGCTTCGAAAAATGACACGAGCGGTGAAATTGGTGTCTCGTCTTTAATTGACACTTGGATCGTCGTGAGAGAATTGGAAGAAAATGCGGGGAAAAAACGCATTCGTGGACTTTTCATTGTCAAGTCTCGGGGCACGGGCCACGAGAGCGATATCCATAAATTAGTTTTGAGTGACGATGGAATTACCTTGGTGCCCATGGATACTGTCGTTGGCGCCAATCAGAAAAGACAAGATGTGAAGGAGACTCCGGATGGTGGCCTGGGGATATGACATAGTTTATGGTCACGCCACGCCCAAACTTTATCGTCGGCATTGGGGGGTCAGCCGGGGCGCTCAACGCCTATAAGGCGCTCCTGGACGGTTTGCCGTCTCATACCAGGATGGCCTTTGTCATTATTTCTCACATGAACCCGACCGCCAACAGTCAGTTAGCGCAAATTTTGTCCCGTCACACAAAAATGCCAGTCATGGTGGCTTCCATGGCGATGCCGATCCGAAGGAATCACGTCTATGTGATCCCTCCGAACGCGGATCTTCTGATCGAGAGCGATACCTTCAAAGTCGTCTCCCCTCGCGATATTGGGAAGAAGCAGGTGGATTTGTTTTTAATTTCTTTAGCAGAAGCCATGGGGGCGCGCGCGGTTGGCATTATCCTGTCCGGGTATGATGGCGATGGTGCTGAGGGATGCAAGCGCATCAAGGCCAAGGGAGGAACCACCTTTGCTCAGGACCAGTCTGCTGAAGTAAACGGCATGCCTCTCAGTGCTCAGGCTTCAGGCAGTATTGATTTTGTTCTATCACCCGAAGATATCGCCGGAAAGATCGTCGAGATTGCGGCGGCGCTGTCGCGCACCAGTTGAAGCAGGAGGGAATGAGCGCGTAATGTAGGATCAAAAAGATCCGCCCTGTTGGTCCACGTTACCGGACATGGCGGAAGCAAAGATAGGAAAGCATGAAAACAAACACACTCACTCCAGAACTGCTTCACCAGGTGGACGCCTATTGGCGTGCGGCGAACTACTTGTCGGTCGGGCAGATTTATCTCCTGAACAATCCGCTGCTCAAGCGGCCGCTCACGCTCGCGGACATCAAGCACATGCTGCTCGGCCATTGGGGAACGACGCCGGGACAGAATTTCATCTACGTCCACTTGAACCGCGTCATCAAGAAATATGATCTCGACATGATCTATGTTTCCGGGCCAGGACACGGCGGGCCAGCGGTGGTGGCCAACACGTATCTCGAAGGCACTTACAGTGAGGTTTATCCGAATATCAGCCAGGACGAGGCGGGACTGCAAAAGCTGTTCAAGCAGTTCTCGTTTCCCGGCGGCATTCCCAGCCACGCTTCGCCCGAATGCCCCGGCTCGATTCATGAAGGCGGCGAACTGGGGTATTCGCTCAGCCATTCGTTCGGCGCGGTGTTCGACAATCCTGATCTCATCGTGGCCTGCTGCGTGGGCGATGGCGAGGCGGAGACCGGACCGCTGGCCACTTCGTGGCAATCGAACAAGTTTCTCGATCCCGTCACCGACGGCGCGGTGTTGCCCATCCTGCACCTCAACGGCTACAAGATCGCCAACCCGACCATTCTCGCTCGCATCGAACCGGAGGAACTGGATCAGTTCATCCGAGGCAACGGCTGGACGCCGCATTACGTCGAGGGACATGGGCCGGCTCTGATGCACGAAGCCATGGCGACGACGCTCGACGCGGTGATGGAGGAGATCAAACGCATCCAGCACGCAGCCCGCGTCAACGGTAACACCATGCGCCCGCGCTGGCCGATGATCGTCCTCAAATCCCCCAAAGGCTGGACCGGGCCGAAGTGGGTGGATGGCCTGCAAATCGAAGGCACGTTCCGCGCGCATCAAGTGCCGCTCTCCGATCCGGCCACGCATCCCGAACATCTCAAGCTGCTGGAGGAATGGTTGCGCAGTTACCGCTCCGAGGAACTCTTCGATGCGCAGGGCAAGTTGAAACCGGAACTGGCCGAACTCGCGCCCAAGGGCGAACGGCGCATGGGCGCAAATCCCCACGCGAACGGCGGATTGCTGCTTCGCGACCTAATCATGCCGGACTTTCGTAATTACGCGGTCAATGTGCCATCACCCGGATCGGTCCGCGCCGCCGACGCGCACGAACTCGGTGTGTTCCTGCGCGACGTGGTCAAACTCAACCGCGAGCAGCGCAACTTCCGTATCTTCGGTCCGGACGAAACTCTCTCCAATCGCCTGACTGCGGTGTTCGAGGTGACCGAACGGCAGTGGGACGCGCGCACGCAGGACAACGATGAGTTCCTCGCCCACGACGGCCGCGTCATGGAAATGTTGAGTGAGCATCAATGCGAAGGCTGGCTCGAAGGCTACCTGCTCACCGGGCGGCACGGGCTCTTTAACTGCTACGAGGCGTTCATCCACATCATTGACTCGATGTTCAACCAGCACGCCAAATGGTTGAAAGTCACGGCCGGCCTGCCGTGGCGGCGGCCCATCGCTTCGTTGAACTATCTGCTGGCCTCCCACGTCTGGCAGCAGATGCACAACGGCTTCACGCATCAAGATCCCGGTTTCATTGATCACGTCGTGAACAAGAAAGCTGCCGCCGTGCGGGTCTATCTGCCCCCGGACGCCAACTGCCTGCTGTCAGTCTGGGATCATTGTTTGCGCAGCCGTCACTATGTCAACGTCGTGATCGCCGGCAAATATCAAGCCCCGCAATGGCTGACCATGGACGCTGCCGTTAAACACTGCACCGCTGGCATCGGCATCTGGCAATGGGCCGGCAACGACGCCGGCGCTGAACCCGATGTCGTCATGGCCTGCTGCGGCGATGTGCCCACGCTGGAAACGCTCGCTGCCGTTTCCATCATGCGCGAACACCTGCCCGCCCTGAAAGTCCGCGTGGTCAACGTTGTGGATCTCATGAAGCTGCAGCCGCAGAGCGAACATCCGCACGGGCTGAGTGACGAGGCCTTCGACGCGCTCTTCACCAAGGACAAGGAAGTCATCTTCGCCTTCCATGGTTATCCATGGTTGATCCACCGGCTGACGTATCGCCGGACGAATCACGGCAACATCCACGTTCGCGGCTACAAGGAAGAAGGCACGATCACCACGCCCTTCGACATGACCGTGCTGAACGATCTCGATCGTTTCCACCTCGTGATGGACACCATTGATCGCCTGCCGCAAACCGGCAAAAAGGGCCGCGCCCTCAAGGAACAGCTCCAAGCCAAGTTGATCGAGCACAAGCATTACATTGATGAGCACGGCCAGGACCTGCCGGAGATTCGGAATTGGAAATGGGGTGGCGTGCCCAGTTGAACGAAGGTTTTTGTTACGGAAGCACGGCGAGTTTGGATCGGATCAAATTCCGCAATGCCATTTTCACTCGGAGCTGTTGATGGCCCATACTGCGGCGATTGTTCGCGGTTGAACCAGACTGCCCGTTCTCAAAATCACGGTTGATTGCATGACACCCAAGAAATGGAAGAAGCGCAGACTGATCCGAGGCCTTTTGTGGCTGTCGGGCGTGGGGATCTTTTTGCTCTTCCTTCTGCCGGTATGGTTTCCCTGGCTGTTGCAACCGGTGTTGAATCGTTATGGCCTCCGGTTTGCAGGTTATGATCGCGTGGGTTGGACCCGGTTCACGATGACTGGAGTCCACGGTGAATGGAGCGGGACGAAACTGGAAGCCCAGCACGTCGAATCCGTGCTGCCAACCACCTGGCTTTGGCGTCGGTTCAATGATCGCACCAACGGTCCGCCGCTGATCACGTTAAGCGGCGGCCATCTGATGATCGGCGAGGCAACGACAAACGCAGTCGCCATCGCGAGCGCGGGACAGCAAGGATCGGCGGGCGAGACATTGGATCAAATCTCCCGGATCGGGATGACCCTTCAACGATTCCTGCCGGTGGCCGACCTGACAAATTGCTCCATCCAGGTAGGTTCTAATCTCGTCTCAATTCCGCACGCACATTGGGAGGCGGGCCGGCTGAATGCTGTCGTTCGCACGCCAGCTGTTCCCGGGCAAATTGAAGTGGTCGCGCAGTTAGATGGAGAATCGGAATTGAAACTTGCTGCGGGTTGGGAGGCCTACGAGGCATCGCTTCACGGGGGATTCTTGCGCACCAATGCCCAGTGGCGCTGGCAGGGCGAACTGGGCTGGCGCACCAACCGCGCCGAACTCACCGCGCAGTTCTCGACCAATGGATGGTGGCCGACCCAGTCGCAGGTAAACGTTCAACGCTGGCAGATTCCGACGAAATTCCTCAAGGTGGAGAATTACGAAAACCTCGTCGCGAGCCTGACGGCCAATCTCATATCAAACCACTTCGATTTGCAGGCGACCGGTTTTGCCAAGCCATCGGACGCCTCGGTGCAGCGAGGATTTCCGGAAGTGAGAATTGCGCTCGCCGCGGACGGAGATCCTCGAGGGGTGTATTTGCGCACGCTCAGCATCCAATCGCCGCTGCTGAATGCCGATTTGACGAACACTGTGGGAATCACATGGACGGGCGAACTCCAGGCCGGACCCGCGCAACTGCGCGTTTCGGCGGATCTTGCGCAACTGGCCGGTGCCGCATTTGACGGACGGGTGGAAGGCGATGTGCAGATCGAACCGCAAACCGGACATCCCCCAGTCGTGCGATTCCGCTTCGCGGCCCGCCAGGTAAGGGCGGGACGGTTGGACGCCAAAACAATTCTTGTCCGCGGTGGATTCACTGCGCCCGTTCTGAAACTCGCCGAACTGCGAGCCGACTTTGCCGACGGATCCGAGCTGATAGCCGACGGCGCATTGGACATTGAAACCCAGCGGATCGAGGAAGGAAACTGGCGCGTCACCGGCCCTGCCTTCAAGAAACTTTTGTCCGCCTTTGACTACTCGGAACTGGGCGCTTCGGGAGAATTCCATGGTCCGTTGACCAATCTCACACAACGCGGTGAAGTCTCGCTCACGGCCGGCAAGGTCGCGGGACTGAAGCCGTTTGACCTCAAGGCCACGTGGAGTGGCCAGCAACAACATCTCGCCTCCGCCGAGGTCGCCATCACCGCCGGCGCATCAGCTTTAACCTTTGGCGCCACGGCCGATCTGGACCTGGCGGAACGCGCCGTAGCCGCGACATTGAACCGGCTCGCGTTGCGCCGGGGAAAGGAGGAGCTTTATTCGCTGCAACAACCCTGCGCGATTAAGTTTCGCGCCGGAAACACCAATGCGCCGGGACAACTCTGGTCGCTCGCCATGGATGCGCTCAACTGCCGAAGCGAAATTCATGCGATTTCCACCCGAGCCGACTTTGCTTGGCCTGCGCGCGGGGAAGCGACGTTGAACATGACGAATGTCGCGTTCGGAGATTTCGCGGATTTTCTTGAAGCCGACCTCGCGAACGTATTGGTCGCCCAACTGGCCGCGACTGCGCATTGGTCCAACGGGCCGGTGCATTCAATCATTTCCGCCGCAGGTTCGATGACCAACGCCACGGGTGAATTGTTCAGTCTCCGCGGCAATGTGAAGTTGGGTGAGAACCTCACCGTTGAACAGTTGACACTGGCAACTGGTTACGCGCCGACGTTGTCGGTGACCGGAACACTCCCGGTCAAAGTCCTCTTGGAACGCGGCGCAGAGATGCTGGTGTGGGACAAGGCAAAGAGCATCGCCTTGGCGGCGACTTGGAAGGATGGGCGGCCGGAAGGAATATCGGTACCGCTGGGGTCGCGAGGGCAATTGGTGGTTTCACAGCCTGACTTGCTCCTGCGGGTTTCCGGCACACCCGACCAACCATCGGCGGAGCTGGCCTTGGGCGCGGCGAAGCTCGACTGGCAATCGCCAACCAACGATGTGCCGCTTCCCAGGGTGACCGACGTGCAGATCGCGGTGGAGGTTCGCCCGAGCGAGATTCGATTGAAGGCTTTCGGCGCCAGGCTGGACGACCGGCCCATCACGGCCACCGGCGAATGGCCGCTTGCGGGCGGGGCCTGGAAGGAATACTGGTCCGACAAGAAGTTGCCGGACTGGAATCCAGCCCGGGGCCGTTTGGAACTCAGAGAGATGCCACTGGCGCTGCTTGCGTCCTACCTGCCAGACCTGGTGGCGCCCGAAGGCCAGTTGGATGCGACGCTGGAACTCAAAGCCGGCAAACGGCTGGAGGGCATTCTGACCCTGACGAATGCGGCCACCCGGCCAGTGGGCACGATAACGCCAATGCGGGACATCGCCGCGGTGGTGCGGCTCGATGGCAACCGCGCCGTGTTGGAGGATTTACGCGGCCAGATTGGCGGACAACCAGTCCGCGCCGATGGTTACGCGTCGGTCGCTGACCTCAACGGCGGCAGTCTGGATTACCAGGTGAATCTGCACGGCACCAACGTCCCGCTCGTGCGCCGCCCAGAGATGTTGTTGCGGGGCGATTTTGAGCTATCGCTCCGGCGTGGCAGCAATGCCCCGCCACTCATCTCCGGGTTGGTCGTGCTGCGTGATGGTTTGTTCGTGCAAAACACCTCGGCGCTGGTTTGGAGCGGGCCCGTGCGGCCCGAGTTGCGTCCGCCTTACTTCAGTGTCACGAACGAGCCTTTCGGCGATTGGAAGCTGGACCTAGCCATCCGTGGCGATCGCTTTCTGCGCGCGCGCACGCCCGTGTTCAGTGGCATCCTCTCCGCGGGTCTCCAGTTGCAGGGATCGCTGCGCGCGCCGGTACTGACCGGCGACGCTCGCGTCAACTCCGGTCGCCTGGTTTTTCCTTTCGGCTCGCTCACGCTCAATCAGGGTTTTGCCAGTTTCAGCGGAAACGACCTTCGTGGGCCGGATCTGCAGCTCAACGCCTCGGGACGCAACTACCGCTACGAGCTTCGGCTCGAAGTCAAGGGTCCGGCCGATGGCGCCAACGTCATCCTTTCCTCCACTCCGCCGCTGACCTCGGAACAAATCCTTCTCATGCTGACCGCCGGTGAATTGCCACAAACGGATTTTTCTTTCTCGACAAGTGCGCGGGCCGGTCGCGTGGGAACCTTTCTGGGAACGGATTTGCTCAGCCGTTATTTGGGAACCGATCCGGCCAAGGAACGGTTGATCTTCCGCAGCGGCGAAAGCATTTCCGGAGCAGGCCGGTTGACCTATTCGGTCGAATACCGGCTGACTGATCGCTGGTCAATCATGGGCGCCTACGACGAGTTCAGTGCCTTTACCGCGGATTTGAAGTGGAAGGTCCTCAACCGATGATCAAATTCAGATTCCATCGGCGGATCACAACCCTGCTCCGCGTTATTTCGTTGGCGATCGCCGTAATGGCAATAGCAACGGGGGCGTCCGAAATGCCGACCAACGAACCGGCGCGGGTGAAAATCGCAGGGTTCGGCTTTTTGGGGAACCGGGAAATGGTCCGCCTGCTCCGCAATTTTCAGCCCGACGACCGGATGCCGGGCATCATTGATCGGACTTTCGTTGAGGACGCCGCCCTGGTGTTGCTTGCGCGGGCCCACGACCAGGGATATCTGCGCGCGACTTTGCACGGCGAATTCACGCTGGCCGACGGCACCCGGCAGGTGCTCGCGTGGACCAACGCCCTGGAGGCCCTGTTGCCGCGCGATTTTGCCGCGCAGGAGGCGCAATTCAGGATGGAGCCCGGCGTGCGGTTCTATTACGGCTCCCTCGAGTTCACCGGCCTCACGGCCTTTTCGCGAAGCGAGGCGAAGAATTATTTCGTGAGCGGAGGCACCCTGCTGAAGCTGCGCGTCAATCGCATTTTCAGCCCGGCGGCGTTGAGCCGTTCGCTCGTCGCCTTGCGGGACGCTTATGCGCGCGCCGGCTATCAATCGGTTGTGGTTGACACCAATCAAGTGACTTGGAACGAGTCCACGGGCGCGGTCAGCGTTGGAGTAGTCGTACAGGAAGGACTGCCCACCACGGTCCGTTCGGTAGTGGTCCGGGTCCAGAGCGGCGACGAAACAGCCGAAGCGCCTCGCACTTTGAATCCAGACAAACCATATTCGCAACTATGGCAGCAGGCCATGGCTCAGAAGCTGAAAGCCGAACAACAGGTTAAAGGGTTTCCCGATACCGCGGTTGAATTCACCGTGTCGAAGCGCGAAACCAATGCCACCAACATCCAGTTGGATCTCTCGGCCAAAGTAACCACCGGCCCGTTAGTTCGCGTGGACGAAATCATCGAGAAGGGAAATGTTCGCACCAAAACCTCGGTGCTGAAAAGTCGGATCAAACTGAAGGAAGGCCAGCCGTTGAACCTGATCGAAGCCGAACAATCGCGCCAGCGCCTGGCACGACTCGGCGTGTTCGACTCGGTCCGCCTGCGCTTTGAGCCGGAGGATAACACGAACCGGAACGTGATTTATGAGTTGGAAGAAGGAAAGCCGATCGCGCTGAGCGTGCTGGCCGGATATGGGAGTTATGAGTTGCTGCGCGGTGGCCTGGAGTTTGAAAATCACAATGTATTCGGCCGGGCGCATGATCTCCGGCTGCGAGCCGTGCAATCCTTCAAATCCAGCAGTGGGGATCTACTTTACACCGTGCCCGAGGCGTTCGGGGAGAATGTAGATCTTTTCCTGCAAGGCACCGGTTTGCGGCGGGAGGAGGTTACCTTCACCCGTGAGGAATACGGCGGCTCAATCGGCATTAAGAAACTGCTGACTCCCATCAACACCGATTTCATGATTCGGTATGACAATGAATTCCTCAATTCGCAGTATCAGCATCCAAACAGCCCCACCCTCGTTGGCACGGAGCCCGCGAATTCTGCTGCGTTCGTGATCCAACTGGTTCGAGACCTGCGCGACAATCCTCTGCTGCCGCAGCGGGGGCTAAAACTGTTCACGAGAATGGAAATTGCCAGCACGAGCCTGGGCGGGAATGTAAATTACCAGCGCGCGCTGCTTGGGGCGTCCTATCATCGAGACTTGGGCGGCGGCCGACTCCTCCACCTCGCAGCAATGCAAGGCGTGACCTTCACACTGGGCGGCACCGATGAGCAACTGCCGTTCAACAAACGCTACTTTCCGGGCGGTGCCAATTCGGTGCGAGGTTACGTGGAGGGCGAGGCGTCACCCCTCGATCCGAACGGTCAGCAGTTGGGCGCGGAAACTTTCACCCAGGGTAATCTTCAATTGGAACAACTCCTGACGAAGTTCTGGTCCGCGGTCGTTTTTCTTGATGTTGTTGGTTTCGCGCAGGACCGGGCCAACTATCCGTGGGATGAAGTCCTGAGTTCGGTGGGCGTTGGCCTGAACTGGCGCACCCTAATCGGCCCGGTGCGTCTGGAATACGGATACAACCTCAATCGACGAAGCCTGGACCCGGTCGGGACGCTGCATTTTTCGGTCGGGTTTCCGTTCTGAGTCTTTATCGTCCTCGGCGATTTTGATCGGCTTTCCTTGCCTGGCGATTGGAATCGTTCTCCACAGTAAGGTTAAACCCAATTGGAAGGAGCCAGCCTTGGGGCTAGGTTGAATTCAAATGAAAGAGCAACTGCTTGGAGACACCGCCAAGGCAATGATGGCGGACGACAAGGGCCTGCTGGCGATGGATGAAAGCACTGCTACCTGCCACAAACGCTTTGCCAAGCTGGCGATTCCTCAGAGGTCTGCCTTGGGCACTGGCGTTTTCCTTTGCCCGCACCATCCAGCAACCGGCTTTGGAGATTTGGCGAGGCGAGGAAGCCAACCGCTTGGCGGCGCAGCAAGCGCTGTCTGATCGAGCCAGGTGCAATCGGGCTGCGCGCCGTGGTGAATACACTGTGGCGATGAAAAGAACTGGAACA
>Ga0335394_10010154_pt1 | contig 10605 bp, 7 predicted proteins | sample MAT03_FD_205741 | JGI IMG/M metagenome (GOLD analysis project Ga0335394, IMG submission 205741) | Freshwater microbial communities from Lake Fryxell liftoff mats and glacier meltwater in Antarctica - MAT-03 (spades assembly) (version 2) ...
ATCGATGGCCGCGTTTACTACAACCTGATGACTCCTCAGGGCAGCCGCTTGACAGGGTCACCACTGGACGCGGGGATTTTGAGCGATAACGATTATTGAAAGCTGCGGATGATTGATGGCCAGTCTTTGTCGCTGCCGTGGATCGGTCCGGTGAGTCATTTCGAAATGACCCTGACGATCGTGGATGCCATCGCAGTCGCTGTTTTTGCCATGTGGTGGTTTCGCTCGAAACGGCGAAAAACTCACGATCGCGACAACACTCGATGAGGCCGAGTCACGCGGGGCAGGGCGGTTCAGTATTGACGCGGTGATCACTTGACGCTGTGGATCAGACTGCGACACTCTCCGCATGGACACCGGTGCCGCCGGGGCATTTTCTGTTTGTTCGCTCGGGAGTTGTAGAATGTTGCAGCGTTTCCTTTACAGTTTTGTTTACGTCGCACTAGGATCAGTTGCGGCAGTTGGCAGTGACTGGACTCAGTGGCGTGGACCGAATCATAACAACGTCGCAGAGGCAGGGCAGGGCGTTCCGACAGAATGGAGCGAAACAAAAAACGTGATCTGGAAAGTGGATGTTCCCGGTCGCGGCCATGCCTCACCAGTCATCACGGGCAACACCGTCATACTATGCACTGCGGATGATCGAAGTCAGTCGCAGGCTGTGATCGCGTTTGATCGCAATTCGGGCAGGCAACTGTGGATGACGCCGATCAGTCAGGGAGGATTTGCACGGGTTCACGACAAAAATACACACGCTTCGGCAACTGCAGCGACCGATGGAACGCATGTGTTTGCTGTGTTCTGCCATCACGAAAAAATCGAAGCCGCGGCCCTCGACATGAAAGGCAAAATTGTCTGGCGCAAGGACGTTGGTGGATTTCGCCCGAAGAAATATGAGTACGGCTATGCCGCATCACCGACGATTTACAAGGACAAGCTGATCATCTCGGCAGACTGCGACACCATCGCCTGGGTCAAGGCCTTGAAAATCTCCGATGGCAGCGTCGCATGGGAACAGCCACGCGAAAAAATGCTCAACTGGTCATCCCCGATCGTCGCCAGTATGTCAGGCCGCGATCAATTGCTGCTGAGCGGAACTCATCAGATCGCATCTTATGACCCGGCGACCGGGAAACCGCTCTGGAGTACGCCGTGCCTGACTATGGCAACTTGTGGAACCTGCACTTGGGAGGCCAATCTTATTTTCGCGAGCGGTGGTTATCCAGACCCGGAAACCGTCGCCGTGAAAGCCGATGGATCTGGAGTTGTCTGGAAGAACAACGTGAAGTGTTACGAACAGTCGATGGTTGTTCACAAAGGTTACCTGTATGCCTTCGACGACAACGGCGTTGCGTATTGCTGGAATGCAGAGACAGGCGAAGAAATGTGGAAGCAACGACTGGGCGGCCCGGTTTCTGCGTCACCGCTGCTCGTCGGAGACACAATTTTCGCAACGAATGAAGCGGGAACAACCTGGGCGTTCAAAACCAATCCGGACAAATACCAACAGCTCGCCAAAAATCAACTGGGTGATTCTGCGTTTGCGTCCTTCGCCGCCGTCGATGGTCAGCTGTTTATCCGAGCGGCCAAAGGTGACGGGGCAGGGCGAAAGGAAACGCTTTATTGTATCGGGAGCAGGTAAAATGGGGATCATCTACACGCAAAGCCCAAACCTGCCCATGCCCTGGTGAAATAAACGGAGATTTGATGTCTGTCTGCCCGGAGATTTTGATTGTCGGTGCCGGTGTCGTTGGGCTGACGACCGCATTGAAGCTGGCGGAACGCGGCGTGTCCGTCACGCTGCTGGATCGACAACTGGTGGGACGCGAAGCGTCGTGGGCCGGTGCCGGGATGCTGCCGCCCGGCAATCGTGCCAAAGCTGTCACACCTGAAGCCCGACTGCGATCGTACAGTCATGGGCTGTGGCCCGAGTTTGCTGCCGAACTGGCTGACAGAACAGGCATTGATACCGGTTACCACGTCTGCGGGGCGATCGAAGTCTGTGCGCTCGACAAACAGGATGAATTCCGTCAACACGACGCGCAATGGCACGCTGAAGGCATCCGGGTCGAACGCATATCCGCACATGAAGTCCAGCGTCATGTGACGGATATGGATGGTCGCTTTGAGAACGCGATCTTTCTGCCGGACTTCGCTCAGGTGCGAAACCCGCGATACCTGAAGGCATTGAAGGCGGCGTGTCTGCAACGCGGCGTTGAGATTCTGGAACATGTTCATGCACTGGATATCCGTCAGATGGGCGATCGCATTTCCGAAGTGCGGGTTAATCAACGCACGCTGCAGTTTGATCAAATCTGTTTTACTGTCGGAGCCTGGTCCGCGTCCCTGCTGCAGCCTCTTGGGTTTTCAATCCCCGTCAAACCCGTACGCGGTCAGATCGTTCAGCTTCAATTGCCGGCACAGCCGTTTCGATGCGTGATTGAGCTGGGCCGACGTTACCTGGTACCGCGACGTGATGGATTAATCCTGATTGGTTCAACCGAAGAAGACGCTGGCTTTGCAAAGCACACAACGACAGAAGGCGTGGCTGGATTGCTCGACTTTGCAAAATCGCTTGTGCCTTCGCTCGCCCATGCCGAAGTTGTGCATACATGGGCCGGGCTGCGGCCAGGATCTCCGGACGAATTGCCTCTGCTGGGACCGGTGCCAGGATTTTCCAACGTGTTTATCGGTGCAGGACACTTTCGATCGGGATTGCAGATGTCACCCGCAACCGGAACAATCATGGCGGATCTGATGCTGGGTGAGACACCTGCGATTTCTCTGGATGGATTGTACGCAGATCGATTTTCCTCCCGATCCGCCGCGCCGTTGGCATCGAGTTAAACTGTTTTTCTTCCATTATCATGTGAACCCTGCCCTGCTAGTGCATTGTCAAACCTTAGATTGCAGGTCAATGGCATCGCGGGAAAAGGGGTCAGGAACCAATAGTGCGCAGCACCCTGCGGGCCATTTGGCCATTCGTTCCTGACCCCTTTTTCCTGGCCAACCCCAAGATCAAGCATTGACAATGCACCAGGTTCCCATTTGAAAGTCGAGCTGTGCGAGCTGTGATTCAGCGAGTGGCCGAAGCGACCGTCACCGTGAACAGCGCTGTCGTGGGCCAGATTCAGCGCGGGTTCCTGGTTCTGCTGGGAGTCGCTGATGACGATACACAGGTGGATGTGATCTGGATCGCTGGCAAGATTGCCGGCTTGCGTATCTTCGAAGACGCCGAAGGCAGGATGAATCTGGCTCTGGCAGATGTCGCGGGCTCTGTGCTGCTGGTGAGTCAATTCACGCTGTACGGCGACTGTCGCAAGGGACGACGCCCGAGTTTTGTCGAAGCCGCCCGTCCCGAAAAGGCCAACGCTCTCTACAAAAGTGTCAGAGCGGAGCTGGTTGGACACGGACTGAATGTCGAAACCGGCACCTTTCAGGCTCATATGGATGTCCGACTGCTCAACGACGGCCCGGTGACATTGATTCTGGATAGCCGAAAGACCACTTAGGCGAGCGGCAGACTTTTAGTTACCGTCGGAAACCGGGGCTAACGCTGGGCTGTAAAAAATCCGGGGTTGACGCAGTTATTTGATTGCGCCAGTTTTGTTCCCATCTTTTCTGTCGCCCCGTGCCAGCTTGCCTGGCACGAGCGAACGTTTTGGGGTTAGTTCAGGATGCGATGACGACGGGCCTCCCCGGTTGGCTTGCCCAACCGGAAGGCAAAGTTTTGCTGGTGAAACCTGGCTTCCTGTCAGGCAAGCTGGACAGGGGAGCGATGGTGTTTACGATTGTGTGCTAATTCCAAATCTCGCGTTCCTGCCGGACAAGCAGGCAAGGGGACGGAAGGAGCACAGTACTTTTTCGCCCCGGAAAATCAGAAGGCAATACCAAGTTTTTAACAACCCAGGCTTGCGCCCTCCAACCCCGGCCACCCATCAAGCCTTTAGTGACAGAGCACGAGTCGACTTCGACGAAACGACGCGACATGCGGCATAAAGACCGAGGAGCAGCAGCGTTATGGTGGATATCAGGCGACCATTACGGACACTTGCGGGATCAAATGCAAAGCGAATCGTGTGATCGCCGACGGGTGCGAGACAGCCCATGAAATCTATTTCGGCTCGCAGGATCGGAATTGATGCGCCGTCCACGGTCGCCGTCCAACCGCCGGAGAATCGTTCGGAGAGAACCAGAAGTTGCGGACTGTCGGCGGACGTTTGAATCTCAATCCTGCCAGGTCGATCCATGAGAATCGCGGTTGTTCCAGGATCTGTGCCATGCATCCTCGGGAATCCGGGATCGCGGTCCACGACAGTGGCTCCATCGGGTTGAAGTTTCCGAACAGCCACACGCGGGTCCGCGATCGTCGTGATGTCCGGCGTGAGCCTCGCGCGAGGCAACGGATTCGGCACTTCCAGCCAGCGTGGATCATTGGTTGGCGTCAAACCGGCGATTCGGCTGTGATTGCCTCCGGAGTTGATCCAACGAACACCCGAGATCCGCAGTGATGCCAGGCTGATGTTCTGATCAAGCAGATGAGATTCGGGCAGCAGGCCTTCGTAGCCATCCGCCTGATGCCATCCGGCAAGCAACAAGTCGTTGCCCTCATACCCGATTTCGTCGTCTGCAATCTGGATCTCTGCCACGATGCGGCCATCTTCCGGTGATCCTGGCGGCTGGTGAAGTGATTCGACAACTTCTCTCCAGGTCTTTGTGTTCTGCAATGCTTCGTACGTGAATCCATACGCTGCCAGATCACCGGCGAGAAACAGGATGAAACCTGCACTGATTCGGCCGCGTGCGAGATCCTTTACCAAATGCGCCGCGAGAAAAAACAATACGGGCCCTATCATCAAGAGCGACCACGGTGCTGCGTTATTCGGGTCTCCCAGCAACCAGACTCCAAATGCGGCAGCGGCACTGAACCACGGCACAATGCTGATCAGTCGCGGCAATCGAACTTCAGTCGATGCCGATTCGTTCATCAGTCGAGCGAATCCTATTGCCGCGAGGACAGCAAGAACCAGGTGCAGCAGCACCACGATGCGTGACGGATAGCGGAACTTTCCAATCAACGGCAACCACGTCTGGACGACATACAGGCCACCATCGCGACCAAAGGACAACCAGAGTGCTGCAAATCCCAGACAAAGCACCGGGATCAGCAATTGTGCCCCCGGATCTGGCTGCAGCTTCCTTTGCAGGCGTCGCCGTGCCATCAGCGACAGTGCCAGCAATACGGGCAGCGCACCACAATACACACCCAGTTCATGCGTGTTCGCTCCAAAGACGCGGCTCTTCGTAAGGAACGGCCCGATCCATTGCAGCATATCGGCCAGCGATAACGGATGCTGAAAGAAAAACTCGGGCGGCATCGCAGCGCGATCCGATTCTGCCAGCGCGGCTATGGACGGCAGCAACTGCACAGCACCCAGCGCGAGTCCAAAGCACTTCAGAAAACTGATCAGGAGCAGACTTCTGACGCCCGTCCAGTTCCATTGTGCGAGCCCGATGCAGAGCGACATTTCGGCAAGCAGCGAATACCAGACATACTGGGGATACCCGAGCAGCAGCTGCGATCCTGTCAGGAGCGCGATACTGACTTCTGCCGGAATTCGCCAACGCTGCGAGCTCGCGTATGGCCTGAGCAACACATCCTGAACCAGCAGCAGCCACGGGAGATGTGCGATGACGGCCACCGCATTCGGGTGCAGGAAATGCAGTGTGCAGAAACCGCTGAAAGTGAATACAATGGCCCCCAGCCATGCTGCGTCGCGTCGTTTCAGGTGCCGTCGCAGAAACAACTGCATCCCAAACAGCATGAAGGGATAGCTCAACAGAATTTCCAGGTTGAAGGCCATCCCCAGCGGTAGACATCGATACAACAGATAGTGCAACGGATGATACGTGCCGCCCTGTCCCGATCCCGTTAAAAAAAATCCACAGAAGAGATTCGGCATCCAGTCGAATGAGTCTCCTTCGGCAAGACAATTGGCGTAAAACTGGCGAACGGGAAGATGATAATTCTGCAGATCGTCGCAGACATAAATTCGTCCCGTGAGCACAGGCAAAAACATCCACGCCAGAACCGCGAACGCAGCCCATTTTGCGATTGCCGCCTGGCGAGATTCCTGCTGAGCAGCGGATAGCGCGACGTTCGTGCCGGCAGATGGTGGACTGGTCACAGGAATCTTGGAAAGCATGAGTCTGTTGCGTGCAGGGACCGAATCCACCGAGTCGCAGCAGAACACTGAACGCTCCATCGTTCGCTCGACGTATCACGTGTTCTATCGCACTGAACGTAACACCGGAAGACGCAACCATGGATTCCGCCGGACGTCACTCCAGATCGTACAGTTCGTCTCGTTTCAAGGGATCCTGCAGGTTCCCCGCAGAGATAAAGCCGACGCGTTTCTTTTCCATCAGCTTCACCTGTTCGTCAGACAGAAAGTTGTCACCGGGAACATCGACGTAGGTGGCATACGAAATACTCTCGACGTGTCCATCAAGAAAAGCGACATTTGCTGAATCCAGGTGGCGAAAGTGGACTGTTGGAAAATTCTGGCTTGGTGGGTCGAGTAGCCAGTTCTCTTCAAAGCTGAAGGTCATCGGCGAAAATCCCGTGAGTTTCACCGCTGCACTGTCAGCAAAGACGACGGTCCGCCCGGATTCGCGGACATCGCGAAACTTGCGGCTGACCGGTAGCGGGCTGAACTGCGCGTTATAACTCGGCGGCAACCATACAATCCCGGATGCTCGGGACAGATAGTAGCCGTTGTAGCCAAACCCGGTCGCGGGCTTTCCAAATCGGACGATATCCATTTGGGACGGACCAAAGTTCGGACACTGAAATGATTCGTAGTTTGTTTCCATGAAAGGGCTGAGAGCACCCGTCGCAAAATCCAGCTGCTTCTTCGGGTCTGGCTCGTTGTAGTTCACGGTCCCGAACCAGAATCGTGCTGTGCCCGGACTGCCGGAGAACGTCTGCAGATAGTTTAATCGTGTCTGATCCTCGATCACATAGGGCACGAATGATTCCTGATAGAGATCGGCGTAGTTGTGCATCGCCAGGACCAGTTGTTTCAGACTGTTCTTACACTGCGTGCGACGGGCGGCTTCGCGCACCTGCTGGACGGCTGGCAGCAGCAGCGCCACAAGAACTGCGATGATCGCAATCACCACCAGTAATTCGATCAGTGTAAAGCCGCGAAGACGGCGACGAGTGTTTTCAGCCATGTAATGGAGACTCCTGAAAATGCGTGAAATGCAGTCGGAGTCACCAGCAGACGGCGCGGGGCTTTGAGTACCTTGCATGCACTCCGACCGGACTTCATTGAACGAGTCTTGAAACTCGTTCTACCGAGGGGCCGCAGTGATCAGGAACATGCCAGCGCTGTTCATGCCGACAACACCTTTCCGCGAAGGGGACGTCTGCAATCTGTTCGGGCAGGTCTTCTGGCTTTCGGATTTTCCCGAATCTACTCCTTCCCATAGAAAAACGCGGCTCTGTCATTTGCGACAGAATGCGACGTTTCCACAGTGGATCCTTGCAGATTCAGTCCCCGATTACAGCGGCGGGACCGCGACGGAATCCTGATGTCAATGCATCAGCCACCGTCTTCCCTTTTCACTCGCACCCGTGCTTTCAGCATCAGCAACTGACACTCAGAACACTCGCGAGCACCCAAACAGTGTCAGTCGCACAGACATGCGATCGACAGCACGTAGTCTAATCAGCGACAATCTGAATGCAACAAACGTCCGGCACGTTGAATCACTTTCCCGCAATCGTAGAATCCGACGTCTTAATACTCCGCGCTGTCGAAAGTGACACCGTTGCGCGCCGGATTGTAACCCGAGGCGTCAGCGAGGGATTGGGATTTGCAGCCCTCGCTGACGCTTCGGGTTAATGTCAATTTCGACCGCGTGAGGTATAATTCGGCTGTCCCGGATTCCTGATATCATTGGCCAACATACTCACGGAACACTCATGGACGAAGCAATTCGCAAGGCGAAAGTACTGATCGAAGCTCTCAGCTGGATTCAGCGGTTTCGTGGCCGATATGTTGTGGTGAAGATCGGTGGCAGCACACTGGACGATGCTGCCGCTGTCGATAGTCTCCTCACCGATGTCGTTTTTATGGCCACAGTGGGCATGAAACCCGTGATCGTGCATGGGGGTGGCAAAGCGATCAGTGCCGCCATGAGTACAGCAGGGATTGAGCCGAAGTTCGTTGCGGGCCGACGCTTCACCGATCAAAAGACCCTGCAGATCGCTTCGCGCGTGCTGGTTGAAGATATCTGTCAATCGATTGTGAATCGCATCAACAGTAACGGTGGGCGATCCACGGGTCTGCATTTCGGAACTGAAAATGTCCTGACTGCAGAGAAACTGACACTCAAGGACGACCATGGCAATCCAGTCGATCTGGGCCATGTGGGTCATGTGACGGAAGTGGACATTGACACGCTGATTGGCGTCTGTTCCAGCGGTGCGATTCCCGTCATTCCAAGCATTGCATTAAGTCGAGTCGGGCATCGGCTGAATGTGAATGCCGACACTGCCGCCGCCGCAGTCGCGTGCGCATTGTCAGCGGAGAAGTTGATTTTTTTGAGCGATATTCCGGGCATCCTGACAAACATCAGAGATCCGTCGTCGCGGCTGTCGCATGTCACTGCGGCTCAAGTGCGTGCCTTGATAGCGGACGGCACGATTGCGGGTGGCATGGTTCCAAAAGTCGAAGCCGCACTGGAATCGCTCGACGCCGGGGTTCGTAAAGTTCACATTGTCGATGCCTCAATGCTGCATTCCGTGCTGCTGGAAATCTATTCGGATACAGGAGTCGGGACGGAAATCGTTCCGTAGGTCGAGCGGCTGATCATATCGGACAACGGGAATCTCAGTCGGCGGAGCGACTGAGCTACAGGTGAACTTCGCACAATCCGTCGTGTCCACTAGACTTCAGGATTAAAAAAGGGGTCAGGAATCAATAGCCAAATGGCCCAAAGGGTGCTCCGCACTATTGATTCCTGACCCCTTTTTCAATCCAACCTTCATGCCATTTCCCCCCGGAGTTTGTTCAATGACACAGGTTGCCATCTCAAAGACTCAGGCCATCATTGATCTGTTTGATGACTATGTCATTCCGAATTATCGTCGCTATCCGGTGGCATTGGTGCGGGGCGAAGGATCGCATGTCTGGGATGCTGACGGGCAACGTTACCTGGATTTGTTTCCCGGCTGGGGCTGCAACATTCTGGGATATTCACCGCCTGCGGTCGTGGAAGCGATACAGGAGCAGGCGGCTCAGTTGATCCATGTTCCGAATACATGGTATACCGAGCAACAGGGACGTTTTGCGGAGTTTTTATGTACACGTAGTTTCGGAAAGGCGTTTTTCTGCAACAGTGGAGCTGAGGCGAATGAAGCAGCCATCAAACTCGCGAGGCTCCACGGATCGGCTCAAGGGCGTTACCGCATCATCACATTTGAACACGGTTTCCACGGCCGCACATTTGGCGCGCTCACGGCAACGGCTCAGCCCAAGTACCATGAAGGACTGGGGCCGATGCTGGCTGGCTTTCGCTATTCAAAGATGAATGATATTGACGGCGTACGAAGTCTGATCGACCATGAAACCTGCGGGATTATGATTGAACCTGTGCAGGGCGAAGGCGGCGTACGAATTCCCGAACCCGGTTTTCTGCAGGCGCTGCGGGATCTTTGCGACGAGCACGGTCTCCTGCTGATCTTCGACGAAGTGCAGACCGGAATGGGTCGCACAGGCACATGGTTTGGATATCAACAGACCGGTGTTCAGCCGGATGTCATCACAATGGCAAAGGGTATTGCGGCCGGCGTTGCCTGCGGTGCCATGATCTGCCGGGATGAGTTTGCAGGTGACCTGCGTCCTGGTATGCACGCCAGTACGTTTGGAGGCAACTCATTGGCGATGGCGGCTGGTCTTGCAACCGGTTTGACGATTGAACGCGAAGGACTTCTGGATCACGTGGAGCATCTGGCAGGTGTTGTTCGCACTCAACTGGAAGCCCTGCAGCAGCGACTTTCCATCATCCGCGAAATCCGCGTCTGCGGCATGATGATCGGGATCGATCTCAACATTGCATCTGCACCAGCTGTTGCTAAGTGCATGGAACGTGGAGTCCTGATCAACGCCACGAACGATACCGTGGTCCGACTCCTGCCAGCATTGAATGTAAAAACAGATGACCTGACGGAAGGCCTGCAAGTGATCGCCGACGTCCTGGAGGAAATGGCAAACGAGGCATAAACGACAGAGCTTCGGCGAGCGGCATGCGTCAGCTTGCCGGTACAAAAACGAGATATCGGAAGGCTCACGCCGCTCCGCTCGCCGAACTCTTTTCTCGCCGCGCGAAGTCCAGCGAGGCATCACGGCTTCGCCGCTCGCCTCAGACCGATGGATTGTAAGGCGAGCGGCAGATCAGGAACTACCAAGCCTGACAACCGGACGCTGGCGCGTGGCGGCTGATTTTATTAGCCGCAGGGCGCTAGACCCCGGTTTTCGACGGTAACCGGAAATCTGCCGCTCGCCTAAGAGGGATTCACTTGAGGACATCCTG
>Ga0335394_10010159_pt1 | contig 10602 bp, 13 predicted proteins | sample MAT03_FD_205741 | JGI IMG/M metagenome (GOLD analysis project Ga0335394, IMG submission 205741) | Freshwater microbial communities from Lake Fryxell liftoff mats and glacier meltwater in Antarctica - MAT-03 (spades assembly) (version 2) ...
TTTGCCGGGCGCACCACCCTCGGCGAATTCATTCAACTCGTAGCCTCCTGCGAGCTCATGCTCACCAACGATAGCGGTGCCATGCACGTCGCCTACGCCGTCGGCACACCCAGCCTCACCATCTTTGGAAGCACCGATCACATCGGCACCGGCCCCGTCGGCATCAACGCGAGAATCGTACGCGAAGCTGTCGATTGCGCCCCCTGTAAGCTCCGCGAATGTCCGATCGATCACCGCTGCATGACCAGGATTTCAGCCGAACGAGTAGCGCGCGAGGCTCTGGACTTGCTGAAATAGAAGATTGGACACTCGAACTAAAATTATTCCTCTCGATCAGGCCCTCGCTTTCCTCGCTACAGAACAATTCACAGCCGTGCAAATGGATTGTGATCCCCTGCTTGCGCCCGTGCTTGCCAACCTCCGGGGCCCACTGCTCGCGTTTGTCAGTGAGCGCGAAAACGCCTACCTCAGCACCGACGCCCGCGCCCAACTTGCAGCCAGCCTCGGCTGTGTGCAGTATGTCTCGATCGGAGAAGTAGCCGGCATCAAGGACCTCCGTCCAGAAGAAGATGCCGCCCGTCATGCCCTAGAACAATTAGTACTGCGCAAGAGCGAGGCAAGCTAACACTTTGAATAAAATTCTGGTCATACGCCTCGGTGCCATGGGAGACATCCTTCACACCATGCCCGCCGTCGATCGTCTGCGTCGCGCCTGGCCCGATGCTGAGATTACCTGGGTGCTGGAGCCGCGCTGGATGCCACTGCTTCATGGCACCGGCCTTACCAATCATGTGCTCCCTCTCGATCGTCGCGATGCTCTCAGCGTCTGGATCGCCGCCAAGTGGCTGCGCCGCTGGGTTCCCGATATCGCGATCGATTTTCAAGGCCTTTGGAAGAGCGCCCTCACCGCACTCGTGAGCGGTGCCGATCGCCGTCTTGGCTTCGACTCAGAATTTCTCAGAGAGCAGCACTCCGGCGTTCTTTATACCGAAACGGTCCAGCCCAAATCAGACCACGTTGTTTTGCGCAATATCGAGCTGGCACAATCACTCAAAACCGCCTCCCCGCCCATTCAGCCTTTCACCCCGGCCGGCTTTGCTCAAGGCAAACTGCCAACCGAAGACTTCGTCCTCGCTGCCCCCTATGCCGGCTGGAAGTCCAAGCAGTGGCCGATCGAGCGTTATGTCGATCTGGGCCAACGCCTTTGGCAACACTATAATCTGCGCCTCGTCCTCAACGTCATGCCTGGTGCCGCTCTGCCTGAGAGCGAATTTATCTGGCGTCACGAATCGGGTATGGAAGGTCTGATCGATGCCACCCGGCGCGCCCGCGCCGTAATCGGTCTCGATAGCGGCCCACTTCATTTAGCCGCGCTCCTGGCTAAGCCCGGCATCGCTCTGTTTGGCCCTACAGATCCGGCCCGCAACGGCCCCTTTGGCGGCACCATCCGCACCCTCCGCGCCGCTGGTGTCGACACAACCTATAAGCGTGGCGACGAGATCGCCTCAAGCATGTTGCAACTCGATAGCGACCGCGTTTGGTCTAGCCTCCAAGAACTTCTAACATGAGAAAACACTGGTTCCCGAAACCCTATGCCGACGCCGTCATGCGCATGCGCGTCCCCAGTGGCTTTGTGCTGGCCATTTGCTTTGGTCTGCTCGCCACTCCAACTCCCGAGAGCATCCTCTACGGCCCACTCCTGGCTTTTCCTGGCCTCGCCATTCGAGCTTGGGCCGCCGGGCATCTCAAAAAAAATCAGGATCTCGCCGATGGCGGCCCTTATGCCTACACGCGCAACCCGCTCTATCTCGGTACGCTCCTGGTAGCCCTCGGCCTTGCCGTTGCCGCCTCCAGTTGGACTGTCTTTCTTGTCACGATCGCTGTCTTCTCACTGGTCTATCTGCCTGTCATCGAGCAGGAAGAACAACACTTACTCAAACTATTTGACGGCTATCAGGCCTACGCCGAACGTGTCCCGCTCCTCTGGCCCAGCCTTCCCAAAACACAAGGCCATGGGGAATTCGACATCCATCTCTACTTCAAGAATGAAGAATGGAAGGCTACCGCCGCCTACATGATCGGGATGGGATATCTGTTTTGGAAAATGTAAGTGTCGTCCTGGTCTCCCCACGCAATCCACTCAATATTGGTGCCGCCGGTAGAGCCATGGCCAACTTCGGCTTTGCCGACATGCGTTTGGTTGAGGCCTACCGTGTTGCTGCCGATGAAGCCCGCAGCGGCCCCCATGCTCAAGACGTCCTCAAAGAATCGCGCGACTATACAGACTTAGCCACCGCCGTCGCTGACGCAACACTAGTCATCGGCACTACCAGTGCTAAAAAACGCGACGTCCACCTGTCGATCCAGCGTCTTGAGGACGCCGCCGTCGCCGTCAAACAACACCAGGGCCGCGTCGCCATCCTCTTTGGTAGCGAGAAGTTTGGCCTCTCCAATCAAGATATGTGCCATTGCCACTGGCTGGTGCGCATCCCTACTGTAGAACCTGCCGAAAGCATGAATCTGGGCCAGGCCGTTGCCGTCACTCTCTACGAGCTGATCCGCCAGGCACCACACGTCAACCTTCTACCCAGCGAAGAAGAGCTGGCCAGCGCCGGCTTGCTCGACGAATTCACCGCCCGGCTTTACGAAGCTTTACAACTCTCCGGCTACGTTCATACCGACAATGTAATCGAGAAGCTGCGCCGACTGTCCAGGCGCATGCAACTGCGGGAACACGACGCGGTCATGTGGCTCGGAATGATTCGGCAACTTTTATGGAAGCTGAAGAGAGAAAATTAGACTTATGACACGAGTGGAACTGCAATACGATTTGGTCAAGCCGCTGGACGACTTGGGCTACGAGAGACTATCCCGTCTTTTGAGCGTCTATGGAGTAATGGGCTTCAAATTGAAGCAAGATATGAGCGGGATGACCGTCGAATATGACGCAACCCGTTTAAACCCGGACGGCCTCGATAGCGTCCTGCATAGCAACGGTTTAGCCGTCAAACGTACTGTTTAAGTATTAAGGAAAATCGGTATGCGTCTGATCCTCGGTTTCGTCATCGGCTCCGCCTTGTTCGCGCAGCAACCACAAACGGCGACGGCTCCGGCAGAGAAACCAGGACGCATCACTGGCAAGGTGATCAACGCCATCTCTGGTGAGCCTGTGCGCAAGGCGACCGTCAGCCTGCAACCATCCGGCGCACAAGAGCAGCAAGGCGGGAGAGGCGGCGGAATGTTTCTGGGCGGCGGTGGCAATCGCGGTGGCCTCAGCGCAGCAACCGATAATGCCGGGGCCTTTGTTTTCGAAAACGTAACACCCGGTTCCTATCGTCTCTCCGGCGAGAAGACTGGCTTCATCCGTTCCACGATGGGTGGCCGTGGTGGTGGTTTAGGTTCTCAGGTCGTCGTTACTGCTGGTTCAGAAAAAGCCGATCTCGTTGTGCGCGTCACCCCGCAAGGCGTCGTGAGTGGGCGTATTCTCGATGATGACGGAGAAGCTATGGAAGGCGTCAGCGTGCAACTCCTGCGCCCCTTCTACACCCAGTCCCAGCGCCGATTCCAAGGCCAGGGTGCCAACCAGTCTAACGACCGCGGAGAGTTTCGCATCACCAACGTCGCGCCCGGCAAATACTATGTCCTTATCCAGCGCCTCAGCAATGCTAATTCCCCCATCCAGCAGGGTAAAGAAGAATTCGGCTATCCCAAACTTTACTTCCCCGGCGTAGAAACACTAGAACAAGCCCAGCGCATCGAAGTGGGTGCGGGGCGAGAATTCAGTGGCGTCCAAATGACCCTGCGCAAGGTGCGTGTATACCGCATTAAGGGCCGTGTGGCCGGCGTAGCCGCCTCTGCTACACCAGCAGAACGCGGCCGCAGGGGCGGCAATGGTATGGTCGTAAGTCTCCGTCCAGACGGCGTTGCCTCCGACATGGGCGGTGGTATGGGCCCAATGGGGATGATGGGTGGCGGCCCGGTGCAAGCCGATGGCACTTTTGAGCTGGCCAGCGTCACTCCAGGTGCATACAAATTGACTGTCACCTCTTTTGGTCAAAACCGTCCTTCTGTTCTTGGCTCGATCAAGCTCAGTGTCGGCAACAACAACGTCGACGGTGTAGTCGTCTCTCCTGGCCCTGTCGTTTCTTTCTCCGGAAAAGTCATTGTGGAAGGCGACAAAAGCCAGGTCAACTTGAAATCAGTTCGCATTCAAATTCAAGCCGAGATGAACTTCAGCCCACCCGTAGAAGTTGCCGAAGATGGCACTTTCCTGCTAAAAGATCTGTCCCCGGAAAAGTACCGTATCATCGTTCCGCAACAAGCCAACGCCTACGTGAAGGCGATCAACGTCGGCGGCCAGGATATCCGCGATACCGGCCTCGATTTATCAAACGGTGGCGGCGGCGCAATCGAAGTGATCCTTTCCACCAAGATCGCTAAAGTCGACGGCATGGTCGAAAAACAAAAACAAGATGACGCCCCAGGTACGATCATCATTGCCAGGTCCGGCCCCAATAATGAGCTCACTGTAATCACTCTCAACGCTCGCGTAGAAGACACTGGCAAGTTCAGCATCGCCAATCTCCCACCCGGCGAATACAAACTCTTCGCTTTCGAAGAAGTCGACATCGCCACTGCCTCCGATCCGGAATTCCTCAAAAAATTCGAAGACCGTGCCGCCAATGTAAAGATTGGTGAAGGTGACAGCAAAAGCGTCAATCTCAAGCAGATTCGCTACGCCGAAACCAGCTTAGCCCCAGCATAATGGCTCAAGAGCTGGCCGCGCTCCTCCAGGTTGAGTATCAGACAGGCCGTAGCCAACGCATCAGCGCTCATACTATTCCTTGCCACCACACTCACCGTCCCCTCCACAGTCACAGCCGTCATCGTTCTCGGGTCCAGTATATGATTCGGCTGAAACGTATTGCCACTGGTCGACACGGCCTGCCTCCGCATCACGTGAGCTTTCTCCTGATACGAAACCACCCAGCCCGCTTCACCCGGCGGGGATTCATTCACCAAAACATCCCCCGACGCCGCAATCAAATGGCGGCTAAATCCGCGCTCACTCAACACACGCGACGCTTGATCGTTGGCATAACCCTTGGCAATCCCGCCCAAATCGAGCTGCATCTGCTCTTGCAGCAACGTCACTGTTTGGTTGCCCAGCGCCATATGCTGATAGCCGACATTGCCGCTGCGTCCCCGCGTCCGCCCTCCAATCGTCACATCAAAGGCCCCACCAGACAATAGTGAAAGCCGCTTGGAAAAAGTCAGCACCGCAAATAAATCCGGGCTCACCCTCGTCGTCACACCCGTCTTCAATTGATTGATTTCGCTATCCGGCTTGTAGTCGCTCAGCCGAGCGTCCAGTTCTTCAAAACGTTTCCGGGCCGCCACCATGGCTTCACTCGGTTCCCGCTTCGAATACACAGTGAGCCGAATCAGTGTCCCCATGCACGCAAACGAGCTATTGGTCTTCCGCCACTCCATTGTTCCAGTATCGGTGCATTTCCTCAACTGCTGGCACCTTCAGCGGACGAATCAAGCGAAACCCTAAACCAAGAGCATCCGTGTGGTACCAGATCGACTTCGGCAAATTTGGATCCTGCTGTTTCCAACTGGCGTCAGACGGAAACCGCGCTGTGCAATTCACCCGCTCCGGTTTATCCGCCCAGGATCCGCCCCGTGCCGTATGCGGATAAGAAGTCTTCGACGGATACCATGGCTTCGGGTCCTTATACGCATCAGCATAGTATTGGTCCGTCGTCCACTCCATCACGTTGCCCAGCATGTCGTAAAGCCCAAACGCATTCGGCTTCTTGGTGCCTACCTGGACATACTGCCCCTTCTTAAAGACGGCCACTTCGGCCAAATCTGTCGGCGCGGGCGCATTTGCCTTGCACGCATACTCCCACTCGGCTTCCGTCGGCAGGCGATAAAAATGCCCCGTCTTCGCGCTCAGCCACTCTGCATATTTACTCGCCGCATGATGCGTCATCGAGATCGCCGGGTACCCCTCCGTGCCCATCCCAAACGACATCTCGACATAAGGCTTCGTCGGGCGGCTCACGGCATCAACTGCAATGTTGTTGCCAGCCACTTCTCCCGATAGCGTCGCAAACATAAAAAGCCGATACTCGTTCCACGTCACTTCGCGCACTGCCATCCAGAACGGCTCAATCGCCACTTCGTGTTCCGGGGCCTCGTCCTTGCCGCGGGCGTTATCCCCCATAGTAAACTTGCCCGCCGGGATCGGCACCATCTCGTAAGGAACATCCGTGCCAGGGATCTCCGCCTTGTAGGCCTTCATCACCTTGTCTTTAGAGTCTTTAGAAGTCTTCAAGATCTGCGCATGAAGGTTCTTCGTCAAAGCCAAATCGTCCACCAGCGGCTTCTGCTCCTCTGGGAACGCCAGCCCTTCAGCTACCCATTTCGTCAGCGTAGCTTTGTCCTTGGCACTCAGCTCTGGCCCGCCAGGAGGCATGGTGGCGAGCGAACCCACCACCTTGTCTTTCTTGCGCACAAAGAATGCGCGGTCATGACAGGCCGCGCATTGCTTCTCCAGTACAGGCTTAACTTCCGTCGTAAAATCTACTGCAAAAAACGCAAACAACAGAATCATACAAACTTCGTAATACCCGGCTTCGCAGTAAGCATCTCCGGCAGGCTTCCATTGGCGTCAAACGGATCGGGGAAGGTCGAAAGCTTCGAATTTTGAATCTGTTCCCAAGTGATCTGAGCGCCGGTATAAGCCGCCGTGCGGCCCAAAATCGCCAGCAACGTCGACGAGATCATACGGTCGCCCTTATTCACCACTTCACCCTTGCGGATCGCGGCAAAGAGAATATCGTGCTCATATTGATAGCCATCATTCTTGCTGCCTTCAAAGGCCCAAAGAATTTTGCCCTTGTGGTCTTCCACAATCGGGTTGGGTCCACGGCCAATCGTCACCTTGCCATTCGTACCCAGAATGTAATCGGCGTTCTCGTTATAGATGCCTGGAATCTGACGATGCGCAATAAAGGCCCGTGCGCCGTTCGGGTACAGGTAGTTGCATTCAAAATGATCGAAGATGTTGCCACCCTCTTGCGGAATCTGCCGTCCACCATGCGCCACGCACGATACCGGCGGAACATCCTTAAAGCACCACGCCACCTTGTCCACCGAGTGCACAGCCTGCTCCACATAGCCATCGCCGCAGGTCCACACAAAGTTGTACCAGTTCTTGGTCTGCCATTCCACGTCGCTCATCCCAGCCGGGCGCGTCGATGCTGGCGGCATGGGCTTTACAGGGCCGGTGTAATAAGTCGCATAGTAGGACAGCACGTCCCCGATAATGCCGGCGTGAACCTGCTCCATCAATTGCGAGATATGGTTGGCGTAACGCCACATAAAGCCATCAACGATGCACTTCTTCTTCTCACGAGCGATCCGCACTGATTCGACAACGCTGCGCACCCCAGCCGGATCCACAGCCATCGGCTTCTCCGTAAAAACGTGTCTGTTTTTTTCCACCGCATAGCGCAACTGCACCGGGCGGAATCCCGGCGGCGTGCACAGCAGCACCACGTCGATATCGGAATCGATCACCTTTTGATAAGCGTCAAAGCCAATATACTTGCTGCCATCGGCAACCTTCACTTTGGCACCGTTGATGCGCGCGATCCGCGCTAGTGATCCGTTAATCTGCTCTGTCGAAACATCGGCCACAGCCGTCAGTTCCGCATAGTCGTCAGCCTTCAACGCTTGAGAGGCGGCACCCGTGCCGCGGCCTCCTGCGCCAACCAGCCCAACCTTGATGGCGTTGGTAACCGTCTGTGCCCTGATGATGGCAGGGGCGGCAATGATGCTTGCAGCCTTAAGAAATTCGCGACGAGGTGTTTCCGACATAAAATATGAGTTTATCTCAATGTAATGAGACGTCAGTAAAAGGAATGTTCACACTAGCGATTGGCATTTGTTTTCTTCGCAGCAGATGCCGCTATCTTCCGTAGCGGCTGGTACGCGAAATTCCTACAGCCCAACTCCGGTGCCGGCAGGATGCAACTGACTCTCCTCACAGAGCGCTCCAGCACCAGGCAGAATGCAAGGCCCCACTTCTGCCCGCAATGGGCGATTCCCGGCTGTCTGGCGTCGCTGCGCAACCATTTCCAATCTCATGATCACCATGCTCCTCGGCGACCTCTGGCACGGCACTGCTGCTCTCGATCGCCGCCATGCTCTTGCTACGGGAAGTATTTGCCGTAACCGATGTCGAAATCCCCTTCGTCTACTTCCAGTTCTAGCGCTTGTTACTTGCGAATGGGCAGCAAGGCCCAAAAACTTTGTTCACGAAGATAGATCCCAAGCCTTGCCACACAAATCAGTTCGAGAACAGCGATTCTAAAAAACGTCTACGCCAGATATACAAACGTACCCACGATCATCTGAATCCCCTCTGTTTAGAAACTGTCGGCGAAAATGTCATCTGGGTTTAGACCACGAATTTCCGACCGTAACTTCTTTCCACAAGCTTTCCAATGGCTCATCATGAAACAGCTATTGATGCTCACTCTCGCCACGATGTCCCTCGTCGCCGCTCCCCCCGCTGTCGGCGAAAAGGCACCAGACTTCGCCCTCAAGAATCTCGACGGCCACACCGTCCGCCTCTCAGAAAAAACGGCAAAGGGCCAAGTCGTATTAATCGTCCTGCGCGGCTTCCCCGGCTACCAATGCCCGCTTTGCAATCGTCAGGTAAAAGAATTTGCCATGAAAGCCGCAGAATTTGAAGGCAAGAACATTGTCTTGGTCTACCCTGGCCCTGCTGAAAACCTCAACGCCAAAGCCGCCGAATTCGTAATGGATAAAAAGCTACCCGCAAACATTGAACTCGTTCTAGATCCCGATTACGCCTTCACCAAACAATACGGCCTCCGTTGGGATGCCCCGCAAGAAACTGCCTACCCTTCTACCTTCCTCATCGATTCAAAAGGAATGGTCTTTTTTGAAAAGGTAAGCAAGACTCATGGCGGTCGCTCTACCGCAACCGAAGTGCTCGCAGAACTGATGAAGTAACACCACCCGGGCGTTTGTTCTTGCTTGCTCAACCAGGCTTGAAATCAGGCACCCGCTCAGCCTCAGAAAACTCAAGTCCTAAGCGCTCGAGGGCATCCTTGTCAAAGCCCTCGATGCGCTCTTTTACGATTCCACTTCCATCAACCACAAAGAACGTCGGCACGTGATGTATTCCGTAAGCATTGCTCACACGATACTCATCCCCGGCCGGGTCCAGCACTGAATCGATCTTCACCCCAAACTGCACTTCAAATTTCGCAGTCGACACCGCATCGTCTTGAGAAATTCCCAAAATCGGCAAGCTCAGACGATGCAAAAACGGCAACGTAAATTTACACGTCGGACAGGTCGTCTTGTAAAAAACCAGCACACTCTCCCGGTCAGGAATCTGCCGCCCATCCACACTAAACTTCGGTGCAACGCTCCCAGCTTCAACCATCGGACTACTGATTCTCTTTCGCCTTGCGCTGCGCCTGCACAAAGCTCAGAATGTCAAACTTCTTGATCTCGCGATCTGGAAAAAAGCTATTCACAGCTTCCTGTTCGTCATTAAAAACCTGAAACACCGTAGCCAGCTTCGTCAACACCATCAGCTCCATATCGCGTTCCGATGGGCTCAATATCCTCATCCCACCACCGCTTCGCTCCAGTGTCGAAAAGCAATTCACAAGCATTCCCAATCCACTCGAATCGATGTAATCCACACCCGACAAATTCAACACCACACGCGGCTTTGATTCCAGGGCTACCGTTGCATGCGCCCGTAGTAACTGACACGGCTCTCCAGCCACCAGCGAGCCGGTGATGTCAAGAATTCGAATGCTTTCCCGCTGTCTCTCTTTGATTTCCATATTCAATTTGATTCTTTACGTCAGCCACCGCTAGTGGAAAACTGACTCGAAACATTGTCCCCTCTCCCACTTTACTATTTACCTGGATGTCGCCGTTATGAGCCTTCACAATCCAGGCTACAAAACTGAGCCCCAGGCCCAGCCCCTTTTCCGTTCCATTGCCCCGACTTGGCACGCGATAGAAGCGGTCAAACAAATGCGGCAAGTGCTCGGCCGCAATACCTTCGCCATTGTCACGAATCTCCAGCACCACCTTGCCCTCAGCCTCTTGCACCCGCAACTGAACCTCCACATATCCCGCTTCACGGGTATATTTGATCCCGTTGTCGATCAGATTGTAGAGCAACCGTTCGATCTGAATGCGGTCGGCCAGGATGAGCGCCGTCCGCGCCAGATTCATGCGCAGCGCAACCTGTCGGTCCAGCGCCGGAATCTCCAGCTCACTCATCACTTCACTCACTAGCACGGCCAGATCCAATTCCTTCATCTGCAGCGCAAGTTGCCCGCTCTCGGCCTTGGCCAAATTCAACAACGCCCTCACAATTTGAGAAAGCCGGTCAATATCCACCAATGCCGCTTCAATAGCCACCCGCAGCTCTTCTTCAGATTTCGCCGTCATCATCGCAACCTCAAGTTGCCCGCGCACCACCGTAATCGGCGTTCGTAATTCATGTGAAACATCGGTGGAGAACTG
>Ga0335394_10010163_pt1 | contig 10600 bp, 8 predicted proteins | sample MAT03_FD_205741 | JGI IMG/M metagenome (GOLD analysis project Ga0335394, IMG submission 205741) | Freshwater microbial communities from Lake Fryxell liftoff mats and glacier meltwater in Antarctica - MAT-03 (spades assembly) (version 2) ...
GGCGTACTCCGTGTGGACGCGCTGGGCGGGCCTCGACTTGGTGGTCCGGGTCGGCCCGAGCACCATCACCATCGTCGGCCGCGACGGCACGTGCGTGTCCCATCCGCGTCTGCGCTTCGGCCAGCGGTCGATTGACTACCGCCACTATCTGGCCGAGCTGGCACGCAAGCCGCAGGCGGTGCGCCAGGTGCTGCCGGATCTGCTGCGCGACCTGGGCGCGCCGTTCCCGACGATCTGGGCGCAGCTTCACGCGGCCCACGGGCCGCGCGAGGCCGCGCGGCTCTTCGCCAAGGTGCTGGGCCAGCTCGACTCGCACGGCGCCGCGGTCGTCGTGCCGGCGCTGACCGTCGCGCTCGTGACCGGCACGCCGCTGCTGCTGGCGCTGACACCCGCGCCCGATCGCGACCGCCTCGCCGCCGACGCCGTCCCCACCCACCTGCGCGCCCTCGACATCCCCAGCGGGTGCGCGGCCGACTACGACGACTGGCTCGTCGGGGTGCGCGCATGCGCGCGCCCGCGATCGTCCGTGATCTCGTCGTCGCGCACACGCGGGCGCTGAAGCTGCCCGGCGTGGCCCGCACCTTCGAAGGCCTTGCCCGGCAGGCCCGCGACAGCCACTGGCCGCACGAAGACTACCTGCACGAGGTCCTGAGTGCCGAGCAGGCGTCGCGGCACGAATCGGTCATCCGACAGCGGCTGCGCGAGGCGCGCTTCCCGGAGGTGAAGACCCTCGACACCTGCGACTTTGCGGCCGCCGACGGCGTCAATGCGACGCAGATCCACACGCTCGCCCGCGGCGAGTGGGTGACCGCGCCCGAGAATCTGATTCTGGCCGGCCCGATCGGGACCGGCAAAACGCACCTCGCCATCGCGCTCGGCGTCGAAGCGACCCGTCAGAAACGGCGCGTCCTCTTCACGCGGGCCGCCGATCTCGTCCGCCAGCTGGTCGAAGCCCGGGATGCCCGCGAGCTGACGCGCCTGCAGCAACGACTGCTCCGCGTCGACGTGCGGATCGTCGACGAGCTGGGATTCGTGCCCTTCGATCGCGTCGGCGGCGAGCTGCTCTTCAATCTACTGACCGACCGCTACGAGCGGCGCGCCACCGTCGTGACCACCAATCTGGCCTTCGCGGAATGGGTCACCGTCTTTGCCGGCGACGAGAAGCTGACCACGGCCCTGCTCGACCGCTTGGCGCATCACGCCACCGTGCTCACCACCAAGGGTAAGAGCTATCGCATGCGCACCAGGAGGGGCGCGGAGGGACGGGCCTGACCCGGCGGAACCGCGTAGAATGAACCGCCCTCAGGTGGTCTACTTCTCGAGCGGCGAATGGCCTACTTTCCGAGCGGCGCGCCCATCCGGCTTGGATTGCACCGGATGGAGCGTGCTCTGGACTACCTGGGACGGCTCGAGCAGCACCGGCGGACCTTACTCGTCGCGGAAACCAACGGCAAGGGATCCACTTGCGCGATGCTGGCCTCCGCGCTTCAGGCCGCCGGCTATCGGGTCGGGCTCCACACCTCGCCCCACGTGCATCGCTTCTCCGAGCGGATCCAGAGCGACGGCAAGCCGGTGTCCGACGAAGAGCTGGCTGATCTGGTCAAGGCCGTGCGCCGCGCCTGCCCATGGCAGGACGACCCTGCCGACGAGGACAGGCTGACGTACTTCGAGCTCGCCACGTTGCTCGGCCTGATTTTCTTCGCGCGGCACGAGGTCGATGTGGCCATCGTGGAGACGGGGCTCGGCGGCCACTTGGACGCCACGGCCGTCGTGCGGCCGTGCGCCGTGGCCATGACCAAGATCGGGCTCGACCACCGCGAGTATTTCGGCGATTCGCTCAGGGCGGTCGCGCGGGCCGAGGCGTCGATCTCCAAGCCCCGGGTGCCAGTCTCGGTGCTCCCGGTCAACCACCAGACGTGATGGAGGGGCTGCGTGCCCAAGCGGCGCGGACGGCTGCGCCCCTCTCGGTCTGCTCAAGCGATTACGCCGGGCCACTCCCCTTGCGCGGGACCCATCAGCGACAGAACGCCGCGGTGGCGAAAGCTGCGCTCGAGCTTCTCGCACCACGGGCTGACGGTTTCGGAAGACGCCGTCGTGGCGGGGCTCGGGTCCACCCGTTGGCCAGGCCGTCTCGAGGAGATCGACGGCGTGCTTCTGGACGTCGCCCACAACACCGACGGCGCTCAGGCGCTGTCGGAAGCTCTGCTCGACCTCCACCCGGATCGGCCGGTGGAGCTCGTGTTCGGCGCGTCCACCTCTGCCCGGCGCTCACGCCTCGGCCCCTTGCCCCGGCCGAGTGCGCGTCTTCCGCCACGGAGCTTAGGCTGCTAATCTCTACCCATTCGACCTGCGCCGATGCGCTGAGGGCTGCCCGGAGGGCGGCAGATACCCGCGATCTGGTGTGCGCGACCGGCTCATTCAGCGTCGTGGCCGAGGTGCGTCGCCTACTGCTCGACAACCAGGTGCTGTCCGATGGAGACAAACGATGGACGTAGCTCGACTGCGAACCCTGTTGGATGAAGTGCGGGAGGGGCGGGTAGCCGTTGACGAGGCGCTCTCGAAACTGCGTGACCTCCCCTTCGCCGACCTCGGCTACGCCACGGTCGATCATCATCGAGCGCTGCGGCAGGGGGCGCCGGAGGTCATTCTGGGGCAAGGCAAGACCGCCGAGCAGATCGCCGGAGTGGCGCGGGAGCTCGTGCGCACCGGGCAAAACGTGCTCGTCACGCGCACCGACCCGGAGCAGGCCGCGCACCTGGCCAAGGAGATCCCGCAGACGCGCTACGCTTCGCTCGCTCGCGTCGCGTTTATCGAAGTGCGGCCGGTCACCCCGCTCCCATATGGACCCGTAGCGTTGGTCTGTGCGGGAACCGCGGATCTGCCCGTTGCCGAGGAGTGTGCCGAGACGTTGCGGGCATTCGGGCTGCCGTTCGAGCGGCTTTACGACGTCGGAATCGCCGGACTGCACCGCCTATTGGGACGCCGTGACATCTTCGACCGCTCGGCGTTGGCCATCGTCGTGGCGGGGATGGAGGGAGCCCTGCCCAGCCTGGTCGGCGGACTGGTGTCCATCCCAGTGATCGCCGTGCCCGCGTCCGTGGGTTATGGCGTCGGCGTCGGCGGGCTTGCTGCCTTGGCGGGCATGCTCACGAGCTGCTCTGCCGGCGTCACCGTCTGCAACATCGACAACGGATTCGGCGCGGCGTTCGCTGCGCTCCGCATCCTCCAGTCCTCTCCACGGTACCGGCCTGAACCGCTTGGGTAAGGAGGAAGCCGATCATGCAGACGACTTCAAGCGAGGGTGGCGCCTATCCGGGCCGGCAGGTCGCCCTGCTCACCCAGCACGGCAAGGAGCGGGTAATCGCGGCCGTGCTGGAGCCGGCGCTCGGCTGCCGGGTGGAGCGGGTGGCGGAGTACGATACGGATCTCCTTGGCACATTCACGCGCGACATCCCGCGCCCGGGCACGCAACTCGAGGCGGCGCGCAGGAAGGCGCGCCTCGGCATGGAGCTTGCCGGACTGCCGCTCGGGCTCGCCAGCGAAGGCTCGTTCGGGCCGGACCCGATGACGGGCATGTTCCCCTGGAACGTCGAATTCCTGACCTGGATCGATGACGATCTTGGCATCGAGGTCGTCGGGGTCGCGCAAGGCAAGACCAATTTCGGCCATGTGCTCACATCGAGTTGGGAAGAGACCGAGGCATTCGCAAGCCGGGTCGGATTTCCCGAACATCATCTGGTCCTGCGTCCGACCGACGAGAACGACCCGCGCATCCGCAAGGGGATCGTCAATCGGGCGGAGTTGCAAGCGGCCTTTGGCTGGGCGTTGGGGCAATCCGAAAGCCGGCGTGTCTTCATCGAGACCGACATGCGCGCGCACGCCAACCCCACGCGCATGGACAACATCCGCCTGGCTGCCGAGGAATTGGCGCGCAAGCTCCGCTCGTTCTGTTCAGCCTGCGGTACGCCAGGATTCTGGATCGTCGAGCGTCTCACGGGATTGCCGTGCGAGGGCTGCGGCGCGTCCACGCGCGAGACCCGCGCCGAAGTGTACGGCTGCTGCAAATGCGCGCACCGGGTCACCCGTGAGCGAACGGATGCGGTGTATGCCTCCGCAGGGCGCTGCGATTATTGTAACCCCTAGATATTGATCGGTGAGTGGACATGAAGCTATCCATGGATTGTGGAGCGCCGTGAAATGAACCGGCCGGTGCAAGCACCTTCGATACTGCTGATCGTCGGCACGGACACCGGCGTGGGCACGACGTAGACCGGCTGCGCTCTGGCTCGAGCGCTGCGCCGAAGTGGCCGTCGAGTGGGATCGCGAAATCGAAGCAACGCGAGCAGGGTCTCTGCCTGACCCGTCGCGCGAGCCAGCGCCGTTGTCGACGAAGGTCATGGGGCGAAGGGTGTGAGGGGACTGACTGCGAGCATGCGCTCCACTGCGCGCCGTGCGGCGTGGACGATCTTCTCATCCACTTCCACCTGCGGCGAAAGAGTTTCCAGTGCGGTGAGTACCTTCGGCAGCGTGATGCGCTGCATGTGCGGGCACAGCACGCACGGGCGCACGAAGTCCACGCCGGGGTTCTCCGCCGCGACGTTATCCGCCATCGAACACTCCGTCACCATGACCACCTTCGCGGCACCAGAGGTCTGCACGTCGCGTATCATGCCGGAGGTGGAGCCGGTGAAGTCGGCCTCGGCACACACTTCGGGCGGGCATTCCGGGTGCGCGAGCACACGCACGCCGGGAAACTGTGCCCGCAACTCGCGAATTAGTTCTGGTGTGAAGCGCTCGTGCACCATACAGGTGCCGTGCCAGGCGACGATCTCGATAGAGGTTGCTTGGGCCACGTTAGCGGCGAGATAGCGGTCGGGCAAAAAGAGCACACGCGGACTGCCAAATTCCCTAGCCGCCGCTTCGACCACGCGCACAGCGTTGCTCGAGGTACAGCAGTAGTCCGACTCCGCTTTTACTTCGGCGGAGGTGTTCACATAGCTCACCACCGGCGTACCAGGATAGTGCTGCTTGAGCAGGCGCACGTCGGCGCCGGTGATGGATTCGGCGAGCGAACAGCCCGCCGCAGTGTCGGGGATCAGCACGGTGCGTTCGGGCGCCAGCACCTTCACCGTTTCAGCCATGAAGTGCACACCACACATCACGACTACCGGTGCGTCGTCTTCATTGAGTGCGGCAGCATATTGCGCGAGTTGCAGCGAGTCACCCACCTTGTCCGCCACGCCGTAGGCGATTTCCGGCAACTGGTAATTGTGCGCGAGGATGAGTGCGCGTTTTTCTTGCTTGAGTTGAATGATGCGGTGGATGATCGGCGCCTTGAGTAGCCAGTCCACGTCGGCGAGGAGGCCATGCAGCCGCTCCCACACCGGCTGCGTGGCGCGCGCGACCTCGTCGGTGAACCGATGGTCGCGGTAGGTCAGCCGCGGTGCCGCACCGCGCGCGCCGCGCGTCACACGCGTGGTGATTTCGTCATTCCTTGTGTGCGGTGAACTTGCTGTGTGCGCCATAGTCTGTTTGCTTCGATTTGTGGCTCGAACTCTAATCTTTTCCATTGCACACCTCCGCCCTTGAACTGGGGCGTTATTGAGGTGTCGATCACATCAGGCACGTTCACACATGCGGCTCTCCGTAGTGAAGACCAGCGCAGCGATCAGGAACGGTGAGCCTGCTACCGCCGCATCCCGACGGCAGCCGCTCGCTCAATGCTTGCTCGTACGACGCGTGGGCGTCGGTATGCCCACCGTTGTCGACGAAGATCATGGGGCGAAGGGTGTGAGGGGGCGGCCAGGACGCGTGGCCGAATACGCACCCACGCGGCCGATCATGCGCCGCCTGACTCGGGTGAGCTGGAGAGGCGCTGTTTCATCCAGTTGATCAATCCCCCGCTGAACAAGAACTGCACTTGCCGCGGCGACATGAAGTGACGCACCTGAAACTTGCGCTGGCGCGTGACGTTCTCGACCACCAGCTCGCCCCCCTCGGCGAGCGCGTGCCGCACACCGGCCAGGCGCAGCACGTCCCAGGTCTGGATGCCGTCGTAGTCAATGGGGTCGACGAAGGTCAGCGGCAGCACGCCGAAGTTGATCAGGTTCTGCGAATGGATCCGCGCGAAGCCCTTGGCCAGGACCGCGCGCAGCCCGAGGAACTGTGGGCCCAGCGCGGCGTGCTCGCGGCTCGAGCCTTGCCCGTAGTTGCTCCCGCCCACCACGACGTGGCCCTTCACCTGCCGGGCCCGCGCGGCGTAGGTGGGATCGAGCATGTCGAAGGAGAATTCGGCGATCTTCGGAATATTGCTCCGGAACGGAAGCACCCGCATGCCGGCCGGCATGATTTCGTCGGTGGACACATCGTCCGCCACCTTGAGCAGAACGGGTACTTCGATCGCATCCGGCAGCGGCTCGAATGCCGGCAGCGAGGCGATGTTCGGACCTTTCACGAGGGCCACGCGCAGCGCGGTGTCGCGCGGCAACGGCGGCATGAACATCTCGCGGTTGATGATCGGGTCGTCGGGGTCCGCGATGCGTGGGTAGGGGATGCCGAGCGTGCGCGGGTCGGTGATCACGCCGGTGAGCGCCGACGCCGTGGCCGTCTCCGGGCTGACCAGGCACACCTTGTCCTCGCGCGTGCCGGAGCGGCCGGGGAAGTTGCGCGGCACCGTGCGCAGAGAGAGTTCATGGGTGGCCGGCGCCTGACCCATGCCGATGCAGCCGTTGCAGCCGGCCTGATGCAGCCGCGCGCCGGCGTGGAGCAGGCTGGCGATGTGCCCGTCGCGCACGAGCGTTTCAAGCTGCGCCCGGGACGTGGGGTTGACGTCGAACGACACGCGGTCGTTCACTCGCCGGCCGCGCACCATCATCGCGGGAACGGCGAAGTCGCGGAAGCCGGGATTGGCCGACGAGCCGATGTACGCCTGGTAGATCCGCTCGCCCGCGACTTCGTGGACCGGGCGCACGTTCCCCGGGCTGGACGGCATGGCGATCAGCGGCTCGAGGCTCGAGAGATCGATCTCGTCGTGCACGTCGTAGGCCGCGCCGGGATCCGCGGCCAGCTCCACCCAGTCCTCTTCTCGCTGCCACGCCCGCAAGAAGCGGCGCACCTCCTGGTCGGAAGGGAAGACGCTCGTTGTCGCGCCCAGCTCGGCGCCCATGTTGGTGATCACGTGCCGATCCATCGCGCTCAGCGCGTTGAGTCCCGGTCCGTAGTACTCGACGATCCGGCCCAGTCCGCCCTGCACGCCGCGGCGGCGAAGCATCTCGAGGATCACGTCCTTGGCGCTCACCCACTCCGGCAACTGGCCGGTGAGCCGCACGCCCCAGATCTGCGGCATGCGCGTGAAGAACGGCTCGCCCGCCATGGCCAGCGCCACTTCCAGCCCGCCGGCGCCGATGGCCAGCATTCCGATCGCGCCGCCGGCCGGCGTGTGGCTGTCGGAGCCGAGGAGCGTCTTGCCCGGCTTGCCGAAGTTCTCCTGATGGCACGGATGGCTCACCCCGTTTCCAGGCCGCGAGTACCACACGCCGAAGCGCTGGCAGGCGCTGCGCAGAAAGAGGTGGTCGTCGGGGCTCTTGTAGTCCTCCTGGATGATGTTGTGATCGACGTACTGGACGCTCACCTCGGTCTTCACCCGGTCCAGGCCCATCGCCTCCAGCTCCAGCATCACCAGCGTGCCGGTGGCGTCCTGGGTGAGCGTCTGGTCGATGCGGATCCCGATCTCCTCGCCGGACGTCATGTCGCCATGCACCAGATGCGACTGGATCAGCTTCTGCGCGACATTCAGGCTCATCGTGCGTCCTCCAAGTTGTAGGCAGGCAATGTGGTGAGCCGCGTGTCCTCGACGGGACCACCCACTGTGAAGTGGTAGAAGCTCTGCCAGTCGCGAGAGGAGATGCCGAACACGTCGTGGACGGGGTCGTCGAAGTAGCAGCCGATCCCGGTCGAACGAATACCCGCCGCTTCCGCTTCGAGGTACAGCACCTGGCCCACGAGGCCGGCTTCCCAGAAGAGGTTTCGGTAGAAGCCAGCGCCATGGGTGACCAGCGTGTCCATGTAGTCGGCGATCATGCCCAGGCTGAAGGCACCGTCCCCCGCGATGTCCTGTCCGCACGAGACGCTCACAGCTAGAGCGCGGCAGTCCCCTTCTTTGAGCAGGTACAGCGGAAGCCCGGGCGGGCATGACGGAGGGCGCTGCCACAGGAACTCGCCCCGCATCGCTTTCCGGAGTGGTTCGACCTTCTCTGGATCTCGAGCAAGCACGTAGAGACCCGGAGAAAGGTCGTTCACGCGGTTCACGAAGAGGCCCAGGTGAATGCGCGGGCGCCAGGGAATGGCGTCCCACGGCGCGGATCGCCCGTCTCGGGTGGGTACGAGACGAGCGAGCATCCGGAAGAAAGTCGCCGCGGGAATTGCTGTGGATGCGTCCATGCTCACCGCGCTTCTACGGCCCAGGATGACGCTCTCCGCGGTCAACGCGCCAGACCGAACTGGCGCAGCGAAGATCTCTTCCTCCGAAGGGAACCTCGAGAAATCCTCGTCGGCCGCCATCCTCCGATTCGTGGTGGCCACTGCCACTTGGTCGATCCCCGGCCAATCGACGCCGTGGTCGGGGCTCAGCACGTTCGCCGTGCCGTACCATCGGGAAGCGGCCACCTGGGATACCAATTCTTTGGACAGGCAGAGGCCCCGGTCGCTCGCCCATTTCTCGCGGGCCACAAGCGCCACGAGTTCGGGATGCTCCCGCTCGGCGCCGGCGTAGTCGGCCTCGCGGTCGAGTCCGAGCAGCTGCGACACGGCGTCATCACCCACACGGTCGAGAAGGCAGAGTTTCCATCCCAGGGCGGCAGCCGCGAAGCGCAATGTCCCGAGCGCATGACCGGCGTCGTGTTGGCAGTACCGGAACGCCCGCTCGCCATACTTCCAGGCTTCCCGCCAATGAATGGACGAGAGCCCCACGAGGAAGGAGCCCTCTGGAAACGCCGCGGTCAGAGCGGTCCAGACCAAGGGGTCGAGATCCGCGCGGCGCTCGAGACCGTGCTCCTTTGGTGCGTAGTGGTACACGCCAGGACGGTCGTGGATGGCGCCAAGCGCAGGCAAGAGCGCGTATCCATCGGTCGGGTGGAGGTTCCCGCTCGAGGGATTCACACGAAGAGCCCACGTGGTGTCGTGAAACCGTTTCCACGCAGTCAGCGAGAGGGCGTAGCGGAAGAAGAGCGAGATGGAATCGATCGAAAGCGGGGCCGGTGCCAGGCCGTCAGCGACGTAGAGCTGCCAGTATGGAAGCGCTCGCCCGGCCTCGGGGAGAGGAAGTCGGACCAGCGAGGCCCCGGCGTAGCGCCGGCAGGGATCGGGCTGCGTCGCCCAATCCATGTAGCCAAGCGATGCGGCGGATCGGTGGTAGTGATGCTTCGTTCGCTCGTGATAGGCCATCACGACTTCCTCGGGAGAAAGGTCGCTCCCGGCCGCGTGTCCTTGCGGGCTCACGTTCTCAAACACCTTTCTTGATGCCACCCTCCGTCTCCACGATCACCGTCGTCCGGAGGATCCCCTCGCCCCACGTGGTCGATCCCAGACGCCGTACGCGTCGCTGACGTTGTGTCACGCATCGCGGAGTAGTGGGAAGTTCACCGAGAACTTGTCAGGGAACGTCTCGTGGCTGGCTCGGTCGGAGGCGAGGCCCGGCGGCTCGGCCCAGCTGTCGGACAGGACGGGAGCAAGTTGACGATGAGATCGCGCGTACTGGAGCGCTTGGTACGGGCAGGCCGGAGACGTCGAGATCCGGAACGGCCGCCGTGGTGGCCATGACGCCCGCTCTACGCTGTGAAGGACGAGCCGCAGCCGCAGGTCGGCGTCGCGGTCGGGTTCTTGATCGTGAATCCCCCGCCCGTGATGGTGTCGACGAAATCCACCTCCGCGCTCTTCAAGTAGCTCATGCTCACAGGATCGACGAAGAGCCGCACGCCGTTGGACTCGCGCAACTGGTCGCCCACGCCGCCGCCGCCTTCTTCGATCATCAGGCCGTACTGAAAGCCCGAGCAGCCGCCCCCCTGGACGAACACGCGAAGGCCGCTCTCGGTCTTGCTCTCTTCGGTCAGCAACTCGCGGATCTTCCCGGCCGCCGCCTCGGTGACCGTGATGGTCGCGGGCGTCATCACCGGCATCTCGGGGGTGATGGTCTGTGTGGCCGTCTGCATATGAACCTCCCCGTAGGATAGCTTTAGTCCCAATCATAGCCTGAAACATGGCCTCAGCCATCTCAGCCAGATGCCCCGCCGACTCCGGTTTCCAGGTTGTGATCCGCACAAACTCCGTCCGGGCGAAGTTCGGCAGATCGCGGCCGATGGCACACTCCGGCCGCTGTGGGCGAAGCGTCCGCATGCCACGCGAGGTGCCACAGGTGACCGCACAGAGGGCGACGGCGACTGTGACGTGGGGCGACGAGTGAAGCGCGGCGGAACGGCCGTGGAAGTCAGCGGACGGAATGTTGCGGAGCCACGCAAGCCGGGAGTAGAACCGGTCGTCGAGGCAAGTACGAGCAAGTGCGGCGGCCCCACCGACCCGCGAGAACAGCGGGTCTTCGAGAAGGTCT
>Ga0335394_10010164_pt1 | contig 10600 bp, 9 predicted proteins | sample MAT03_FD_205741 | JGI IMG/M metagenome (GOLD analysis project Ga0335394, IMG submission 205741) | Freshwater microbial communities from Lake Fryxell liftoff mats and glacier meltwater in Antarctica - MAT-03 (spades assembly) (version 2) ...
CGCGCCCGTGGCGGCCCACCGCAAGTGGCGCGCTCGCTGGGCGTGATCTACACCTGCGTGTACGACGCCTGGGCCTCTTTTGACGCCGTGGCCAAAACCGCACACAGCGCCACGCCGCGCCGGCCGGTGGCGCAGCGCACCGAAGCCAACCAGCGCAAGGCCATCAGCCGGGCGGCTTACCGCGCGCTGGTGGACCAGTTTCCGCCGGCCATCTTCGAGCCCGTGTTCAAGGCCAGCTACGAAGCCGCGCTCGCCACCATGCTGGCTGCACAAGGCGTGGCCGTGGCCGACAACAACACCAACGCCAACAACCCCGTGGGCGTGGGCAACCTGGCCGCCGACGCGGTGCTGGCCTTTCGCCATGCAGACAACGCCAACCAGGCCGGGCGTTACGCCGACACCACGGGCTACACGGCCATCAACCCGGCGATGTTTGCGCTGGCGGCCGCCAGCGTGGACGCCATCGCCGACTGCGGCCGCTGGCAGCCGCTGGCCTACCTGAACAGCGTGCACGAGATCAAGGCGCCTGGCTTCATCGCGCCGCATTGGGGGTTGGTAAAGCCCTTTGCCATGGCCAATGGCAGCCAGTTCAGGCCGGGCCCACCGCAGCCGGTGCTGGCGCAAGGCTTTCTGGACCAGGCGCGTCACGTGATCCAGGTGCAGGCCGAGCTGAGCACCGAACAGAAGGTGGTTGCCGAGTATTGGGCCGACGGCCCGAACTCTGAGTTGCCGCCAGGGCACTGGACGGAATTTGCGGCCTTTGTTGCCGATCGCGACCGGCTGGACCTGGCGGCCAGCGTGAAGCTCTACTTCGCGCTGGCCAACGCCATCCTGGACGCCAGCATCGCCACCTGGGACTGCAAGCGGCACTACGACTACGTGCGCCCGGTGACGGCCATCCGGCACTTGTTCAGGGGCAAGCGCATTGCCGCGTGGGGCGGGCCAGGCCGCGGCACGGTGCCGATGGCCGGCGAAGCCTGGCGGCCGTTTCAGGCCGACACCTTTCCGACGCCGCCGTTCTCTGAATTCACATCCGGCCACAGCGCATTTTCAATGGCTGCTGCCGAGGTGCTGAAGCGCCACACCGGCAGCGACCGCTTCGGCTTCCACTACCAGCAGACGTCTGCACTGCGCGCCGACCCGAGCGAGCCCGCAGCCGGCACGCTGCTGTCTTGGACCACTTTCACGGGCGCGGCGCGCGAGGCCGGTGAGTCACGCATGTACGGCGGCATCCATTTCTACGAAGGCAACGTGGTGGGGCTGGACATCGGCCGGCGTTGTGGTGAAGCAGCCTACGCAAAAGCGCAGGACTTGTGGTCGGGTGCCTGACCCATTGGCCGGGCGGGCCGCAGGCACCCGCGGATTTCAGACGCTGGGCTCGTTGGCCGCCGACTCACGCCGTGCGGCACGCCACACGTCGTGCGCGGCATCGGCATTCATCGCCGCGATGGCCAGGCCCACCGCCAGGTCGGGCCAGCCTGAGGCGGTGATCGCCGTCAGGCCTGCGGCGGCGATGATGGCCAGGTTGCCCAGTGCATCGTTGCGTGCCGACAGGTAGGCGGCCTTGGTCAAGCTGCCGGCGCCGTGCCGGTGGCGCACCAGCAGCCACGCACACAGCAGGTTCACGGCCAGCGCGCCCAGGCCGGTCAGGCCCATTGGCAGCACGGCGGGCGCGCTCGGCTCCCAGAACTTGTGCCAGGCCATCCACAGCGTGGCCAGGCCGGGCAGCAGCAACACGGCCGCCAGCAGCAGCCCGACGCGGGCGCGGGAGCGGGCGCTCCAGCCCAGTGCGAAGGCGATGATCAGGTTGACCGATGCGTCTTCCAGAAAGTCCACGCTGTCGGCCAGCAAAGACACCGAGCCGATGCGCCGCGCCATGGAAAATTCGACGAAAAAGTAACCCAGGTTCAGCAGCGCTACCAGCATAACGGTGCGGCGCAATGCGGCGTGGGAATTGCCGGGTTGTGGCGGGGGCAGGGGCGCGGCCTTCGGCGGGTGATGCATGTCGCAGTGTGGCAGTGCTTGCGGCCCCGCCGCGGCCATGTCAGCCCGTCAAAGTGTGCAAGAACTGCGTCCACAATTTCGCCTGCTTACCCACGCCACCGCTGCACCATGACCACAAGTTCCACCCTCACGCTGGACCACCTGCGCCGCTACGCCGTGGCGCGCAGCCTGTTTGCGCCCACCACGCTGCCGCAGGCCATCGCCAGGTTGGGCTTCGTGCAGGCCGACCCCATACGCGCACCGGCGCGCGCGCAGGACCTGACGCTGCGCCACCGCGTCAAGGACTACGCAGCCGGCGACCTGGAACGTGGCTACGCACGACTGGGCGTCGAAGAAGACTTCTTCGTCAACTACGGCTTTTTACCCCGCGCTACGCAGGCACTGATGCACCCGCGAACGGCGCGCCGCGAGTGGCCCGAGGCGCGATGGGCGCAGGCGCACGCGGTGCTGGACTTCGTGCGCGAACGTGGCGTGGTGCACCCGCGCGAGGTGGACGCACATTTCCAGCACGGCAAGAGCCAGAACTGGTTTGGCGGCAGCACGAATGCCAGCACGCAGTTACTGGACGGCATGCACTACCGCGGTCTGTTGCGCGTGGCCGGCCGCGACAGCGGCACGCGCACTTACGCGGCGCGCGATGTGCACGAAGCGCCAGCCGACACCGCGGCGGCGCTGGACGCGCTGGTGGACGTGGTGGTGCGGAAATACGCACCGTTGCCCGCCAGCACCTTGTCGGGCCTGGTGATGCGGCTGGCCCTCGGCGTGCCGCAGTGGCGTGCAGGGCGCCGCGCCGCCTGGCAGCGCGCCCAGGCGCGGCTGCCCAGCGCCACGGCCGACGGCACGGTGTGGTTCTGGCCGGATGGCGAAAACCCGCTCAGCAAGCGCCACGCGCTGGACGACGAATTGCGCCTGCTCGCGCCCTTCGACCCCGTGGTGTGGGACCGCCGCCGCTTCGAGACCTTCTGGGGTTGGGCCTACCGCTTCGAGGCCTACACACCAGCGCCCAGGCGGGTGCGTGGCTATTACGCGCTGCCACTGCTGTGGCGCGGGCAGGTCATCGGCTGGGGCAACGTGGGCGCCAAGAACGGGCGCTTGCAGGCCGAACTGGGCTACATCGCCGGCCTGGCTCCGCGCGACACGGGCTTCAAGCCGGCACTGCAGGCCGAACTGGAACGGATGCAGCGCTTTCTGGGCCTTTGACGAACGGCGCGGCAGCGCAGCCCAAGTTCCTTTTCAACCGCCTGACAGCGAAGTGGTGTGACTTCATCAACGCTGCCTCAGAGGGTGTTTACGAAATGAATGGCACCCGCGCTGGGGTGGCCAAGGGCGCTGGGGAAGACGCGGTGCGCCGCCAAGGCGTCCGCCTTGGCAAGCAGCGCAACGCCCCCCAGCGCCCTTGGGTACCCCAGCCCGAAGGGTGAGGCCCCACCTCACGCGGGTGCCATTCATTTCGCAAACAGCCTCTCAAGTAAACAAAATATCGAAGGACAACTTCATAACCAGAAGTTGTTTTACTTCGCGAACGCCGGGCGCCGCCAGGGGCCTTGGATGCTCATGAGAAACAAAACTTCCAAGTCGTTGATTTGCCGGCATTGCACCCTCACCCCAACCCTCTCCCTGGAAGGGAGAGGGAGCAAAGGCCTGGCCGTGACGCCCTTTTTTTCTCCGCGAACGCCGGGCGCCGAAAGGGGCCTTGGATGCTCTCAGGCCGCCACCCCCAAGGGCCGCTGACGCCAGGCCAGCACCGAGCCCAGCGCCAACGCTGCGGCGCTCCAGGCCAGTCCCCGTGCGAGGCCGCCGCCACCTCCCGAGCCGTCGGCGATCAAGCCCACCAGACCCGGCCCGATGATCTGCCCGGCCGCGAACACGATCGTGAAAGCAGTGATGCCCGCCGACCAGGCCGCCGGTGCAGCGTTGTGGCGAATCAAGGCCGTGGTGGAAGCCACCACCGACAGGAACACGCTGCCAAACAGCGCGCCCGACACAAACACGACCGCGGGATGCGCACTGAGCACGGGCAGCAGTGTGGCAAGCGCGAGCAGGCCGTTGAGCAAGGCCATGGGCACGCCGCCGCGCTGGCGCTGCAGCAGCCCCGCCCACAACCAGGAAGAAGCCATCACGCCCAGCCCCAGCACGCTGTAGAAAGCCACGATCACCGGCGCCGACAGGCCCTGCTCGCGCAGCAGCGTGACGATGAAGGTCATGTAGCCGATATAGCCCAGGCCGAACATCAAATAGCCAGCCAGTGCCCAGGCGTAAGCCTGGAGCACGATGGGCGCGTGCGGCGCACCGGCCACCGGCGGGGCCGACAAACTGCGCGTGCGCACCGCTGTCCACGCGGTGGCCAGCATCGACAGCGTGCCCAGCGCCAACCAGGCCCAGGCCCATGACGCCGGCGACAGCATCAGCAGCGGCGGCACCAGCCAGCTGGCGGCCACGATGCCCAGCCCCGTGCCGCCGTAGTAAACCCCAAGCACCAGCCCTGCTCGCCCCGGCGCGGTGGCCGCCAGCCGCGCCGCCAGCAAGCCGCCGGCCACGAAACTGGCTGCGCTGGCCATGCCGGTGGCGCCGCGCAGCAGCAGCAAGGCGCTGTCGGAACGCACGGCGCCGTGCAAGGCCAGCAGCAGCGCTGCCGACGCGCCGCCGGCGATCAACACCCGTCGCGCATCAAAGCGGCGCAGCAGCCACGGCAGCAGCAAGGCGCCCACCAGATAACCCGCGGCATTGACGGTGTTCATCAGGCCGGCCGTGAAGTAGCTCCAGCCCAGGTCGGCGCGCATCGCCGGCAACAGCAGCGCGTAGGAGAAACGCGCCAGGCCCAACGACACCGCCGACGCCAGCGCCAGCGCAAAGGCAGCGCCCACCAGGCCGCCCACCGGGGCGCCCGTCACACCCCCCGTCACACCCGCCGTCAAACCGCCAGGCCGGCTCATGCGTTCACGGCCCTCCGACACGGCCTGCCTGCAGCGGCCGCGCCGCCAGCACGGCCTGCACGAATTCAGCGAAACCCTGGCCGCGTTCGGCCTGCGTGATGAAGCCTGGCCACACCCGCAACTCGGCCGCAAAGCGCAGCAGGTTCGCCACGCCCACGCTGCACGGGAAATGCTGGAACATCAGCTGGTCGTTGGTGGAGTCGCCCACATAGGCCCAGCGGTCGATCTCGGGCTGCAGTTCGCGCCCGAACAACCGCCGCAGCATCCACTGCGCGGCGCTGTACTTGGTATGGTCGCCAAACCAGCCATTGATGTGGATGCTGCTCACGGTGGCGTTCATGCCTTCGCTGCGCATCAGCGCCACCACCGCGGCTACCCCTTCGGCTGGCAAGTGGGTGAACTCGCTGTGGTCGATGGCAATGTCGGTCACGCGGCCGGCGCTGTCTTGCGCCAGCATGGCGCCGGGCACCTCTTGCACGATGCGCCGGGCCACCTGCTGCAGACGCCTGGCGTTGGCGGCGCGCGTGGCCGCGTCTTGCGCAAACTCGGTGTGCGGCTGGCCGCCTTCACACAGCACCGCCACGGCGCCGTTTTCAGCCACGATGGCACGCACCGGCCAGGCCTGCGCAAAGGGCAGGCTCCAGCCCAGCGGTCGACCCGTGATGGCCACCACAGGGATGCCGGCCTGGGCCAGGGCGTGCAAAGCGGCCAGGGCCTCAGGCTCGATGGCGCCGTCGCGCGTGAGGGTGTCGTCGATGTCAGTCATCACCCCCAGCAAGCCTGCCAGCAGCTGCGCATCCATTTGCGCCAGTGGCAGCGGCGGCCAAGATCCCCGCGCCGGCTCCAGCAGGGGCCGCGGCGCGTCTTGATGACGATCAAAGGCAGCCATCGCCTGCGCATCCATCATCATCGGTCATCGTTTTGTCATACCGTTGAACCCCATGGCCAAGGATATCGCCCGCTCCGCCCCAGCACCCGCAGCTGCCCGCAAGCCGCGGCCCGCAACGCCCACTCCGGTGCCGCAAAAGACGGCCCCGCGCAGCCGCGCGCGTGCCGCGGCTGCCGGCGACGTGACCGACACGCGCAGCCCCGCCAAGGTGCAGGCCAGCCGCGTGGCCCGCGCCGCCGAGCGCACGCAGACGGTGGCTGCGATGGCGCTGTCCGACGTGCTGCGGCGCCATGCCGCTGGCGACAGGCAGGCACCGGGCGCCTGGCTCGACGAACTGAAGGCCCTGATCGGCGGCGCAGCGCCCGACGAGGTGAAGGCGCTGCGGCGCCTGCTGTTCGAAAACACCGCCGCCAAGCCCACCAAGGGCGCCGACCCCGATGCCGAGTTGGTGCCCAACTGGCGTGACGGCAGCTATCCCTACAAGAACCTGATGTCGCGCCGCAGCTACGAGCAGCAGAAGTACCTGCTGCAGGTGGAGCTGCTGAAGTTGCAGGCCTGGGTGAAGGACACCGGCCAGCGCGTGGTGATCCTCTTCGAAGGCCGCGACGCGGCCGGCAAAGGCGGCACCATCAAGCGCTTCATGGAACACCTGAACCCACGCGGCGCGCGCGTGGTGGCACTGGAAAAACCCAGCGACGTGGAAAAGGGCCAGTGGTATTTCCAGCGCTACATCAGCCACCTCCCGACGGCGGGCGAAATCGTGATGTTCGACCGCAGCTGGTACAACCGCGCCGGCGTCGAGCGCGTGATGGGTTTTTGCAGTGACAACGAGTACGACGAGTTCCTGCGCCAGGCGCCGGAGTTCGAACGCCACCTGGTGCGCTCGGGCGTGCGCCTGTTCAAGTTCTGGTTCAGCGTCAGCCGCGCCGAGCAGCGCCGCCGCTTCAAGGAACGCAGGGCGCACCCGCTGAAGCAGTGGAAGCTGAGCCCCATCGACCTGGCCAGCCTGGATAAATGGGACGACTACACGCGCGCCAAGGAAAGCATGTTCCTGCACACCGACACCTCGGATGCAGCGTGGACCGTGATCAAGAGCGATTGCAAGAAGCGCGCGCGCCTGAACGCGCTGCGCTACTTGCTGCAGCGCATGCCGTACCCCAACAAGGACCACGCGCTGATCGGCACCGCAGACCCACTGCTGGTGGGCCGCGCTTCTCTGGTGGCCGGCGGCGCGGAAGAATTCACGCCCACCAGCACGGCCTGAGCCAGGACGCAGACCGGCGCCCCCCTCGTTTGCGGGGTTGTGGCTAGAATTGCAAGCAGTTTCGAGGAGCGTTGCAAGGCACATTCACTGTGCCCCAGGCTCGGAGCTCTACATTGCAACCGCGCTCACCTGCACGAATGGGCTTCGTGGGTGAGTTTGAACACCCCCGTCGCACCGTGCAGGTCCTTTATTGGTCCTGGCTTGGCCCATCGATGGTCCAACGCCTACATGTCCGGAGCCCGACAATGAATGCCGTTCTGAAGCCGCTGCATAACCCGTTGCAAACCCAGCAATACGCCGTAGCCGACCTCTCGCTTGCCGAGTGGGGCCGCAAGGAAATCAAGATTGCCGAGACCGAAATGCCCGGTCTGATGGCCATTCGTGAAGAGTTTGCTGCCGTGCGCCCGCTGCGCGGCGCCCGCATCACCGGCAGCCTGCACATGACGATCCAGACCGCCGTGCTGGTGGAGACTTTGCAAGCGCTCGGCGCCGATGTGCGCTGGGCCAGTTGCAACATCTACAGCACGCAAGACCACGCCGCCGCTGCGCTGGTCGTCAAGGGCACCCCGGTGTTCGCCTACAAGGGCGAAAACCTCACCGACTACTGGGACTATACGCACCGCATCTTTGAGTTCGGCGGCAAGGGCGACCTGCACGAAGGCCCGAACATGATCCTGGACGACGGTGGTGACGCCACGCTGCTGATGCACCTGGGCAAGAAGGCCGAGACCGACATCAGCGTGCTGGCGCATCCTGGCAGCGAAGAAGAGACGATCCTGTTCGCCGCCATCAAGGCCAAGCTGGCAGAAGACGGCACCTGGTACAGCCGCAAGGGCGCGCAGATCATCGGCGTCACCGAAGAAACCACCACCGGTGTGCACCGCCTGAACGAGATGTCGGCCAAGGGCAACCTGATGTTCCGCGCCATCAACGTGAACGACAGCGTCACGAAGAGCAAGTTCGACAACCTCTACGGCTGCCGTGAATCGCTGGTGGACGCCATCAAACGCGCCACCGACGTCATGATCGCCGGCAAGGTGGCCGTCGTCGCTGGCTACGGCGACGTGGGCAAGGGCAGCGCCCAGGCGCTGCGTGCGCTGTCGGCGCAGGTGTGGGTGACCGAGATCGACCCCATCAACGCACTGCAAGCTGCGATGGAAGGCTACAAGGTCGTGACCATGGAATACGCCGCCGACAAGGCCGACATCTTCGTGTCGGCCACCGGCAACCTGAGCGTCATCACGCGCAAGCACATGGAAGCGATGAAGGACGAGGCCATCGTCTGCAACATCGGCCACTTCGACAACGAGATCGATGTCGCTGCCATTGCCGACTGCATCTGGGACGAGATCAAGCCGCAGGTCGACCACGTGGTGTTCCCCGACGGCAAGAAGATCATCCTGCTGGCCAAGGGACGCCTGGTGAACCTGGGCTGCGGCACGGGCCACCCCAGCTTCGTGATGAGCGCCTCTTTCGCCAACCAGACCATCGCCCAGATCGAGCTTTTCCAGCACACCGAGCGCTACGAGAACGGCAAGGTCTACGTGCTGCCCAAGCACCTGGACGAAAAAGTGGCGCGCCTGCACCTGAAAAAGGTGGGCGCGGTGCTGACCGAGCTGAGCGACGCGCAAGCGGCGTACATCGGCGTCAGCAAGGCCGGCCCCTACAAGGCCGATGCCTACCGCTATTGATGTCATCAGACTGGGCGCCGCATTGACGTGGCGCCAAAGTGGCTCCAAAATGGATAATCTTTAGTTCCATTTTGGAGACTTTCATCATGGGTGTGAATTTGTCGATCAAGGGCGTGGCTGACAAGGTCGCCGAACGGCTGCGCTTGCGTGCCGAGCGCAACCACCGCTCATTGCAGGGCGAGTTGATGGCAATCATTGAACAGGCCGCAAACATGCAAGAGACCGGCCAACACCTGCCGCAGCTGCCGCACCCGCCGCAGCTGCATTTAGCGGAAACCGGCAGCCGCAGCGGCGACCGGGCCTGGACCCAAGGTCACAAGACGATCGAGCAACTGATGTCCGAGCGCGAAGCCACGGGCTGGAAGCCCCATCCCACGCTGGCCCGGGCGCCTCTGGCGGCGGATATCGTGCGCGCCGATCGTGACGCACGATGAGCCGCGGCACCGCGCCTGCAGCGCGCACGCTCTACGTGGCCGAGACGGCCGCGCAATGGGCGCCGGCACCCCCGGCCGTGGTGGACTGCAGTGTCCTTGCCGCCATCTTCTGGGCCGAACCCGCAGCCGCCGATGCGCGGGCGCAGCTCGCCGGGCGCAGTCTGCACGCGCCGGCCTTGCTGGGCTATGAAATGGCCAACGTGGCGCGCAACAAGTGCCGCGCCGGTGTGCCGGCCGACGTGGCCCGCGCCGGCCTGGAGTCCTTTGCCGAACAGCGCATCGTGCTGCACGAGGCGGATGCCACCGCTTTGTTCGACCTCGCACAGCGCCATGCGCTCACCGCCTACGACGCGGCCTACCTGGCGCTGGCGCTCAAGCTGCGCGCGCCGCTGATCACGTTCGACCACAAGCTCGCCCAGGCCGCCCGCGCTGTGGGCCAGCCCGACTGAAACCCGCGCCAGGCCATCGCCCGCCGCGCCCTACCCCGAGGAGACGCCGTGAGCGCCGCCAAACCCACCCCCATCAGCTTCGAATTCTTCCCCCCCAACACGCCGGTGGGCAGCGACAAGCTCAAGACCGTGGTGCAAGCCCTGTCGGTGGTGGAGCCCGAGTTCTTCAGCGTCACCTACGGCGCCGGCGGCGCCACGCGCGACAAGACGCTGGCCACCGTGAAAGACATCGCTGCCACCGGGCACGAGGCGGCGCCGCACCTGTCGTGCGTGGGCAGCACGGCCGACAGCATCTCCGAGATATTGGCCACCTACCGGGCGCAAGGCATCAAACGCCTGGTGGCGCTGCGCGGCGACCTGCCCAGTGGCACCGCGGTGGCCGGCGAGTTTCGCTATGCCGCCGACCTGATCGAGTTCATCCGCAAGACCCAGGGCAGCGACTGGACGATCGAGGTCGCCGCCTACCCTGAATACCACCCGCAGCAGCGTTATGCACGCAAAGACCTGGAGCACTTCGCGGCCAAGGTCAAGGCCGGGGCCGATTCAGCCATCACGCAGTTCTTCTTCAACCCTGACGCGTATTTCCACTTCGTCGACGAGGTGCGGGCGCTGGGTGTCACGGTGCCCATCGTGCCGGGCATCATGCCCATCCACAGCTACGCCAAGATTGCGCAGTTTGCGGCCCGCGACGGCATCGAGATACCGCGCTGGGTGGCGCTGAAGATGGAAGGTTATCTGGACGATGCCGCCAGCATCCGCGCCTTCGGCATCGACGTGGTGGCGCGCCTGTGCGAACGGCTGATCGCCGGTGGCGCACCCGGCATCCACTTCTACACGCTCAACCAGAGCGCCTTGTCGCTGGACATCTGCCGGCGCCTTCAACGGGCCTGAAAACAGCGCGCCCGAGTCAGCGCGCCTGAGTCAGCGGGCATCAGT
>Ga0335394_10010168_pt1 | contig 10597 bp, 9 predicted proteins | sample MAT03_FD_205741 | JGI IMG/M metagenome (GOLD analysis project Ga0335394, IMG submission 205741) | Freshwater microbial communities from Lake Fryxell liftoff mats and glacier meltwater in Antarctica - MAT-03 (spades assembly) (version 2) ...
TTGATCGCATTGGGCGCTCGTCGAGTCGGAGCCGAAGTCATCACCTACAATGCTGTGGATTTTCGCCTAATTCGACGGCACCTTGAGTTCTCTCTCCGAACGCTTGCGCCGAAAGGCCTGTAGGCAAACGTTGCAGGCTTGCGAGCCGCTGAGATCATGTTGAAGTCCTTGCGGAGCACCTCTGGCGGTACGTCCTCCCTCAAACTGGAGATCGGCGTGGGTTCCTTAGCGCCGATCTTTGCCAGCAAGCCGGATACCGTCTTGTCCTCGAACACAGGCGTGCCAGAGGAGCAATCCGAAGCTGCCGTTAACATTCCCGCCCCTGCACCGCCGTGGTCCGAAAGTTCAGCACCGGATGTGGTAAAGCCGGCGAGCCTCATGATCGGCGAACCAAGTTGAGTGTTAATTGGTGGCGAGTTGTGACTTATTGGTTGCGATCCGGTTCGCTTTTGGCGGCAGCCGTCAGCGCTTCACGAACAGCAGGTTGTCGAAAGACACCTGAACACTCGATTGCTTCCAAGGCTTGACAGCCATCAGGCGGATCAAGGCGGATTTGGCTGTGGCAGGCGCGGTGGAGTCGGCGGTGAGTGTTGTCCAGCTGTTGGTGAACGGTTTGTAGGAGCTCACCGCTGAAACCTGCGAAGCGCAAACGTCTTCACTGAACCAGACAACAACCAGGCCCGCTTGCGCTTCAGCTTGCCCTGACTTGATAAACGCCTGTACCGCCACGTCGTAACGGCTTCCTCCCATGACTGAGAGGCACTGGGAGGTAGCGGCGCCAATCAAGCCATCGCTCGTGTCTGAGAAACGTGTGAACGTCAGCTGAATGGAGCCCGATGTGGCGAAACGGTTAGCATCGGTGCCCGCCCACTCTTGAGTGATGTCTGGGTCTGCGAGCCATCCGCCCAGATTCTGATTGAAGGCGGAGTTTTGAGCGAGAGTCGGCTCGTCGCAATCGGCAACTTGATTTTCATTGAGATCCGGGCAGCGGAGGGGCGGAAGCTCCGGCGCACCGGCTGCGCCACCGCTAGGGCCCTGCCCAGCCGCCCCGCCTGTCGCTGGGGAGCCGCCCGTCACAACGGGAGCCCCTCCGGAACCCCCCGAGGAGTGTGCACGACCGCCGCTGCCAGCGCTGCCCGACGCGCCGCCGCCATCATTGCCACTGGCACCAGATGCCCCCGTGGTGCCGATCGCGGAACTGACAAAGAGCGGAAGCGCCAATTTGCGGTCGTCGACTCCGCACGCACTTACCATCAGCAATGCGGACGTTAGCCACAGAGCGCGCGGCGCGCGCTGGCGCTCGCAGTTGAACGCAACCCCAAGCACTCTCCGATACGACATCAGAAGCTCCCCTCAAGTAACGCCCCTGCTACAGGAACCCCACTCATTCCCAACATGGGTACGGCCCTCACATGTGCCTGGTGCTTGGGGCTCCGTGCATAAAAATCGACTAGAAATAGCACGCTGCTGGCAGCGAGGCTGGCGCCGCCCAAAGAAACGCCGATGAGCCCCTTGGTTCGCGCAGCTTTGGCATCCGCCACGAGCCCCCGATGGGCTTCGATCTGGGGAACGGTGCAGTTGGTGCTCGCGGGGCAAATGGCCTTAGCGTCGCTGTTGCTCGACTGATAGCTGGAGAGAAAAACGACCCCGACTGCCGTTGAGACGAGGCCATATCCGGCCAGACCATAAGCCAAAAATGGCTGCCCACGGGTGCTCGGGCCTCTGTCCGCTCCGAGGTTCTCAGACGCCTGTGCCGGTGCGGATGCGCTCGCTTGCGCGGCTTCCGCCAAGGCGGCGGTACGGGCTTTGGCGGGTTTCACAAGAGTTGTTGGGCTGTCTCTCAGGACGGGAACCTTCACCGAGACTGCCGATGGGCAGACGGGAACTTGGATCTCGGCGGACCAACTCTCCTTACCTGGGGCGGAAGCTTCGAGGCTGTAGCTGCCGCTATCAACGGGCATGCCGGTGTTCCAACTGCCCGGCGGCAATACGTCCCCGTCTTTCCTGACTACCAGCGCCTTCACAGGTTGATCGGTCTGCACTCTGAGACGGCACACTTGCCCCTTGAGCGCTGCAACTCGCTCTTCGGCCGCCGCTTGTCGCGCACTGTCACCCGCCGCTTGCATGGCCGTCGCCACCTCGCTGAAGAGAAGGAGCGCTGCGGCATTTTTTCCGCTCTTTTCGAGGCAATCAGCCAAGTTGAACTTGGTCGTCACGCGTGGCACGAGCGCCAAGCTCTGTTTGAAAAGGAAACATGCTTCCTCGCGGTCGCCCTCGCGCATGCGGTCAAGACCCTGAAGAAACAGATCACGCGCCTCTTCTTCGGGCGGCGGCCGGACAGCTTCCTTCTTGGTAGCAGCAACCGCTTGGTCTTCCGACTTCGAGTCTTTTGCTGAAGCCTCAGCTGCCATCACCGAAGAACTCAGCAGCGTCCCTTGGAGAACCCACCCGATGCTCGAACGCCACCATTGCCCACGCTTCATGTCATTACTTTTCGTTGAATGAGTTAAACTGCAAGTTGCTCCGCAATCGGGTCCACAGGGGGGCGCAAGCCTGATAACTGAGTTCTGGAGACTTGCGTGTGACAAATTCGAGACGCAAGTTTCGCTGTTGAACGGTCACTGAACGTCGCTTGCGGGTGGGTCCCCAAGCTTGCATTCCACGGTAAACGAGCCGGAAAATGTGTCGCACAGCCCGTTGGTCACCGTGACGAATACGTGAAATATGCCTGCTTCGGTGCAGGTGAACGTCGTCCACGGCGCGGTGAGATCTGCGATCTCCCCGCCCGTTGTTACCCATGTGTAAGCCAGAGGACGCAGCTCGGGATCCTGAGCTCGTGCCAAGAGTAGCGCTCCATCGCCAACCCGAAGAGCGGTGGGTGCTACAATCGCAAAATCAAGCGTCGGACACGATTGCGTCGTGACTTCGAGCGTCGCGTTCGGAGGTCGATTCGGTGAAATGCTCGGCACAGTCCCGGGGCTTTCCTCCTTGCCATAGTAGGAGCCACAGCCGCTCACCCACGCCAAGCAGCCGACGAGTGCCATCAGCTTTGCGTGATTTCTCGGCGTGAGCATTGCTTTCGGGGACGTTAACATTTTCCCTCGGCGGCGGTCGCGGTCCGTGTGCACGAGTCACGTTTTCTTCTTCGGAATGAACGCCAAATGTATCGCATGCAGATTGAGTGACTAATTCGCGAATGTTGCGCGACGCGCGCTGGAACTTCACAGCAATGTGGCTTTTGGGGCAGCGCAAAGCGCCTAGATTGGGCCGCGGGGAAACCGAGCGCGGACAAGGACCTGAACCATGAACTCACAAACCCCAATTGGCTTCCTGATGTTGGTGCTTGGCTTAAGTACTCCCGTGAGTGCATCGGCCGCACCCTTAGTTGGATCGGACGACTTGGCGAGCGTGACTCAATCGATCCTAGCCAGCTGCTCGGGCGCGACCGGCATCACTCCGAGCTTCAGCACGTCCTCGGCGGCTGAGGCTGCCCTCCGTGCTGGCACGCAGGAAGTGGCACCCATGACGCGATTCCTGGAGCCAGCGTTGACCTGCACCCATGCCACTCCAAAAGAGGCAGAAGGGGTGATTTTTGGGCTGGATGCAGCGGTTGCCCTCGGGGCTGCCACGGAGGTGAACGGTTGTCAGCTTGCGTTTGTGCGTTCCGTACCGGTCACCGATCAGAACGGTACACCTGGCCTTGATTGCCAAGGCTGCAGCGCAGGCACCTATCAGCTCACCGACTGGCGCGACGCCCTCCGGCTGCTTCTGGCTGGCATGTCACGCGATGCGAGCGCAGACCTAGCTCTTCAGCAGTGCAACAGTGACCTCAGATACTCACTAGCTAACTCCTGGCCGTCGCTCTTTCAACAACAGTGCTTGGGCTCGACCTGCACAACGCTCCGACACGTCTTTCGACCGGCTGACACCGCAGACGTTTCCGCGACGCTCCTCAGCCTCTTGGGCCTGCCCCAGGTCAAGCTCGATCCTGCCGGCCGCCCAATCAGCACGCCGTTCTGCAACGGCGGCACCTATGAGGACAACGACCCGATTCGCAGACCCTGTACAGCCGAAGAAGCTGTGTGCGCCGCGGACGGAACGCTTGGCCTTCTGCTTCCAGTTGCTCCGCCAAAAGGGGCTCCGTTGCCCGCGAGCTATCCCGTGGAGCCGTGCTCGATCGGAGCGTACGACTGGAAGCCGGCTCCAGAGGCTGAACTTTCAACCTGTCCGGGTGGCGGCGTGAATGTGTTCACGCTTTGCCTCGTGCCGGGTCGTGCGCTGCCTGGTGGATCGCTCAGCCACCAGTGCCTGAAGCTGGAAACGAACGACACGCCATTTTTGACTCCGAATACGGTCAACACGAAGGCCTACAACAAGTACCTTCGGAACCCCAACGGATCGCTCGTGCTCGATGACCAACGCCGCGAGGTGTACGGCGCGTTCTATCGCGTTCACAGCGTTCGAACGCTCGCGCCTGCTGCTCGTTTGTGTACCGAGCTCGGTTCACAGGAACAGCTCGGTTGCTTGCCACAAGCCAGCCGCTGCAGCTTGAGTTTGGCCCGACGCGTGGCCAGCAATCAGGCGGGCGTGAACGTACTCAATGTGAATGGCATAGCGCCCTCTGACGCCAACATCCGCAAGCTCGTCGCGAAGCCGCTGCCCTCCGATGTTTATCCGCTATCGAGCAAACTGTTGATGAATACGATGGTGGGGTCGGAAGAAATCGTGAACGTGTCCCAGAAGAACCTTTACGCCTGCTTTGGGCGCCAACTCTTCGCCGATCCAGCGCTCACCAACGCCGGCTACGTGCCGCTTCAGCAAAACGGCATTTGCCAGGATTTCGACGAGCGGCAGTGCGGAGCCATCTTCAACAAGAACAACTGCAAGAAGGGGATCAACTTCTGCCCTTCGATCGGCTTCGTATTCGCCTTCCCGCTACAGGTTGCCGTGGGTAACGACATTACTGTCTCTGCTTCGGCTAGCGACATTGATGATCCCTTCGAGGATCTGCAGTTCAATTGGAGCGCGTCGTTCGGCACGTTCGCCGACGTGCGAGCACTTGCAACGTCCTATCGCTGCACTCAGGTTGGCAGCACGACGCTGACGCTCACCATTTGGGATGGGGCCTGTGACGACGTGTTCACCGTGCCTGTTACCTGCGTGGCTCCCTGACAGCAGGGCGTTCGGCCAAACCCATCACCCTAAGCGGCAAGGCGTGCGATTAGTTCGTATGGTTTCCGTGCGTGATGAGTGCCAATTGTCTGCCCATTCAACTTGCGCGTTTAATGCGTTTGGTATGCGTCGTCCAAGAAGAGGCGTGTGTGACGTTCCAGCGATTTTTGGCTGCAAATCGTCTCTCATACGTCGTGCATGGACCCCGTAATTGTAACATCCGCACTGTTAAGTTTCGAGTATACGAGTGCGGCTGCCGATTGTGGGCAGCGTTTAGAACTCAATACCGGAGGTCATTCATCGTGACTAAATTCTCATTTGCAAAAGCTACAGTACTTGCGTTGGCCAGCATTTGTGCCAGCGCGGCTGTCGTTGGATGTTCAACCAGCAGCGACACAGTCGCTGACGGCAGCATCGGCGACGTCGGTCTCAATCTAACGATCGCTCCGGGTGTGGACGTCAACGAGGTTACCTTCACGGTGACTGGCAATGGCATCACCCCGATCACCAACAAAATCCCAGTCGCGAACCTCGGTTCCACGGTCTCGGCCGTGATCGGTGGGCTCCCGGCTGGCGCTGGGTACAACATCTCCCTCACCGCTAAGTCGGTTGATGGAAAGACGGATTGCGCCGGTTCGGCTCCTTTCACCGTCGTTGCAGGTCAGACCACGTCCGTCAGCATTGCTCTGCAGTGCCGTGGACCGAAGACGACCGGTGGCGTGCAGGTGGGTGGCACGTTCAACAACTGCCCAACCGCTAACTCGCTTGTGGTCTTCCCGCTCCAGGTACTTACGGGCGGAACCATCAGCGTTTCGTCCAGCGCAAGCGACCTCGACGGCACCACGCCGACGACCGCTTGGAGCGCCACTGGTGGCACCTTCGTGAGCGCTTCGGCAGCGAGCACCACCTACAATTGCAGCGTTCCAGGGAACCAGAAGCTCACGGTTACCGTGACCGACGGCAACCCCAATTGTAACGACACAGCCAGCGTTGACGTCATCTGCCTCCCGACCGGCATTTGTGGCAACTCGATCATTACCCTTGGTGAGCAGTGTGACGATGGTAACACCACCAATGGCGATGGTTGCTCCAGCATCTGCCAACGCGAAATCTTCTGCAGCGATGGCCGTAAAGAAGGCACCGAAGAGTGCGACGACGGCAACAAGGTCTCGGGCGACGGCTGCAGCAGCACCTGTCTCACTGAGCGTTGTGGCAACAATCGCGTTGATGCCAACGAACAGTGCGATCCCCCGAACGGCGTGACCTGCGACAGCGCTTGCAAGAGCATCGGCGTCGTTTGCGGCAACGGCATCAAGCAAGGCACTGAAGAGTGCGACGACGGCAACCAAGTCAACGGCGACGGCTGCGAGAACACCTGCGTCAACACCCCAGACGTCTGCAAGACCTGCCTGGCGACAAGCTGCCAAGCTCCTCTCGATGCTTGCAATGCCGCTATCGGCAATGCAGCAGCCGGACCCGCAATTGGTCAGCCGAAGTCGACCCTTTGTAAGGCCCTCATCGACTGCTCAGAGACCACCAAGTGTGCCAAGGGCAGCCTGGCTTCTGGTGAAAACTGCTACTGTGGTACGGCCGACGTGACGGGTTGTATCTCGGGCGCTGCTAACGGCCAGTGTAAGAGCCAGTCCGAAGCAGCTGCGGAAAGCGTCAGCGGTCTCACCGTTGGTCAGCGTTGGGTGAACCCCGCGTTTGCAGTTGGCTTCGGTGGCCAGCGCATCCGTTGCTCGCTCCAGAACTGCAACACTGCGTGCGGTCTGCAGTAAGCTCGAGTCTGCAATAATAAAGAAGGAAGGTTGAGCAGGTCCAAGGCCTGCCCCCTGGGTACCTGGCGTCGGCACGAAAGTGTCGGCGCCAGAGCCTTTTTGTGCGTTGTCCCACGTCGAGGGCGATGGAGCGGTGGAGCGACGCGTAACAGGAACGCCTTGCACTGTTCACCAGATCGCCAAACGATGCGCGCTAGCTTCGCGGGGTCATGAGTTCGCGACGCTTCTCTCCAATAGCTTTAGCCGGTGTGGTTGGCCTCTTTGGTCTAGGGATTTGGCTGATCCTTTCCCCAGACGGAACCGCCAGGGAAGCCGCAAGTACTAACCCTGCAGCCTCTGCATCAGGCCACCTTCGTCATGGTGTTTCTCCTAGTGCTCCTTCCGAGCCCGGAGTCTCCGACAGTTGTGCAGCCTGCGAGGCCAAGGCCTGTGTCAACGAACGCGGCGGGTGTTCTGCTCTGTCCGGTAACGCGGAGGACGGACCGAGCAAAGGTCTTCAATCTCGAGCCAGCTTGTGTGAGCAAGTCCTGGCGTGCGTTCGAAAGACGGGATGTGCGCCTGGGGCGCGCGGTGTCGGTTACGAATGCTATTGTGGCAACGACGACGTCCAAAAATGCATCACTCAGGCCACGGCAAACGGGCCCTGCAGGGATGTCATCGAAGCTGCCGCCGAGTCCACATCTCCGATGACCGTGGGGCAACGCTGGGGGAAGCAGGAATTCGCGCTCGGTGCGGCTTTCCGACGAGTTCGGTGCGCTGCCGATCATTGTCGAGCGGAGTGTTTTCCAGGCAGTCAACCCGAGGCGAAGTGAAAAGAGCGGGGTGGCGCGCGCGTCGTTGCGCTCTCGTTCGGTGCTCCCTTTTGGTCGCTCTCCTTTGGGGCTTGTTCGGTTGCCAGAAAGAAAAGGCTGTTGCCAAACAGAACGTGTCCGCTCAGGCGCTGAGCACTCCAAGTTTTCGCTTGCTCGTTTTCACTGATCTACGAGGCACGCTCGAACCCTGTGGCTGCACAGAGCGTTCACTTGGTGGCATGGCGCGCCTGGCTGCGGCCGTTCGCCGTGGTCAGGCTGACCGAGTTCCGACGCTGGTCGTCTCGGCGGGCAATCTTTTTTTCGACTCTGGGCAGGAGCCGGATATTGCGCGTGCCCACGCGCTGGCGAACATTCTTGCACGTCTGCCGCTCGCCGTAGCGAACCCCGGACTGGCCGATCTCGGACAAGGACAGGAACTGGTGCGTGAGCTTGCAGGCAAAGCCCACGTCACCCTGCTCGCAGCCGGCGTTGAATTTGCCGAATCGGATAAGGCTCAAAGATCAGCAGCTGATTTTGAGCGTGCACCGAATCGAACACTGCCCGCCACCACCCAATTGTCGATTGGAGGCATCAAAATCGGCCTGATTGGTGTGACACTTGCTGATCCGACCGCCACGGACGCTCCCATGATTCCTGCCAATGCGCTCGCGGCTGCTGCTGATGCTGCAAAAGGACTGCGTCGCAACGGGGCTCAAGTTCTAGTTGGCCTCCTCACGGGACCCACAAAATCGGCCAGAGACTTTGCTCAACTTGGGGGCTTAGACCTAGTGGTTCGCGGTGGCGGCACCCCCACCCCCACCTCGCCGAATGAGGGCGACTCAAAGGTCCTGAGTGCCGGAGAGAAATCCGAACGACTCTTGGGCGTGGATGTCTGGTTGGGTTCACCCCATCGGATCCGCGTACGCGCCGAGGAACTGCGAAGAAATGCCCCAGAAGAGTCCGAAACACGCCGGCTTCTAGATCAATATGCCCATCAGATTAACTCTTCAAATCAGCAGCGTTTCGCAGCGAAACTGCCACTGCCGGCAAATCCCAAGGACGATGGGTACGTGGGCTCGCGCCCCTGCGCTTCCTGTCACACGGCTGCATACCTGTGGTGGAATCGCACACCGCATGGGCACGCGTACCAATCGCTCGTCGATCAAGAGAAGGAATTCCACCTGGATTGCGTGGGCTGCCACGTCACGGGCTACGAGAAACCTGGAGGCTCGACTGTGACGCACGTCGAGGGATTGAAAGATGTTGGCTGTGAGAGCTGCCACGGTCCAGGCAGTGCTCACATCACCGATGCGCGCCCGCCGCTTCGATTCATCAAGAGGAAAGTTTCGCCCACCGTCTGCCTAGGGTGTCACACGAAGGAGCACAGCGAAGGCTTCGACTTTGACGAGTATGTTTCCCGTCTGCTCGTGCCTGGCCACGGTTTGCCCTTGTAAGGGTACTGATCACTCAACCCATGTTCTTTAATAGAGTCACCTTTCCGCCTTCAAATCTTCTTCTTTTGGCCACAACACGCGTGAGGCACTCTGGTCTATTGCGATGGGGCGTAGACGCAGGATTTTTATGCTGAGATGGCGAATTGTTTTAGTTCTTGCCGGGGTGGCGGTCTTGGCCGTGAATTGCTCGGAAGAGAGCCAACGGAGCCCGCAATCGGTGCGCGTCATTTATCGCGAGCGGCCGGGCGAAGCTGGGGCGGCTGGGGAACTCACCGGTGTTGGTAATCAAGGGAAGAGCGGTGGCGTTCAAGCTGCTGTTGGTACTGCGGGCGCTCCCAATGCTGGCTCGCCCAATGAAGGCGGCGCTAGCGGTATCGGAGAGAGCGGCGGAATGGTTGGCGTGGGGGGTGCCTCCTCAGCAAGTGGCGGCGCGGCAACCGGTGGTATTTCCCCGACATTGACAGGCGGACGGAACGCGAGCTCTGGCGTGGGTGGCGGTTCGCCGAGTTCTGTATGCGGTAATGGTAGCAAAGAAGATGCCGAGGAATGTGATGACTCGAACACGACGAACGGAGACGGCTGTTCGTCAACTTGTCGGCAGGAAGCATGCGTCGCGTGCGAAAAGGTGAACTGTCAGGATCGCGTCGACGCCTGTTCCGCGGCGGTTGGCGCGGCCGCCAAAGGGCCCGCCATGGGCATACTGAAGAGCAAGCTCTGCGACGACATGATCCAATGCGCACGGCGAACGCAATGTGCGGCTGGTAGCAACTCAAGCGGTGAAAGTTGCTATTGTGGCACTGCGGACGTTAACGGCTGTATTTCGGGAATGGCGGATGGTTTGTGCAAAGCAGAGGCCGAAAAGGCTGCTGAAAGCACGGGGGGCCTCGTGGTTGGACAGCGCTGGGTGAATCCTGCCTTCGCGATTGGTTTCGCCGGAACATTTATTCGGTGCACGCTCACATGCTGTAATAGCGAATGCTATGGCGGTGCTGTTGGAAGCGGCAACCCCACGAGTTGCAAAGGCTCCTCTGCGCAGGGCGGTACAAGCGGGAGCGGTGGTGGTGGAAGCGGCGGCACTAATGGTAGCGGAGGCACTGGCGGGAGTGGCACAGGCGGGACATCGGCTCAGGGTGGTGCGTCATCATCGGGCGGCGGGGCTGTTGGTGCAGGCGGGAGTTTAGCGAGCGGTGGTGCTGTTGGGAGCGGCGGTGCTGTTGGGAGCGGCGGTGCTGTTGGGAGCGGCGGTGCTGTTGGGAGCGGCGGTGCTGTTGGGAGCGTCCCGGCAGGAACCTGCGTTGGCGCCAATTCGTGCTACACCGACCTGAACACCAACGGAACACCAGACTGTTCGGAATCGCTGCTCGCCAACTCGCAATTCAGCGCAAGCGTTAGCGATTGG
>Ga0335394_10010169_pt1 | contig 10597 bp, 8 predicted proteins | sample MAT03_FD_205741 | JGI IMG/M metagenome (GOLD analysis project Ga0335394, IMG submission 205741) | Freshwater microbial communities from Lake Fryxell liftoff mats and glacier meltwater in Antarctica - MAT-03 (spades assembly) (version 2) ...
ACTCTTTTGTCGTTTAGTTCTGGAAATAAATCAGGCTGGACTTAGCTGGACTACCATCCTGAAAAAGGAAGAAAATTTCCGTAAAGCCTATCACAACTTCAACATTAAAAAAGTGGCAAAATATGGTTCGGCTGATGAGAAAAGGTTATTGAATGATGCAGGAATCATTAGAAACAGACTTAAAATTGCTGCAGCTATTAACAATGCAAATGTCATTCTACGGCTGCAAAAAGAAAATGGATCGTTTTTAAACTGGCTTCACATTAACCATCCGCTTTCGAAGGAAGAATGGACTAAATTGTTTAAGAAAACTTTCAGGTTTACCGGGGGCGAAATAGTGAATGAGTTCCTTGTCAGCACAGGCTTCCTCCCGGGAGCACATCACCCAACTTGTAAAATATATAAAAAAGTACTTAAGGCCAAACCGGCGTGGAGGTAGCGGGTTAGTTGCAGAGAGTATTTATCGAACTGAAAAGGTTTTCCCTCTGCAAAATGTGGCGAGTGGTGGCGAGTGGGTTAGTGGGTTGGTGTTACTTCTCCATTTCTGGCACTTCGACAGGCTCAGGGCAATGCAGCCTACAGAAATTTGTTTTGTAAGAATCTTCGCTTATCTTTAATCCATCATTTTTTATCGATTTACCAGGATCGTTGTGCGAAACTCATAAACCTAATAAAATGACTGCTACTACACAACTTGAATCACTCTTTGAAGAGGCCAAAAAACTCATTGAACAGGGAAAGGAAATCGAATCGGTAAAAAAATCACTGGCTTTATCAGGTGCCGATGATCAAACCATTGATACCATTATCAGTCAATTAAAATCGTTAAATTTTCTCAAAAGACGCAAGCGTGGTTTCATTTTAGGGGTAACGGGGTCCATGCTTCTATTAATAGGTTTTGTGCTCACGGTAATTTTTTTTCATGCCGGTATTTCCATACAGTTTGTAATGTATACACTCACCTCCCTTGGAGCTATTTTATTAGTAGCAGGATTGGTAGAAATAATCGGATGGTAGCATAATAATTTGGTATTTATCTTAAATCCACTTTCCATTTCCAACTTTTTTACTAATTTGCCAGCTCATTGATAAATTGAGTTTATGGCGAGCAAACACCCCAAAGCACTACCTTACCTGTTTCTTTCAGAAATGTGGGAACGATTCGGATTTTACCTGATGTTAGGAATATTTTTCCTGTACATGACTGATACTCAAAGCGGTGGCATGGGTCTCGACCGTAAGGAGGCTTCAGATATTTTCGGAACATTTATCGCTCTAGTGTATTTAACACCATTTATTGGCGGTTTGTTAGCCGACAGGGTTTTGGGCTATCGACTGTCAATTACGATCGGCGGGATCCTGATGGGACTCGGTTATTGTGGTTTGGCACTTCCCGGAACGAGTTTTTTTTATGTCTCACTATTATTGGTAATCATCGGAAACGGATTTTTTAAACCAAACATTTCCACCATGTTAGGAAATGTGTACAACGATCCTCAATACAGAGAGCTCAAAGATTCGGGCTATAATATCTTTTATATGGGCATCAATTTAGGTGCCTTTATTTGCAACTTCTTTGGTGCATATTTAAGAAATAATTTCGGTTGGGGATACGCGTTTCTCGCAGCCGGAATCGGAATGTTTATCGGAGTCATCATCTTCTGGATTGGTCAAAAACACTACAAGCATACCGATGTGCGTAAACCGGTGAACCCGGAAGATATGTCGCTTGCAAAAATATTCAGTATCGTTCTTTTACCTGCCGTTGTAGCCGGCTATATAGGTTGGATTATTCCGGGTAATATTTTCGGCAGCGATAGTACCGATGCATTTATTTTCGGCGCCCTGCCTGTTGCAGGTTTCTATGTTTCTTTAATGGTTAGATCCAACGCAGAAGACCGCCGTCCGATTTCAGCCTTACTCGCAGTATTTGGAGTAGCCATTATATTCTGGGCCATCTTCAAACAAAACGGAACCGCTCTTACTACGTGGGCTGAGAGTTATACTAAACGAGATATTCCTGCAGCCATTCTTGCCCCTGCCACAACTCTGGGTATGGTTCAGGAAGTTACCTATGTAAAAGATTCTGTCCCATTGGTGGATGAACAATTCAGAGTGGCTCGAAATTCAGAAGATAAGGTGATCAAAACATGGGACTACCCACTCTACTTTAAAAATATACCACCGGAAGAACGGCCTGCAGAAGGTACTGAAGTGAAATTAATTTCAACGGAATTATTTCAATCTGTAAATCCTTTTTGGGTGGTTTTACTCACGCCGGTAGTCGTTGCATTTTTTGCATTCCTTAAAAGGCGAAACAAGGAACCTTCCACACCCTGGAAAATATTTTATGGTTTCTTCATAACTGCAATGTCTACTCTTGTGATGATAGGCGCCACCTATGCCTGCTATAACGGACTTGAAAAAAGTACCATGTGGTGGCTGATTGGAAGTTATGGAATTATTACGATTGGGGAATTATTTTTGAGTCCAATGGCTTTGTCGCTGGTATCAAAATTAAGTCCGCCCCGACTAACTGCTTTAATGATGGGAGGTTGGTTTTTATCTACTTCTATAGGAAACAAAATGAGTGGTGTTTTGGCAAGTATGTGGGATGGATATGAACACAAAGCAGATTTCTTTTGGGTAAACTTCGGATTAGCTTTAGCTACTGCACTCATAATTTTATTGATGTTAAAATGGCTGAATAAAATTGTAAAAGAAAATGGAGCCTGAAAAATCTGCCTGCATTAAAAGGATATTTTCCTTTTTAAGTTTATTGATCTTGCTACTGGTACTCCCAAGGAGCAATTTATTCGCCGGAGAACCTGAAAAATTACCTTCTACCAAACCCAAACAAATGATATTGGGCATTGGAGTTGGTTATGGTGTGTCGAACAACCCCTGTTCCGGTTGCGAAAATTCTGACCAACTTTTGTCAGGCCTGGTTTTAAATGCTTCTCTGGGTTATAGAATCAGTCCAAAATTTATTATTGATTTTGGACCATCAATCTGGATTGAAGGTAAAGATGTGTTCAAAAACAACAATGCATCAGAGAGACCTGCAAATAAGCGAATGCTAATTGCATTTAACGGATATTATTTCCCGTCCAAAAACTGTCCCCTCAATTTCAAATTGGGTGCCGGTATCGGGAATTTGTTGTACACGCCGGAACAGTCCAGAGTTGTTCCCGATAGCAAAACATTTGAAGATTCGGAGTTTATGAGTGGTTTGGCAGCTAACTTCGGTATTCAGTACAGTATTAAAATCTCGCAGGTCTTTGAAATTCACCCCTCAGTTAACCTTTGGTACACCGAATTATCCAATCCCGAAATAAGTTACAAAACGTATATCGACAAAAGCAAGGCATCGGTCACATCAGACTTCAGAATCAACCTTCAGTTCGATTTTTAGGGTTCCATTTGGAAGTTTCAGAAATCTTGCTTACCTTTATTTTATGCAAGTATGTAAAAGCAATTCGAAGTTCGTGCTTAAACTAATTGGCATGCTGTTTACAGGCATCAGTTTGGCATTACTATTTTTTATTTATTGGCTGGCCCCTGTTGTAAATGAATCGAAAGATATTCTCGAAGCGAAAGGGTTTTTTACCGCAGCAGTGATTCTGGGGATTACCACAATTACTATTTCGGCCTTCATTTGGTGGATTGTTTTTAATCCAAAATGGTTTATTACTCAAGATTGAAAAAAAAGTCATTGGTCATTGGTCTTTGACTTGGCGGAAGGTCATTGGTCATTGGTCATTGGTCATTTGTCTTTGACTTGGCGGAAGGTCATTGGTCATTGGTCATTGGTCATTGGTCTTTGACTTGGCGGAAGGTCATTGGTCATTGGTCATTGGTCATTGACTTTGCGGAAGGTCATTGGTCATTGGTCATTGGTCATTGGTCATTGGTCTTTGACTTGGCGGAAGGTCATTGGTCATTGGTCATTGGTCATTGGTCATTGGTCATTGGTCATTGGTCATTGGGTCATTGGGTCATTGGGTCATTGGGTCATTTGACTCTCTGGCGAACGCTGCGTACGGTCATCCCGTGAGCCTTTGTGCGAACGAGAGTGTCATTTGTGATTGGGTTATTAAATTAGTGGAGGTGTTATTGATCATTGCGAAACTATCACTGGTCACTTTTTTCACTGGCCACTAAAACAGTTTTCAATTTTCGCTTCTACCTGAATATTAAATTGAATACTGCCGACCGTTACTCCCGACTGCAAAGTGATGCACTTTATCCGTTATAATCCTTCACACCATTCCGACCTGACAGGAGGATTTTCGAATAACAAAATGTTTGTATTAAGTACCCACCTGTCAGGTCTATACTCATCAAATTGCCATCCTTGAAACGTGACAAAATCACTTCCCAAGAAATTTCGCCAGCGACTCCCAACCTTCCATCCTATCCGCAATGAGTTTCAGGATGGCTGCGAATGGAATGAAAAGAATCATACCTGCAGCACCCCAAAGAATTCCTCCAACAACAATAATTGCTAAGGTCACTAATGTGTTGAGTTGAAGACGTTGACTAACCGCCCAGGGAAATATAATGTTGGCTTCGAGGTACTGCACAAAAACAAAAATGCCCACCACACCTATTGGATACCAAATAGAATTGTAAGTCATCCAGGCATAGGAAATAGGCAATAAAGATGCGACTATAATTCCTACGTATGGTATAAAAGTCATGATGGCGGTGATAAACCCAAATAGAAATGCATGTGGAATTCCTAATAAATATAAACCTATAGAATTTAATAAGCCTACTAAAATGTAAACCAGCGCCATCCCTTTTATAAAATTATAATAGGTGGTGATTGACATTCCGACTACTTCAGCAACTTTACCTCTCAAATTTGATGGAAACAAACTGTACAACACTTCAACGAGCATAGAACGGTAATAGAGAATTAAAAAAGAATAGATAGGAATTAAAACAATCATTACCAGATTCACAAAAAATGAAACTAAGGTAGTTTGAATCATTCCTACTGTGTTATTGGCAATAGAATGAAGAACATCATCAAACCATAAGTTTACCTGGTCTTGGCTCACATTGAACTGCACGGTTAAAAGCTCTTTCAGACTCAAAATTAAATCCGAAATTTTAACCCTTATCAATGGCCATTCAGAAATGAAATTGCGGAACTGAGTAAACAACAGATAAAATAAAAAAGCCCCCAAAATAATAATAAAAGAAATTCCGATCAAAATAGCCAACGCTCTGTTGATACCTTTCCTTTCAAGGATTTTACAAAATGGCTGCAGAATAAAACTTATAAACAGGGCGAAACTGAAAGGTATTAGCAATGGCTTTCCGACATACAGAATTATTCCGCTAAAAACAGTAATTCCTAATATCCAAAATGTTTTTTGATAACTACTGGTTGATTGTAAGTTCATAAAATTTCATATGTTTTATTGAAAGAAGTTGCTTCATTTCCTTCGTCAGTTCGTAACTTTGGCTCCTCTCCCTTCTACTAAGCTCCGGGCAAAGAGGATGACAGTTAGGAGCTTCGGCTTCACTCAGTTCCGGCAGCAGCTACTGCTGTTGCTACTTCATCCGCCTACCGCCGACTGCTATTGCCTTTTCCCCGTTGCAAAGTAATAAAATTCCGCATTTTAACAACATGATTACCATCACATCTTATCAATACACTGATTAAAATCACCTATTTAGCAAAAATAAATTGCAGACCTTTGTGGCCACTTAAAATTTGCTACCCATTCTGTTAAGCATATGAATCCTACCTTCACATATTCCACACTCAAAGATGTTCTAAAACTGATCAAATCGGGCGATAGAGTTTTTATTCACGGAAGTGCGGCCACTCCTACCTTTTTTATTGATGAACTGGCTGTTCGGGCTGCTGATTACCGAGATGTAGAGATTGTTTCCATCAGCATGTTTGGTAATGTAGAGATTGCAAAACCTCAATATCAGGAAAATTTCAGAATAAATTCGTTATTTGTATCAGAACCAATACGGGAAGCGGTGAAAGCCGGACGGGCTGATTATGTGCCTGTGTTTTTAAGTGAAATACCCGATCTTTTCCGCAATGGTGCGATGCCTCTGGATGTTGCTGTAGTGCATGTTTCGCTGCCCGATAAGCACGGTTATGTTACGTTAGGTACGTCGGTGGATGTTGCCAGAGCAGCTGTGAATAATTCCAAAACTGTAATCGCTATAGCCAATCCACAGATGCCCAAAACACACGGCGATGGAATGATTCACACCGACAGATTATCGGCAATTATATATCACGATTCTCCCATTCATGAACTTGAAGATGCTCATGAACCCACCGAATGCGAAATGCAGATTGGAAAATATATCGCCGAACTTATTGAAGATCGTAGTACGTTGCAAATGGGAATTGGATCTATTCCCAATGCTGTTTTAAAATTGCTCACAAACCATAAAGATTTAGGTGTACACACCGAAATGTTTTCAGATGGCATTATCACACTGATGGAAAAAGATGTAATTACCAACCGTTATAAGAAAAAACATCCCGGCAGAACAGTAACAGGCTTTTGCACCGGAACGAAACGACTTTATGATTATGTTAATGATAATCCAGCTTTTGCTTTTCTCGATATAGACTACGTGAATGAGGTACATGTGATCAAACAAAATCCGAAAGTGATTGCGATTAACAGTTGTGTAGAGCTTGATTATACCGGACAGGTCTGTTCCGATTCTATTGGTACTTATCAGTATTCAGGTGTTGGTGGCCAGATGGATTTTATTAGAGGCGCGGCACTATCAGATGGTGGTAAACCAATAATTGCCCTGCCATCCCGAACAGGAAAAGGAATTGCTAGAATTGTCCCTTTTCTCAAACAAGGTGCGAGTGTAGTAACTACCCGCGCACATATGCATTATGTGGTGACGGAGTATGGAGTTGCCTATCTCTTTGGAAAAAACCTTCGTCAAAGAGCAAAAGCACTTATAGCCGTTGCCCATCCTGATGATAGAGAATCACTGGAAAAAAATTATTTTGAACGGTTCGGAATGCTATTGACCTAATTTAATTTTTTGATTTTTGGGAAGCACGTGCATTGGCTCAAAGTTTATAATTTGGAACGGTTTGCATGATTTAAATCATATTGATGCAAGGTTCCCAAGGCTATTTTTGCAAAATATATTTAACCCGCTTTCATGTCATTTAAAACCATCTTCGAACCATTCAGAATCAAATCGGTAGAACCTTTAACTGTAAGTACAGAAAAGGATAGACTACACTACATCAAAGATGCTCATTACAACACTTTTTTGCTCGATTCCGACAAGGTGATGATAGATTTTTTAACCGATAGCGGAACCTCTGCGATGAGTGCCGCCCAATGGGGAGCAATGATGCAGGGCGATGAATCTTATGCCGGCGCAAAAAGCTGGAAAAACATGGAGGCTTCTGTTGCTGATCTCACAGGTTTTCAATACATATTACCCACTCACCAAGGCCGAGCCGGGGAACGAATTTTGTATAGTGTACTCGGTGGTCCCGGAAAAATATTTATCAGCAACACACATTTCGATACCACTCGTGCAAATATTGAATACACCGGTGCCATCGCTTTTGATATTCCTATTAAGGAAGCCTTAGATACCGCAATTGATTATCCATTTAAAGGAAATATGGATGTTGAAAAGTTAAAGAACCTGGTAGAAAAACATGGGGCGAAAAACATTGGAGCAGTAATTCTAACCGTTACCAATAACAGTGGTGGCGGACAACCTGTGAGTCTGGTGAATGCTCGCATGATTAGTGCTTTCTGTAAATCAAAACAAATTCACTTTATTCTCGATTCGTGCCGTGTTGCCGAAAACGCTTATTTTGTGAAACACAGGGAAGAAGAAAGCAAAGACAAAACATACCGGGAAATAGCACAAGAAATGTTCCGCCTTGCAGATGGAACAGTGATGAGTGCAAAAAAAGATGCACTGGTAAACATGGGTGGTTTTATTGCGTTGAAAGATGAAACACTTGCCGAAAAATGCACCAACCTGCTTATCATAACCGAAGGATTCACAACTTACGGTGGACTTTCAGGAAGAGATATGGAAGCTATCGCTTTGGGGCTATACGAAGTTTTTGATCCGGCTTATCTTCATTATAGGATTAGAAGTACTGCTTACCTCGGTGAAAATTTGCATAAAATGGGTATCCCTGTGATGCTTCCAATTGGAGGGCATGCCGTTTATGTGGATGCTAAAAAATTATATCCTCACATTCCAGTTGATCAATATCCCGGCCAAGCTCTCGTGTGTGAACTCTATACCAAAGGAGGAATTAGATCCGTTGAAATTGGCTCTTTTATGTTTGGAAAATATGATGAACAGCGAAAATTAATTCCTGCCCCTATGGAATTGGTTCGTCTTGCTATTCCGCGAAGAGTGTATACACAAAGTCATATCGAATATGTGATTGAAGTGTTTGCTGAAATTGCTAAAAATAAAGAATCTGTTTCAGGTTATAAAATTGTGAAAGAAACACAATTTCTTCGCCACTTTACAGGTTGGCTGGAGCCAATGCAAGTAGAAGTTAAAGGGAACCTCCAATACTTTTATGGGCACCAATGCAGGTAACAACAATACTTCAGGAGGCGGTGGCAACACATTTGTTGGTTGGTCGGCAGGTGCCGATGCAACTTCAGCCGATGAAAGCACCTTTATGGGTAGCAGAGCCGGGGAGAATGCATTAGGCGTGAATAATTCATTCTTTGGAGTTTCTGCAGGACAATTTTCGTCAGCAGGTAATGGTAACGTATTCTTTGGAAATTCTTCAGGTAAGAATAACTCTGGGAACTATAACACTTTTGTAGGTAGAAATAGCGGAGAAAATAATACTGCCGATAAAAACACATTTATTGGCGAAAACAGTGGACAAAATAATACTTCGGGAAGAAGAAATGTTTTTATAGGATCAAGTACCGGTATTGCAAATACAAGTTCTAATGATTTAACATTTATTGGATTTGAAGCAGGATTCAACAACACAACCGGACGTAGCAATTTTTTCTCAGGATCTCAGGCAGGTTTTACTAATATAACAGGAACCAACAATAGTTTTGTGGGTTACCAATCGGGCTTTTTTAATGATCGGGGAAACTACAATACTTTTACCGGATCAGGTTCGGGTCACGGCAATATTAACGGAGAAGAAAATTCTTTTTTCGGATATAATGCAGGCAATACATTAACTGCCGGTAAAAGTAACATCTTCATAGGTTATAGTTCAGGATCTTCTGTTTCTTCAGGTACCAACATTACTCTTTTAGGATCCAATTCGACTTCTACCAGTGGCCTTTCTAATGCCATTGCTATTGGAGCCGGCACAGATGTTAGGTTTAATAACAATTTGATTTTGGGAAATAACGATATAAAAGTCGGATTTGGACTTTCAGGCGATCCAACAGGACCCACAGCACCTTTAGAAATAAATACATCAGGAACAAATTTAAGTGGTTTAAAATTTACTGACCTTAAAGCCACTTCACCAACTTCAGTTTCAAATGTGACCAAAGTATTAACTTTAAATAATGGAGGGGATGTTATTTGGGGCGAAATTCCTATTGGAACAGGACCTGCTCCACAATTAGTTCATGTCTTTTCAAATCCTGCTACTTTAGATTCATTTTGAAACGTAACAGTACCTCAAGTAGATTTCAAAGCCGTTAATTACATAAGGTTAATTCCAATTTTATTTACAGCGATAAAACAACAAAAAGCCATGCTTGATTCATTAGCAATAGTTGTTAGCAACTGCTGTAACAATCCTCAACCGCTTATCAACAATGGAGAAAATCCTGTTGTAAAATCATCCATTGCACTATCAAACAATGAGACCATCATCTTAAATCAAAATGCACCTAATCCTTTCAAAGATAAAACTGAAATCACCTATTCTATTCCTGAATCAGTTCAAGATGCAGTAATCCCATTTTATGACCATTCAGGAAAGGTGATTCAAAAGTTCGAAATTAGTCATCGTGGCGCAGGTTCTTTAACTGTATATGGTGAATATTTAACCAGTGGAATTTATACTTTTCCCTTATTATTGATGGTGAAAATCATCAAACTATAGAGAATGATTAAGCAATAAGTATGGTATATTAAAAAAACCGGAAATCAAACAAAATTGATTTCCGGTTTTTTTGTGTAATTTTTTACAAAAATGATTCTGAGCGTTTGATGATTTATAATTTCATCAAAATTTTCAAACCGAAAACTAATTCCCCCACAAAAATTATGGCTAACTTTGAGCACTTTTTTAATAAACGTATAAAATATGGCAGACAATGTAATATCAAACTTTGACACAGAAGTAGCATCAGAATTTATTACTGAAATTTCTATGAATGGATATGGACTTATCGGTATAGCAATTGAAAGGTTACTTGACGAGGATATCAGGGCTTCTTTAACGGAATGTGAAGAAGCAATTGTTGCTTCTGAAATGGTAGCTGCGGCCATTGGAAATCCCTCTATTGCATTTCCTGAGGATGCCACCGAATGGCTCGCCATGTATCTCCCAAAAGGATCACTTGAAAATATTGAAGTATGTAAACTTGCTGTT
>Ga0335394_10010177_pt1 | contig 10589 bp, 10 predicted proteins | sample MAT03_FD_205741 | JGI IMG/M metagenome (GOLD analysis project Ga0335394, IMG submission 205741) | Freshwater microbial communities from Lake Fryxell liftoff mats and glacier meltwater in Antarctica - MAT-03 (spades assembly) (version 2) ...
CCTTTGGGAGAAAAATATACATACTGACACGCCCATCTCCATAGGGCAAGCTGACAGCCTGAAACTTCTCTCTTTCGTAATAAAGGTATTGACTGGATTGAGACATCATCGGGTGCGACCTAAGACTACCATCTGGCAAGGTAAAAGGTCGTTCTTTCGTCCTATCCTTGTCAAATTGCTGAGTCCAGATCCCTTTGAAGTAAATGGCGTTGATCAGAACTATAATTGCGTTTCTGATCTGACTTGGTGCGACTAATTCCTTAATTTTCTCCTGAGTTTTTTCTGCTACCCAGCGGTTGATGGTCATCGCCGCATCGGGATTTGCAAAATCTAGGTTTGCAACTTCGCTCAGGTAAGCTACTTTAAGGCGCTGAACGAAATCGTCATCCAGTGAAGTTCCCTGTTTTACCCAGAGTGAATTAGCAAATGCTATTTGAATCTGAGAATTAAGATTATCTCCTATTGACAGTAGCCATTGATTAGCAGCATTAATTTCCTGTAAACTCAGTCCGTCTAAGCCAAGAGCCTTGGCGATCGTCTGTTCCGTGGTTCCCCGTGCACCGTTATAGGTCATTGCCAGGGCAATTGCCACACTGATCGGAGATACAAACACATTTGTGTCAGGATCTTGTTTTACTAGTTGCGATAGTAATTGGAAACTAAAGCATTCATATGCTGAAACTAATTTGTCTAAAACTACGTTGTCTGCTTGCGTTGCACTCATATGTCTTCATGGACAAATTGCGGTTAACTCGATCAAACTCTAAATTACCCAACAGGTAACTCCAGGCTACGTCCCTACCAATCACTCAGCGGCATAACAGTGAAGTTGTGCGGCGGCAAGTAGCCTCGAACTCCCACGATAACCTCCATTCCGTCCGCACCAACGCATTGTTCGACTGCCGCAACCACTTTTGAGGTGCCAATGCTAGAATTCTTACATATTTCTTACTGCTTGTGACACTGAATCTAATGGAAGTAACCCGTTTGTCGAGTAAAGGACAAGTTATCATTCCAAAAGCCTTGCGTGCTGCCCATCACTGGGAAACAGGTCAAGAACTTATTGCTATCGATGTCGGCGATGGTATTCTTCTAAAACCCAAAAAGCCTTTTCCAGAGACAACGTTAGTGCAGGTTGCAGGATGTTTAAAGTACAGAGGAAAACCGAAGAGTTTAGATGAGCTAGAAGATGCGATTCGGTTGGGAGTGGCGGAGCAGTGGCATGATCGCAGTTGATACAAACGTTGTTGTACGTCTTTTAACCCAAGATGATGAACAGCAATATAACAAAAGCCTCAAACTATTTCAAAAACAAGACATATTTATCCCAGACACAGTCATCCTCGAAACTGAATGGGTATTACGTTTTGCCTACCATTTCAAACCCGATGAAATTTGTAAAGCATTTAGAAACCTCCTAGGTTTGCCTAATGTCCAACTTACAAATGGAAATTTGATGGCACAAGTTCTGCAATGGCATGAGAATGGTATGGATTTTGCCGATGCGCTTCATCTAGCACAAAGTCAGAACTGTTCTGCAATATACACATTTGACGCTAAGTTCGTGAACAGAGCCAAAGGACTAACTGAGTGTGAAGTTCAGCAACCCTAACCCTCCAACTATGCCCCTACGGACAGCTCAGGCAGTCGAACAACTTATTATGCCGACAGTTTCCGTATAACTACCTCGTACGAGATAGTTATACCGACAATGTCCGTGTAATTCACCCCAGGAGGGCAGTTATACAGACAGTTTCCGCATATTACTCCGGATCAAGGGATTACCTGGAAACTTTTTGTATAAATTTAGGATTGCACCTGCGTAAGCATGTACTACTAATCACATAGCCGTTCTATGTATAAAACGTCACCGTGGCATCTACTCCAAAGCTGTTTGACTAGGTACGTTAGGTGCTGCGGGTCAGGCACTACTCCTACGATCTCGTGTGATTCCTCGGCGTAACTTCATTAACAAAAGCGATCGCCGGAGTAACAAATGAGTTCACCGAAGTAACAACGGCGATCGCCGATATAACAGTTGCTATCGACGACACAACGTTTGCGATCGCAAAGCTAACAAACGATTACTCCAAACTAACAACGGCGATCGCCCGATCTCGCGGTTTAGAACGAAAGTTTTTGAAACAGATCGGTAACCGGGAGGGAAAAACCAGGAATGACATCTTCGCCATCAAGGGAATCGGTCGATTTGAGCAGGCGATCGGGTTCTTGGGAGGAGCGGTAGACCAGAACGTACTGCTGCCTGAGATTAATGACCCAAACTAAGCGTGCACCGTTCTCAAAATATTCCACAATTTTGTTATCAATTTCTTCAACGGTGTTTCCAGGAGAGAGGACTTCAACGCATAGATCGGGTGCACCGTCTAAAAATCCAGTCGGTAGCTCTGTAATTCCTTGTAGCCGTGCTTTGGCAAAGAAAGAAATATCGGGAGAGCGCCTGCTGCCGTTTTGCATCGTGAAGGCAGTGCTGGAATCAAGAATAACTCCCAGTTTTTTAGGTAGAATGTAGCCCATTAAAGCAGACAGCAGCAGGCTGCAAACGTACCTATGTAATGCTCCAGAATTTCCCATATCAACTAATACTCCATCCACGACTTCGTAGCGGTGTCCGTCATCTGGAAGCGCCATGAATTCTTCATCAGTCCAGACTTTTTTTGCGGGTGATTTAGCTGCTAAAGGTTCTGTAGATGATTGCATGAGAGTAGAGATGAGTTGATTTCTGGAAGTGGCTCTCTGGGCGAAGACCTGAGCCAAATTATAGCAACCGTCACAGAAGTCGCCTAACAGAAGTTACCTAATAACAGAGGCGATCGCCATTGACGATCGCCATTAAATCTCCAGATTGGATACCTGTCGATACTGTAAGTTCTAGCGATTAACGGTGCTCATGTCAGCGTAGCGATCGCCCATTGCTGCACCGTGAGGAGCAACCGCGTTAATTTGATCTAGCTCTGCCTGGGTTAATGCGATCGCTGCCGCTGCTGCATTTTCCTCCAGATACTTACGTTGTTTGGTGCCGGGAATGGGAACAATGTCGTCACCTTGGGATAGTAGCCAAGCGATCGCCAGTTGAGATGGTTTCACCCCTTTGTCGTGAGCAATTTGCTTGACGCGATCAACCAACTCCAGGTTTTTGTAGAAATTGTTGCCCTGAAAGCGAGGAGCAAGGCGGCGGTAATCATCAGCGGCAAAGTCGTCGGGGCTTTGAAATGCACCTGTGAGAAAGCCTCGACCGAGCGGGCTGTAAGCTACAAATCCAATCCCTAGTTCTCGCACGGTGGGCAAAATTTCGTCCTCTGGCTCCCGACTCCACAGCGAGTATTCGGTTTGCAGAGCCGCGATCGGATGCACCGCAACGGCGCAACGAATGGTTGCCGGAGCCGCCTCCGACATGCCTAAGTAGCGCACCTTGCCTTGCTGCACCAGTTCTGCCATCGCCCCAATCGTGTCTTCAATTGGCACAGTTGGGTCGACCCGATGCTGATAGTACAGGTCAATCACCTCTACCCCCAACCGTTTTAGTGACGCGTCGCACGACTGCCGTACGTAGTCTGGCTTGCCGTTCACACCCAGCCAGCCGCCGTCTTCCGTCCGCACATTGCCAAATTTAGTCGCCAAAATTACCTGGTCGCGCTTGCCTTGAATCGCCCGCCCTACCAGCTTTTCGTTGGTGAATGGCCCATACATATCGGCAGTGTCCAAAAAGTTTACACCTAGCTCTATAGCCCGGTGGAGAGTGGCGATCGCCTCCGTCTCATCGCGACCGCTATAAAACTCAGACATGCCCATGCAGCCCAATCCAATTGCCGAAACCTCTAACTCTTGACCCAGCTTGCGAGTTTTCATGATGCACAAACCTCAGTTGTGTAAATACTTGAACCGGAAAAAACTTGAACTGACCAAACCTATTCCGCCAACACTTCTTTGAGCACAGCCATGCCGTTTAGCGCCGCTGGAAACCCGGCATATACCGCCATCTGCATCACCACTTCCACTAATTCTGCTTGAGTGCAGCCCACGTTGAGAGCCGCCCGCAGATGGATTTTGAGCTGCGGTTGGGCATTGCCCAGGGCGGTGAGCGCTGCAACCGTGGCAATTTGCCGCGATCTTAAATCCAGGCCGGGGCGCATATAGATATCGCCAAAGGGAAACTCAACGACGTACCGCGCTAGGTCGGGGGCGATCGCCTGTAAGCTTTCCACTACGCGTTCTCCCGCCTCGCCATCCACTTCTTTCAGCCGTTGCCAGCCGCGCTGAAACCGCTCAGACTGTGCCCACTCGTCAGGATGATTGGACTCGACCATAGGATGTTTCCTGTGCTTCTAAATGGGTGTAGTGTTGGATCTTCCAATCGATTACGGCTAAATTGGCTTGCAGTTGATGGAGTTGCTCGATCACCGATTGGCGATGAACTTCTAGCATCTGCCGTCGCTCTTGAATGCCGTCTGGGTGACGCCGCACGAGCAACGCGTATTGCTGCATCTGACGAATTGGCATACCCGTCAACCGCAGCTTGGTTAGAAACTCAATCCAGCGAATGTCAGTTGCAGAATAGCGGCGATGCCCACTGGAAGACCGATGAATCGGCGAAATTAGGTCGCAGCGCTCGTAGTAGCGCAACGTGTGAACACTGAGTCCGGTTGCTTCAGCCACTTGCTGAATCGTGAGTTCCTGTTCCATATCTGCACCTTACGAGTTAGAGCGCACTCTAAGTCAAGCAAAAGTTTTAGCGTTTCGCAAAAGCCTAAGGGACTAAGGAAATTGATGTCATGATTTTTAGAGCGCGGGCAAAGCCCGCGCTCTAAAAATCATGACAAGTTTAGGACTACCACCCAAGGGTAGAGCAACCTGCTACGATTCAACAGTACCGATGATCTAGTCACTACTATGCCATCTGGTCGGACGCACGATCGCATCACGCTATGGACGCTGCCAGTGGTGGGAGGACTGTTGCTGGGGTTAACTCGCAGTAGCAGTCTGACTCTGGTTGGGTGCGCTGGGTTTTTGTTAGGTGGGCTGATGTTTGGGCCTGACTTGGATATCCATTCCGTTCAGTTCAAGCGCTGGGGATGGTTTCGATGGATTTGGCTACCCTACCGGGGCAGTATGCGGCATCGATCGCCTCTCTCCCATTCGCCCATTACCGGAACGGTGCTGCGGATCGTTTACCTGTTGCTGTGGGTGGGGATTGCGGTATTTTTTAGCTTGGCGTTGATTAACGAAACGTTTCAGCTTGGCTTAACGTGGAATGACATTGGTAGCAACATGGGGCGATCGCTGCGTCAACATCAGACCGAGTGGCTCACGTTTTGCGGTGGGCTAGAAATAGGAGCGCTGAGCCACTACTTAGCAGACTGGTTTATTTCTACCCGCAAGCGTTTCAAAACCCAGGGCTGGAAAGCATTAAAGCCCCCAGCCACTAAAGGCCGTAAGCGCAAAACGTCACGCAAGCGTTGATCTGGTTTTGATCTGGTTTTGATCTGGTATGGCAATGCCATGGCGCGATCGCAAGAAGTACCCTCAAGGGTACTGCGATGCCATTTATTTATTGGTTAATGTATTTCCAGTTGCATTCTGGAAGATACACCTATGGCTAGATTTCATGGCTTTGGCGATCGCAATGGAGATCAACATCCGCTCGGTGTTACTACACCCACGGGAAAATTTGGCAGAATGTTCCCTGCCCTTCGTCCGTTTGTGCCTTCTGAGGAAAGTTTGACGGAACTGGGAGAAGCCATGTCCGACGATGGCACCGAAGATGCACTAGGCGATAACGTCAAAGTACCTGCGGGCTACACCTACCTCGGACAATTTATTGACCACGACATCACCTTTGATACGACTACGCTACAAGAAAAGCAAGTTGACCCCCTAGCGCTGACTAACTTCCGCACGCCAGCATTAGAACTAGACAACCTGTATGGGCTAGGGCCATCGGTGCAGCCCTATCTTTACCAATTGGCTAATGGTTTTGGGCCCCAAGAGTTGTTTGCGATCGGTAACACGAATGCTCAGCCGGGTGGAGGTGATCCCACCATCAAAACCGAACTGCCCAACGATTTGCCCCGTGCTGCAAGTGGACTGGCGATCATTGGCGACCCACGCAATGACGAAAACCTGATTGTGGCGCAACTCCACCTCGCATTCTTGAAATTTCACAACAAGGTAATTGCTGGCTTAAAAGATGGCAGCATTGAGCGGCGATCGCCCATTCGCAAGTCAATTTTTGAAGAAGCTAAAGACCTCGTAACATGGCACTACCAATGGATTGTGCTGCATGACTTTCTCCGGCGGCTTGTAGATGGCAAGCAGCTTGATCGAGTTCTAGAAAATGGCAGAAAGTTCTACCGCTTTACGAATGAACCATTTATCCCGGTTGAATTTTCAGTTGCTGCCTACCGTCTAGGACACAGCATGGTGCGATCGGTCTACGATTACAACCGGGTCTTTACGCCCCTACCGGGAGGAGTAACTCCGGCGACGCTGCAACTTCTATTTGCCTTCACGGGTAAGTCGGGCAGTGCAAGCGATCCGTTCCCGGTACCCATTCCGAGTGATTGGATCATTGATTGGCGGCGATTTTTTGAATTAGATCCCGACTTTGCAACTAATCCCAGCCGTAAACTTGATCCCTTCCTGGTAGAACCGCTCAAGAACCTACCTAATGTACCGCCACCCAGTTCTCTGGCGGTTCGCAATCTGCTGCGGGGACGAAGCTTAGGCTTACCCACTGGTCAAAGCATCGCTCGTCGGATGTGCTTTACCCCCCTAACTCCTGCACAAATTTCTACAGGACGCGATGGCGAGGTAGCAAAGAAATATTGCTTCGATCGAGAAACGCCGCTTTGGTATTACATTCTCAAAGAAGCGCAGGTTCAAGGACAGGGGTTACGGTTAGGGCAAGTGGGTAGCCGGATTCTGGCAGAGGTCTTCGTGGGCTTGCTCGAAGCAGACAGTGCCTCGTTCCTATCTAGAAGCCGAGAGTGGACACCGACTCTCCCATCTGCCATTCCGGATACGTTTACTATGGCTGACCTACTTAAATTTGTTGATGATCTCAGCCCAATTGACGATTCGGCTAATCTTTAGCTAGGCGTGTTTTCTTCTGTTCTTCAGCCAATACTTCTCGGTTCAGAGTTAAGTAGTTCAACCTACATAAAAACCAAATCCTAAAAGTCTGCGCCGCCCGCACAGCGGGCGGCGCAGACTTTTAGGATCTTATGTTTAATTACGCCCACCTACTTATAACGGTAGCCATGATCAATAGGACGCCTCCCTGTCATTCCCGCGCAGGCGGGAATCCATCTGCTCGATAGGTGCCAGCGTCATTCCCGCCTGCGCGGGAATGACGCTGGCATGTCCTAAGCTTTATGACTATGGCTATACTTCTCGGTTCAGAGTTAGCAGACCTGTGACGTGAATTGTTCCCTGACTGCGCTGGGAAACAATTCACACTCACGAAAAAGCGTCACACAAGACGTTAGCTAAACGTCCTGTGTGACAACTCTGCCGAAAACATAAATGGGTGTCCAGCTTAGCTGGGCACCCATTTATGCAAGAATTGAGTCCCTTTTTAGCAAGCATCAGTTGTTCTCTTGCAAAGCTAGGAAACGCTCTAAACGAGACTTTTAGAAGTTAGTCCTCATCGTCTTCTGCTTCTTCTTCCATGATGTCTGAGCCATAGGTTGAAGATGTATCTAGAATTGCTTCCAGTTCGTCGTCTGCCCTGCTGCCATGTTTGTCATCCGCCAAGTCGCGTGCTACAAATCGACCCGTGCTTTCTAGCCAGCCAAATAGGGATTCCTCCGATCTGGGTGCAATGATGATCGCCTTCTGGCTCTGGGGTTCTTCGTGCAGCGAAGGATTGTGCAGCATAACCATCTTTGCTTACCGTATTGGTGCTCTGTTGATCGATCCTAGCGTTGATTAGAGAATTCTGGCAGATATCTCTAATCCCGTTGAAATAGACATCGTGCCGAAAGATTAAAAACTCCAAAACTTGTACCGTCCGCGCAGGTTTTGGGGGTTTTGTCTATATTAAATTGTGCCCGTCTATTCGCAGCCACTTTTCCCTTGCCGCTTTTTTATGGATACTCCCAACCCGCAACTGCCAACTCAGCCACTTCCCCCGGTTCACGAGAAGAATGCCGAAACGCCAGATATTGGCGGGGGCTTGCCGATCATTCAATACTGGGCCGAGCATACCCTGTCGCCTGAAGGCCCCAAATTGTGGCAAACGCTGCTGCACAAGAGTGCGTGTTTGTCCTGCGCGTGGGGCACGGGAGGGCAAAAGGGCGGGTTTACCAACGAGATGGGTGAAAAGCTACAGCGCTGCATGAAGAGTGTGGAAGCAATTTCGGCGGAAATTAAGCCCGGTATATCCACTCACTTTTTTGAGCAGCACAGCATTTCTAAACTGCAAACACTTAGCTCCTACGAAGCCGATCGCCTGGGACGGTTGAGCTTTCCGGTAATTTTGCGACAGGGTGCGTCGCACTACGAACGGATTAGTTGGAACGAAATTTACCAGATTGCCGAGTCGGCGTTTCGTCAACCGCCAGAGCGGGTTGCTTCTTACAGTTCGGGGCGATCGTCAAATGAGGCGGCCTATCTATTGCAGTTGATGATGCGATCGCTCGGTTCCAATAATCTGGCAGATTGTTCTGATCTGTGCCATGCGCCGTCCACTACGGCACTGAAGCAAACCTTTGGCACCAACACCTCCATCGTTAGCCTAGAGGAATTGGAAAAGGCTAGCTGTGTGGTGCTTGCGGGATCAAACCCGGCCTACAACAATCCCCGCTTTATGAACGAGTTGATTAAGCTGCGCGATCGCGGCGGTAAGGTAATTGTGATCAACCCGATTATGGAAACAGGGTTAATTAAATTTGGTTCGCCTGCGTTCCCCCTTACGTCTCTGGTGCAGGGTTCGGAGATTGCGTCGCTGTATCTTCAACCGATTCCTGGTAGTGATGTTGCTGTGTTCGTCGGCATTCAAAAAGCATTAATTGAAAGCGGTGCGATCGATCAACCGTTTTTACAAGCCCACACCGATGGCTGGGAAGCCGTAATTGAACAGGCGCGATCGCTTGACTGGGAAACCATCACCACGACCTGCGGTGTGTCGCAGCCTGAACTGGAAACCGCTGCTCTAATGATTGGCGCATCGTCAGGGGTAGTGTTTTCGTGGGCAATGGGCATCACGCAGCAGTCGAATAGCGTCGATACGATTTACGCTATTGCCAATACGGCGCTGCTAACGGGCAATGCTGGAAAATCGGGGTCTGGGGTAATGCCGCTGCGGGGTCATTCCAACGTGCAGGGATTTGGCTCAATGGGGGTAACGGTCGAGCTAAAGCATGAGATTCGGACGGCGCTGGAGCAACTGCTGGGGCGATCGCTTCAGCTCAATCCGGGATACCACACCCGCAACCTAATTGAAGCAGCCGACGACCACAAGGTAGACACGCTGCTTTGCTTGGGCGGCAACCTTTACGGCGCAAACCCCGACTCCACCCAGGCAAAACGGGCGATCGGCAATATTGATACAGTAATTTACCTGGCGACGAAACCCAATCTGGGACATTTTCACGGGCTGGCGAAACATAACACGATCATCATTCCGGTATTCAACCGATTTGAAAATCCTCACAAAACCACAGTGGAATCGGGCAACAACTTCGTGCGGCTAAATGACGAAGGCACCACTCACTTGCAAAACGCTGACTTGGTTCCCGAAGTCACCTTTTTGACCGAACTGGCTCATCGGCTGCACGGCAACGCTCCAGTCAACTGGCGCAAGCTGCAAGATACCAAATACGTGCGTCAGCTCATTGCCCAAACCATTCCCGGCTACGAAAAGATTGCGGCGATCGATGAAACCAAGGAAGAGTTTACGATCTCTGGTCGAATTTTCACCCAGCCAACGTTTAAAACCCCATCAGGAAGGGCATCCATGCAGCTTACCCCGCTGCCGACCTTAAGTCTGCCTAGCATTCAGGACTTTGGCGTGGCTAACTCGGTGCGGGGTATTGTGGTCGCGCTAATGACGGGGCGCAGCTATTCGCAGCACAACACGGTGGTATATAAACTGGGCGACCAGTATCGAGGGATGCCCCACCGCAACTGCATTTTGATGAATGCACTGGATGCAGAATCCGTTGGGTTCCAGCAACATCAACGGGTGACAGTGCAAGGTAATGCAGGCAAAATGGTCGATGTTGAAATTATCTATGGAGCGGTGCGCCGGGGAGCAGCGCTGATGTTTTACCCTGAAGTCAATGCCATTTTTAAGGCGAAAACCGAAACGCGATCGGGTACGCCTGCCTTTAAGCGGGTGCCCGTGTTGGTGTATGCCGAGGTGGTTTAAGGGGCGATCGCCAGACCTCGGAGGTCTGCACTGTAGGGATGAAGCATTTGTACCGAGATTTCGGCCATAGCCCTGAGTCTTGGTACAAATGCTTCATCCCTGCCGCTGTCGGGTAACCCATGATGGATGAAGCATTTGTACCGAGATTTCGGCCACAGCTATTACGTTTTGATCCAAATGCTTCATCCCTGCCGCTGTC
>Ga0335394_10010185_pt1 | contig 10586 bp, 9 predicted proteins | sample MAT03_FD_205741 | JGI IMG/M metagenome (GOLD analysis project Ga0335394, IMG submission 205741) | Freshwater microbial communities from Lake Fryxell liftoff mats and glacier meltwater in Antarctica - MAT-03 (spades assembly) (version 2) ...
ACGACACCATCGGCATCGACCTGGTCGCAATGAGCGTCAACGATGTGCTGGTGCAGGGTGCCGAGCCGCTGTTCTTCCTCGACTACTATGCGACCGGCCGCCTGGAAGTGGCAGTGGCCACCGAAGTCATCAAAGGCATCGCCCAGGGCTGTGAGCTGGCTGGCTGCGCCCTGATCGGTGGCGAAACCGCCGAGATGCCCGGCATGTACACCGCCGGCGAATATGACCTGGCCGGCTTCTGTGTCGGCGTGGTCGAGAAATCCCGGATCATCGACGGCTCCACAGTCGCTGCCGGTGATGTCGTGCTCGGACTGGCCTCCAGCGGCCTGCACTCCAACGGCTACTCGCTGGCGCGTCGAATCGTCGACCGCGCCCTGCCCGCCTTCGGCAGCGGCGGCATGTCGCCCGATTTTCACGGGCGCCCGCTCGCCGACGTGCTGATGGCACCGACCCGCATCTATGTGAAGCCAGTGCTGGCGCTGCTCGCCACGGTGCCGGTGAAGGCGATCGCGCATATCACCGGTGGCGGGCTGCCCGGCAATCTGCCGCGGGTGCTGCCGCCAGCGCTGACTGCCCATCTGGACGCCGGCAGCTGGCAACGTGCGCCGCTGTTCGACTGGCTTCAGGCCGAAGGCGCGGTCGCCGACGACGAGATGTACCGCACCTTCAACTGTGGAATAGGCATGGTGCTGGTGGTCTCTGCGGCCGACGCGGGTCAGGCGATCGAATCGCTGACCGGCGCGGGTGAGACCGTGCACATGATCGGCACCATCCGCGCGCGCCAGGGCGATGAACCGCAGACGGTGATCGACTGACATGCGCCACCTCCCCGGCAGCGGCGGTTGAGGTGACCAGCGTCGGGTCCGGCCACTGCGGCGCACCGGCACGAATCCAGCCGTGACGCTGCCTGCCATCGTCGTGCTGATCTCCGGGCGCGGCAGCAACCTGCGCGCGATAGTCGAGGCAGCACCGCCGTGCCGGATCGCCGCGGTGATCAGCAATCGGCCGGATGCCCCCGGGCTGGACTACGCGCGTGAAAAGGGTATCCGGACCGCAGTGATCGACCATACCGGCTTCACCTCGCGCGATACGTTCGACCAGGCGCTGAGGGCGGCGATCGATGCCCACTCGCCCGCACTGGTCGTGCTCGCCGGCTTCATGCGGATCCTGAGCGACGCCTTCGTCGGCCACTATGCCGGCCGACTGATCAACATTCACCCCTCGTTGTTGCCGGCATATCCGGGGCTGCATACCCACCGGCGCGCGCTCGCCGACGGCGTGCGCCTGCACGGCTGCACGGTGCACTTCGTGACTTCGACGCTGGACAGCGGCCCGATCATCGCGCAGGCCGCGGTGCCGGTGCAGCCTGATGACACCGAGGACAGCCTGTCGGCGCGCATCCTGGTGCAGGAGCACCGTCTTTATCCACAGGCCGTGCGCTGGTTCGTGCAGGGTCGGTTGGTCATCGCGCAGGGCCGGGTCTGCGTTGACCGAAGCGTTGACCGAAGCGTTGACCCAAGCGTCGATCGCAGCATCGATGCCGGTGTTGGTGCGGCAGTCGATGGAGTCGCTGCAGTGGGCGCGGTGGGTGCAGCCAACTGGCCCGGCACGGTTGCGCTGGTCAATCCCCCCCTGGACGTACCCCCGGACTGAATGCATGCGAATCGGCCAGAAGTTTGCCCGCACACCTCGGCCAGACCCGGCAGCCACGGCGTCGTCGGCCGGGCTGCGCGTGCGCGGCCGACTCTGCGCATTCGTACTGCTTGTGCTGCATGGGCTGTTTTTGCCGCTGCTCGCGTCGGCCGACACCCTGCCGGCGCCATCCGGCGGTCTGCCCGACCGGCTGCTGCTGACCTATGCGCTGTCGCGCGGGACGCTCGAGATCGCGCGCGTCGACGAGGTCTATGAGCGCAAGGGCGGCCGCTACCTGCTGCAGAGCGAGGCTCGCGCGGTCGGACTGGCCGCGCTGGTCGCCCGGGGCCAGGGCTGGCGGCGCGAGAGCGAAGGTGCTGTCACCGTAGACGGCTTGCGCCCGGAGCAGTTCACCGACCAGCGCGGCAACAACCCGGTGCAGCGCGCACGCATGGACTGGAGTGCCCGGCAGATCCGCTTCGACCGTTTGCCGGCCAGTGGCGAGGCCGAGACTGGCGCACCCGAGATGCTGCCAGCAGGCACCACCGATCGACTGAGCTTTCCCTATTCGATGGCCCAGCGGGCGACCCTGCCCGAGGGCGAATGGGAAGCGCCGATGACCGACGGGCGACGCCTGACCCGGTACCGGTTCAGGGTCGTCGGCCGCGAGACGGTGATCACGCCAGCCGGCAGCTTCGACGCGCTGCGGGTGACCCGGGTGCACGCGAAGGACGAGGCTGGCACTGATGTCTGGCTGGCCATCAGCCGTCAGATGATTCCGGTACGCATCCTGGTGACCGAGTCGGACGGCACTGTATTCGACCAGGTGCTGGTGAAGATCGGGCCGCCGTGAACCCGTACGCCGCCCGGCCGCCCCGGCGCGGATTCCTGTTGGCGCTGGCCGCTTCGATCCTGCTCCACGCGGCTACGGTGGCGTTCTCGCCAGAGCGCCTGGGCCACGAACGCCCAGCACTGGCGACACCGACGCCGATCGAGGTACGACTGACTCAGGCGCCCAAGCCGGCCGTGGTGGCCCCAGCCATGCGTCCCGTCGCGATCATGGCGCCGCGGGGGCCCAGCCAGCGCAGCGCAACGGCACCAGTGGCCACGCCAGACCCGGCCGCGCCCGGCACCGGCAACGCCCCGGCCACCGTGCAGCCCGCCGCGCCCGCGCCGAACTCATCAAGCGACGCCACGGCCACCGCGCAGCCCGCCGCGCCCGCGCTTAATTCGCTCGGCGAAGCCCCGGCCACCGCGCAGCCCGCCGCGCCTGCGCCGAACTTCCCGAACGAAGCCGCGCCCCCGCTGCAGACGGCAAGTGGTCCGCCGGCAGCCGAGACTGCCGCGGTAACAGGCAGCGCAAGCGCGAAGGCGGATGCGCCGGCAGGCAGCATCCGCTTCCCGCGCAGTGGCCGCGTCGAGTACGCGTTGTCGATCGGCAGCCCGCCGACCCCGGTCGGTCGCGCGACCTATGCGTGGGAGGCGAGCGAGCGCGCCTACCGGCTCAGTCTCACAGCGCAGACGACCGGACTGGTCGGCCTGTTTCGCCGGTTGCGCATCGAACAGGTCAGCCAGGGCCGGATCACCCCGGACGGGCTGCGCCCGGACGACTTCCAGCTCGATCGCGGGCCCAACGCGCGCAACGAGTTTGCCCGCTTCGACTGGAATGCAGGCAGACTCACCTACGGTTACCCGGATGCACAGCAGACGGGCGAATTGACTCCGGGCGCACAGGATGTGCTATCGCTGATCCTGCAATTCGCCTTCGTGCCGATCGTGGACGGCCAGCGCGATGTATTGCTCACCACCGGGCGGCGCCTGTATGTCCAGTCGTATCGGCTGGTCGCCGAGGATCTGATCGAGACCCCGTCGGGCGCATTCCGCGCCTGGCATCTGCAGCGGGTTCGCTCGGGCGACGGCGCCGATGGATACGACATGTGGCTCGCGACCGACCGGCCGTTCCTGCCGATACGCATCCGCTGGACTGACCGCAACGGCCGGGTCACCGACGCCACCGCCGACACCATCCGCCTTGCGCAGGACTGAAGAGAAACGATACCGATGGATGCTCTGCCCACCCCGAATCCGCTGCGTATCGACGGCGCCACCCAGGCGCTCGGCATCGCGCTGACCTTCGCCCAGCCGGTCGACCAGATGCTGCATGACTACTTCCGCACTCGGCGCGACCTCGGTCCGCTCGATCGCGCGTTCGTCGCCGAGCTGGTGTTCGCCGTCCTGCGCCGCTGGCGTACGCTGACCGCGCGCGCCTCGGTGCTCCCCGCACCGGGCGCCCCTGATGCACCTGCCGCCCCTGCCACCGGCGCCACCTCAGCCATCAGCCCCGCGGCCGAGCCGGCGCCGGCAGCAATAAACCTGCCTCCGCCCGGGCCGACGCCGCGTCGGCTGGTGCTGGTTGCCCTGACCTCCGTGTTCGGGCTCTCCGCACGCGCACTCGAGCAGGCCATCGGCCGTAACGACGCAGAGTGGCTGGCGACGACCCACACCGTGAATCTGGCAGGCCTGACCGCCGCCCAGGCGCTGGATATTCCCGACTGGCTGTACCAGCGGCTGATCGCGCAACACGGCGCCGCGCACACCGCGGCACTGGTCACCGCGTTGAATCACCCGGCACCGCTCGACCTTCGGGTAAACCCGATGAAGATCGACCGTGCCGGCGCGATGGCCGCGCTGCAGGCGCGCGGCATCCAGGCGTATGCCACCCCGTGGTCACCGCTCGGTCTGCGCATCGAGGGGCGACCGGCACTGGTGCGCGAACCGTTGTTCATGTCCGGCGCGATCGAAGTGCAGGATGAAGGCAGCCAGTTGCTGGCCCTGCTGGTCGCGCCCAAGCGGCGCGAGATGGTGGTCGACTTCTGCGCTGGCGCCGGTGGCAAGACGCTCGCGCTGGGCGCGATGATGCATTCGACCGGCCGCCTCTACGCATTCGACGTGTCAGCGCGGCGCCTGCGGGCATTGGAGCCGAGACTGAAACGAAGCGGGCTGTCCAACGTGCAGTCGCAGGTGCTGTCCAGCGAGACCGACAACAAGGTGAAGCGGCTCGCCGGCAAGATCGATCGGGTGCTGATCGATGCGCCGTGCACCGGGTTGGGTACCTTGCGCCGCAACCCGGACATGAAATGGCGGCAACCAGAGTCGGCCGTGACAGAGATGGCAGCCAAGCAGGCCGCGATCCTTGCCAGTGCCGCGCGGCTGGTCAAGCCTGGCGGGCGACTTGTGTATGCGACCTGCAGTCTGCTCGCCGAGGAGAACCGGGCGGTGGTCGATGCCTTCCTCGCAGCGCAGCCCGACTTCGCCCTGCGCCCGGCGAGCGAGGTGCTCTCCGCCCAGGGGATCGCGCTGGACACCGGCCCCTGCCTCGAATTGACGCCGGACCGGCACCATACCGATGGCTTCTTCGCCGCCGTGCTGCAGCGGGTTGTTGCGGGCTGAGCGAGCCGGCTTTCGATGCCTGCGATCTGGCCAGGGCAGCATTGCAAGCCGCATCGCGGACACTGGCTCCGGCGCGGCGCGTTGGTTGCGGGGCTGGCTGCGGGGCTGGCTGCGGGGCTGGCCGCGCCGGCGGGTGCGGAACAGACCCGTCTGTTCACCGCCACCGGTACCGTGCAGGCAGCGTTCACCCCGGGCGATCCGGTCGATCGGATACTGATCGACCTGATCGGCCAGGCGCAGCGGCGCATCCGGGTGCAGATCTTCAGCTTCACTCACAAGCGGATCGCCCGGGCGTTGATCGACGCGCAGTTGCGCGGCGTGGATGTTCAGGTGATCGCCGACGACCAGCAGGATCGCCACCAGCAGGGCAGCGTGCTGGCCGAGCTGGCCAGAAACGGGGTGCAGGTCAGGCTGGACCGCGGGGGGACCAGTGCGCACAACAAGGTGCTGATCATCGACCCGGGTACCGCGCAGCCAGTGCTGGTCACCGGCAGCTACAACTTCACCTGGTCGGCCCAGCGCCGGAACGCCGAGAACATACTGGTGCTGCGCGGCAACCCGGCCCTGACCGAGGCGTTCATGGACAACTGGGAACGGCAGCGGGTGCACACCGTGAGCTGGCGCCCTCGCCCGGGCCGCTGAGACCGGCGGCTGAAACCCTGACCCGGGCGCTGTGCCGACCTCGTCCGGCCGGTTGCCCGAATATCGCTTCCCGCTTAAAATGACTGGACAATTTGTATGGACAAAGGGTCGAACGCGGGGTCCGACACCCGGTGCAACGAGCAGTCGGGCGCGATCCGGCGATGACCCGCAGGCGCAGAGTGAACCCCAAGGAGGAATCGAAGATGACCCGACGCGCAGTCTGCCTGACGCTGGCGCTCGCCAGCAGCCTGCTGTCTGGCGGCGCAGTCGCGCAGGGCACAGGCTCCTGGCCGACAAAGCCGGTGCGCATGATCATCCCATGGCCTCCGGGAGGCGGCGCCGACATCGTCGGACGGATACTCGCCGAGCCGCTCGGCCAGGCCCTCGGCCAGCAGATGGTGGTCGAGAATCGGGGCGGCTCGAACGGTGCCATAGGCGCTGAAGCGGTCGCGCGTGCAACCCCGGACGGCTACACGATCATGTTCCAGAGCATCACCTCGCAGATGCTCAACCCGACCTTCTTTCCAAAACTACCGTTCGACAACTTCGCCGACTTCGCGCCGATCGGGCTGGTCGCCGAGGTGCCGCTGGTGATCGTTGTCAACCCGTCGCTGCCGGTAAAGACACTGCCCGAGCTGATCGCGCTGGCCCGGAAGAAGCCGGGCGAGCTGTCATTCGCCTCGTTCGGTGCAGGCAGCATCAGCCAGCTTGCCGGCGAGCTGTTCAATCGCTCGTTCGGCGTGAAGCTGGTGCATATCCCCTACAAGGGCGGTGGTCCGGCGCTGATCGACACGCTCGGCGGACATGTGCCGATCTACTTCTCGGGGGTCGGCACTGTGTTGCCGCATCTGCGCGCCGGCAAGCTGCGTGCGCTCGCCGTCACTTCGGCAACGCGGTCTAAGTTGTTGCCGGACGTGCCCACGGTCGATCAGGCTGCAGGGAGCAAGGGCTACGAAGCCGCTGTGATGTTCGGGCTGATGGCACCGGCGAAGGCCCCGCAGGAAATCGTCACCCGGATCAACGCCGAGACTGTGAAGCTGCTCAACAATCCGGATTTCACAGCACGACTACTGAACCAGGGGGGTTCGGACCGCGCTGCTGCGACCTCGCCACAGGACATGATCGACTACATGAAGAAGAATACGCCGCGCTGGGCAGCGCTGGTCAGGGAGATCGGAGCAAGAATTGATTGAGCGATTGATTGAGCGATTGATTGAGCGATTGATTGAGCAACTGATCGAGCATCCGGCCTCTATTTCAACCGGGGCGAATACAGCACTGCATCGTCCAACCACCGCTGCGGCCGCGGCTGCCTGCCTGGTCGGCATGGGCTGTTTGGTCGGCATCAACGCAGCGGCCTGGGCGCAGCCCTGGCCGTCGAAGCCGGTGCGCTGGATCGCGCCCTACCCGCCAGGTGGATCTTCCGACCTGGTCGCGCGTGCGATCGGCATCCGGCTCGCCGAGCAGCTCGGCCAGCCGGTGCTGGTCGACAACCGGCCCGGCGTCGGCGGCAGCCTGGGCAGCGAGATCGCCGCCCGCTCGGCGCCCGATGGCTACACGCTGTTGCTCGCCAATGTGGCGCCGCTGGCGATCAACCCGCACATCTACCCGAAGCTGGGCTATGACGTGCTGCGCGATTTCGAACCGGTGACCCTGCTCGCGACCGGGCCGACGATGCTGGTGGTCGGCCCATCGCTGCCGGTGAAGAGCGTGGCCGAGCTGCTCGCCCTCGCGCGCGCCAAGCCGGGCTTCCTGAAATACGGCACCGGGGGCAGCGGCACGCCGGCGCATCTGACCACCGAACTGCTCAGGCTGATGACCGGCATCGAACTGCTGCATGTGCCGTACAAGGGGACTGGCCAGTCGGTGACCGACCTGCTCGGCGGACAGATCGATTTCGTGTTCGCCAGCCCACCGGTCGCGGCAGCGCATGTGAAGAGCGGCAAACTGCGCGCGCTCGCAGTCTCGAGCGCCAAACGCACGCCGCTCGCGCCGGATCTGCCGACCATCGCCGAGAGCGGCGTCCCGGGGTTCGACATGGTGACCTGGTGGGGCGCGGTCTCGCCAGCCCAGACCCCGGCCGCGATCATCGAACGGTTGAACGCAGCGCTGCGCAAGTCGCTTGAATTCGCCGACACCCAGGAGCGGCTGGTGGCCCTGGGCATCGATGCGCGATCGAGCACGCCGGCGGCGTTTCGCGCGTTCATGGCCGCTGAACTCGCACGCTACGCCAAGCTGGCGAAACAGGTGGGCCTGAAGAGCGAGTGAGCGCCAGCGACCGAAGCAATCCGGGCAGAAGCTCGCCCGCCCCATCCCCCTCGGACCCTGCCCGACCCCGAGCCGGGCGCGCAGATCCGCATACTGGAAAGTGTTCAACATGCCGATGAATCGCCCTGATCTGACCACCCTCGCCGGCTGCATGCTCTGCGCTGCGCTGGCTGCCGCTGCCGGACCGTTGCTAGCGCAGGCCAACTGGCCATCCAAACCAGTGCGCATGGTCATCCCGTGGCCGCCCGGCGGTGGCAACGACATCCTGGGGCGCATTCTGGGCGAGCCGTTGGCGCAGGCGCTGGGTCAGCCGGTCCTGATCGAAAACCGCGGCGGCTCCAACGGACTGATCGGTGCCGAGGTGGTCGCACGCAGTGCGGCCGATGGCTACACCATCATGTTCCACAGCGTGACCTCGCACATGCTCAACCCCGCCTTCTATGCAAAGGTGCCCTACGACACGATTGCCGACTTCCAGCCGGTCACGCTGGTCGGCGAAGTACCGCTGGTGATTCTGGCGCATCCGTCGCTGCCGGCGCGCAACGTGAAGGAGCTGGTCGCGCTGGCGAGGAAGCAACCCGGGGAACTGTCCTGGGCCTCGTTCGGCGTGGGCAGCCTGAGCCATCTGGGGGGCGAAATGTTCATGGCTGCGCTGGGCATCAAGATGAACCATATCCCCTACAAGGGTGGCGGCCCGGCGCTGATCGACAACCTGGGCGGCCATGTCCCGCTCTACTTCTCCAGCCTCGCCACCGCGATCGCTCCGGTGCGCGCCGGCCGGCTGCGCGGCCTCGCCCTCACCGCCTCGACCCGCACCAAGCTGCTGCCGGACTTGCCGACGGTGAACCAGGCCGCCGGCATCACCGGTTTCGACGCGACCATCATGTACGGGGTGTTCGCGCCGGCGAAGACGCCCGCCGATGTCGTCAAGCGTCTGAACGACACCATCGGCAAGCTGCTGCGCACGCCGGATATCGCAGGCAAGCTCGAAGCGCAGGGGCTCGCCAGCGCTACGCCGGGCACGCCCGAGGAAATGAGTGCGTACATCAAGGCCAACATCGGCCGCTGGGCTCGGGTCGTGCGCGACTCGGGGGTCAAAGTGGACTAGCGAGGGCACCGAGGGGACAGACCCTGAGGGTCAGTCCCCGAAATCGCTCGCATGTTTCTTGCGTAGGCGTTGTTTCCAGACAGCCAGGGGACAGACCCCGAGGGTCAGTCCCCAAAGTCGCAGGCCGCGAGGGGACAGACCCTTGGGGTCTGTCCCCAGAGTGCCCAAAGTCGAGCCCGCCCGGTCTAACCTTTTTTGACGTCTTCGCCCGTTTTCCGCAACCATCGATCTCGATCCCGACTGATATCCTCGACCGAAAGGAACGCCTCACCATGTTCAATCCATTCAAGCCCCTCGAGCTGATCGAGACCGAAGTGTTCACCACGCTGCCGGCGAAGTACCGCAAGAAGCAGCGCAGCGACTGGGCCGACCCGAACCGCCAGGGTGCCGAAGTCGAGTGCTTTCTGGAAGGCCCGTCGTTCGACCGGGACGGCAACCTGTGGTTCGTCGACTGTGCATTCGGCCGCATCTTCCGCGCCGACCCCAAGGGCAATGTCGAACTGGCACTGCAGTACCCCGGCTGGCCCAACGGCCTGAAGTTCCACCAGGACGGGCGCATCTTCGTCGCCGACTACAAGATGGGCATCCTGGTCATCGATCCGAAGACGATGAAGATCGAGGAAGTGCTGCGCACCGCATTCAGCGAAGGCTTCAAGGGCTGCAACGACCTGCACTTCGCCTCCAATGGCGACCTCTATTTCACCGACCAGGGCCAGACCGGCATCGCCGACCCGACCGGCCGGGTGTTCCGCTGGCGAGCCAACGGCGCGCTCGATCGCCTGTGCAGCAACGTGCCCAGCCCGAACGGCATCACCCTGTCGACGGTGGAGAAGCACTGCTATGTCGGCGTGACCCGCTCGAACTCGGTATGGCGACTGCCGCTGATGCAGGATGGCTCGATCTCCAAGACCGGCGTCTGCATCCAGCTCTCCGGCGGCGTCGGTGGTCCCGACGGCATCGAGATGGACGGCCAGAACGGCCTGCTGGTGTGCCAGCTGGGCGTCGGCGTCTGGCTGTTCGACTCGAACATGCTGCCCACGCACCTGGTGCACTCCAAGGACCACACGCATCACCATCTGGCCAACATCGCCTTCGGCGGCCCGGATCTGAAGACGCTGTACATCACCGAGTCACTCTCCGGCGATATCCTGATGGCCAAGCTGCCTGTGGCCGGCAAGCGAATCTACGGACTGAGCTGAAGATGAAGAAGATCCAGAGCGTTATGATCTACGGCTACGGGGTGATGGGCCGCGGCGTGGCGAAGACCTTCGCCAGCCACGGCTTCGACACCACCGTGCGCTCGGCGCGCGCGGCGGAAATCACCGACCTGCCCGAGGGCGTCAAGGCGGTGGCCACGCTGCCGGCCAAGGCACCGGACCTGATCATCGAGCTGGTCCCCGAAAATATTCCGACCAAACAGAAGGTGTTCGCCGAAGTCGAGGCCGCCTGGGCTGGACAGGACTATCTGCTCGGCACCGGCACCTCG
>Ga0335394_10010186_pt1 | contig 10586 bp, 11 predicted proteins | sample MAT03_FD_205741 | JGI IMG/M metagenome (GOLD analysis project Ga0335394, IMG submission 205741) | Freshwater microbial communities from Lake Fryxell liftoff mats and glacier meltwater in Antarctica - MAT-03 (spades assembly) (version 2) ...
CGGCACCGGCTCGCTCAGGTCGATCCAATACAGAAACCAGTGACTTTTCGGAGCTTTGAGCGGTTGAATCATGATGGCCAATTAATGTCGATGCGCTCCCGGCGTCCGAAGCGATCATTGTAAAAAATTTCTTTATTCTTCGCGCCAAACTCATGCACCAGACGCGTCACCTTCACATCAAAACAGCAATACTCCGCAATCTCCATCATCCGCCCCTCGCGATACCACCGGATCGCGTCCAGCCCCTCCGCCACCTTCCCGATCCCCAGCGTCCCCTGCGCCACATCCTCCAGCTTCAATCGATGCCCAAGCACCTTTTCGATCTCCACCAACAAATCCAACGTCGGCAAAAACTCCGGCAACGACAAAACCGTGTAGGCCATCAACACCTCGTAATCAAAACGCAATACGTTATACCCCACCACCAAATCCGCCCGCTGCAACCGCGCAATCAAGTCCCCCGCCCGTTCCTCGGGAAAAATTTCATACTTCTCGTCCGCCGAACTATACGTCACCCCGATCGACATCCCCATCTTGTCCTTCTTGTCCCACCCGCCGACATCATTCGCCGTCCGCTTGGTCTCCAAATCGAAGTAAACAATATCCATGAACCCGCCATCTTGCGCTGAAACCGCCCACCGTGGAAACCACAAAACAGCGCGAGTGATCGAGTCGGGCGACTACAAACCACTCCTCTTGACAAGCGGTAGCGTTTTGCTACCTTTTAGCTATGAGCCAACCAGTGAAACTTTCTGATAGTCTTGTGATGGATGCTCGTTTGACCAGCGAGTGGGGAGAACGGTCGATCGCAGGGCAAATCGAATTTTGGGCAGGGCTAGGACGTGCGATTGAGCCGCTCATGCGACTCCCGGATGTTCTTGCATTGCGCAAGGCGGGGACGGTCAAGTCGATCTCTGCGTGTTTGGCCGAAGTCGGCACGGCCGCTGGAGCGCGCCGGGTCACCGCGTATTTGAAGACACGTCCGTATCCCCACTACGAGTCCGTGGCGGGCGCGCCGGGTCTATTGGTTCGTATCGACGAAGACGGGACGCGCACGAAGGGCCGCTTCTTGAATCGCCAATTCAAGCCGACACGCACCCGCCCGCAGAAGTGACGCATCCGCTCCTCGAAAAACGCCCGATCGTTGTCGCCATCGCCGGGCCGAACGGAGCTGGCAAGACAACTTTCTATCACAGCTTTTTGAGCGAGGCGGGACTGCGTTTTGTCAACGCTGACGATATTGCCCGCGACCTCGCAATCGACGCGTACGCAGCGGCCAAAATCGCCGATGCTCTCCGGCGGGAACTCATCCAACAGCGGGAGAGCTTTGTCTTTGAAACGGTTTTTTCCGATCCCGTGGCCGACAAGGTGAGGTTTTTGGAAGAGGCCGCGACGGCGGGATACAGCGTCGTATTGTATTTCGTGGGCATCTCGGCTTGGGAAATTTCCGAACAACGCGTGGCGATGCGGGTATCGCAAGGTGGACATGACGTGCCTTCGGAGAAACTTGCGGCGCGCTTTCCGCGCACACTCGCTAACCTGAAAGCCGCCATTCAGAAACTGCCGCTCGTGCTGGTGTTCGACAATGAGGACATTGGGAGTTCCTACCGCAAGGTTGCCGAGTTTGCGCAAAGCGTGCGAACGTTCTCAGCTCCGCCAGAACCGGAGTGGTTAAAAGTAGCGCACTGAGCTTGACCAGCCTCCCGGTCGCGCCCGCATGTTCTTGACGGCGCGCGGGGCGGAGGGGAACATCAAATTTGTGATTCATCCCCTCCTCCTCCCTTTAGTCACCAGCCTCTCCGTTATACCGTTTGCCCTCGCTCAGTCGGATGTGAATCCGGTCAATGCGGATGCGATTTTGAAGGAGATCGAGACGATTGAGCAGAAGCAGAAACAAACGCTGGCTTCGGCAAAAAACTCGACGCTTTCACGCCTGCAGACTGCGGCGTCGAGCGGGGCGGCGGCGGCGGGTTTTTACACTGACGCAGTTGAGGAAGTTCAATTTCAAGGACAAAAAGGCAAGGCTGAGGCGTTTACCGATTGGAAAAAGCAGAACGGGGACTTGCTGCGTTCAAAGCCAATGCAAACGGCATTGATGCTTCATCTCCGCTATGCCGTGCTTGCGGTGCAGCGGAAGGGAATCGAGAAGCCGGAGACGTTGATGCCAGCCTCGGAAAAATACCTCAGCGACCTCATTGCCGCCGATGATGTTTTTAAAGACAAACCGCCGCAACAGGCGCTTGACCTCCTCACGAAACCGCTCGGTCAGTCGATAATGGCGCAGTGGTTGCGATTGGGGGATTGGCTGCCGGATGACAAGGACTTTGAACTCACGCCCGGCAACGTGACGGGAATTTTAAACAAAAACATCCGCCCGTTTTTGCGCGAGGCGAAGAGCCCGAATCTCATCCAGACGTGGGACCTGCAAATGCAGATCGAGGCGGATCGCATCACGACAGGGCGTTCGGACCACAGGGCCGACGAGTTCAATACCGTCACACGGCCCAGGTTGATTTTTCAGCGCGCCAAAGACATGGCCACCATCGGGCAGCCAAATCGTGCGGTCTCCGAGATTATTGTGCTCGTGCGGACTTACCCCGAACACCCGGACTTCAGAAGCTGGGTGGCCGAGGTCAAGAACATGGTCAAGCCAGCGGCTAGCGCCCCGGCTCCTGCGGAAACATCTCCGCAATAAGCGCCGCGTAGCGGTCGGTGATGACGTGGCGTTTGAGCTTAAACGTGTTCGTGAGCTCGTCGCCGAGTTCGAAGGACTTCGGGAGAAAGCGCCAGACGACGATTCGCTCGAAGGGTTTGAATCCGTTTTCACTAGAGACGCGTTTGCGAAGCTCAGCTTCAAGGAGACGGTGGGCGTCCTCGCGCTGCATGAGAGCGTCGACGGAATCCGCTGCGATGCCGGCGGCGCGGAAGCCGTCCAGAGCCGGAACGATCAAAGCGCCGAGGTTTTTCTGATCCTGGCCGACGACGATGCATTGATCGACAAGGGACGAGCCTGTGATGCGGCTCTCGATGGGCACGGGCTCGACGTTTTCACCGCTGAGGAGAACGATGGTCTCCTTCGAGCGTCCGAGAATTTTCAGGCAGTTATTGAACGTCATCATGCCGATGTCGCCGGTGTTCATCCATCCGTCGCGAAGGACGCGCGCGGTGGTCTCGGGATCTTTGTAGTATCCGCGCATGACTTGCGGGCCTTTGACATGAATCTCACCGCGGAGTCCGCGTCCGCCGCTGCGGCGCGCGCGGTTGGGGTAAAGTGTCTCGCCGGTGTTGAGATCGATGATGCGAATTTTGGTTTTTGGGAAAGGGCGTCCGACGGTGCCGAGAACGAGCTTGCTCCACGTGCGGACGGCGAGCACGGGCGAGGTCTCCGTCATGCCATAACCTTCGAGAACGGGAATGCCGATAGCGTTGAAAAATTCATCCACATGCGGCTGGAGCGCCCCGCCGCCTGAGATGGTGCCGCGAAATTCGCCGCCGACAATTTTGCGGAGCTTCGCGAGAACAAGGGGGTCGAGCACGAGGTGGGGAATGATACACAGCGCCCACGCAATGGCGTGAGCGACGGCGAGCGGGAGAACCTCGGTGTTGGAACGCCCTGTCGTGTCGAGCTCATGCCGAAGAAAGAAACTTTTGGCGTGGTGGACTTTTCTGGCGCAGTGATATGCCGCATGGAACAGCGCACGACGAGGGGCCGGCGCGGATTTCACGCTGGCGAGAATTTTTTGATAAAGGCTTTCCCAAAGTCGCGGCGCGGAAGCCATAAGCGTCGGACGGACGACTTTCAGATCCTCGCCGATAGTACGAAGGTTCGTATAGTGCGTGCAGGCACCCATGGAGATGGCGACCATTTCAAAAACGCGTTCGTAGCTGTGCCAGATCGGAAGAATCGAAAGCATGCGGTCGCCGGGCTCGATCTTGACGGGGAGGTTTTTGATTTGGGAGCACATGTTGGCATGTGTGAGTTGCACGCCTTTCGGAGTCCCTGTTGTGCCCGAGGTGTAGATAATTGTGAAGAGATCGTCGGGCTTGACGGCTTGCGCGCGCTCGTGGGCTATGCGGTCGCCGGTGGCGCGTCGCCGGGCACCGTCGGCGAGAAGATCTTCCAAACGTAACACCCCTTTGCGCGGCTCGCCGCCGGACGACATCACGATGATCGTGTCAATGTGTCGAAGGTGGCAGCGGTCGAGTTTTTCGAGGACGGTGAGGTTTTCCACAAACACCACGTGGACGTCGGCGTGCGTTAGAATATAGGTCATCTCCGCGTCCGTGATGTCCGTCCCGCGCGGGACATCCGCCGCGCCCGCGAGAAGAATGCCGTAGTCGGCGATGATCCACTCGAGGCGATTGTCGGCTATAATGCCTATATGGTTGCGGGCTTTGACGCCAAGTGCTGCGAGCGCCGTCGCGAGATCGAGACCTGCCTCGTAAAGTTCTCGAAAACTCGTGGCGACAAATTTCCCGCTCGGATCTTTCCGGGCGAATGCCGGTCTGTCGCCGAATTGCTCGGCGGCTCCAGAATAAACAGCAGTGAGGGTGGGGGCGATAACTCGTGGCATAGGACGCCAAGAAACTCGCCTTGAACGGTGCCTTTGCGCAAATAAAATTATGTGTTGAATAGAAATTCTATGAAACGTCTCGCTCTCATCCCTGGACGCCGTCGCCGCAAGTCAGCCCGGCTACTCCGCGAAGTTCCGTGAGATGCTGGCTCGGGAAAAAGCGAAGGGCTCCAGTCTTCGCAAAATCTTCGCCCGCCCCGAGCAGGCGATTCTCAGCCACATTCTCATGGGGAAGACCAACCGGGAAATGAGCGAACTGATCAAACTCAGTCCTCGCACGATTGAATTTCATCGCGCCAATGTCATGACGAAACTCGGCGCAACGAATGCCGCTGAACTCGCTGCCAAAGCAGATCTCTATGACTTAGGATTGTTTACGATATCTCGGGCAGCAGGCTTGCCTCCTTGAACACACCTCCGTTTCGCCGGACGCAGTTCTCATCGTCGTTTCCACAAACTCAGCGCGTCTGGGCCGATCTCAAAGTTCCAGCTTCCGCTGTTTTCCATTGAGCGAGAACCGGAGAGAGTCGCAAATGACTTTTGTCACTAACGCGCTTCTGGCTTCGGAAAAGCTCATCCACAGTCGGCGGAGCCCGATTCCCCCCCCCGCACGCTCCAAGCTTAGCCGTTGCGATTCGGGGTGCCTAATACATGGGTCTTTGGCGGGAGCATCACGTTGTCGAACGTCTGAGTAAACATCGCTGCCGCGAAAAAAGCCACTGCGCGGAGCGTATCCGTCCCGACATTGACCAGATCATGCCGCAGCGGTGTGGGCAGCACAAAGACGCTTCCCGGTCCAACGGCATGCTTGCTGCCATCTTCCAGTTGAAGCTCCCCGCTCCCGGCAATGATGTATTGCGTTTCTTCCGTCGCGTCCGTATGCCAACCAAGCCGCCCCCCCGGTTCGATTTCATAAACGATTGTCGAGGATTCGGTCGTTCCGTGCCCGCCATACAGAACAAAAGCCCCGTTCCACCGCACGCTCTCTTCGCCGTCTCCACGGACAAGGACGCGTTCGAGTTTGTTTGATTCAATGATAGTTGCGTTCATAAGGATTCTAACATTTAGGAGTCGATCAATGAATGTCAAATGCTAAGTTTATTTTTTCGCTTACGGTGCAACGGGTTTTTTAATATTAGCATGTCTGAAATGTCTCGGAGTGCGCGCGTTCGCATCGGATCGGACTCCGAAAACTGTTTGCTTGAAGCATAAGCCAACAAAGGCGGAAATCACCCGTCTCTTGTCGATGCAACCAATAGCACATCGTCCAATTGAGAGAGTCTTTGAGCCTTAAGAACTCGTTTTTAGTGCACTGGCGCAACGGGTGGCGGCAGCGGGAGCGCCAAGTCGATGAAAATCCGGCTCCTTTCCGATCTCGCATTCTGATCTTGTAGATTGCGGGCGGGAAGTTCATGGTTTGCGAAGTTTTATGAGCACTCCCCCTACCCCGCGCAAAAAAGTCCAACCCATCGTTTACTTCATCGGTCTCACGGCGGCGCTTGCGGGGTTGTTGTTTGGGTTGGATGTGGGGGTCATCTCTGGCGCGGAGGGGTTTATCCAGGAGGAATTTAAGCTCTCAGACGACACGATCCAGCTCGTTGTGAGTTCGCTCCTGTGGGGCGCGGCGTTCGGGGCGCTCTTTAGTGGAATTCTTTCGAGCAAGCTCGGACGGCGGAAGACGATTCTTATTAGCGCGGTGAATTTCATCATCGGTGCGATTTTGTGCGCATTTGCCACGAACGAGCACATGCTCATCGGTGCGCGGTTTTTGCTGGGCATTGCGGTCGGCGTGGCTTCATTTACGGCACCGCTTTATCTCTCCGAAGTCTCGCCACAATCGGTGCGCGGATCGATGATTTCGATGTATCAACTCATGATCACGATCGGCATCGTGATGGCGTTTCTCAGCAACACGTGGCTGGCAACCTATGTCACGATCGACGGCGTAACGGGCGGTCATTGGCGGCTGATGCTAGGCGTGATCGCGATTCCAGCCGCAGTAATGTTTGTCGGCGTTTTTTTCCTGCCCGAGAGTCCGCGGTGGCTTTTTCTCAAGGGTTTTCAGGACAAAGCAGTCGGGGTTTTCAAGCAGTTAAAACTCGATGACGCGGAGATTGCGGCGGAGATTCACGAAATCGAAGACAGCCTGAAGATCAAACAGGATGGATTTTCGCTCTTGAAAAACAATCCGAACTTCCGGCGAGCCATCGGCCTTGGCGTCGGTTTGCAAATCATTCAGCAACTCACGGGCATCAACGTCATCATGTATTACGCGCCGCGCATTTTCGGCATGGCGGGATTCGAAGATGTGAACGAGCAAATGTGGGGAACGGTCATCGTCGGCGTGACGAATGTGCTGGCGACGTTCATCGCGATTGCGTTTGTGGATCGCATCGGGCGCAAGCCGATTATGTATGCGGGATTCGCCGTGATGGGCGTCGCTTTGCTGAGCGTTGGGACGTTGTTTCTCATTGGAGGCGAGACGCGGATGATGCCGAATGCTAAAGGCATCGAAGAGGCTTCAATTGTTTTGAAGAGTCTGGATTTTGCCTATCCCGCGATCTTCTCACTGCTGATTTTCATTGTTGGTTTTGCCATGAGTGCCGGGCCGATTATTTGGGTGATCTGCTCGGAGATCTACCCGCTGGCCGGGCGCGACCTCGGGGTGACCTTCAGCACGGGAACAAACTGGATTGCCAATGCGATCGTGGGCATGACTTTCCTCTCGCTCATCAACGGGGTTGGACCAGGTAACACGTTTATTCTCTACGGCGCGCTCAACGTTTTGTTCGTGATCTTCTTCCTGATGTTTGTGCCGGAAACCAAAGGCATCTCGCTGGAGAAAATCGAACGGAATTTGATGTCGGGTCTCCCGCTCAGGAAAATCGGACGCTAACGCTTAAGCTTTCGGCGAAGGATGCGGAAGGCGTCGGTTGTTTCCTCCACGCGAAGGATCAAGCAGCCGGCGATGTAAGCAAATGCGCCTCCTCCAATCAGGACAAAGACCGTGAGCGCCTGTTGCCAGAGGACGGGTTTGGGGAAGACATGCGCCGCACCGATAAGACCACCCCAGCAAACCAAACCAAGAGGAATGGTCGCCAGCGTGCAGCGGACGATGGTTGATGCAAACCGGGCGGAGTCGAGTTTACGAGCGGGGGCACGCATTAGGAAATAGAGAGCCGCGAAGTTCAGCGTCGCACAAATGGTCGTCGAAAGCGCCAGGCCTTTGTGTCCCAGTCCGAGATGGAACATGAACCAATAGTTGAGCACCACGTTGAGGGCGACAGAACCAAAGCTGACCAGCATCGGCGTCCATTTTTTATTGATCGCGTAAAAGGCGGGCGAGAGCACCTTGATGCAGGCGTAGGCGACGAGGCCGAGCGCGTAGTATTGGAGAGCGCCTCCGGTTTGCTGCGTGTCGGCGGCGAGGAATCGCCCGTGTTCGTAGATCAGGCCAATGATCGGCACAGACAAAAACCAAAGCCCGACTGCGGCAGGGAGCGTGAGAAAAACCGCGAGACGCATCGCTTTGCCCAGCGTCGGACCAAACTCGCTGGTATCCGCCCCCGCCGCGATGCGTGAGACCACCGGAAGTGTAATCGTCGCCACCGCGACGCCAAAAACGCCGATGGGCAATTGCATGAGTCTAAACGCGCTATTGAGCCAAGTGACGGCATCCGCACCGACATGCGCAGCAAAACCCGTGTTGACGAGCACATTGACCTGCACGGCACTGGCGGCGATCACCGATGGCACCATGAGCACGAGGATTCGGCGGATGCCCGGATCGTGCCACCGAAAGTCCGGACGGAAGGAAAAGCCGGCGCGGCGCAGACTCGGGAATTGCGTGACCAACTGGAGCAATCCGCCGAGCAACGTGCCGAACGCGAGGCCGAGAAGCGCGTTGCGTCCGAACGCCGGGTCAATCCACCAGCCGAAGAGAGCACCCCCGAGGATCGAACCGATGTTGAAAAAACTCGAAGCCATCGCCGGCGCGGTGAAGATGTTTCGGGAATTCAGCATCCCCATCACGAGCGCCGCCAGCGAGACGAGGAGGATGAAGGGATACATAATCTGCGTCAGCAGAATCGTGAAGGCCATCTCCTCCGAGCCGAAGCCGCGAGCGAGCAAGCCGACAAGTTGAGCTGAGAGCAAGACGCCCGCAACGGTCACCACGCTCATAAACACGGCAACGAGCGTCATCATTTTCGACGCCAGCTCCCACGCCGAAGCCGGGCCGTCTTTTTCGATGCGTTGCGAAAAAACAGTCACGAACGCCGTCGAGAGCGCCCCCTCGGCAAACAGGTCACGGAGGAGATTCGGAATTCGGAAGGCAATGATAAATAGCCCCATCGCCGCCGTGCCGAAGAGAGAGTTGAAAAGCACTTCGCGCACCAACCCCAGCACGCGACTGCACATTACGGCAAGCGCGATGATCCCGCTGGCTTTCGTGTTGAGTTTCTTTCCGTCGCTCATCTTGCGGCTGCTTTGTGAAGTCGTTCCATAATCGCGGCACCGAGTCCGTGCGCCGGAACGGCTTCGGCAATGATCAACTCCAAACCCAACGCGTCAAGCCGTCGCATCGCACCAAACAAATTCGCCGCCGCTTCGCGCAGGTCGCGCCTCGCGCTCAGATGCTCAACATGCGCAAACCCGCTTCCGTCACTTGACCACGCGAGCAGGCCACAACCCGGACGCGGTGTGGGGACTTCGGAGACAACCTCAACGGGCGTCGCGGGGGCGTAGTGGCTCTTAAAGCCGCCTGGCGCAACAATGTCTTTGCCGACGGAGACGACATTGCCAAACCCCGCGAGTTCTTCGCTCGTCACCGGCCCATTTCTCAACACGCGAAAATTCGCACCCTCCACGCACACGATCGCCGATTCGAGCCCGTGCGCGCAGCTCCCGCCATCCACAACCAACGCGACCTCACCGTCCAACTCCGCAACCACATCCAGCGCGCAAGTCGGGCTGATCCGACCAAAACGGTTCGCGCTCGGTGCCGCGATGGGTTTTCCAAATCGCTCGACGATTTCCTGAAAAACCGGATGTGCGCTCCAGCGGATCGCGACAGTGGACTGTCCGGCGGTCACGATATCGGGAACAATGTCGCGGCGCGGGAGCACCAGCGTAAGCGGGCCGGGCCAGAACGCTTCGGCGAGTTTCCAAGCCTCTGGCGAAAACTCCGCCAACCGCGACGCCCATTCCATGTCCGGCACATGAACAATCAGCGGATCGCTGAGCGGACGGTGTTTCGCCTCGAATATCTTCGCGCACGCCTCGGGATTGAGCGCGTCGGCCCCGAGCCCGTAAACGGTTTCCGTCGGCAACCCGACTATCTCACCGGATGCGAGAAGCGCCACGGCGGGCGAAATTCCCTCGGCGACTCGGACGACGCGCGTTTTCAATCGAGTTGGCTGGCCAGCGCCTCGGCGGTCTGGCGTTTGCGGAAGCTCTCAAGCGCCTTGCGGACTTTAGCGTCGTCGTGAGCCAGCACTTCGGCAGCAAAAAGCGCGGCGTTTTTCGCGCCGGGGATCCCGATGGCAAACGTCGCCACGGGAATGCCCGCAGGCATCTGAACGATCGACAGCAGCGAATCCTGCCCCTTCAGCGCTAGGCTCTCCACCGGCACGCCGAGGACTGGAACGATCGTATGCGCGGCGATCATGCCCGGCAAATGAGCCGCCCCGCCAGCACCGGCAATGATCGCCCGCAGACCCCGCGAGGACGCTGTCTTGGCATAGCGGGCCATGAGATCCGGCGTGCGATGGGCGGAGACGACCCGGCACTCGTGCGCGATCCCGAGAAGTTTCAAAATGTCCGCCGCTTCTTTCATCGTCGTCCAGTCCGAGCGACTGCCCATGACCACGCCGACGACGGGTGCCACTTTCGTGCCTTTGGTTTTCATTGTGACGAAATTGTTACGTAACTTTCTTTGACGCCGCCTTTGTCAGTCTCTCGACTGGGCGTGCGGGGTGTTGTTCTGCCCCGCACCACTACCAGACACATCAT
>Ga0335394_10010188_pt1 | contig 10585 bp, 9 predicted proteins | sample MAT03_FD_205741 | JGI IMG/M metagenome (GOLD analysis project Ga0335394, IMG submission 205741) | Freshwater microbial communities from Lake Fryxell liftoff mats and glacier meltwater in Antarctica - MAT-03 (spades assembly) (version 2) ...
CCTGATCCCGCTGCTTGAGGCCTGCCGCGCCCTGCTCGACAAAGATGCGCTCTTTCTGCTCTACAGTTGCCATACCCCAGGCTTCACCCCCATTACCCTGGAGAATCAGGTCGTCGAAATTCTCACCAAACGCGACGGCAGCTTGGAAAGTGGCGAAATGGTCGTGACCGAACCGCGCGGACGGCAATTGCCCAGCGGCACCTATACACGTTGGGTCGCCGCTGAATAAATTCTCAGTAGACAAGCCAGCAAAGGCGAACTCGCCTAGCCTATGTCGTTTCTGCCACGAGGGCCGGCAAGCGTTGGATTTTCGCAATCTCCGATGAAGTTGGGGCGTTCAGCGCTTGGTAGAGATCCCAAGCTAGCTGTAAATTAAGCCAGAATTGGGCTTCCATCCCCAAAAGGCGCTCCAGGCGCAAGGCAGTGTCGGGCGTCATGCCGCGTTTGCCGTGAATCAGTTCATTGACCCGTGGATAAGAGACGCTAATTAATTTGGCTAATTCAACTTGCGAAATTCCCAGCGGCTTGAGAAACTCTTCCAATAACATCTCGCCGGGGTGCGTGGGTGGACCGTGGGTGGGAATGCGCATAAGTTGCTTTTGTTATTGGTAGCCAGGAAGCTTATATTGTTTCAGCTTACTATAAAAATGCCCATTTTAAGAAAGCTGACAAATTTGCGGAGAATGAAGTTATTGAGGATAGTAACGCACTTATTTAGAAACTGTTTGAAAAGTAACGGCTGTCGAACAAGAGTTGGGGTAAACTGTGGATGTGAATACACAGAATTATCCAACAGCGCCCAGAGGGCCCCCGAGCGACAGCCAGTGGGATATTATCCAGGAATATATTCCACCGGCCAAATCGGGAGGGAGACCGCGCCGCTTAGCGATGCGCGAAGTCGTGAATGCCCTGTTATACATAACGGTTGGCGGTATTCAATGGCGGATGCTGCCCAAAGAATATCCGAAATGGCAAAGTGTGTACGTGTACTTTCAACGCTGGCGTGATGACGGTACCTGGCAACGGATCCATGACACGTTGCGCGACAGGGTACGGCGCAAAAGTGGTCGTCAACGGCAGCCAACGGCCGGTAGTTTGGACAGCCAAAGTGTCAAAACGGGCCATACACCAGGTGGTATTCGTGGCTATGATGGGGCCAAGCATCTCACGGGTCGCAAGCGGCATATCCTGGTCGATACCGGCGGCTTGCTGCTGGGCGTTATCGCTGCTTCTGTCCAAGATCGCGATGGCGCACGCTTGCTGCTAGAAGGGGTCGCCAGTTGCTACACCCGGTTGCGGCTCATCTGGGTGGATGGGGCCTATCGAGGGGCTCTCCTCGACTGGGTAGCCCAACACTTTCCCTTTCGGCTGCAACCTCTGCTGCCGCCCAAAGGGCAGTCAGGCTTTGCCTTACTCGCTCGGCGCTGGGTCGTTGAACGTACCTTTGCCTGGTTTGGCTGGCAGCGTCGCCTGGCCAAGGATTATGAACGTCTGCCCGCCAGTAGTGAAGCCTTTATCCACCTTGCCATGATTCGTCTCTTGTTGCGTAGACTTGCTCCTTCCTAACCTTTTCAAACAGTTTCTAAGAAACGGGCCATAAATATTTACTGCGAGTTCTACCCATAGTAAGCAGAGGCTGTAGTTTCAAATTAGGCGTCCCGTTCCAGTAAATTGTGCTGGAATAGGACGCCTAATTTGAAAAGGCTAACTAAGATTAAAACAAACTATATCGTAAACAAAATAAGGGCTATGATTCGTTGATACACAATCAACTTAAATATATATCTGTATTATCTACTATGTAAAGTAACATTTCATGCATAAATAATGTTTTGTTATGGCTCTAGCACTGGCTGAATTCCCCGATTTTGACCTTTGCTATATGATACTTATCATTTGCTCATCTATCCGTTAATGAATCGAAATTTTACAGCAAATTCGACTATGAAACTCAGCCAACAACAACTAGAAGCCCATCTTTGGGGTGCCGCTAATATCCTGCGCGGCAAGACAGCCGGCCAGGATTATAAAAACTATATTCTGTCGCTCATGTTTTATAAGCGGCTTTGTGACCAGTGGGAGAATGAGGCCGATGACGCGATAGCTGAATTAGAACGCCAATAAGGCCGCGAACTCTCTGAAAGACAAAAAGCAATTTTTCGTGTGCGCGGTGAACATCGCTTCCAGATTCCTGAAGGCGCGCGGTGGGGTGACGTGCTGGCCGTTTCGGAAAATATTGGGCAAAAGCTTACTGAAGCCATGCGCGCCGTGGCCAATGCAAATAAAGAATTACACGGCGTCTTTACTGTGGATTGGAATCAGCCCGCCCCGGACCAAAGTGGCAAAAAGCTTATTGCGAATGAAGTAGTACATGCGCTAATCCAACACTTTGACGAAATTGACCTATCAAATCAGAGTGTACCATCTGATGTGTTAGGCCGCGCCTATGAATATCTCATCAAACAGTTTGCCGACGATGCCGGCGCCAAAGCCGGGGAATTTTTTACACCCCCAGAAGTGGTTGATACGTTAATACGCATATTGGAGCCACAACCCAATGAGACGATCTATGACCCAACCTGTGGCAGTGGTGGGATGCTAATTCACTCAGCAGATTTTCTGATTGAACAGGGGTATCGGCCCAATGCAGCCCAGTACTTTGGTCAGGAGATGAATTGGGGCAACTTTGCCATTGCGAAGATCAACTCTGTCTTGCATGGGCTAGAGGCAGATATTCGCGGCGGCAGCAGTACTATCACTGATCCGCAATTTACCAAAGATGGTCAAGTTCAGAAGTTTTCCCTGGTGCTGGCCAATTTTCCCTTTTCTGACGACTTTTGGTGGCTGCGACCAGAACAGCAGACGGACGATAAAAAGAAAAAGGATAAGCTCAAAAGTGAGGTTTTTGGGAAAGAGGGTTTTAAAGATCTATATGGCCGGTTTGGGCGGGGGACAGGATTCAAAGCCCCGCCGGCTGGTTATGGCGATTATGCCTTTATTCTCCATATTCTGGCTTCTCTCAAAGACAATGGCCGCGCCGGTGTTGTCTGTCCACAAGGGGTACTCTTTCGCGGGCAACCAGAAGTGGAGGAAGAAACCGGCGAGTTTGATGACAAAGGCAATCCCATCATTAAGCGACGCAAGGCAGACGATGAGCATCTAATCCGTCAAGCGCTACTGGAGTCGCGGCTGATCGATGCCGTCATCTCGCTGCCGCTGAACATATTCTATGGGGCAGGCGTTCCTGCCTGTCTGCTGATCTTACACAAAGAGCGCCCTAGCGAACGCCGTGATCAGGTCTTGATGATCTATGCGGCTCGTCATTACCGCGAACTGTCCAACCAAAATGAGTTGCGCCCCCAAGATGTGATGCGCATGTTGGTTCACTATCATGCCTATGGCGATGCCGCCAAAGTGCCCGGATTGGTTGATCACCACCGCCGGCGGATCTTTGAGCAGATTGAACGCCGCACCAACCAAGAGGTGGCCCGCTTGATGGCTGAATATCAGGAACAGGTTGATAAGTTGGTAGCCATCGATCAGGAGATTATCGATCTACAAATAGAATGCACAACGCTCGCCACTGCAACTGCGAAAAAGAAAGTGGAGAGCAAAATCAACAAGCTAACTGACCAGCGCGCAAAACCCTTGACCAAACTTGCTGAGCGCGATGAAAAGATTGCTGAAGCCCAACGCAAAGCAGAGGATGATCGACAAGAAGCAGCGCAAATCGGAGACGAATTACTGAGGCTCTATGCTGACCCCGATGAGTTAATCAAACATGCACGGGTGGTGGATTTTAATGAAATTGAGGAAAATGAGTTTAATCTGAACATTCCGCGCTATGTTGACACATTCGAACCGGAGCCAAGAATAGATGTAAATGAAGCCATTGTTGCTCTCAGATGTGCCGAACAGAAGATCAAAGAAGCCGAAAAACAACTGACGATGCTACTTCAAGGAATTGGTTATGAAACCAACTGAGGCGCTGCTATACCCAGCAGATTGGGCAACAACAACTGTTGGAAAATCAATTGAAATTCGGCGAGGGCTTTCCTGGAGTAAAGACCAAGAGTACCAAGATCTTCGTGAAGGGGCTGTACCAGTCATACGGATCAGTAATGTCCAGGAACGGTTGGAACTGGATGATATGATTTATATTTCTGGTTTAACACAACCAACAATAGATGAAAAACGAGCCACGAAAGGCTGGTCCATTATCGTTGGCTCAAATGGCAACCGTTCAAGGATTGGGAATGCGGTCTTAGTTGATAATGATGCTAATTACTTGTTCGCTTCCTTTCTTGTTGCAGCACGACCTAAGGCTGAAAGTAATATTACACCAGAGTTTTTTCACCGTTGGTTAACCATTGATTCGGTTCAAGGCTATTTGAGTGCATCGGCTGAAGGCAGCACTGGCCTCAATAATTTAAGTCACAGTTTCTTTAAGGCGATGAGGATACCCATCCCCCCACCCGAAGAGCAGGTGGTCATTGCCCACATTCTTGACACCGTAGACACTGCTATTGCGCAGACGCGGGAGGCGGTTGAGCAGGCAATTCTACTTCGGAATTCCCTCATTGGGGAATTTTTTGAGCAACAAAAGCATAAGCGGAACAAACTTAGTGAGTTTATTACGGAAATACGGTACGGTACGTCACAAGCTGCTCATGAAAAAGGATGGGGCAAACCTACGTTGAGAATTCCTAACGTAGTGGGTGATGAAATTTCATATGATGACTTGGTATACGTTGACGTAAAACCATCTGATGTTGCCCGTTATCGGTTAGAAGAAGGTGATTTGCTGCTCGTTAGATCAAACGGAAATCCGAATTATGTTGGCCGCTCTGCAGTTTTCAGAGCACCAGATTTTAATGACTGGTTATTTGCATCATACTTAATTAGAGTCCGCTTCAAAGATGAAATATCTTCCGACTATGTCAATGTTTTTCTTGGCTCGAAACAAGGCCGGCGCGAACTACTGAGGAGAGTTACTACTTCAGCCGGAAACAACAATATTAATGCCACCAATATTCGATTAATTCCAATTCCAGTACCAAAATCTCTTGATGCTCAACAGCAGATTGTTGAGTTGGCAAATACCAGCCTGAAACAGGTTAATGCACTCCGTAGTAAGCAAGTTGCGCTTGAACAACTTAAAGCATCACTGATGCATGACTTGCTAACAGGCAAGGTACGCACCAACAAGCTTGATGCAGATTTCATTTCACGGAAGGTATCATGAGCGAAGCAGGCTATGTAGAACTACCGATCCTCCAGTGGCTCTCTGGTCTAGGATCGAAAGACCCCAGTGATAAGGGTTTGGGCTGGACTTATCGTGATGAGACGGCCATGGCTGATTTTGAACGTCCGCTAGAAGATCCGCTGGTGGAGAAGTTACTCATTGCGGCCATCATTCGTATCAACGCTGAGGTCAAAACCACTCCCCAGGCGCAACTGGCGATCAATGCGTTGCGTAAGGCCATTAGTTATCCCGACAAATTGATTGCCAACCGTATGACCCTGGATCTCTTGCGTGATGGCGCAACCGTTGAACTGGTACCAGGCCAAGCCGCGCAGACCGTGCAATTCATTGAATTTGACCCGGCGCGCCAACGCCTCAACGATTTTACGGCAACCAATCAATATCGTGTCCAAGGGGTACGCCAATGTCGTGACGACACGGTGCTGCTCGTCAATGGCATTCCCCTCGTCATTGGCGAATACAAAAGCTATATTGTCAGCGGCAAGGATTGGACCGAAGCCGTTCAACAACTCCATCGCTACCAACGCCAGGCCCCGCTCATGTTGGCCCCCAACCTCATCTGCATCGCCGCCGATGAAGATGAGTTCCGCTATGGCACGGTGCTCTTCGATAACGCCAGCAAAGAAGCCATTGAACGGCACATGGATACTTGGAGTCGCTGGCTCAGTCTCTACCCTGATGAAAAAGGTTACTGGAATAAACCGGAAGCCGATCAACCGGATGACCCGCTTGCCGTGCCAGTCAAAGGCTTGTTGCGGATCAAGCCCTGTCACTTGCTTGATTTTCTTCAACACTTTGTCGTCTTTGAAACCAAAAAGGGCAAAGTTGCCAAGAAGATCGCGCGCTATCAACAATTTGAAGCCGTTAATGACATTGTAGAGCGTACTGTATCCCAGATTGGTAAGGCTGTTGACGCCCAAGAACGTACAGGACTAATCTGGCATACACAAGGTTCAGGTAAGTCACTCACGATGGTCTTTGCGGCCTATAAGCTGCGACGCCATGTGGCCCTCAACAATCCTACGGTGCTTATTGTCGTTGATCGACGTGATCTCAAGACCCAACTGTCAGATGATTTTGATGCCTGTGATTATCCCAATGTAGAAAAGGCACTGGGCGTCAGGGATCTAAAAAGGCGACTCAGCAATGACTGGCGCGGCACGCTTGTGACCACCATTCAATCCTTCCAAAAGATGAACGACCTCGCACCGCGCCAACGCGACAATATTATTAGCTTTGTCGACGAGTGTCACCGTTCCCAAAAGGGTAAAGGCAACGAAAGTTACGCCATGACCATGCGCGTCAAGTTGCCTAATGCCTTCCGCTATGGCTTGACCGGTACCCCCATCGACCGCACCATGATCAACACCCATCGCGATTTCGGCCCGATGATTGAGGGCGAACAAGAGCGGTATCTCAGCTATTATGGCATCAAACGCGCTATCAAAGATGGGGCAACGCTCGAAGTTCATTACATCCGTGACAAAGTGCCCTTTCAAGTTGATGAAGAGGCGCTAAGTTTAGGGTTTGAAGAGATGTGTGCAGAGTTAGAAGTGGAGGATGAAGAGATAAAAGACTTTGTTCAGCGCAAACGTTCCCAGTGGAAAGAACTCGCACGTCAACCCAAGCGCATTGACATCGTCCTAGACAAGTTACTCGACCATTTTCTGGCCTATCCAGACCCCAATGGGTTCAAGGCACAACTCGTAGCGGTCGATCGAACAGCCTGTGTACGCTATAAAGCTGCCCTCGATGCCAAATTACAGGCCCGTGGCTTGCCACCTGAATGGTCTGATGTCATCATTTCTGCCGCCCAAAATGATGAAGCAGAATTGGAACGTTTTCATTATAACAAGATCAAGACTGATGATCTAATCGACTATTTTAAGCTAACACCAACAGAATGGGAGGCATGGAACCGGGAACGCTATGGTGGCCACCATGACCAATGGCGTCCCCCGTTGAAAATCTTGATCGTCTGTGATCGCCTATTAACTGGGTTTGACGCACCGATTGAGCAAGTGATGTATTTAGATAAGCCACTGCGCGATCATAATCTATTACAAGCCATCGCGCGCACAAATCGTCCCCTGCCGGCCATGAACAAGCGCACCGGTGTGGTCGTCGATTATTTCGGTGTTTTTCAGGATCTAGAAAAATCGCTCAACTTTGACGAAAATGTTAGAGAAGAGTCATTGATCGATTGGAGTGCGCTCAAGGCACTGGTCCCCAGTGAGGTTGAACGCTGTATGGCTACTTTTGAGGGCATTACCATTACGGATACGCGCGATTGTCTGCTAGCAGCATTACGTCGTCTACGTGATGCTGAAACGGCCAAAACATTTGAGCATAATTTCAAAAGCCTAGAAAGACTTTGGGAAGCAGTCTCTCCTGATCCAGTGCTCTATGAACATCGTTACACTTACAAGTGGCTTTGTGGTATTTACATTGCCTATCGACGCCGGAAAAGTGGAACAAAGACAACATATGGTGAGTTAGCAGCCAAAACGAAGCAATTGATTGAGGAAAACACTGAGTTTATTAACATTGCAGAAGCATTGCCCGTTTTCAAAATCGATGAAAACTATGCAACTGATCTTGCAGAATTGCCCACACCGGCCGATAAAGCGGCTGAGTTAGAAGCGGCACTGACACGTGAGCTAGCCGAAGATGATACCAACCTCGCTTATCGACGCCTTGGTGAACGATTACAGCAGATTAAAGAGCGGAAAGATGCAAGTGACGAAGCTACAGCCAGACGGTTACGGGAACTTGAAGAGGTGACCACGGAATTTGTAAAGACTAAGACCGAACCGGAACTGCTAAACCTGTTACAACCAGGTGAATATGAGCTATTTATCGCTTTGCGTGCCTATGCCAAGTCTGACAATGAAGAATATATTGCTGATTGTGCGCGACGTATGGTAAGCTATTTGCAGCGCAATCAGCTGCTAACGCCAGGATGGAGTAATTCCAGAGGCGGGCCAATGCGTGTTGAGCAATCGTTGTTAGTAGAATCATGGAATACACCCTATATTGCACTGGGCTTTGATCCTGATGAAGAAGCACCACCATTTTTAAAACCGGCAGTTGATCAGCTAGCAAGAGCCGATAAACGAACCTAAACTTATGCAGCAAACATTGAAGACGATTACTATCGGTCAGCGAAAAGTCGAATATCGCTTGCGCTGCTCAAAGACAGCTCAAAAGCTACGTGTGCGGATTGGCCTTGATGGGGTTGAAGTCATCCAGCCTATAGGTAGAGATGCACAGGAATTAGATGCTTTTCTAGAAACTAACCACGACTGGATTATTAATCAATTAGAGCGAATTGATCAGATGCGTTCGATTCGCAAGCCCAGCAACATTAAAAAGGGTGAGATGCTCTTCCGTGGCACCATTACCCCCGTATTGGTAGAGAGTATTGCGCGCCGTAAAGCAACCAACAGAGTCATCTTTAATAACAATATCATTACCATCGTCCGTGGTTCGATATCCAACACACCACCTTTCACAACGCTCGAAAATTGGCTACGCTTGCAGGCTAAACAGGCGATTGCCGACCATCTAGATACTCTGACGGAAAAGCTTGGTTCCTATCCCAATAAGATTTACATAATGGAACAAAGGACAAAATGGGGAAATTGTTCTGCGCTCCAAAACCTGTCCTTTAACTGGCGACTGATTATGGCCCCCGATTTTGTGCTTCACTATCTTGTTACGCACGAAGTTGTACATCTCGAAGTGCCAGATCATTCAAAGCGGTTTTGGCTGACCGTACAAAGTCTATGTCCAAAGATGGATCGCGCCAAACAGTGGTTGTCAGCTAATAGTGAACAATTAAAGGTAGATGTCCGACAACTCTGTTCATCACTCTAACGGTCATATCCCTTCTCCATTCACGAAATCAAGAATACATTTACTTGCTCAATTTCTTCTTGTGCGCCCCTGCATCGGTCAGCAAGATGGCAACCACAGAAGTCTATGATGCCGACAATCAAAAATTGTTGGCGCGGAAAGATGTCTCCATGCAGATGAACTATCAGGCAACAACGCGTGAAGCCAGATCAGTCCACCAATCACGGTGACGGATGTTGGCATCCGTTTGGATCTTCGGCGCTACTGGCATGGCGCAATCAACCTCGACGTAACCGCGCTTCACATTCGGTGAGAACGCTGCTCAAAGTATGGCGGCACAAGTACGCAAAATGACTACCATTTGGAAATGCGTTCTTTGCGCACAACAATGAAAACAAAGCTGCATTTTGCCAGAACGAAGTCTGCCATTTACAATTATCGATAGTAAAGTATGCAAGGAGTATAGTTTGGCTACTGGATGTTCCGCTCAAATATGGCGGAACATAGAGATGTGGGAGGTAGGCGATGAATGCAGACCTAGTCAGCATACGAGCAAAAGTGATTGAAGAAGTCAATTTGTTACCGCGTGAACGATTGCCTGATCTTTATACCCTGATTCATTATTTTCGGCTGGGACTGGAACAATCCCATAAAGCGGGACAAGGGAACATTGCCCAGATCCTGGCGTTGGCTGGTAGCTGGCAAGAAATGCCCGAACCAGAATTTAACGCATTGCTTGAGGAGATAGGGCAACGACGCCAGTCGGCTTTTCAGCAGAGACGAAATGATGAAGCCAGCATTGATTGACACCGATACCATTTCGCTCTTTTTGCGCAATCAGCCGCAAGTGGTTGAAAATTTCCGCGCCTATCTAGGTGAGCATGATGCGCTTAGTTTTAGCATCATTACTTACTATGAAATTGTTAGCGGTCTCAAATATCGTGATGCAAAAAAACAACTTACCTCATTTCTTGAATTGGCGTCTTACAGTAACATCTTGCCACTAACGGAGCAGGGTGTTACGATTGCTGCTGACATTTATGCAAGTTTACGCGTCGCTGGTACACCAGTTGATGATATTGACTTGTTGATTGCAGGCAGCGCTCTTGCCAATCATTTGGAATTAGTGACTCACAATACAAAGCATTTCGCACGTATTTCCCAATTGCAGCTTGCAGATTGGACACACGCTTGATCTATCAGCGGCAAGAGGACTGTTGAGCGAAAAATATGATGAAGCCAGACAAGTGTTTTCCTGAAATTACGATCCGGCTCATCTTACCGATCACCGTAGCGAATCCCAACAACCGTTCGATGAAAAACAACGCCATTTCTGCAATCAATGCACCATACAGCTTGACAAGCCCCCAAACTCATGCTATCTTTTTAGGACAATTGCTTTGATTACGACTGCGCTCGGTGAGAATCGAGCGGCAAAAAGTTACAGAAATCATGCTAACG
>Ga0335394_10010194_pt1 | contig 10582 bp, 9 predicted proteins | sample MAT03_FD_205741 | JGI IMG/M metagenome (GOLD analysis project Ga0335394, IMG submission 205741) | Freshwater microbial communities from Lake Fryxell liftoff mats and glacier meltwater in Antarctica - MAT-03 (spades assembly) (version 2) ...
GTGCTTGTCACTCCCGTCTTCGCGGTCGTTAACTTTGCATCGGCCGTATCCTTAGAGAGCGGCTTTTCTTCCGTTTTCTTTGATGTTGGCTTGCCAGCAACAGGTTTTTCAGTCTTAGGTTTTTCCACCGCTGGCTTGGTTGAAACTGGTTTCACGGGAGCCGCTTTTTCCGCTGTTGGCTTCTTAGCGGACAGGTTCTTCGCTGGTTCGGCTACGGCTTTCGAAGCCGGTTTCTTGTCAGGCTCCGGTTTCTCGGCAGGCAAAGGTTTCGTGGCAGGCGCCAATTTGGATTCGGTCGGCTTGGGTGCTGGTTTTGCCGGTGCCGCTTTTACGGGCTCGGACTTGGTGGTGAGTGGCTTTCCGGCCGTCGCCTTAACGCTCAACGGTTTGTTACCAGCATTCTTCACTTCCGCTTTGTCAACTTTGACGGCGGGTGATTTTTCGGTTGGAGTCTTGGACGACGACGCTGTTGCGACTGCTGGGGATTTTGGTGCCACTGCTTTCGTTGCCAGGGCTTTGGGATCTACAGCTTTAGATTCGGGTGCAGAGGTTTTTGCTGCAGGAGTCTTGGGTGCTGGCGTCTTAGATGCGGTTGATGACGTGGTGGGCGCAGTCTTTGTGGGGGCGGCTTGTGCCGAACCTTTGGACTTTTCAGAGGCTTTCGGTGGTTCTACTGGCTTCGGCGTCGCAGTCCCCGTCGCCTTGGTCGGCTTCTTGTCAGGAGCCGATTTTCCTGCGGGTGCCGCTGGCGGAGCCGACTTTGACGCCTTGCCCGCGCTAACTGCCTTGCCCGCGTTAATTGCAGGGGTGGTGCCCTTGGATGGGCTCGCAGCGACAATCGTGATCGTTGGTTTCTTGGCTGATTTCAAACTAGCCTTTGGACGATCGAACAACGCTTTCGCATCGCTATTCACGGCCATCAACACGTCCCAAACAACTTTGTCCTTGGAATTGGCTTGGAACGCGATCCCGGCTTGGTGTAGCAACGAAGAAAACTCGAGTGCGCGATTCTTCGGGATCGTTCGTTCTAGTCCAGGAACTTTGCCGGACGCGGCTTCGGTATCGCTAACGACGCCAGACAACATCATGATCTTCATAGATGAGCTGTCGACGGGGATTGCATGACCACCGAGCCCATGCTGAACAAGATAGGAAAGCACAAATGGGCTGATCCCAGGCATCGCTTCAAACTTTGCGACCGCCTTTCCAAGATTCTCTTTTTTGAGGTGGTCGATATCGAAGTTGTAGAACGTCTCGAAGATGCTCTGCAGGTTCTTTTTCAGTCGCATTGCAGCGGCGGTTGCCGAAGGGAGTCGCGATAGAACCTCGGCAAGCTCCGTAACCGTTGTTACCCGAACTTCATTCCAATCGAAGTACTCTTGCTCGCATTTGGCAAAGCCTTCATCGGCCAAATCCGCTGGGGTGTCCTCTAGCAGGGAAGCGTAGAGAATATGTTCCATCAAGGGACGACCCGGTGATGGGGGAGCGGCTTTGAAGTGCTTCTTCAATTCGGCGTGAAGTTTTCCGATTTGCTCGGGTCGATTCTTTGCGGTCATCGTCAGTAGGTTGGTCGGACAGAGGTGAGGATTTTTTTACAGAGTTCTGATTGACGGGTGGCTTGGTCTATCAATCATTCGACTTGATCAACAAAGTCGTCTTGGCCAGCATTTTGGTTTTGTTGGTCGGGGGCAACTTCCGCGTCACCGCTGCTCACCTGCTCGCGTCGAATTCGCTCGAGAATCTCGCCGACGGACGCAACGTTTTTGGTCCCTTGGTCAAGCACAAACCGCAATTTTGGTGTGTAGCGAGTCTCGATACGATCCGCAATTCTGGATTGCAGAAACCCAGCCGAGTTTTGAAGTCCTCGAATCGACAACAATTGCTGAGACTCAGGTCCCATTACGCTGACGGAAACCTTCGCTTCGCGCATATCCGGCGAAACCTCGACACCCAACACGGTCACATCACGGACGCGCGGGTCACGAAGGTCCGTCAAGATTGACGTTGCGACTACTTCACGGATTGCTTCAGCGGCTTTCAATAAACGGCGACTTGTCATCGTTAATCAAGGGTCCTTGCAACCTGCTCGATTCGATACGACTCAAGCACATCGTCTTGCTTGATATCGTTGAACCCGGACAGTTTAATACCGCACTCAAGACCTCGCGTCACTTCCTTCACGTCATCTTTAATACGACGCAAGGTATCGAGCGAGTAATCGCCAATGGTCCTGCCATCGCGGTTGACCCGAATACGGCAACCGCGCTGAATGGCACCTTGAGCGACATAGCAACCCGCGATCGTTCCGACTCGGCTGATTTGGAAGACTTGTTTGACGACAGCGCGCCCAAGTTCAACGACTCGTTCTTCCGGTCGCAACTTACCTTCAATCAGCAGTTTGATGTCATCGGCAAGCTTGTAGATGATGTCGTACCGTCGGATTTCAATGTTGCGTTCGTCGGCCAAGCTGCGTGCCGCGTCATCGGGCATGGAGTTGAAGGCCAAGATAACCGCGTCCGATGCTGACGCCAGCGTCACGTCAGCCAGTGTCACACCGCCGACGCTGCGTTGCAAAATTCGGATTTGAACTTCGGGGTGATCGAACTTTGAGATTTCCTTGTCGATTGCTTCCAGCGAACCTCGCGCGTCGGCTCGAAGGATCAAGTTCAATTTCGCCGGTGCAGCATCTTGTTGCCCAAGTTGTCCGCCTTGCAGCATTTCTTGGAATCGTTCGAACGATACTTTTGTGCTCGAACCGGCCAAAGTTTGGCTGCGGTAGCCTTCGTGCCGAGTCGCCGCAATTTCCCGGGCTTTAATGATGTCGTCGAGAACATGGAATCGGTCGCCTGCGCCCGGTGCCTCATCAAGACCGTAAAGATCGATCGGCGTGCTTGGACCAGCTTCGCGGATTGGCTTGCCAGTGAGCGTGTCTCGCATCGAGCGAACTCGACCATAAGAGCTGCCGCAGACGATCACGTCGCCTACTCGCAGCGTGCCATTTTGTACGATCAACTTAGCCACAACTCCGCGATCGCCCTGTTGCTGCGACTCAAGGCAAACGCCTAACGCAGCACGATTGGGATTGGCACGATATTCGTGAAGTTCGGCAACGGCGAGCAATGTTTCCATCAGTTCGTCCATCCCAATGCCCTTGGTCGCACTGGTTCTCACCACTTCGACATCGCCACCCCATTCGCTGGGCGTAAGCTGGTATTCGGTCAACTGGGTCAAAATGCGAGTGATGTCGACGCCTTCGAGATCGATCTTGTTGAGCGCTACGACAATTGGCACCTCCGCTGCTTTGGCGTGGCTAATCGCTTCTTCCGTTTGTGGCATGATGCCGTCATCGGCCGCAATCACAAGAACCGCGATGTCGGTAACGTTCGCACCTCGAGCTCGCATTTCCGTAAAGGCTGCGTGGCCAGGAGTATCGACGAACGTGACCGCGCGTCCATCTTTATCGACTTTGTAAGCGCGAATGTGTTGAGTAATCCCGCCCGCTTCGCCGCTGACCACATTGATCCCGATCAAGTGATCCAGCAAGCTTGTTTTGCCGTGGTCGACGTGACCGAGGAAAGTCACGATCGGCGGCCTAGCAACCAATTCTTCATCTTCATCGACGGCATCTTCGAGGCTGGAAATCAACTCGTCCTCGAGCGACTCGGGGGCCGAAAGCTCAATGTCCAATTCCAGCTCGTTGGCGATCAACCCCGCCGTTTCGTAATCGAGTTGCGAATTGATATTGACCATCATTTGCATGCCCATGAGAACACGCAGGACCTGCGCTACCGGCACGCCAGCAGCTTCAGAGAAACTGCGGATCGAGCATGGCAGCTCAAGTTGAACTTTGTCCTTACGGGGAGCGGCAGTGTTCGTGCCTTTGCGATTGATCGTCCGGCGACGGCGGGCTTCGGGGCGACCGAACGGCTGATCATGCTCACGTTTGCTTGGTCGCTTACCTTTTCCGGGGCCAGCAACGCGGTCTGGTCGCGCGGAGCCCATGCCAGCCAAACCGGGTCGACGTTTCTGTTCTTCTTCCTCAGGAACGTTGACCGTGACACCGCGTTTTCCGCTTTTGGTTTTATCGCCAGTGAAACCGCTCAAGCCGCCGCTGCCAACTCGGGTGGCTTTTTTCTTTTGATCTTCTGCCTTGGCGAGCTGCTCAAGCGGTGCCTTGACACCCTGCTTGTGTCCGGCGATGACGTCTTTGCTCAGACGAATGTCAGGCTTTTGCGATGGTGCGTCAGCCGAAGCTTGGCGATTGACCACTGGCCCCGAGGACTCAGGCAGCGCGGCAAGGTTGATCACAGGATCACGGCGTTTCATGTTACGCGCATTTGTGCCTGCAAGTGGAGCATCCTCTCCACGTACACCACGTCCCAAGACGCGAATCTTGCCGCCAGCACCTGGACCAACGGGGTCACGACGTACGGGAGCGAGCGGTTCGTTTGGAATCGATCGGTCGCGACTGGCAAACGAAACTGGTTTCGACGTTGCCGCAGCGGGACGTCCAGCAGGCGAAACTGGTCGACTTGGCGAAGAAGGCTTATCACGATTGACCGGTGCTACCGTTGACTCGGTTTCTCGTGATGTAGCGGCGATACTCGGCTTCGCTTCGGACGCGGACGCCGCACTGGTCAGCGGCCTTTTGGCAACAGACTCGCTAGCCAAGGACTGGCTCACTGAGGACTGGCTCACTGAGGACTGGCTCACTGAGGATTGGCTCACTGAGGATTGGCTGCGAACCGCATCGAGTGGAACCGTTGTCGTCGGATCTTGTGCGGCTGCGTCGCGGATGGGCCGGGCTGCTGCTAACGGTGTGCGAATCGAACGCTTGGGAGAACCGATGGGCATCGACTCACGGACAGCGACTACCGGAACAGGAACCGCTACAGGATCTTTGGCAGTAGTCGGTGTAGCCGTCCGGGGAGTTGCCGGTCGAGGAGCGGTTGCATTCGGTGCAGAGTTGCTCGCGGAGCCGCGTACGTAATCAGTAACTTTCTGAGCCTCTTCGTCTGTCAGACTGGCAAGCGCCGATCCTTTGCCAGTGATTCCAGCTTTCTTGCAGAGATCGACCAAGTCTTTACTGTCGACCTTTAAGTCTTTTGCGAGCGTGTAAATTCGAACGGCCACGTATAACGGATCCTATCAAGGTCACGGGTGAACTCGGTGGTCCCAGCCGATTTTAATGCACTAAAAGGCAAAAAAATAGCGAGGGTCGAGTTCTTGTATTGGTTTCACATAAAGTTAATTTCCTGTTCGCGATTCACGCCCTACGGATAAACCGATGCGGCACAAATGCTTTTGGATTGCCGTTTCAAAATCAATCGGATCGACTTCGAAACGGCCTAGATTCACGATGTCTTCTGCGACGGCTCCGTCTCTGACGCTTCGTCTTCGTCGGTCAGCGGCAATGTTGCCTCCGCTTCACCTTCATTAACGGAAGACCCGGTCGCTAAATCGCCAGTATCTTCTTCCATCGATAATAACGATCCGGCCTCTGTATCACCTGATAGCATATCATTTTCCTCGGACTCCGCTACCTCGTCCGGCAGTACATCCGTTGCCGCCTCCGCATCCGAATCACTCTCCGCAGACTCTTCATCTGTTGGATTACGCTCTCGGTCGCGACGATGTTTCTTCACTTCGGCGGCAGCTTCTTCGGCTTCGGCGGCCCTCAATTCGGCTTGCTCAACAATGCGATCGACTTCTTCAGCCGTCAGATTGCCCATTTCCATTAATGCATCGGGTTCAATCACAGACAAGTCGTCGTACGACAAATATCCCTGTTCGACCAAACTTTGTGCAATTTCTGGAGTCACACCTTCGATTGTACTAAAACCACCCACTGCCCGCTCAATTTGTTCTTCGAGCTCGGTGCCGGTCATGATTTCGATGTCCCAGCCGCACAGCTTGCTCGCCAATCGAACGTTTTGCCCGCGTCTGCCAATGGCCAGCGACAACTGGTCCTCTTGCACCAAAACAATCGCACGGCCGATCAGATCGCAAAGTAAAACCTGCTCGACCGTTGCGGGCTGGAGTGCGTTAGGAATCAAAACTTCAGGATCTTCGCTGTATCGCACAACATCGATGTGCTCGCCAGCCAATTCCTCTCGAACAGCCTTGATTCGGCTGCCACGGTAGCCGACGCAAACGGCGATCGGGTCAACCTGCGAATCCACACTGCTGACAGCAACTTTGCTGCGGTAACCTGGTTCGCGGCTGATTGAATCGATCGAAATCACACCTTCCACAAGCTCAGGAATTTCCTGTTCGAACAATCGCTGCACAAATTGCGGGCGAGTCCGGCTGAGAACGACACGGATGCGGTTTCCGGACGCTCGAACTTCATAAACGACGGCGCGAACTCGCTCGTTGGCGTGCAGTGTTTCACCAGGAATCTGCTCGCTTCGCGGCAAAATGGCTTCGACGTTTCCAAGCTGCACGGTCGCGACGCCACCATCGGCCCTGCCGATTACGCCGTTGACGATCTGCCCGATCTGATCTCGGTACTCAATCATCAAGGCGTCGCGTTCGGCTTCCTTGACCTTTTGAATGATGACTTGCTTCGCCGTCTGGGCACCGATCCGACCGATTTGGTCGTCGCCTAACGGTTCCCCAGCTAAAAACGCCTTGATCTGGCCGTTTTGCCTGTCAAGCTTTACGACAATGTCCGACTCTTCGCCATATTGGCGTTTCGCCGCAGTCTGCAAAGCAGCCTCGATCGCGGAGAACACGATCTCTTGATCAATGTTCTTTTCGCGATGCATCGAATCGACGTATCGAAGAATGTCTTGTGGATTCATACCGGGAATGATTTAAAAATCGCCATCTGGGTCTGCCAGCGGTCTGGGTTTACCAGCAGCCTGGGTTCACCAGCGAGGAGTGCCTACAAAAACGGCCTGGACATCAGACCCAGGCGCGTCAGCGGATCAACAACGAATCAATAAAGTTATCGCTACGGCCAATTACTGTCAACCAACAACGGTTCATCTGCCAATACAGGATCGGTTGCGGCGAGGATTCCAATCCCAGGAAGAAAGACTCGAACCGACATGATTCCGAACGCTGGGCGAGGTTCTGCGACCAAATCACCCAGCCGTTGCCCGCAGATTTTACTTTCGCGAAACCGCTCCGATACCCTTTCGTCACGGGAAAATATCGATTTTTGCGACCCCGATAAACGCGATGGACCGCCCTGACTTGCCGAGTAACCCGGTAGCCGCGAACGAAGTGGTGGCTTTACTGTCGCAGTTCCCGAGCCGTCGGCCTCTAAATGCTGCGACCAACGAACAGATTCCATCTTCGAATCGTCGAAACCATTTCGATCGCGCCGCGGAACTTGCAGTACGAAGCCCCGTTTCTTTCCATTCAAAGGATCGAGCGACAAATAAGTCCCAACATTTTGTCGCATGACTACAACACGAAAGGAGTTCGTTTGCGCATCTTGATACAGAAACGCAACATCTTTCCTGGTCGGGTTGTAGCGATTGCATCGCTTCTTTCGCGGCTAATCCCCCAGGCGACGTGCTGGAACTTTGCATTTATGCAAGAGTTTTCCCAATGGTCACAAGCGGCGTTGTACCCTTGCTAGGAATTTAGCTGGTTCATGTGCCTCTCGCGATACTAGTTCTGGAGCATCGCCATGCTGGTCCTATATGGCTTTCAATAGAGGCCGAAATTGAACCTCTTTGAAATGGGTTTTCATCGCAATGAAGAAACAACACATTGTCTTAGTCGCCGAAGACGATCCCGTATTTAGAAGAGTGATCGCGTTCTCGCTCCAGGCGTCCGGGTTCCACTGCGAGACTGCGTCGAACGGTCTTGAGGCGATGGAGATACTCCGGCGTGGCGATGTCGACATGCTGGTTACCGATCATCAAATGCCGCTGTGCAGCGGCATTGAGATGATCGACAAGATTCGCCAACAGCCGAGCTTTTCTAAGTTGCCGATCGTGTTGTGTACGGCCAAGGGCTTTGAACTGAATGCAGATGAGTTGATCCGGGATTATCAATTGCTCGCGGTGATCAGAAAGCCTTTTAGCCCAAGGCAGATGATTGGCATTGTTTCTGAACACTTGCTAAACGCAAATGTCGTATATGCCCCTCTTGGTTCCAACGAAACTTCATGCGTGCCGCTCGCATAGGCCAGCCACGACATCAACCTCGTGAACTACGCGATCATTCGAAATCTATTGCAAGCCAGACACTCGCGCGAGGCAATGAAACAGGTCGAATTTTTACTACCTGAAGCGGCGCAATTAATGGCTACCACAGAGAGAACCGGACGAGTTTCCGAGATTTTAGAAGACGTCGGTCTGTTCTATGAAGAGGATGCGTCGCGCCGAATTAAACGGCTCATCGCAGCCCTCGAGCCTGTGATCATCATGGTGATGGGGTGTTGGGGTGTTGGTCACCGGGATCGTGACGTCTGTCATGCTGCCGATGCTGGACGTTACCGCGATTCGATAGACAGGGAATGTTTGTAGCGACAAGTAAGTCGATGTTAATCGTGGATTTAAACAATTCGATCTAAATCATACGTTGACGATAGCGGCCGAATCTTCGATGAAGCCAAATCGCAGTCGGAATCGATACAACCAACAAGCCAAAAACTGCGATCGGCCCTAGACTGTTTATGGTGGCAAAAGGTCCAGCAAGCGCGGCTATCCAGAACAATGGTTCAAAAATGATCAGCAGCATAAAACCTAAACCGCTCGTTGAACTGCCCGTAGGCTTGCCGCTGGTTTGCGCTCGCTTTGCTTCTTTGGTTCGCCGTTGTTTCCGAGCCTCCAAGAGCTCATTAACGACTTCGCTCGCCTCGTCTTGATCGTGTGAGTCAACAAGCACACGAACCGCGCCAGGCGCTTCGCTGCGGAACTCGGCGGTCGCCCCGCCCGTCGCCGAAGCGGCGATTCCCAGTTCCTGCAGCCGATTGACAATCAGCCCCGCTTCCCATTCGCTGGAAAGGGTTGTCACCACGACAAGCGTCGAATCTTTATTCATGATGAACTTGGTCCAGACCGAACATGAAATGCAATGCGTGTATCTGCCAGTCTAACCAACTTTCTTAAGCAATCCAAAGGGTGCCAAAAAAACGCTCTGCGGCGCTTTTTGTGGGGACGTCCTGTGACGTAAGTTTGTCATCGCCTTGGTCGGGACCGAGAAATTCTGGCGCGCGGCCATTGACCAATGTCTCCACGAACCGATCGGGTGAATGGATGGCAGAGACTCGCATCATGGTTTGCGGCAATTAAACCGACGGCTGATTCTGCTGGAGCATGCAGGGTAGTGATCAATCGAACGATCGGCAAACCGATCGATTTGGTTGAATGAATCCATGCTTGGTACGACTGTGCATCAAGTGTTGCATCGACCAGCACAAGTTCTTGGTTCTGTTGAATGCGAAATTGCTCAACCTGCGGCCATAGGAAACGAGGGAGCAGTCGTTTCCAGCGTTTTGTGGGGAACAAATTCGAGTGGGATAGTCAATCGCTGTCCAGAGGTTTTGTCCCACGGCTTGATTTAACTGCCGGGCCAGTTCACGGGTTGTGGCATACAATCGCACCTCGTGGTCAGCCAATGCCTTCAGCAAGAAACGGGAATCTTGACAAGGCGGCAAAACTCAGCGACGGTCAGTTGCGATTGCTGGTCGCGAAAGACTCAATCAGTCCAAAGCTGCAGACGAACCGGAGCCGGCGAACGGGACATCGGGGGCTCCGTGGTTAAAGGGAAACGGAACTCGGCAACCTACTGGCCTCAGCCATCATGCCCGCGTCGAACGCTTACGAACATAATCGACTTTTCGCGAAGACAGGATAGTGGTACCACCAGCGACGAAGATCGCCAACTAGCGCGTCACGCTACGCGATGCGTTTCAATGTTCCGGATCTCGAAGTCGTGTGCACCTGTGGTCCATACTTTGACTTCGAGGAACGACTTTTGATTGCACGAAAATTGCATGCTGATCTTCCCGTCGTAGAGCTCTTCATTTTTCAAATAGCGTTTGGCGAGAACCTGATCACCAGCAACCAACTTAATCTTGGCGGGCCCTTGCAGCCATTCCTTGACCCTGTTGCCTCTTAGACGCTTGCGCGTCGCAATCTGGAGTTCCACTCGATACTTGCCCTCGATAATCCGTGAATAGGGACCGTAGGTGACTAGCCCTGAGCTGGAACCCAAAGTACGAATCACTGACCCATCTTTTTGACCAGCATTGCCGACCTGCATTCGGTCGGCCCAAGCAGAAGTCTGCTCTGAGACCTTGACGACGAAACCTTGACGGATTCGCGAACTAAATGGCGTACGCGCGGTATTCAGATAGGCGTTAGTGATCTGCTCAAAGGGGTTGTGGATCGCATTGACGACAACAAATCGCCTGGGAATCGCGGGCGATAGAACCTGTTCCTTCTGAGCAAGTTCGATGAAGGTGTACCGTAACTCCGCAAGTATTGACTGTTTCTTGACGGACGTGGCGGAGTCGGGTGTCGCCTTGTAATCGAAAACGAAAGCATCAACTTTAGAAGCGAGCTCTTCGAGGTCATTGGAAAAATTTTTTGCGGATAGTCGTTCGCCCCCGAAG
>Ga0335394_10010197_pt1 | contig 10581 bp, 7 predicted proteins | sample MAT03_FD_205741 | JGI IMG/M metagenome (GOLD analysis project Ga0335394, IMG submission 205741) | Freshwater microbial communities from Lake Fryxell liftoff mats and glacier meltwater in Antarctica - MAT-03 (spades assembly) (version 2) ...
CATCGGAAGACTGCGCGATTTTCAGGTAATCACGGCCTCTCGGGGTGGCGGCCGCCGCCCTGGCGGTGGCGGCCGCCAGGTCCGGCGGCCGAGGCAATAGGCCTGCCGACGTCGTGGACCAGGGCGAGCGGGAGCCGCCACGCGTTCGGTGAGGGGCCGGAGCCCGACGAAGCGGCGTTCGCGGCGGTGGTATGCGGTGGTATGCGGTCACCTGGGGGCGCTTCGCGCTCGCGAGCAGGCCGTGCAGCCCGCGCTCGCAAAGCAACACAGCGCCGCGGTCGACGAGAAACGGCGACGGCGCGCCCCAGCTCGCGAGGGCCTTCGCGGCATCCACCGTGCTCTCGCCGTCGCCGAGCACCGCGACGAGCACGAGCTTGCCGCCTGCCGCATCGATCTCAGAGCGACGCGCGAGCAGCACGGGGACCTTCTCGCGGCACGGCGCGCAGGTCGGACCGAACGCATCGATCACCAGCCTCAGCATGTTCCTGACCATCGCCGATCGCCCGAGGAGGAGCGCCGTCGGCGCGACCTCGCTGCGAGCGGCGCGTCGGTGGAGACCCTCGCGCCGAAGAAGCGGCGGAAGTTCACGGGTTCGGCTGAAAGCGACGAACGTGCCCTGACGTGTTCTTGCGGAGCGCAGCGCGCCCGGCGAAGAAGCGCGACTCGGGATCGCTGTCCAGCTCGGCTCTGCGTCGGCTGCGCCTCGACGATGGGGCGATCGACGAGGTTCGCCATCGGCTGCGCATTTCTCTCTTCGCCAGCTCGACCGATCGCCCTGCGCACATCGGAAGCTGGTCGGGGCGCGGCGATCTTCTCGGCTGGCTGCGCGTCTGCGCCACGCGGGAGGGCCTCAAATCGATCCGTCGGACGCGCGCCTCCAGCGACGAGGCGCTCGATCTCGCAGAGCACGTCGCGGCCGACCACGGCGACCCGCACGACGCTTACGAGCGGAGCCTCTATGCGCCGGTCTTTCGCGAGGCGCTGGCAGCGGCCCTCGGCGAGCTCGAACCGCGCGAGCGCACCCTCCTCGCGCAGCACCACCTCGACGGCCTCTCCATCGAGCGGCTCGCTGCGCTCCACGGGGTGCACCGGGCGACGGCGGCGCGCTGGGTGACCGCAGCTCGCGAGCGTCTGGTCGAGATGGCCCAGACCACGTTCAAGGCTCGCACCAGGCTGGAGGAGTCGGCCTGCGCCAGTGTCCTGCGTCGCATCCGACCCGAGCTCGATCTGACGCTGCGCCGGGTGCTAGGCGGCGACGCCGCCTGACGCCCGAAACTATTTTTGCGACATCGGCCCCGGCCCCGGCTCTAAGGGGTGCGGCAACGCGGAGGGCCCGAACCGAGGCGCTCCCGGTCGCTCCTCGCGATCCATTCGGCGCGCTGCGTCTTCGCAGCTGCGCGGGAGCCCTCACACGCCATGAACACGTCGTCCTCGCTACGCACCGCCCTCCTCACGCTCGCCCTCGCCCTGGGGGCGACCCTCACGGCACCTGCGGTCGCCGTGGCCCAGGAAGCCGCTTCCGCCCCGGGGGACGCAGGCGCGGACCACGACGACAAAGTCGCGTCGGAGGTGGCGCCCAAGGCGAGCGGGCTCGGCGTGGTTCGGCTCCACATCGACAGCCCCAAGCCGGTGAAGCTCGTCGAGCACCTCGGCACGAGCTACGCGCAGGCCGGCGGCTACGCCGTACAGATCGAGCATGGCCGAATCGTCTGCGGTACGCCCTGCGACAAGCCGATCGACGGCAGCAACGGCCAGGAGTTCATCGTCGAGGGAGACGGCGTGCCCGCGTCGGAGAGCTTCGTCCTCTCCGATCGCCAGGGCGACACCCTGGTGCACGTCGACCCCGGAAGCTACGCGATGATCTACGGCGGCAACGCGATGCTCTATCTCGGAGTGATCGGCATGATCACCGGCATTTCCCTGGCCGCTGTGGGCGCGGCGATCGACGGCCGGACCAGCGACGACTTCCTTCCCATCGGCGGCGCGCTCATCGGGGGCAGCACCGCGCTGATCGGCGGCGGTATCGCCTTGCTGGTGCTGGGGGACACCGACGTCGAGATCGAGTCCAAGCCGACCGAGATCGGTGCTGCGCGGCCGGCGGGGATCGAGCCCAATTACTGGGCCGGCCAGTTCTGATGGCGCCGAGCCGCCCCCGCCACCGCTCGAAGGCCTGGTCGAGAGCCTCTGGTGGTACGACGACGAAGCCGTTGGTGACCGCTGCCTGGGCGCACCTCATCGGAGCTTTTGCGAGCTCGCCGCAATGACTCCGACGTCCTACCGACCGGCCAGGAATGCGCAACCACGTCGCCTTGTGACCGATTCCTCCAATCCGCTCGCCGACGCGCGCGGCATGCTCGCGCCATGACGACCACCTCGACCAAGCCCACGGCCCAGCCGACGATGACGACCCCGACGCGCGCAGCCAAGAAGACCCCGATCACGCCGCGCCTCGTCGTGAAAGACGCCCCACGCGCGATTGCCTGGTACGTCGAGCATCTCGGCGCCCGCGACCTCGTTCGCAACACGACCAAAGACGGAACGATCGTCCACGCCGAGATCGAAGTCGCCGGCGCGCTCGTGTACCTCGTCGAGGAAAACCGTGGTTGGCACAATCACGCACCGTCCAGCCTCGGCGGCAGCCCCGTCTTGCTCGCCATCGAGGTGGACGACGTCGACGGCTTCGCCGCGACAATGGTCGCTGGCGGCGCGACGATCATCTTCCCCATCGCCGACCAGTTCTACGGCGAGCGAGGCGGACGACTGCAGGACCCGTTCGGCCACGTTTGGATGGTATCGAAGGTGATCGAGCACCTCTCGCCGGAGGAGATGCAGCGGCGGATGGACGCGTTCGAGGGGTGAGGCGCGAGGGGGAACCGATCGCTGGCGTGGCTTCACCTCATCGCCGGATCCAGAGGTCGCGGTGGTCGGCGATGAACTCCGCAATGGTCTTCCCGGGGCGACCAAGCAATCGTTGGAGCGTTGGATCGACGGTCTGGGCCTGCCCGAACCGCAGACCGACGTGCAAGGTGGTCTGGACCGCGGCCTGTGTCCACGACAGCCCGCGCCTGTGCAGGTGCCAGAGATAGCCAGGAATCGATGCTGGCACATAGTGGATGGGACGACCGAGCTCGCTTCCTAGGGTGGCCGCGACTTCGGCGAAGCGGACTGCGACCGGACCGGTGAGGGCACGTTGCCCGCTGCGCCGGTCACGAGGATTCGGCTCACGCCCGAGAGGCTACGTGAGCGATCGGGGTGGAGCCGAAGGCAAAGCCTCGGGCGAGGGCGAAGCTCTGCATGCGCCGGCGAGGAGGCTCGCCTACGATCCGGCTGTCCGGCGGCAGCGTGCGTGCGATGCTCCCGCGTCATGAGTTCGTGCGCGCGCTCCAGCGGCGCCTCGGTGAAGCCTTCGAGCGGCCGCCCGAGATCGTCTCGGTCGAGCAGCTCCAGCGAGCCGAGACCCCGTGTGGCCGAGCGCTCGAAGCCGCGAAGGTCGAACGTGATGTGTACAGCCGTCAAAGGCCAGCCGTCGCGACCTCCAAAGGTCGCCGGTCGATTGACCGCGCTTTGCGTACCGCCGTATGCGTGAGCACGGCCTCGTGACGTACGCTGCAACGTGAGGGCGGGGGCGAGGCGACGTTGGCGAACAAAGTGGACGTGATTGACGGTTGGTCCGCGGTGGCCTGCGTCGCCGGAGCGGGCGCCGTCCTACTGGTGGTCGCCGGCACACTCTGGCTTCGATCCCTTTGGCTTCCTGACGCGCGCGCCGAGCAGCCGACGTATCGCTCCAAGGGGTCGGCGGGCTCACACGAAGCGTCCGAGGCGCGCGCGATGGCGCTCATCCTCGTCGCTCTCTGCGTGGTGACACAGGTCCTTTACGTGGGAATGTACTGGGAGCTCCTGCTGTGGCTGCGCGGAGGGTGGAGGGAGCCGCAGGTCGTGGCGGGCCTCCTCTTCTGGGTGCTCCTAATCGACGGTACGTCCGCGGTGGGCGCGCTCCTCGCCGGCTGGGGCAAGCGAAACGACCGAGGCTGACGTGGTCCTCGGCAGCCTTCGAACGCCACTACTCCCAGCCCTCAGGGAGCGGGGTCGAGATGACAGCGCAGTTGTCGTTCACCGCGTAGGCCGTCATGGAGGCCTCGAACGGGTAGCCGTAGCCGAAGAGCATGCACATCTCGTTGTCGCCGACGTCCTCGACGATGGTCTTGTCGAAGGTGTTCGACCAGGTGCACTCGAAGTGGAAGCCCTCGGCGCCGGTGAGGTCGAGCGGGGGATCGAAGCCGACGATGACGCCGTCCGGGTTGTAGCCGTGCGAATCGAGGAAGACCTAGCCGTCCTGAGGTCCGCCGATCACGCTCGCCCCGAAGTGGGTGCCGAGCTTGTGCATCTGCGGCATGAGGCTGACGAAGTGGGTCGCGACGGGCAGGGCGCAGTCGGCGCCGATCGTCTTGTCCGAGCGGGGGGCGATCTCGAAGCCGCCATAGGTCCACACGAAGGGCGCCAACAACTGCGTCACCTTGGCCTCGTCGATCGTCGACCAAGTGTAGGTCGGCTCCAGCGTGACCGCTCGGGCGAGGTGTTGAGGTAGTGCATGCGCAGCACGATTTCCCAATCGCTGCCGATCGGAAAAGCCCATGCCTTCGGGGAAGGTCCGCCATTAGGCCGGTCAGCCCGGGGGGCTTCTTCCTCGTCTACGACCGGCCGGCCGAGCGACGGCGTTTCGTTCTGGCGATACAGCAGCGCGGGCGTCGGCTGCTGCGCTTCCGCTTCGAGCCCTTGGGCGCGCGAATCGTGACGCGAGAGAAGAGCTGTCTTTCTTGCGTCTCGCGAGTCGCCATGCGCGCGCATGCGGCGCGTGCTCTCATCGCGCCGCATGACGACCGACGACACACCGCCGCCTGTCCCCGGATTCGAGCGCTTTCGCTGGGTGGGCCTGCCGGTCTACGTGCCGGTAAAGCGGAAGTACGACTTCCAGGCGCAGCTCGTCAGGCGGGGCAACGAGGCAGGCATCGTGCTGGTGGTGATCCCCGACGAACAGCTCGGCGAGCACCTCGCATCGATCACGCTCGACGGCGCGTTCACGTCGTGGCCGCCGCGTATCGGTGATCTGATCGTTCATCGACCGGTGCAGCTCTGGAACCGGGCTCCGCGCCTAGCAGCGCGCTCGACCGAGGAGGTCCTCGTCTGGTCCGGCGATCCGTTCACGTTCTCCTGGGGTCGTCCGGGATCGACCCCCTACGACGCCGGACCTGCGACGGAGGCATCGGACGCGGCCGAAGCGCCCCGCCACGGGCCCCGCGACGACGTTCTGCTGGTCGGTCGCGATGCTGCGACATACGCGTTCGAGCTCGTCCGAGCGGCCGACCGATCGATCCACGTCGTGCGCCATGGCTCGCGCGCAGGTCGGTCCGCGTCGGAGCTCGACCTGCTTCCCGAAGCATCTCATCGCGTGGTGACGACGCGCGGGACCATCCTCGGCGTGAAGGAGCACATTGCGCCCAGGCTGCGCCGCTCGGGTAGACGAGGCGCGACCGTGGCCCCCGTCGCCACGCGCATCGAGACATCTGTGTTTCCGAACGCCAAAGGAAGCGGCGCGATGTTCGAGCTCCCCGGCCAGGCGAGGGTCGCCGATCTCGTGGCCGACCACGATGGAGGTGCGTGGCTCGCGTGCTGGAACTCCGACGGAAGCGTCGTCTACCACCTGGACGCGAACGGCGGCGCGCGGGGGCCGCTGCGCCTTCCGTACGCCGGAAGTTGCGCTGTGGCGATCACCTCGTGGCGCGACGGGTACGTTCTCTATGCGCATCGTCGAGGTATCGCGCTCGTCGTGTCCGACGGCATGAACATGACACGGGTCGAGGGGCTCCCTGGCGGCGAGGGAGACATCACGCTCGAGGTGCATTCGCTCCTTGTGTCGCCTGACGCGCGCTCGATTCTCCTTTGTCACCGCACGAGCCACGGAATCCAGATCATGCGCGCCGACCTTGCACCTGGACTACCAGGTGAGTCGCTTCCGGATGTCTGGGCGGAGGACCGTCTTGCCTACGCGGCGGTGCTCGAGAAGCGAGCGGCCGCTGCCGGCGCGCCTCGCTTGCCGGGATGGCCGCTGGAGACGACGAACGACGGCAGCGTTCCGCCGCGCCTTCACACGAAAGCGCGCATCGTGCGGCAGGCGCGCCTGCGCTACTTGGTCTCGACGTTCTCGTCGCTGTGGTCAGGCGAAGGGTTCGAGGCGACGCGCTTTCGGGGCGACGACCGAGCGGGCGCGTTCGTCCACGACGATGGCAGCGGCGGCCTCGAATGCTTCGTGTGGAGCGACGATGGCCTGGTCGCGACCTCGTACGATTGCGACCTCGGCGGGCCCATGGGCGAACCCGCGAACGCCGACAACGCGCCGCTGTGCTTCCCCGATCTCCCCGACGCGCTACGGCCGCTGCTAGAACAGGCGATCCGCACCACCGACGGAAGGGTTTCGGGCGGGCTCTGGGTCACCACCGGAGCCGATGCGCGATGGCACGAAGAAGGCAGCTTCGGCGATGACTTCAGCTTCTACGTCAAGACGCCCGAAGACAGTCTCGTTCGCGCCGAGCAGGAGGAGGAGGAGGAGAAGGAGACCGTGCTGGAGGCTGCGCGCGTACCGACCCTGATCGCACTCGCCGACAAGTCGTCGGCCGGTCCGCACGTGCTCACCGAAGACCAGGAGCGCGTCCTCCTCACCAGCCCGCGGGCGCCGTTCGACGCGAGCCCGAAGAACGTCGCCGGGACAATCCGGGCGCTCGCCGCCGTCGGCATCACCTGGCGCGACGCCGAGGCTCGCGCCGCCATGCACGTCACGACGCTGCGAGATGCAGGGCTCGCCGCGCTGGGCGTGCTCCAGGTCGATCTGCTGCGTGCTGCGGCGAAGGGTGACGCGGCAGCCGTGTCGGCGGCGCTCGACGCCGGGGCCGACATCGAGTGCACCGCGGTCGAAGGTGTCTTCTCCGCGGACGATCGCGCGCTCGATCGCCTGCGCACGTGGCGCGCGTCATCGCCGCTCGCGGTGGCGACGTCGCGGGGGCACGAGGATGTCGTCGACCTTCTGCTCTCGCGCGGCGCCAAGCTCGAAGGTCATCCTCCTAAACCCCAGCGGCCACCCGCGCTGGTCGCAGCGCTGCTGGCGCGACGCGGAGCGCTCTTCGTCAGGCTGGCGTCGCTCGCTCCCGATTTCGATGCGGACGGCCTCCTCCACACCCACGTCCACCAGGGGCGCCCGACGACGATCGACGTCGTCCGCCTCCTGCTGGACCGTGGTGCGTCGCCCGTCACCGGAGCGGAGCGGAGCGGTGTGCGTGAAGCAGCGGAAGCCGCCGGCGACGAGCAGCTCGCCGCTCGCTTCGGCGGCAAGCCGCGCTGATCCAGGGCGCACGCGGGCGCAGCTACAGCCTCTCGGCGCGCCCCGCCTCCAGCTCCCCAAGCGCCTCGGCGCCGGCGCGGCGCCTGCTGAAGCAGGCCGACCAGGGCAGGGTTCACAGGCATTCCAGCGACGAAGGGGCCGAGCCAGCTCGCGTCCAGCTCCCAGCGCAGCGCACCGCCAGGCTATCGACGAGGAGCGCGCGCACGCGCCCACCGAGTTCCTCGCGCAGCGCCGTAAGCTCCAGCGGAACAGTGGCCATCGATTCCTGCGGGGCAGGAGCTGACGAGCGGCTGCTTCAATCCCAGCGTGCCATCGAAAAGTGCTGACGGATGGTCGCGTTGGCCGTGAGGAGCGTGGCCCGGTCCGCGAAGGCGTGGGCCACGAGGAGGCGATCGAAAGGATCGCGCGTCCAACCGAGCAGCCTCGCCTCGCGTCCGATGTCTGCGAGGTCCCCAGAAGCTTGTTGGACGCCGTGGTCGTCCGAAAGGATCTCGAGGATTTTCTCGACAGGCTCGCGGATTCGCCCGATCTCGCGCAGGAGCTCCAGTTCGACGACGGCGATCGGCGAGACGAAGAGCTCGTGACTGAACGCGCCCAGTTCCGAGTGGCGCGTGGAGGCGACGCGCCTCAGGTGCGGTCGGCTCGTGCCGCGAGGAGATCGGCGACGACCCGCGACTCCTCGGCGTCCGAGACCGAGTGCCGCGCGCGGTTCATCTCGCCGATGGCCGTCGCCACCAGGAGATCGATCTCCCCGTCGGCCAGCAACGCGGCGATCGCGGGGTGATCGAGGACCACCAGGAACTCTCCGGCCTCGTCGCTCCAGCAGATGGGCCGCCCGCGCGGAACGGCGACGACGCCTGGCGCTTCGAGCAGGCCCAGCCGCCGCGCTGCATCGCCAAGCGCACGTGCGAGGGCGTGATCGGCCGGTAGCTCGACGCGGGGACCCCCTCGCACCACGTCCGTGACGGCAGTCCCGAGGCGCCGCAACCACGACGAGTCTCCCGCCGCATCGCCTTCCGCCGCGTCGGTCGAGCCTGCCTTCGCGGCGTCGTCCGTGGGCTTCGCGGCGTCGTCCGTGGGCTGGCCCGCTTTGTCCGGAGTTGACGAATGCCTCGCGGGTGAGCTGTGTGCGCGCACAGCCTCGTCGCGCGCGCCTCGCTTCTTGCGCTTCTTGCGCCGACGTTCTTTTCGCCCTGTGGATTCGCCAGAGAGCGCTCCAGGTGGCGAAGGCGAAGCAGAGGGCGCACCGCCGTCTTCGTCCTCCTCCGGCGCGTCGAGCGGCAGCCCGCCGAGCTCACGAACCAGGCTCGGTGCACGTTCGGCCAGCAGCTCCAGCAGAGGCGATCGCCCGTCGTCGAGCAGCACGAAACCCGGCGATTCGTCGGGAAACTGACCTTCCGCCAGGCCGGCGTGACGGGAGACCCACAGGCAACCGCGACGGCGGAGCTCGCTCATGACCGAGGCGCCGCCCTGGGTCTTGCCGACCACGTCGAGGAGCGCGGGTGGACTGACCGCCGCGCCGAGCAAGACCGCGTGCCACAGGACGCGAGCGCGCTCGGGGGCGTCACCGGGAACCTCGCGCACGAGCTCTTTCATCGCCTCCACCGCGAGGCGCCCGAGACCGAGGCGTACTCCAGCGTCGAGCTCGCTCTTGGGCGTGCGGGGGGCCACGAACAGGTCCCCTCCGATCGGCAGCCGACTCGGGTACGCCAGGGACGCCGGAGAAGGCGCCTCGAGAGCGAGCGTCCTTTCGTTGGAGCCTTCGCCTGCCCATCGCACCGAAACGTTCGCCTCCTCATTGTCATCCGGCAGGAGCCAGAGCCGCCCGACCACCTGCAGGCCCCGGAAGTTTCGCTCGATCTCCACGTGCGCCAGCGCTGTGGCCGGAGGGGCCGCCAGCAGGCCCATCATCATCGTCCGTCGCATCGCGGCGATCGCGGCCGCGATCGGCTCCTCTTGTGAGGTCGGCGCGAGCGCGTCGTGCCGACGGTTGGTCTTCAAACGATCGTCGTTCACGATGGAGGCGATGGGCCAACCCTCCAGCGCTGCCAGGGCGCACAGGGAGCGACGATCCTTGAGGACGCGGGTGCCGGCGTCGGCCCAACCGTCCCCGCGCAGCAGCCCCACCTGCCCGGTTCGATCGCCGTCGAGGTCACCGACCGCAAGGCAGCGGCCGCGGAGCGCGCGCCCGAGGGTCGGCTCCTCCTGGGGGGCGCTTTCGCGTTTTTCCGCCTCGAGATCGAGCCGGAAGTCGTTCGTCACGTCCACCAGCCGCACCCCGACGCGACGGAGCCCATCGGCCCAGCTCGGTTCCATCGCGAACGCCGCGCCCTGCTTCTTCGAGGCACGGGCGCTCTCCGGGTAGGGAGGCTCGGCGGTGGTGAAACGCAGGCGCTGGTCGATGAGCTCGCTCAGCGCGTGGTGGGCGCCCTCGAGATCCGTGAAGACCTTGGCGCGCGCGAGCTCCTTGCGAGACTTGTCGCCGCGGGCAGTGGCCGACAGGACGGTGCGGAGGACCGCTTGCCGCGCGAATGGCGGCAGAACGTCGAGACGCAGCGCGATCGCCCGCAGGAGGGTCCACGCGGCGGCGGCGAGGGTCTCGGCCAGATCGCGCAGGGCGCGCCGGCGGGTATCGATGCGAAGCGGCCGGACCACCCCGCGGATCGCGAAGGGCAGTTCCGGCGCGAGCGTCCGCACCGAGCCGTCGTGGAGCAACACCTTGATGGCCGACGTCGCCTCGTTCGACAGCTCGAGCTCCCCCACCAGGGATTGGACCTCGAGCGAGGCGAGCGTCGCCCGCAGCTCCGGATGCTCCGGTGTGCCCTCGAGCTTCGCCTCCGGCAACGCTTCGGGCGTGGTCGCTCGCTGCAAGGCGAGGGTGACGTCGTCGAGTGACCCTCCCAGCGCCAGCAGGAGCAGCCGCAGGGGCTCCGTGGCGGGGCCGAGCAGGATCGGGGGCTCGGTCACCATCGAGGCGACCTCCGAGGGGAAGATGCGCGTCGCGACCAGGACGGGGCGCTCGCTGGCCTGCGCGTCGGCAAGCGCCTTGAAGAGCGTCACCTGGTCGCCGAAGGCCGTGGCGAGCTGGACCTCCGACGCGCGAAGGATCGTGGCGAGGCTTTCGTCCGCGCGCAGAAGCGCTGCGGCGAGAGCGAGCGCGCCGGGCAGCCCGAGCGACGAGGCGGCCAGCG
>Ga0335394_10010201_pt1 | contig 10577 bp, 10 predicted proteins | sample MAT03_FD_205741 | JGI IMG/M metagenome (GOLD analysis project Ga0335394, IMG submission 205741) | Freshwater microbial communities from Lake Fryxell liftoff mats and glacier meltwater in Antarctica - MAT-03 (spades assembly) (version 2) ...
GAATCCCTTATGCGTAACACGATACAGATCGAAATCGGCGAGCCGAGTTTGGCGTCAGTGGAGTCCCGTCACAGGGATTCCTGGGCCTGCGGCCCCGGAATGACGATCATAGGCTGAGTAGTTACCATTATTGGGAATAAAGATTTGCCAAGGTAGGGGCCAAGCATTCGCCTACAAAACTACAGGGAACATAGACTTTGGCGGCGAATGCTTCGCCCCTACGACAACGCGTTTTGCTATTCCCAATAATGTCTATTAGAAACTGACTTCGAGCGAGACTGGCGCTTTGAGCTTTTCAGAAAAGCTCAAAGCGCTAAAAACGACTGACCTACTCAACATGAGCATGACCCGCCTGCGGGGGCTCGGGTCTGGCCCTGGCATTCAAAAACCATTCCAGCGCAGCGGGAAAGCGGCACCGCCACGATGACTCGTGATGAATACCCTCGGAATCCTCGATGTAGGCCACATCGAAGTGCTGGGCATGCAACAGCGCGTGCATCTGGCGCGCATCCATGAGCATGCCGCTGGACTTTTCCTCCGGGGTTTCGCGCTGGCCCATGTCCATATAGAAACGCGTCTTTGTTTTTGGCGTCACGCGCACCACATCAAACAGCTTGCCAAAGCCAAACCAGATGCTGGGCGACATGGCCAGACAATAGCCAAACACGGTGGGCCGGGTCAACGCCGCGTACAGCGCAATCAATGCTCCCATCGACGAGCCGCCAATGCCGGTGAACGGGGCCGATGGCCGGGTGCGAAAGCTTTGGTCGATCAGCGGCTTCACCGTTTTCGCGACGTAATCGACATAGGCTTCACCCTGGCTGTTCAGTGTGCCCCACTGTTTGGACGTGCGCGGCGACGTTTCGCGCGGCGACGTTTCGCGCGGCGACGTTTCGCGCGACCACGGCCCATACTCGCGCATACGGGCCTTGCCGCCGTTGGGAATGGCGACGATGATGCACTCAAACCCCTGTTTTGCCAGACTCTCGGCGGCCTCGTCGGCGCCCCATTCACCGACATAGGACATGACGTCATCAAAAATATTCTGGCCGTCCTGCATATATAGCACGGGATAGCGCTTGCGGCTGTCGTTATAACTGGGCGGCAAATAGGTATAAATGTCGCGCGCGGCCAGGCCAAAACCGGCCACGCCGCGTGCGCGCCACACATTGCCGGTCACGGTGTGTTTTTGTGCACTGCCCTCTGGCGGATATTGCTCCCAAAGTTCCATCGCTGCCATGTCGATCCTTTCGTCTATTTTCTCAGACAATGGAATTGAGATCGGGGATTGAGAGGGGGAGAAGTCAGAGATCAGAAGTCAGAACGCTGCGGAGATCAACTCGCACCTCGGCCTCAATTCCTCAAGCGCAAAAGTTCAACTTAAACGGTTTACACGGCTGAATATAATTCGCGTCCGAAAGACACTTACAACACGCTTGCTGCAGTGGCAATCGCAGCAAAAAACGGCTCTCCCGAATTAAACGGGAATCGCAGTGTAGGGGCAAAGCAGCGGGCTCATGTATGGGTTTGATCTGCGATGAGCCCGCTGCTTTGCCCCTACAAAAACCATGATTTCCCGCCAAAGTTGGGAGAGCCCAAAAAACTAAATCACTACACGGAGAAGAGAAATGAAAGTTGGTATTCTGACAGGCGGCGGCGATGTTCCCGGCCTGAACCCGGCCATTAAAGCGGCCACGCTACGACTCTTAGAGGCCGGCCACGAGATGATCGGCATTCGCAAGGGCTGGGGCGGGCTGTTGAATTTCAACACCGACGACCCGGCATCCTTTGAGAAATACACCCTCAAGCTGGACCCGCTGATCGTGCGCAAAATCGACCGCACCGGCGGCACCTTTTTGCACAGCAGCCGCACCAACCCCAGCAATGTGAAAACAAAGGATGCACCGGCGTTCTTGAAATCATCGCTGAACGGTGCAAGTGGCGAGAAGCAGGACTTTACGCCGCATGTGTTGAAGGTGCTGAACAGCCTGGGTGTGGATGCGTTGGTCGCCATCGGTGGCGATGACACGCTGAGCTATGCGCTGCGGCTGCATCAAGAGGGCTTTCCCATCGTGGCCATTCCCAAGACCATGGACAACGATGTGCGCGGCACCGATTACTGCATCGGCTTCAGCACCGCCATGACCCGCTCGGTCGAGTTCATCAACAACATGCGCACGGCCGTGGGCAGCCACGAGCGCATCGCTGTGGTCGAGCTGTTCGGCCGTAACAGTGGCGAAACGTCGCTCATCTCGTCGTACTTGGCGCAGGCCGACCGCTGCATCATCAGCGAAGTGCCGTTTGATAGCGAGGCTGTGGCGCGTTTGCTGCACGACGACAAGAAGCGCAATCCCTCCAACTACTCCATTTGCACCATCTCCGAAGGCGCGATGCCGGCGGGTGGCGGCATCATCGAGAGCGGCGAGGCCGATGCGTATGGCCACCGCAAGCTGGGCGGCGTGGGCGAGTATCTGGCCGAGCAGATCAAGGACATCACTGGCGAAGGCATCATGTATCAGAACGTGGCCTATCTCATGCGCTCGGGTGAGCCGGATGCGCTGGACAAGATGGTGGGCCTGAACTATGGCACGCTGGCGGCTGATTTGCTGATGCAGGGCACGACCGGCCACATGGTGGGCTTGCAACGCGGTTCCTATACCAAAGTGCCGTTGGAAGAGTTGGGCGGTGGCGCGCGTCCGCTGGATGTGGACAACCTCTACGACCGCGAAGCCTACCGCCCGCGCATCCGCAGTGTATTGGGCGCGCCGATGTTCCTGTATTAATTCCCCCGTAGAGACGCGCCGCTGGGGCGTCTTCTGAATTAAGAAAGACGCCCCAGCGGCGCGTCTCTACACAGTCTAAGAAAACGCACGCCGATCATAATTACGTAGAATTCTCGAAATGCGAACACCGGCTGGTAAAGAGTGTAAGTACTACTACGCGGACTTTTTTCGCGGCAAAGCAACCCAGGAATGCCGCCTGATTGATGAAAACCCCGAGGGCGGCAAATGGAAACCCAACCATTGCCTCACCTGCCCGGTGCCCGGCATCCTGCTGGCCAACGGCTGTCCCAACATGATCCTTGAGGGCCGCGTCGAGTCGTCGCTATTGGGCCTGCGTGAGCGGGTCAAGGTCACGGCCTCGTGCACCCAGACTATGCGCACCGTGGAAGAGCCGAAGATCGGCTGCGGCGAATGCCACACCGAGCTGAGCGATGTGTGGGATCAGGCATTGAAATAAGAGGCGGCCAACAGTTGGCGGCTGGCTGTTGGCGGCTAGCTGCTAACTGCCAATAGCCAACAGCTTCCCCCTCCTCTCCCATGAACACCTTCTACTCCCTCGCGCATCTGGCCCACGCGCCGGCCAAAGAATTTCTGGATGGCGCGCTGGTGGATGTGTTTGAAAAGCCCAGCCGTGCCGAACTTGTGTTGCAGGCCGTTCGCGCGGCCAATCTGGGCAAGGTGTTGCCGCCGGCTGATTTTGGCCTCGACCCCATTCGCGCCATTCACACGGCCGATTACCTCGACTTTTTGCAGAACGCGTTTGCGCTGTGGATCGCCGATGGCCGCGACTCCAACGGCGTCTACCCCGACACGTTTTGGAAGGCACCGTTTCAACATCGCTCGGCCAAGATTGGGGCGCTGGCCGGCATCTATGTCATGGATATGAGCGCGCCCATCGTCGGCGGCACGTGGACGGCGGCGTATCAATCGGCCCAAGTGGCACTGTCGGCGGCTCAGGATGTGCAGCAACAGGGTAAGGCCGCGTTTGGGTTGTGCCGGCCACCCGGCCATCACGCGCATGCCAATATCGCCGGCGGCTACTGCTACCTGAACAATGTCGCCATCGCCGCGCAGTGGTTGCTCAGTCAAGCGCCAACCCAACGCGTGGCGATTCTGGACATCGACATTCACCACGGCAACGGCACCCAACACATTTTTTACACACGCAAAGATGTGCTGTTCACCTCGTTGCACGGCCACCCCGACTGGCAATACCCCTATTTCCTGGGCAGTGCGAATGAGCAGGGCGAGAGTGAGGGGCTGGGCTTTAACTTCAATTACCCGTTGCCAAAAGGTGCCGACAATGCCCTGTTTTTACGCACGTTGGATGAAGCGTGTGGCCGGATCGCGCGCTATCAACCCCATTATTTGCTCGTGTCATTGGGGGCCGACACCTACGAGAAAGATCCACTGGGCGGCTTTGCCCTCACGGCCGAAGCCTACGAAGCCATCGGCTGGCGCATCGCGCAACTTGAGTTGCCGACGGTGTTCATCATGGAGGGCGGCTACGCCATCGCCCAGCTCGGCTCCAACGTGGTCAATGTGCTGCTCGGCTTTGAAGGCCGCTAACTGGTTGCTGGTGGTTGGTGGCTGGTTCAACACATGCGACAGTCACGAGCTACCATCCACTAGCAACCAGCAACCAGCCACCAATCACTAACAACCAATCCATGTCACCAAACACTCTCTCCGGGCGCTGGGCGCTCATCCTCGGCGCTTCATCTGGTCTGGGCGAAGCTACGGCGCTCGAACTGGCGCGGCACGGCGTCAACATCATCGGCTTATATCTGGGAAAAGGCCACAGCAGCGAAACGGTGAAGGCCCAGGTGGCGCAACTTGAAGCGTTGGGCGTGCGCGCGGTGTTCATTCGCACCAATATCGCCAACGCTGAGCGCCGCAAGAATGTGATCGAGCAGATCAAGACAACTATAGGTGGCGCGCCGATTCACATGATGATGCACAGCGTGGCCTTTGGTTCGCTGGAGCTGATGTTGCCCGATGACCCGGCCAAAGCGCTGACGCAGGCGCAAATGGACATGACCCTGGATGTGATGGCCAACAGCATGGTGTATTGGGCGCAGGATTTGTTTTACGCCGGCTTGCTCACCCAGGGCAGCCGCATCTTCGGTATGAGCAGTGCCGGCAGCAGCCAGTATTTCCCGTATTACGGCGCGGTCAGTGCCGCCAAAGCCGCCCTCGAAAGCCATACGCGTGTGCTGGCAGCCGAGTTCGCCAAACATGGCATTCTCGTCAACAGCTTGTTAGTCGGGGTGGTGGAGACGCCGGCCATGCGCAAGATTCCTGGCAGCGATGTGATGGTGCAAAACGCCCTGCGCCGCAATCCCTCCGGCCGGCTCACCACCGCCCTGGATGTCGCCCGCACGATTCGTGTCCTATGCGACCCCGACCTCACCTGGATCACCGGCGCGATCATTCCCGTGGATGGCGGCGAGTTGGTGGTGAACTAGTGGCTGGTGACTGGTTGCTAGTTGCTGGTCAATCAACACCAGCAACCAGCAACTAACCACTAGCGACTTCTTTCAACGACTTCTTTCCCACGCCGCCACGGCCAGCCCCGACGCCACGCTCGTGAACGCATCCATGTCCTGGATTTTGAGCGGGCCAAATTTATTGCGCAGCATCTTCTCGAACAGCGGCACGCGCGAGGAGCCACCGGTGCGCAAAACCACATCGATGTCATCGGCGGTGAGGCCAGCCATGATTAAGGCGCGGTCGAGGCATTGCTCCACGGCGCGCGCGTCGGGGCCGATGAAGCGCTCGAACTCCAGCCGCGTGATGGGCGCGTTCAGCAGCATCTTGTCCATGCTGAGTTGGATGTGGCCGGCCGATTGCTGGCTCAGCAAAACCTTGGTGCGCTCAACCGCCTCATACATCGGCAACCCATAGTTCTCTTTCACCAGCGCCAGCAAGGCTCGCAAATGCTTGGGTTTGTCGCTGTTTTTCACGGCCTCTTGAATGATCCTGAGATGCTCCGGCCGGCTCAGCTCGACGATGGTTTCCCACTGGCTGAGGTACTCAAAAATATAATTCGGCACCGGCAGATGATCCATGCCCATCAGCGCGCCCTGCCCAAATTGTTTAGCCAGCTTGCCCATCACGATGCGTTTGTCCAGCACATCGCCGCCCACCGGCACGCCATCGCTGGCGAGAAACGTATTGTGGCCGCCATTCCGATGGCCACCATTCCGATGGCCACCATTCCGATGGCCGCGGCCATCGGTGTGCATGATGGTGACATCGAATGTGCCGCCGCCGAAGTCGAACACCAGCACATTCTGCTCGCCTGGCAACCCACGCGTGTAGTCCAGCGCGGCGGCCGTGGGCTCTTCGAGGAAGCTCACGTTCGTCAAGCCCGCCAGCCGGCACGCCTCTTGCATGCGCGTAAAGGCCATCAGGTCGGCCTCGGTGTCGTCGGAATAATGCACCGGCCGGCCAATCACCAACCCTTCCACTTCATCGCCGGTGATGCGCTCGACGCGCTCGACGATCTGTTGCAGGATGACGGCCAGCAGCGACTCCAATGTGTAGCGCGTGCCGAACACATTGCTGTCGATGTAGGTGCCTTCGCGCAATTCACTCTTGAGCGATTGGAATAGGCGACCCGGCGAGTTCAGGTCGACCTCGACAATCATCGGCATCAACACCTGGCCGATGTCACCGAGTTCGAGCTCGATGCTGCCGATGTAGTTGCGCTCGTATTGCACCACGCGGCCGACATTGCCAGCAGTGAAGCGATCAATCGCCTCGCGGCCCACGTAGGCCACGCTGCGCATATTCGTATCTGGCGTGGGCCTAGTCATGAACAGCGCCGTGCGTAAGATGCGTGGATCGCCGCTGGTGCGCGAGTTTGCGGGATCGAGCGGCAACAGTTGGAGCGTCTTGCCGTCATAAATGGCGGCGCTGGTGTTGGTGGTGCCAAAGTCTAGGCCGATGTGAACGCCCATGCTTATACTCCTTGATCGGGATGCAAGACCGGCAAGTTTCTCATAGGTGCCAGCGCAGGTCGGAATCGTCGACGTCGACGTCGACGTCGACGATTCCGTATGCGTAACTACTACAAACCATGACAACCAACCTCTGGACCGGCCACCTCGTGCGCCTGCGCGCCGTGGAGCCGCGCGACTGGGAGGCCTTTCACGCCAACGACCTGGACACCGAATCTCAACGCGCCGGCTGGTCGATTCAATTTCCACGCTCGGAGGCCGCCTCGAAAGACTGGGCCGAGCGCGTGGCCAAAGCCGAGCCGCTCGGCGACAACGTGCGGTTCGCCATCGAAAATGGGCAGGGCGAGCTGGTCGGCACGATCAACACCCAACATTGCAATGTGCACGCCGGCACTTTCAGCTACGGCATCGCCCTCTTTCGGCCGCACTGGCGCAAGGGCTACGCGCGTGAGGCGATTCAACTGGTCTTGCGCTATTACTTCGGCGAGCTGCGCTATCAGAAGGTCAACACCCAGGTGTATTCGTTTAACGACGCTTCGGCCCGACTGCACGAATCCTTGGGCTTTCGATTAGAGGGCCGCTTGCGCCAGATGGGATTCACCAACGGCCAACCCTTCGACGAGCTGCACTATGGCCTCACTCGCGAAGAATTCGAGCAGCCACTTCCGGCGCAACCGGCGCGGCGCAACTGGCTGGATTGAGCGCGCCAGATTCAGGCCGTGGCACAGATTGGCCTGATCTATACCGAGATCGCTTACGACCGCGAGCGCTACGAAAAGTTGCATGCGCTGGCTGTGGAGATTTTCTCGGCCTACACGGGCGAGGACACCATGGCCGTGTTGAAGGCCGAAGGCCGTAACGACCCAGCCCGGCTATGTGACCCCCAAAGTGGATGTGCGCGCGGCCTGTTTTCGCGACGGCAAAATTCTGCTGGTGCGCGAGCGCTCCGATGGGCGTTGGTGCCTGCCCGGCGGCTGGGCCGATGTAGGCGACGTGCCGTCTGAGGCGGCTGCGCGCGAAGTGCATGAGGAGGCCGGCTTTGTCTGCCAGGCGCTCAAGTTACTCGGCGTGTTCGATGCGAACCGGGCCGGCCAGCCGCTCTCGGCCTACCATGCCTATAAATTGGTGTTCCGGTGCGAGATCACCGGCGGCGATGCGCAAGCCAACCACGAGACCCAGGGCGTCGTTCGGGCAGCGCTGCGTTCAGCATGGGCGTTTAGCATTCTGATGCGCCCGCCCGTGCGGGCCATGCAAAAAATGCCTTCACCCGTGAAAGGGTGAAGGCATTTCCATCAGGTTACTTTCCGCTGATATCCTGATATCGCTGAGGACTGTCACTACTTACTTAACAGCCAGAATTGGCTCTGCAGCAACCTGCGCCACTTTGCCTTCCGCCTCGGTCTTCTCGCGAGCAATCCAGAAGATCATCAGCCCATAACCACACTTGGCGACCACATCGGCAATGCAATAACCAACTTGAATGATCACGATTGTTTCTGGTGCCATCAAGTTCTGCCCCAGAATCGGCATCAGATACACGATTGGGTAGAAGCCCCAGGTGGCCAGCAGCAACAGACGAATATTGCGCACCAACACTCTGGCCTGGGCTGGCTGGCGATCAATGGCTGGGCCAAGTTCCTTGAACAGCACGAACAACACATACGCAAACGGAATGGTGGACAAGAGACCCCACAGCGCACGCATCGCTGTCGTGTCGGCAATCTCACCAGGGTAACCCAGAGCGATCATCAACACGGCCGCACCGGACAAGCGCCACGTCAGGCTGGCTGCGCGGTCCCTGGGCAAGCTGAGCACTGCGATGAGTTCGGCGACTAGCAAAGGCACAGTCAAGAGCCAGTCAATGTAGCGATAAGCGTCATTGAAGGGCTTTCCAGTAGGCTGATACGCGCCATCCTTGAGCGTATAAGCGGCCTGCCAACTCTCGAAGATGCGGAAGTAATGATAGCCCGCGATGGCCACTACCACCGCCGACATGATGAGCGCGGTTCGATACTTGGGCGATATCTCGGAGCGCGCAAGCACGAAGTAGATGAACGAAGCAAGCATTGCTGCAAATGTAAACGACAGCAAGTTGTAGACAAGACTGAACTGATCAATACTCAGAACGGGCATGATTAAAACTCCTCGGCCATGAATCTGCCGATACGTTGAACCGACACAACTCAATTTGTCGGCAATTTCAGCAACACGCGTATTTGTGAAATTCCTCACAATACACTGCGCTCTCAATGTGAGATATATCTGTGAGGGTTGTGAAGGGCGACTGATATCAGGATATATATGTAAAAGGTGTATGTAAATCGAACTTGATAAGGGGTCAAGGAAGGCGAATAAAGCAAGGTGAATTCGAGCAGCTTAATCAATAGACATTATGCGAGGTAAGGAAGTAAGCTAGGGGACATGGTGGAATATAGCGAGATCAAAAAGAAGTGGCGAGAACAGGGTATATTCGCCAAAAGTTCATCATGCACGGCAGCCGTGCATGATGAACTTTTGGCGAATATACCCTGAGAACATCTGGCGTTGATAGGGATTTCAATCCACCAAAAACAACGGCAAAAAGATTACTTCGTCGGCGGCATGATGACCGTGTCAATTACGTGGATCACGCCATTGGTGGTCTCGATGTCGGTCTTGACGACTTTCGCATCGTTCACCATCACTGTGCTGCCATCCACTTTGATCTTGATTGCATCACCTTCAACTGTCTTGGCGCTGGTCATTTTGACCACATCCGCAGCCATCACTCTGCCAGCCACCACGTGGTAGGTCAGAATCTTCACCAACTTGTCCTTGTTCTCTGGCTTCAGCAGGTCTTCCAAAACTTTCTTGTCAACTTTGGAAAAAGCGTCATCCGTTGGAGCAAACACGGTGAATGGCCCCGCACCCTTCAATGTGCTGATCAATCCGGCAGCTGTCAGAGCAGCGGCCAACGTCTTGAAGTTGCCCGCATCCACCGCCGTATCCACAATGTCCATAACCGCGGGCTCCGTCATCTTCTTTTCAGTCATTTCTCTTATCTCCAAATACAACCCTGAAAGTTTTTCAAACCAATACATGTATACACTGTCGTCGCTTGCAAGCATCTTGATGTTATTAACGCAAGATGAGTTACAAGTGAAACATATGACTCTGTGACAGGTTCGCTTTGTAGGATTTGGACGAGATGTATGTAAGCATTCGTCTTACATAAATTACAGAAGACATCTAGTAGTCTGTCAAAGGAAAGACTTTACGTTACAACGTCATTCCCGCGCAGGCGGGAATCCAGACCTTCCATCGCCTACTGAGTTGGGGTTACGCCTAGATTCCCGCCTCCGCGGGAATGACGGCCTTGTGAAATTGTTTACACTCAGGCTCAGGTTCGCCCTTGGAACGCCCCCAAGTCTTTCCTTTGACAGACGACTAGGGGCGAGAGGAGACAAGAGGTATACGTTCTCTCAGCAATTCCAAATTCAAAAATTTCTCGCTCCTAAAGCGCAAATTTGCTTGCTGTTTGAGCACATTAGCTGCTAAGCCAAACTATAGAGTTTCATACAATATGCCTTATGAGCAGATTCACGAAAACGTGCCGTGAAAACATTAGACGAACCATATTGAACCATTTCACTCTCGATGATCTAGAGTCACTTTGTTTCACTTTATAAATTAATTCTGACGATTTGAAGGGCTCTACGCTCGACGCACGATCACGGTCACTCATCATTTATTGTCTGTATATGAGGTTAAAACCCCCGCCTTTAGGCGGGCAGGATTTCAATCTCTCCAATAGCGTTACAAACGCGGCGAATCGAGACGGATCGAAAAC
>Ga0335394_10010203_pt1 | contig 10576 bp, 10 predicted proteins | sample MAT03_FD_205741 | JGI IMG/M metagenome (GOLD analysis project Ga0335394, IMG submission 205741) | Freshwater microbial communities from Lake Fryxell liftoff mats and glacier meltwater in Antarctica - MAT-03 (spades assembly) (version 2) ...
CGTGGAGCTTGGGAGCGCAAGATGACTTGCCTGCCGGAGGGTGCGTCGCGCGGGCTTCGTTATGGACTTTCTTATTACGCTCAGCGTGAGGTTGACTACTGCTTAGAGGCGCAAAAAGAGTTTCCTGCTCTCCAGGGCTCTGACAAAAGCCCAGGTGATCAGGAAGTAGATGCTGGTCACGAAGCAGACCCAAAGTAGGGGGGAATCTTTTGGTGCGAATTTTTGGACTGCGTCGCCTACCAGGGAATGGATGAGGTAGCCGGCGAGGGCATTGGTGCCGAAGGTTCTTAAAAATGCGGATTCAAATCCGGGCTTGCGAATATCGCAGAACCAGAGGAAGGCGCCGTAGATGAGGAGCGAGAAGCCGGCGCTGAAGGTTTGATAGGAGAGACTGCCGGCGCGTTGAGTCATGGTCCAAAGATCGACTGCATTCCAGGGTGGCCAGAAGGGCGGGGCTTCGATGCCGTGGACGCAGGAGATGGCGTAGCCGAGGAGGCTGAGGATGGCACCCCAACGCAAGATTTTTGGCAAGGCGAGCGAGGGCCCGGAAGCCTTGACGGCATCGTAGGCGAGGGCACCGGCGAGGGTTGGCACAGACCAACTGAGGAAGCCGAGCGGGCCGCCGTCGATGACGCCGACGCGCATCAAAAATTCAAACCAGAACCAGGAACTGAGGGCGAGGTGAAGCAGGCCGCTAAAGACGCCGTACAGGATGAGATCGCGGCTGCGCCTGCGCATGACGGGCAGGATCCAGAGGCAGGTGATGCCGATATGCGTGAGGGCTTGAAAGGGGCTCCGCAAGAAGCTTTTCTCGATGAAGCCCCACCAGCCAAGATCGGCGAGGGACTGGAGAGTTTTGTAGTTGCCATCAAGGCCATAGACCACTACGCCGAGCAGGATCAAGCCGAGAGAGCGTTTGACCATGCTGGCGGTTGCTGCGCCTTTGAGCATGCCGAGGCGCATGGCGAAGCCGACAGCAAAGAAGAAATGAGGCATGATCGTGTCGGCATAACTGTTGTAGGTGTTGTGATGTTTGAGTACATCGTGGACGGCCTGGAAGCCACCGATGAAATTGACGAGAAACATTCCAACTACGGTGTAGCCGCGGAACTGATCGAGGGAGAGGATGCGGGCTGAATAGTCTATGGCTGCGGTTTTCATTATTTGGAGATTGTTTTATGGTATCCGCAGAATTGTATGGTGTGTTGGAATAAGGAGCTGGTACCTAAAAAAGCGGAAGTTTGGAGACTTCCGCTTTTCTTCCGCTTGATTTGGTTCTACTTAGCTTGAGCGTCGACGGAACCATGCGGCGAGTGAAAGCGCGGAGGCCACTAGCGCGTAAGTTGAGGGTTCAGGAATTGCATCGCCCGTTACTTCGAAATTTGAAGTAGAACTCGATTCTCCGACTGACCAAGCAATGTTATCGACTGCACCGGAAAAACCGTCCCAGCCGGTACCGACTCCAGAACTGAAGCCAATGATTTTGGCGTTGGGAAGATAAGCCTGCCAATCTGATAGATTACTGTCGTATGCAAAAGGTGTCGCATTTATGTTGAAGGCAAATCCAAGGCCAAGACCAAAGTTCCATAGAAAAGTAGAAGATGTGATTGAATCGCTTGTCCATGTATTGGTTGTTACAACACCGCCATTGTAGGCGCGTTCGAAGACCAAGCCTCCCCTGTCCCCGGTAGTGGCTAGATCGCCATCTGCGTCCAGCAAGATACGAAGCGCGGGGTGAAGGCCGGAATCTGCTGTACTTGAGCTGCTTCGATACCAATCGTAGCCCGCGCTATTCAGGAGCGAAAATTGGCCTAAGTCTCCAGTTGAGAAGAAATTACCGCCGACATTGACAGCATCGGGGAGATATTCAAAATCTGCTTTGCCTGCACCTCCAGGGACGGTGAAGGCCACAGACCCATTCCCGCTTCTGGGGAGGCTTGTGTTGATACCGACTGATCCTGAATTTCTTACATTATTGTAATACCAGCCGGACAATCCAACAGCTTGTCCCTGATTTGATGCGCCTGCGTTTGTATAGGTATCGCCAGGAGCCGGATTATTGGCGAGCACGGTGCTCGCGGACATCGTCTCTACACTTAGTGCTATTGCTAAGGCGCATATAGGCAAGTTCATCATTAGTGATTTCATTATCAAGTTTTCCCTCAATTGATTAGCTGTTGAAGATTCTTAAGAAACTTCTGACGTGAAGGTAGCCTCATTAAAACTGTAAGTAAATACGGTAATGGTACTTTGTGGTCGGTTTTCATCGTTTTAAGGACGTTTCTGGTACTTTTTTGATCTATCGAGTCTGCGGTTGGCCCTGTTTGAGCAATGGTCGGATGTCGATTCGCATTTGCTTTGGAAGAAGTGCGGGGTGTCAGTTTTCAATTATTCTTTAAGTTCATGAGTGATTTGCAAACTGCTTTTGGGTTGATTGAAGATTATGCTGTTTTGCGCAAGAACCGACGGGTTTTTCCGGATCGAGCTTGCCTCGATTCATTGAAGACTCTGCCGCAGAGGCTGCCTGAACATGGCATAGAAGTGAAAGAGATTTTGGGAATGCTGCATGGGACGGTTGCCCCGGCAACGGTGATGACGACTGGGCCGCGATATTTTGGATTTGTAACGGGGGGATCGCTGCCGGCGGCTGAGGCTGCGCATTTGGTAGCTACGGCATGGGATCAGAACACGGCGTTGCAGGTGATGTCTCCGGGTTGTTTTGCCTTGGAAGAGACGGCTTTGGGCTGGATTGCGGAGCTGCTTCACATTCCGGCCGGAGCCACTGGGGCTTTTGTTACGGGCGCGCTGATGGCGAACTTTACGGGGATGGCTGCTGCCCGGCACGCTTTGCTGAAAGCCCGGGGCTACGATGTGGAAGCGGAGGGGCTTTTTGGTGCCCCGGCTTTTGCTGTCGTGGTGAGCGAGGAATCACACAGTACGCTCTTTAAGGCCTTAGCGATGCTGGGGCTGGGACGGGACCGCGTAATCAAGGTGCCGACGGACGGGCAAGGGCGGATGGACCCGCGGTTTTTCCCTAGCTTGGGTGAACCGGCTTTGATTTGTCTTCAGGCAGGTAATGTGAACACGGGTGCGATGGATAGTGGGGAACTGATCGAGCTGGCCAGACAATCGCAGTCGTGGGTGCATGTGGATGGCGCTTTTGGACTGTGGGGGGCGGCGGCGGAATATGCCGGGGCAGATTCCTGGGCGACGGACGGGCACAAGTGGCTGAATCTTCCTTATGACAACGGGATCATTTTTGTTCGTGATACTGAGGCTATGGTGGGGGCGATGTCGATATCGGCCAGTTATCTAAATTCTGCTGGCGGGATTGAGCCGATGCAGAAATCACCGGAATCATCGCGGCGGGCGCGGGGTGTGGATGCGTGGGCCGGGCTTTTGTCGCTTGGGGTGAGCGGGGTGAAAAAGATGATTGAGGATTGTTGCACGCATGCGCGTCATTTTGCCCGTGAGCTTGAGCGGAACGGATTGCAAATTCTGAATGAAGTAAGCCTGAATCAGGTTCTAGTTGCTCTTGAGGATGACGAGCGAACGATGCAGTGGATTGCTGCGGTGCAAGCGGAGGGAGTGTGTTGGGTTGGCTCCACTTTGTGGCACGGCAAGAGAGCGATGCGGATTAGTGTGTCGAGCTACAGCACAGAGACTGAAGATGTGGAGCGGAGCATTGAATCGATGCTCCGCTGCCAGGTATAAGCCCAATTGACTAGCGGGCGAGTGCTGTTTCAAACTGGTGCCCTACGGATAGAACGCCTTTTTGCCGCAAGCCGGTAAGGGCGAGGCCGTAGCGACCGCGGACGCCGGTTTTCTCGAAAATGTGTTTCAGGTGAATTTTGACGGTGCCGGGCCTGATGCCGAGGTCGCGAGCGATTTCGCGATTCTTGAGGCCATGTTCGACGAGTTCCATGACTTGTTGCTCGCGAGGCGTGAGTGCCGAGCGGGGGTGACGGTCTTCACGGGGCTGTTCACGGAAGACGGAATCTTCCATCCAGTTTTTGCCCTGGACGACGGTGCGGAAGCAGGCGAGCATGTTGGTTGGGCTGGTTGACTTGCGAAGAATCCCCTTTGCCCCGGCCTGCAGAAAGCGAAGGGCTTCTGCTTCGGTCATGGAAACGCCCCAAACCACAGCTTTGGGCATGGGTCGGGTTTGGCTGGCGACGGGAGTATCGGTGGGCGCGAAGTTTGAATTGCCATCGAGGAGCCGTTCCATGTCTTGTTCGGCCAGGCGGAGATCCTGAATCCAGTCCATCACGGCTTGCATGCCGAGGGCTTTGTCGAGCACCACAACGTCTGGGCGTTGACGGCGGGAAATTTCCCGGCATAGCGCCAGGTTTTCACAAACTCCGGTGACGCGGAGGTCATTCGTTGAACCGAGGATGGCGCGTACGCCCTCGACGGTAAGGGGTTGTGTTTCGCACAGCAAGACGGTAGCTTGAGGAGCTTGAGGCGATGCCTGCTGGGGGAGTGGTGAGGTAGTGGGAGAGTTGGTGGGAGAGGTGAAATCCATCAAATTGCTTTCGTACACGGTGGGGATAAGCCTTTCAGGAACACAGCTAGATGCCATCCGTAGGCTGGGCTAGCTTGGTTTCGAAACCGGGTCTAGTCATCCCCCATTGGTTGGGGAATATCTCGACTCGGGGAATCTTATCGACGCGGAACATCTTAGTTTTAGTAATTCTTTGAAGAATTTTTCTCTATCCTTCTTTACTCTTCCAGACGATAGTTAACTACGGGAGATACCGAACTCTTCGGGGCTCAAATGGGTCTGAGCCGGTAACCTCAATAGAATCAAGTACATGAGCAGGATCGACATATTTCAGATCGCGGGCGGTTGGAAGTATCTTGTGATTTGCCCTTCACAGGGAATCACCAAGGATATTCAGCAGGCCCTTGGGAGCAAGATGAGCCAGGCGGAAATCCTCGAGATTCCCGTCTATCCTCCGTCGGCTGGTTTGCTGGAAGTGTTGAGTGTTCAAAATCCTGATGTGTGTCTGGCTGATGTAGCGAGTGACCGGGATCGGGGGCTGAGCCTGATTAAAGAAATTTCGTCGATGCAGCCGAAGATGCCCGTGATTGCTGTTATCCCTCCGAACGACACGGACCTGATCTTGAAGTGTTTGCGGGCTGGGGCGGCGGAGTTTCTAATCCATCCGCTGTCCGATGATCAGATTGAAGAAGTGCTGGGACGGATTGTGGCTAAGAATCCCTTGATCAAGGGTTCAGGTAAGGCAGGGCGAGTAGTGGCAATTGTGCCTGCTAAAGGCGCTTGTGGCGCATCGACGGTGGCCAGTGGGCTGACGTTTCACTGGAAGAAGAAGTCTGGCAAGACGCTGCTGGTCGATCTGGATCCGCTTACGGGTACGATCAGTTTTTTGCTGAAGCTGAAGAGTCAATACAGCTTTATGGATGTGGTTACGCTAACGCAGAATCTTGATTCTGATCTATGGCGCAATCTGATTACGACGGCGCATGGTGTGGATGTGATGCTGGCACCGGAAGGTGCGGTGGACGGGATTCACGATTTGATGGATGCGGCATCGATCATTGATTATGCCCGCTGGAATTATGAGACCTCGCTGCTGGATTGCAGTGGCCCCTACGGACCCTGGAATCTGTCGATCTTGCGGCTGGCCGACGAAATTTTACTGGTATCGACGAACGAGTTACCCGCGTTGCAGGCGACGCAGCGGGCACTGAATTACATGGACCAGAACCGGATTGACCGTGCCAAAGTGAAGCTGATCGTAAATCGTTATAACCGTGATGTGGGGCTGAGCAAGGAAGTGATTGAAACTGCGATTCGATGTGAAGTGTTTCAAGTGCTGCCGAGCGACTTTGAGGGTGTGCAGAGGGCGATGATTGAAGGTAAACCTTCGCCGTCGACTTCGCCGTTTGGTAAAGGTTTGGCACAACTAGCGGAGAAAATGGGTGGGAAGGTGGAAGTGGTGAAGTCGGTCAAGAGTAGTTCCAGTTGGGGTGGATTGTTGAACCTGTTTTCGCGCACGTCCAGCTAGGTGCGTGGCCAGCTAGACTGAAGGATTGTCGAATCTAGATAAAAGCAGTGCCCGGGATTATCTGGCCCAAAAACTGAATCTTTCTCTTGGACAGATCGAGATAGATGAGCTTTTGGGCGGGGTGTCGAGTGTTGTGTTTCGGGTGAGGATTGCCGGGCAGGCAGATCTGATCCTGAAGCAGTCTCTGGCGAAATTGCGGGTGCGGGAAGACTGGTATAGTGACCGAGCGCGAATTCTGCGGGAGATGGATGCGCTGCGCTTATTGGGGCCCGTTGCGCCGGAGGGTTGTTTACCGGTTGTTTTGTTTGAGGACCGGGATTTGTTTCTTTTTGCGATGTCGGCGGCCGATGTCTCTGCCCGGACCTGGAAGGCTTGTCTGCTGGATGGTCAAGTAGAGCTAACGCTGGGCAGGCAGGCGGCGGCACTGCATGCGGTTTTCTTTCATTCCCATGAGTTTAATGAGCATTTTGCGGGGCTGGAACTCTTTGATCAATTGAGGCTGGACCCTTACTATCGATTTACGGCGACGCGGCACCCGGATTTGAAGCGATTTTTCGATACCGTGATCGAGCAAAGCCGAACGCAATTGGTGGCGCTGACGCATGGAGACTGGTCTCCGAAGAATTTTCTGGTGAATCCTGGCAGCCGGTTGTTCTCGATTGATTATGAAGTGTTGCACTTTGGCGACCCGAGTTTTGATGTGGCATTTTTGTTGAATCATTTTCTTCTGAAGGGCTGGCACAGAGCGTCCAGCCGGGCGCACTATGCGGGACTTGGACTGGTTTATTGGGAAGAACTGAAGCGATTGTTGCCCGTAGGGTACGAGTGGCTGGAGGCGGCGACGATACGCCACCTGGGTTGTCTGCAGCTTGCACGAGTGGATGGCAAGAGCCCGGTTGAGTACCTTCGGCCGGCAGAACAATTGCAGGTGCGGCGGTTTGCGCGGGATTTGATACAGAACCCACCGGCCAAGATAGCGGAAGTATTTGAAATCCAGGCAGAGGCATTTCATGAGTAAGACTGAGATTGAATCGATTCGCGCCTTTGAGGTGCTGGATAGCCGTGGGAGGCCTACGGTAGAGGCTCATGTGAGTCTAGTCGGTGGCGGGCTAGGGACGGCACAAGCGCCCTCTGGGGCCTCAACAGGCAAGAGTGAGGCTCATGAGCTGCGTGATGGGGATAGGAGTCGGCATGGTGGTTTGGGTGTACGAAGGGCAGTACAGAATGTGAACACCGAGATTGCCAGGGAGTTGGGTGGGGCGGATGTTCTGGAGCAGTCGCGAATCGATCAGCGGTTGATTGATCTGGACGGGACTGCGAACAAGAGCCGGCTGGGAGCCAATGCGATTTTGGCCGTATCCTGTGCTGTGGCACGGGCGGCTGCGGCAGCCAGCGGGGAGCCGTTGTGGCGCTATCTGGCGGGTGGACGGAAAGCAATTTTACCTCTGCCGATGGTGAATATCCTGAGCGGTGGGTTGCATGCGGCCAAGGCGATGGAGTTTCAGGATTTTCTGGCGGTGCCGCAGGCCGCTAGTTCGTTTGAGCAGGCGATGGAATGGATTACGGCGATTCATCGCGCGGCGCGGGAAATTCTTGAGGATCGTGGGGCCTATTTTACAGGTGTGGCCGACGAGGGGGGATGGGGGCCGAAGCTGGCAACAAATGAAGAAGCGTTGGCGGTTTTGACGGAATCGATTGAGAGGGCGGGGCTGCGTCCGGGGGAAGACGTGAGTATCGCGATTGATGTTGCGGCTTCGCATTTTTTTGAAGCTCCGTATTATCACTTGCATTCTGAGGGGCGCCGTTTGGAGGCTGCTGAGTTTATCGAACTGCTTGCCAATTGGTGTGCGAAGTATCCGGTGGTTTCAATTGAAGATGGGTTAGAGCAGAATGCGTGGGAGGAATGGCCGTTGCTTACGGCCCGGCTGGGCGGGCAGGCCCAGATCATTGGGGATGATTTTTTGACGACAAACCCACAGCGGCTGGCCCGTGCGGTGGAAACAAAAGCAGCCAATGCTGTTTTGGTGAAGATGAACCAGATTGGGACGTTGACGGAGACTTTTGAGGTGATTGATGCGGCGCGGGCGGCTGGCTGGCGGGCGGTGGTGAGCGCCCGGAGCGGAGAGACGGAGGACGCCTTTTTGGCTGATCTTGCGATTGCGTCGGGGATGGGGCAATTGAAGGTGGGGTCGATTACGCGGTCGGAGAGATTGGCCAAGTACAATCGGCTGCTTATGCTGGAGCAGACGACGGAGATTGAGCACTGGAGTGAGGCGCGAGAGTTGCTGCCTAGTCGAGGACGTTGATCCAACCGCGGCACTTGGGGGAGCCGCAGCCGCACTTGACGCGTTCCTGATTTTTGCCGAAGTGATAGTCGAGGGAGAGTTCTTCTCCTTTGGCGATTTCGCGCAAGGCAAAATAAAAGATATGCCGCTTGACGATGCGCGATTCAAGGTTTGGATCACAAGTATGATTGACGAACTCGGCACCGCTGCCACCGACGGCACCGTCGATGTACCAATAGGCGTCTATGGTGAAAAGGCAGTGGATTTGGTTGGACTCTGAGCGGCGTTTGCCTTCTTTGCGACTGACAAGATCCCCGGTGTATTCCATCACTTTGCGGCCCTTTGGGATGGGCTCAAGGGCAAAGACGCCCCAACGGTGAATAGCGCTGGGGCGAACTTCCATTTGGAAGTTGCAGTGTTCTGATTTCAATTGGGGGCGGGCAATGCCCCCGGATTTAGCCTTCATGCCTGTGGTTTAAAAGTCTTCTTCGGTAGTGCCGCCCTTTTTGCCTTTGCGTCGCATCACGATGATGGCGACACAAAGAACGGCAAGGGCGCCGGCTACGACTCTGACGGTCAGATCTGTATCCATGATTTCCTCCTCAGGAATTCCAGTGAGCTCTAAGACTACTAAAACATCCTCTCATCTAGCAACTTACATTCGATCAAATACGTCCTATAATTGCAGAAATCCTCGATTGAGGACGATAAGACCTTAAGGAAGCCCTGCTTCCAGTTTGAGCGAGGTTCAAATGGATATCGTAGGCGAACGAAAATTCGTTGAAATACCGGGCGACCGAACGCATGAACTACCCCCGTTGCTAGTCCGATCAAGTCCCGTCAAGCGCCTGGACAGAATGATGCATATGGCTTCGGACATCTTGCTGTCGGAAGATGTTCTATCGAAAATGCCTGTGCTGGATCCGAAGCTGGAGCTTGAGTTTGAGCGCCGCCGGATGGATCTGGCCTTAAATCTGGTGGATCACTACCAGACTTTTATGCACAACTGGGCGTGGGGGGATTCGATTCTGGAATGGATTCGTCAGTGTGAGACGACGTTTGAAACGCGTGCCGATCTACGCCCATTGCTGAGAGCAGATGTCTGGCCCAGGGCTAGCCGCAAGAGCTTTGTGATTTTGCTGGAAGACAAACATGCTCCGAAGGCAGAAAACATTAATCTTGAAGGGGCAGTGGGGCTGCGGCTGACGTTTCGACAGCCACCTCCGATTGCTTGCTTCAGTGATCAGTTTTTGTTTTATCTGAATGGGACGCTGGCACAGAGTGCGTATCAGACCTGGTCTGGGATGGCTGCCGAGCCGGGATGTGACTTGCCGCCGGAGCGATTTCACTTTGATGTGGTTACGATGTAGCCTGTTGGGTTGAGCCTGTTGTGAAGGATGCTGCCAGAGGTTTTGATAACCTGAATAGTTCCTATGCAACTCGCAATTGTTGGACTTGGCTTTATGGGGGCGACGCATCTCAAAGCTGCTTCTACCATTCCTGGCCTTAAATTAGCTGTAGTCTCCCGTGATGATCAGAAGCTTAAGGGAGATCTCTCGAAAGTGTCGGGCAACATGGCCAGCACTGAGACTCAGATGGACTTTAGCGACATCAAGACGTTTCGCAGTTTTCCTGAGGTTTTGCTCGACCCGACCATTGATGCCGTAGACCTTTGTCTGCCGACGGCGCTGCACGAATCATTCACGATGGAGGCCCTGAGGGCTGGCAAGCATGTGCTGGTGGAGAAGCCGATGGGGCTGGACCGGGCCGCTTGTGACCGCATGATTTCTGAAGCTGAGAAGGCGGACCGGGTGTTGATGGCGGCGCAGGTGCTGCGGTTCTTCCCGGCTTATGATTCGCTGAAAAGCTGGGTTGACGGTGGGCAAGCCGGGGAGATTCGCACGGCGACATTTCGTCGGCGTTGTGCGGCACCAGGGTGGGGGCCATGGTTGAAGGATAAAGCGCAGTCTGGCGGGGGTGTCTTTGATCTTCTGATTCATGACATTGACATGGCGCTGTATCTGTTTGGTGCTCCTCTTGCGGTGGCTGCTACCGGATATGAAGACTTGCCACAGCAGATTGATGTGCTGAGCGGGCAACTCTTTTATCCAGGTTTTACGGTGGATATCAGCGGCGGCTGGCATCATGGGGCATTCCCGTTTTCGATGGAATTCACGGTGGTGGGGGATCAGGGAACCTTTGATTTTCACTCGGGCCGCGCGCATCCATCGTTGTATGTAGCTGGCGAGGCGGCGCGTG
>Ga0335394_10010205_pt1 | contig 10575 bp, 5 predicted proteins | sample MAT03_FD_205741 | JGI IMG/M metagenome (GOLD analysis project Ga0335394, IMG submission 205741) | Freshwater microbial communities from Lake Fryxell liftoff mats and glacier meltwater in Antarctica - MAT-03 (spades assembly) (version 2) ...
AAAATAGGGTAAATAGGCTATTTCTAATATAGCAGTCGAATCCGCATCATCAAGAGTATCACCAAGAGCAAATTTGGTAAAATAATATGAATTAGCAGATTTAAGATTTGATTCCTGACTTGTCCGGCCTACTTTCATCCAAAATACAAGTTACTGATAACATGCACTTTATAAGTTTAAAAGTTGTATTTTGCTGACCTAATCGGTCAAAATGTATAAAATTCGGGAAATCAGTTACTCTTCTAATGCCATTTCGATTCAAGTTTATCAGATTATTAATAGAAAAAGAGTAATTGTTAGACATGTCGGCACCGCTCACAATGAAAAAGAGAAATCTGATTTATTAATATTAGCCAATGATTTTATAGCTAAAGCTTCCAAGCAACTGATTTTATTTGAAAATATTCAGTCTAGCACTATACTAAATCTTAATCAGACTGAATTCATCGGTGTTTATTTTAGTTTTTTTCATGATTTAATTTCAAAACTTATTATTCAAATTGGCTTTGATAAAGTAAAGCAAATACTTTTGATAGATTTGGTCATTATGCGCATAATGGAACCCGCATCAAAACTACGTTCTATAGAGTTAATTGAGGAATATTTTGGTATCAGACATAGAAGACAGAATTATTACGAATCGGCTAAAGATTGGCTTTCATTAAAAACAAAAGTCGAGTCCATTGTAGTTGACTTCGCCAAGAAACATTATGAGTTTTGTTATGACATTTTATTTTATGATGTTACAACATGATATTTTGAGACCTTTGAAGAAGATGAATTACGTAAAAACGGTTTTTCCAAAGACAATAAGTCCCAACAACCTCAAATTTTGGTTGCATTGATGGTAACAAAAGAGGGGTTTCCAATTTCCTATGAAGTGTTTTCTGGTAATACCTTTGAAGGACACACCATTATTCCGGTAGTTAAAAAATTTATCCAGACACATGCAGTAAAAGATTTTACAGTGGTTGCCGATGCAGCAATGATTAGTGCAGAAAACGTAACACAACTAAACGAAAATAACATTAACTATATCGTAGGAGCCCGACTGGGAAATTTGTCACCGAAAGATATAGAAGAGATTAATTCAAAAATCACTCGGGAAGATGGGAGTAATATTAGAATTAAAACTAAAAACGGTTACCTCATCTGTAGCTTCTCCTCGTTAAGATACCGAAAAGATAAATATGAAATGGAGAAGCAAATTGCCAAGGCTCAATACGTGATAGAAAACCCTTCCAAAAACAAAAAGATAAAATTCACAGCGTCAAGTGGTCAAAAAGTGATACTAAATGAAAAGCTAATCGTCAAAACAAAAAAACTGCTCGGAGTTAAAGGTTATTACACCAATTTAGAAGAAAATATTTTGAATAATAAAAATGTTATCAGTCGCTACCACGAACTTTATAGAATCGAACAAGCCTTTAGAATATCAAAAAGCGATTTGCAAACAAGACCAATATTTCATTTTAAGGAGAAGCCGATTAAACTCCATTTATTGATCTGTTTTATGGCATTGGTTATATCAAAACACATCGAACTTCAAACAAATATATCTATCAAAAAATTTGTTGATGAAGCCAAAAAAATTACAGAAGGACGTATAATCAACAAAGTAACAAATAGCGAAGTAAGGGTAAGAGTAAAATTAAACGACAAAGTCACTGAAATTTTACGAAAACTAAACTTGCTGACCTAAAACGGACAAGTCGGGACCAAAATCAAGAGTTACGCCGATATTAAAAACATAATACAAGCTATCTGAATCCGGATAAGGAATAATAGTTAATTCATGATACCATCCTCCTCCTTTTATAGAATCTCCATTTGCAATTGTTACATTGTTTTGACCATAAACCTTTACCGGGTCAGTTCCTCCGATCGTAGTGGTTGGATCATAAGCTGTGTAAAATAATAAATCACCAAATTTATCACTAATTGACGAACAGCTACCTCTGGATTTCACAGCACTTGTTCCTGTTGTTATATTTGAGGTATCGCCAAAATCTACAAGTGCACTATCGCCAAAGCACCACACAGCACCTCGCTTTTGACCGAATGTGCATGCTGAGAAAAACATATAAAATGAAATGATTAAAAGTGATTTCATTGTTTTAAATTTTTACAAGTTTAAACCATTTCGTTTCACCAGTTTCCAGATATAGTTTAATACCATATATACCGGGTTTGTAGTTTATAGGAATTGCAACTCCAACAATATTGTGTTCAATAGTTTTTAAAAGTTTGATTTGCGCATCATAAATTTCCAATTTTTTGACCACTAAACCCTCGCTCTTTAGATTAAAAAAATCTCCGGCTGGATTCGGATAAATTGCTGTTGATTGTATTAAAGTGGGAGTTTCAATAACAGGCAGAACTTCATTGGCCATTCTTAATTCGGGAATCGAGGGGGTATGTTCCAGGCCCAACATTCCAATTGCATAATAAGATGCTTCTCCTCCAACAAAATAGGGTAAATAGGCTATTTCTAATATAGCAGTCGAATCCGCATCATCAAGAGTATCACCAAGAGCAAATTTGGTAAAATAATATGAATTAGCAGATTTAAGATTTGATTCTAATGCAATTTCATCAATAACCAATTCATTTAACACTGCCGCATCACCAAAGGTTGCAGAGTCAGCACACAATAATCGAACGGTAGCTAACTTACCGGTATTGGCTGAAACTTCCCTCCAAAAAAATGCTTGATAGGCTGCATTCGTTAGTGTGTCACCATAGAGTAAAGTTGTGTCTGTTTTCATAGATACATTTCCATACGTTTTTGCCATCCAATATTCCATTTACTTTCACACCACACACTTAGCCATTTCTCAATTGCCTTCATCAATCAAAAAACAAAATCTTTTCCGAAATTGCTATTCTATTAAAAACTTCTTCACCAACTTCTCAGTACCACACTCCAATCTCACCACATACATCCCTTTGGCCCAACCTGTACAATTTAAATTTTTTGTATAATAAGGTGATGTAATTTTTCCGCTTTCGCTGAAGACTTCCTTGCCCATTAAATCATATACGCTTAGGCGGTAGGTTGTCCCGCTCAGTTTATCTGCATTAATAAAAGTAGTTTGCCACTGGGGTGAATAATAAACATAAAGCCCCGCTACGTTCACCGGTGCTATTTCATTTAGTGATGTTAATGTGTCACACGGACTGCCAACCAGTGAACTCAAATCGTAATCGGGGTTATTGGGGAGTCCAGCATAACTACGCTTGCCACCTAAGTAAAAACTGAAGGGTTGCAAATCACATGCAAAACCTAAACTATCCGGTGAATTGATTACGCTTAAATTCATGTTGATATTATTGTACATAGTGTCTTGGTAAGGATAAATTTGATAGTAATTGGTAGTTAAATACATTTTATCATCAGGTGCCATTTTTAATTGATCAATGGTAATCATCCAAGGTGTTGACCACAGTATTAATTTGCTTGATGAGATATTCGTGGCCATCAAATCGTATTGAAATAATCTGGATGAGTCCGTTACAACTGCAGGAATTCCTGTTACATACAATATATTTCCTGAAGGAGAAAATTCTGCACTCCAAAACCCCGACCATGGCGGCTGTGTATTCTCCGGCTCAATTGTTACCGGATTATTGATCAACCCTGTACACCTATCAAAGTCATATAATTCAATTAAACCTTTGTAATTTATGTAGGACATTCTGGTACCAGTTGAATTGAATGAAATTCGTCCTGAATTGGTGGCATTTTGAGAGCCTATGCTTTGTATATTTTGAACTACTACACCTCCTGAAGTAACTAAATATAAATAGAAGTCATTGTTTGGAGATGAAGGACCATCTATGCGTCGAAATAATACCCACCAATCTCTTCCATTTCCATGCTTAATGGCAGTTAAACAATCAACCGTTTTAAAATTTTCCAGTTGCACGTTCTTTTGGATTACTTCTCCTAACCCCCCGTTCAGACTCATGTCAACTATTGAATAATAAAAGCCTTGTTGACTGGATCCTGTAACGCCGATAGAAAACAAAATGTGTAATGAACTATCAGGATATGGCATTATAATCAGTTCTCTGTACCATCCTTCACCAACGATACTGTCACCAAATTCAATAAGTGAATCCTGATTATTTATTAAACGTGTTGTATTTCCATTTACTCCTGCTCTTGTATAGGCATACATAATTAAATTACCGATAGAATCAGAAATTGAAACACTGGTTCCCCTAGATTTGACGATACTTTGTCCGGTTAAAATATTTGAAGTATCTCTAAAGTCCACCAAGGCGCTATCACCAAAGCACCACACAGCTCCACGTTTTTGTGAAAATGAGTTGAATGAAACGCCTATTAAAAGTGAAATAATAATAAAAAATTTCATAAGCTATTACATTTTTACTAGTTTGAACCATTTTGTATCACCAGTTTCCAGATATAGTTTAATACCATAAATGCCCGGCTTGTAATTCACAGGAATTGCGGTTCCCACAATGTTGGTTTCGATGGTTTTTAGAAGCTTGATTTGTGTGTCATAAATCTCAAGTTTTTCAATATGGAAACCCTCGCTCCTCACATAAAAATATTCAACGGCAGGATTTGGATATATAGCTGTTAATTCTATTGCAGAGGAAGGAATATTAACCGGAGGTTTTTCAAGCCCCATTCTTAATTCAGGAATGGATGGGGTATGTTCCAAACCCATCATTCCTATAGTTATATAAGTTCCTTCACCTCCAGTAAAATAAGGCAAAATGGCAATTTCCAGAATTGCTGTTGAATCTGCATTATCCAAACTATCACCAATGGCATATTTGGTAAAGTAATATGAGTTAGCAGATTTAAGATTTGATTCTAATGCAATTTCATCAATCACCAATTCATTCAAAACAGTGGCATCACCAAAGGTTGCTGAGTCAGCTCCCAATAATCGTATAGTTGCAAACTTTCCGGTATTGGCTGAATCTTCCCTCCAAAAAAATGCTTGATAGGCAGCATCGGTTAAGGTGTCACCATAGAGTAAGGTTGTGTCCGCTTTCAGGGATTCATATGCATATTTCCTGGCCATCCAGGTGTTTTCTTCCTCATAAATGTAATAAGATAGCGATTCTCCTACTGTAGCTCCGAAACGGGCATGCCTGCTTTGGCGTGTTGATTCATCGTCGCAAAGTACAGCGCTTGCTGGTTCATCCAATGAATTTACAATCTGACTTGTCATCCCACCATCCAGCGGATCAAATGGATTAGGTGTACTAGGTGCTAATGGTCGATAAAGCCAGTTAAATTGAAATCCATTAAATGGTCCGGTTACCCGATCTGTTGGGTTTCCGGATCCCAAGTCAGGATCATTCCAGATATTATCTGTTGGTTCTTGATCTAATGGATCGCTGTCGTTAATTTGAAACTGATTGGCAATTGTTGCATATTCTAAACGAATAGCTTCATCATAATGCGTCATTTCGTTGGCACGAAGTAAAGTTCCATCACAATTTCCAAAGAAATGAAAGCTGTAAGGGATATTTAAAATTTCGTTACAATTGATGTGACAGTCAGTGCTGTGTTCCACATCAATGCCTCTGAAATTGGTGGTTAAGGAAGTAATTTCTTCATCATTATCGATCAAATTTTCCTGAACTAAAGCTTGCGGACAATTTTGCAGCCATATTCCTCTATACTTTTCAGATGGGCTAAAAGAGGAACTGTGATTAAACATAGGTTGTAAAGAAGATGACACAAGTGGACCGGTGTTCCCATAAATATAGGATCGCAATATATTAATTGAATGAATTCCGATTCGATAATCTTTAATTTGATTATTTTGGACAATAACATCTCCAGTAATTAACCCCTGTCCTCGTATGGTAATTGCCGTATTGTGAAAACTAGTTGTTGATGTCTCCACAAAATTGGTGTTTGTAAACTTGTTGTTGGAAACAATTACGGTCTTTAACTTGCTACCTGATACAAGCACTCCAATATTGACCCTCAAAAATTCTTCCACTTGATCAATTAAAATATCGTTATCGTAATTAAAATGAAAAAGTGCGATAGCAACATCATCGATATCACGGAAATACTCAACACCAATTATGTCTACATTAAAGTTACCTCTTGAAAAAATTCCTCTGGATAAATTATTGAATCTGCTGTCTATATCTAAATCATAAGCTGTATTTGTGTTATTTAATGCAATAATCCCAAAACCTTTGGCAGGTGTAGCAGCATTGTGGTTGACAAGGTTAATGAATTCGCCTTTTTCCATTTTTAAATCGCTGCTGATCACTTTTACTCCGGAATAAATATCCTTAAAAACATTATTTTGGTTGCCTATATCACCAATTTGAACATTCAGCGCATTTTCTATTAATATATGATTTTGTGGATAGTCACCAATATGAGGCGCTTTGGATAACAATTCGCCTTCACATTCGAATAAGCATTGCATGATGTCTGTGTCTACAAAATCATCATTTGTAAGCTCTACTGAAATCATATTGGAATTAAAAGACACCTGATTCACATAAATTTCTGGTGCACCTGACGTGGCGGCACCATTTCCATCTCCTTTGATTGCAACAAGAGCGTTTTCAATTTTGCAATATCTTGTATCATCCGAGGTTGTCTCTCCTTCAATAGTCAATGTACCTCCCGGTTTCACAGTAATTCCCTGCCACATTTCATCACATGAAAACAAATGAGCAGGGGTGATTACTGAATTAGTATTATCATAAGTTATAGTTAAAGTACCACCATCATTGACAACAATTTCAAATCCAGGAGAAATGGCCAATTCACAGCCTTCAAAGGTGAGTGTTTCTCCGTTATCAATTACAATATTGTTTCCAATCCAAAACTTTTTCTTTGAATAAGGGACATTTAAAGTTCCTGGGAAAGGTTCAAAACCTACGTTAGAAAAACCTCCGTTGGGTTGGGATTCCGACACTTCAGATGTCCAATAATCATAACAACTCAGCAAATCTGTAAAATCAATATAAGTTCCAATAGAGGCAACGATTTCTCCAGTGCCAACATCGTCATAATCGCAGTCTTCGTCAAATGGCAAAGTCAAATAAATTGACTGGTTTCCTGATCTCTTTTCATTTCCGTTTATTCCAACAGCTGTGTTCCCACAGCCTGTACTAATTGAAGTTGTAAATGCGTTTATAAACCAATCACAAGTTTCGCACGGTTTTTCAGTCAATTCGCAAGTACCATCTTTAACCAAACTTTCTCCTGTTGCACTTCCGGTAACCGGAATATAAATATCATCCACCAGAACAGAAACCCCCGCAACTTCATTGGTTGAAATACCAACATTCATAAAAATGCTGAATGATAAAACATTTGGAGTGCCATCAGTGTGGAGTGCAGACAATATTGTTGTTGTGCTAAGATCCACCTCCACATACTCCCATCCAGCACCCCCTTCTGAAATATCTTCTGACCAAATCAATACATCATTTAAATAGGCTTGCTTTTTCACCCCAGTGGTTGCACCATCCTGCTCATAACTGTCTTTTATATTAAAATAAAGCGTTTGTTCTGCGGCACCTTTAACAATAACGGGAATATGATTCCATGCTGAGGACTTGAAATAATATTCCTCCGGTGTTCCGCTGTCATAATCCTCAACATCAAAGGCCAAAACATCAATCCCATAAAGTCCAGGCTTATCATAACCACTAAATGTTGTGGAAGCAGCCGAAGTATAAATTTCTTGATCATAAAAATAGTTTTCATTAGAAATTACATCAGTTCCTGTTGTTCCTGTTAATGGGTTCGCGTTAGGGTTTGGTCTGATGATGAAATTAGGGGATGTAGCATTTGAAGAAGTGTTTATTTTAAATGCAGTATTTAAATCCACATATTGTATTAATGGTTGAGCTACATTTGCCGATTTGGTATGTGTTTGGGGCAAAGTTACATTTCCGGTAGTGGTTAACTCTAACTCATTGCTGCAAGGAATCGGCGAGTTGGAAAATATCATTCCCGGAACATAACTGAAGTTGTTGTTATTATGCACAATGTGATCAATGTCACCAGACCAAACATCCGCATTTATAGAATTATCTGAGATACGTGCGAAACCACCGCGATTTTTATAATTAGGATTTAGATTGAGTACATCTAATTTTGCTTGAGACATTTCTTCCATGGTAAAGGTGTTGCCCACAATATGCACATAGCTGGCATCACTTCCTCCTTTGTTTGAATCCCGATTTGGGTAATTTAAATTAATGTTGCTTTGCCCATCATCTAATTTCCATTTTTTATGAAAAATAGAATTTGCAATGGTAGTCTGAATACCCCCCACATCGTAAAATGGAATTCCTTGTGGAACCGGATTAGAAGAACCATAGGCAGAATTCAGTGAATTCTCCTTCAATTCCCCAAAGGCAGGACCGGGGTTTGTTGTTACCTGGGTGCCGGAACAATTTTGTTCACAAAGTGCACCCGAAGCCCAATAAGCACCAAAGAATTTTTGAGGATAAGTACTCTCCTTATAATCATAAAAGTAGTGTGATGATGGAATTTGATTATTGGGATTAGTACATGGGCATACACCTAAAGTAAATTTATTATTATTGTGCATATTAATATCCTCACTGGAAAAAAACTGTGTCAGTGAACAATTTAAAATATTCCAATTGATTATTTTTGCCTGCCCGTCAATGGCGGTTTTACAATCGTCAAATATGTTATTGATAAAATCGACTTTATGTGGGTCAACTTGTGATAGTGGGAGGGTATAAAGTGATTGTGTCCAAACGCCATAGCCAATTCCAGTGGCTGATTTACCTTTGATTTTATGCACATAACAGTTTTCGATATTTAAATTTTCAGTTTCATCATCTTTCCAAACACCTGCCTGACTGAAACATGAGATCTCACAATTAAGGATGTTAGCAGAAGTGGCCCCGTTGGAATCATAAACATAAATTCCTCCACACAACATATCCGATTCATTAAAGTCTTTCCCATTCAAATTTGCACCTCTGAGCCGAAGATTTTGTATTGTTGCTCCAGGTTGCATGGCAAACAAATATAGACTTTCTACGGGTGTAGTTCCTGAAATGAATTGCTCTAAATGATTTGTTGATATTAGAAGACAGCCAGGTTCCCACCACTTGGGTGAAGTAGTTCCTACACTACTTTGCAAGGTGATACCTGAAAATACCGGCAAGGGAAATAAACCACTCCAGGTTGATTGACCTGTCAAAAAAATAGGTCCAGTTACTTCTACCAAATCATTGGTGGGTGGATGATACAAACATAATTCCAAGCAACCAGGATCCGATACATCACCGCAATCACAAGGCCCTGAATATACTGCTCCACTGAAATAACCAAACGTAAATTCGTTATATGCAGTTGCAACATTAGACGATTTCAAAGTGCCGGAAACTGTACTTCCTGTTAGGGTTCCTTTGCCTAAATCACTCCATTGAGTTCCATTCCAGGATGCTATGGTAACAAAAGTATCAACTAGCGCATTTTGTGCATTCCAACTAAGTGTCACATATACTTGGGAAGTGCCTGAAGTGCGGTTTAATTTCCAATATTTGCTTCTGTTCAAATATCCTAAGGTAGATGCACGTGTAACAGAATGAATAAGTAATGAATCTTCCACAAACTCTCCTACAAACTCGCTCGTGGTTGTGGATGGGGCACTTATTTCAATAGGCCTGTAAGAATTATTATCTCCTGTCGGAAAAACAAATCCCGTATTTCCCATTTTTTTAACGGGACCTTCCACATAACTACTATCAGAAGCTCCAACCACTTTAGATGCCAATTTCAATGTTAGTTCATTAGTGCTTTTTGTAATAAAAGATCCTTTGATAAAAAAGAGGGTATCATCCACGCTAAAAGTTGCATTTGAAGTTACATAACCATTGCTTTTATTAATGGCCAATTTTTTAAACGAATAATTATAACTTCCATTTAAGCTTTGCGAATTTCCGCCTGCAAATGTTACTTTTCCATTTGATGTATTAAACACTACTTTGTTGGAGTTTATAGTGATATTTCCTTCAAAAATATTGTTACCAGTATAAGCTATTTGTACATCTTGTCCGTTGGTTGAATTAAAAGTAACATTTCCACGGTAGGTGTCGGGAGTGGTATTGGCCATCCTCAATCTACCCGAAGTTCCGGAGTTGGTTAAGGTGAGTGGTCCCGTAAAGGTGTTCCCTCCATCGCAATGGAAACTACCCGATGTGCCGTTTCGGGTGATTGATGTGATTCCATTAAAGGTGCTGTTTTTTAGCAAAATTCCGGGTGTTGTTACTGTGAGGTTTCCTTCAAAGTTAGCATTTATTAAGTTCAAAATGGCGGTTCCGGTTAAAGTTAAGGTTTGTGAAGTAGAACCTTGCTGGTAAAAGTTTTTGAGAGTGAGGTAATTTTTGGTAAATCCACCGCTACCTATAGATATTGTTTTGCCTGAGGCTAAAAATGACACTCCTCCTGTATTTCCAAAAACAATTCCTCCTGTACTGGTGTTAGAAAGTACAATATCACTAAAATATGAGGTATCAGCGGATGACAAATATACTTCGTGGGTGGAATTATTTATA